>Ga0265797_10006716_pt1 | contig 16117 bp, 9 predicted proteins | sample P2T30metagenome_FD_192433 | JGI IMG/M metagenome (GOLD analysis project Ga0265797, IMG submission 192433) | Plant litter microbial communities from East Loma Ridge, Irvine, California - P2 T30 | ecosystem: Environmental > Terrestrial > Plant litter > Unclassified | place: USA: California... | reverse complement strand
GGCGGCTTCATGCTGATCTATCTGGCCAAAGATCAGCGCGTGATCACGATCGACCATCGTGAAACGGCGCCTGCCAGCACCACGCCGCAACTGTTCCAGCAAGACGGCAAGCCGATCGACTTCGACCTGGCATTAGCCAGCGGCGCCGCGGTCGGGGTGCCGGGCACGGTGCGCGGCTGGCACGAGGCGCTCGAGCGCTATGGCAGCATGCGCTTCAATCAGGTGCTGGCGCCGGCGATTGCGGTGGCCGAAACCGGCTTTACGGTCAACCCGACCTTCAGCGGCCTGATCGGCCAGAACGAATATAAATTCCGCCAGTTCACGCCCACGAGCGAACTGTATCTGCATCAGGGCAAGGCCCTGCCGGCCGGCGCCCTGGTGCGCAATCCCGGACTGGCGCGCGCCTACCGCGAGATCGCCGCCGGCGGCGTCAAGGCCTTCTATGAAGGACCGATCGCACGCGCCATTGTCGAGGCCGTCAACCGCCCGCCGGTGGCGCCCGGCGCCAGCGTGCGTCCCGGCGCGATGACCCTGGCCGACCTGGCCAATTACGAGGCCCGCATCCGCCCCGCCCTGCACAGCAGCTACCGCGGCTACGATCTGTACGGCATGCCGCTGCCCAGCAGCGGCGGCGCCAGCGTCGCGCACGCGCTCAACATCCTCGAAGGTTTTAATTTGAAAGCGCTGCCGCGCGCACGCGCCGAGCACCTGTACCTGGAAGCGAGCCGGCTGGCCTTCGCCGACCGCAATGCCTACCTGGCCGATCCCGAATACATCGATGCGCCGCTGGCCGGCCTGCTGTCGAAAGACTTTGCGGCCCGGCGCCGCGCGCTGATCAAGCCCGATCGCGCGGCAGAAGGTGCCGTGGCGGCGGGCGACCCGTACGCATTCCAGAATGATCCGAGCGTGCCGCTGCGGCCGAAGGCGGCGGTGCGGCTCGCGGCAGAAAGCGCCCACACCACCCACCTGACCGTATCAGACCAGCACGGCAATGTGGTGGCCTACACCTTCACCATCGAATCGTGGGGCGGCAGCGGCATCGTGGTGCCGGGTTACGGCTTTTTGCTCAATAACGAGATGACCGACTTCGACTTCGAAGGGCCGCACCCGAACCTGCCCGAAGCCGGCAAGCGCCCGCGCTCGAGCATGGCGCCGACCATCGCGCTACGCGGCGGCAAACCGGCGTTCAGCATCGGCAGCCCGGGCGGCGCGACCATCATCACCACCGTGCTGCAGACGATCGTCAACTACGTCGACTTCGGCATGCCGATGGAGGCCGCCATAAACGCGCCGCGCATCAGCCAGCGCAATGCGCTTGAAAGTTCGATCGAGCCGGGGTTCGCAGGCAGCGCGCAGGCGCGCGCCCTGGAAAAATTCGGCCAGCGCTGGGAAGCCGCGCCCGAAGAAATCGGCGCGGCCAATGCGCTGGTGTTCAATCCGGACGGCAGCGTGACCGCCGTCAGCGAAGGCAAGCGCCACGGCGTCGGCACGGCGCTGGTGCAGCGGCGCGCCCACTAAGCGGCCGGGGTCTGGAAACGTCTTAGTCGTAACGCTGGCTGGTCGCCAGCGCCACCACCGCCGCGCCGGCAGCGACCACCAGTGCATCTTCGATCAGGCCGCTGCGGGTCTGGCCGATGCGCGCCATCGCCTGCTTGCGTCCGGCCAGGGTCAGGTAGGCCAGCGGCACGGCGGTGGCGATCGCGACCGCAGCGCCGGCCTTCTCGCGTCCCTTCGGCGCCAGTGCGGCGCCGGCAATGCCCGCGCTGGCCACGCGCGCCAGCAGGCCCAGGAACACGGTGCGGTCAGGCGCGCTCTTCATCTTGTCGCCATACAGTTCGCCGGCGCCCATCGCCAGCGCGCCATACTTGAACAGCGGACGATCCAGCAGCGCCAGGCGGCCCGGGGTGCCACGGCCGGCAAGGCGCGCGGTGGCGATGGTGGCCATTGGCGTCATCGAACGTGCGCTGGCGACGGCGCCGATCAGGGCGGAAGAAAGCAGGCTTGGATTTTTCATGGTGTTGAACTCCTGGATGGGTGAAAGGTAATGACGCAACTGTGAACATTCGGCCGCCGTCGTGTCGCCACGCAGGCGCATCAGGCGAGCATCAGGCCCGATGCCGGGCATGGCAACGACGGTCAACGACGGTCAACAATACTCAACCTCGGACGCATTGGCCGGGTATTCCGCGGCCAGTTCGGTGAGGCACTTCTTCATGATCCAGGCATCGCGCGGAAACCTGGTTTCAAAATCATTCCAGCCGAGCAGCTGCAGCTTCTCGGGCATCTCGACCAGCCCGATGATGACGTCCCAGAAGGCGTCCCAATTGGGCCCATACCAGTCGGGGAACTGCAGCGTTTCGGCCATCAGCAGGTGCAGCTCGCGCACCGTGCTGATACTCGTCAGATCAAATACAACCAGCGCTTTACGGGTCATGGGTAGTCGCTTTCAATGCAGCGCAGCGCGCAAGGCCGAGGCTTCGAAATACACATGGCGGATCACCGGGTACTCGGCCGTGATGGCGGCCTCGAGCCGGGCGATCGCCTTCTCCACCTCGTCGATGCGCATGCCACGCTTGAACTGGACCGACGCCGCCAGCAGCACGTCGTCCGGCCCCATCTGCATGGTGCGCAGGCTGGCGACCTTGTCCAGCGCAGGCTCGCGCTCGAACAGCGCGCGCAGGGCCCGCAGCTGGTCGCCACCGATGCTTTCGCCGACCAGCAGGGCGCCGGTTTCGCGCGCCAGCGTGAACGCGGCGCCGATCAGCAGCAGGCCAATCAGGATCGAGGCGGCCGGGTCGAAATACGGATTGCCGAAGTAGTGGCCAAGGGCGATGCCGGCCGCGGCAATCGCGAGGCCCAGCAGCGCGGCCGAATCTTCGATGAACACCGTAAACACCGACGCATCCTTGCTTGCGCGCACCGCCTGCCACAAGGTAACGCCGGGCGCGCGCTTGGTATTGAGCGCCTTGCGTGAGACGTTCCAGCTATAGCCCTCGAACAAAGCCGCCACGCCCAGCACGACGTAGCTCCACAGGGGGTCTTCAAGTGGCGGCGGGTTCCGCAGTGCCTCGACGCCGTGGTAGATCGACAGGCCGCCGCCGAGCGAAAACACCGACAGCGCCACGATCAGGGCCCAGAAATACATCGACTTGCCATAACCGAAAGGATGCTTGCGGTCGGGCGCGCGCGTACTGCGCCGCTCGCCCAGCAGCAACAAAAATTCGTTGCCCGTGTCCACCGCCGAGTGAATCCCTTCGGCCACCATTGCCGCGCTGCCGGTGATGCCGGCGACGATGAATTTGGCGACCGCGATGCCGAGATTGGCGACGATCGCGGCGTAGATGACCTTGTGGGAATCGCGACGGGGCGACGGGTTCGGTACGTCAGTGGCGTGGCTGTCGGGCGTGGTGTCGTTCATGGGCTTCTCCGGATCAAGCGCTCAGCATAGGAGAAACCGGTGACTGCATCTGTTCGGCTACGCACTTGCAGGCGTGCTGTACAACGCCTGCGAAGCAGGATCATGCACTTCCAAAAAACGAGTTAAATTGACAACAAGTGTTGTCTAAAAAAAACAACAGCGTTCCTCTTTTTCGGGACAAATCTTGAACACTGTATGAATTTCTACATGGAAATAGATGTCATTTGGATAGAATTGCGCCTTCCTTAATATCGGTCATCGACAAAGTATTACTTTGGATGAGCGTTGTCCTTCACCCACCTGGTCAAACATGAAACTAAGCTTCCGCACGAAACTGTATTTGCCGCTCATTCTCAGCTGGCTGTGCCTCTCGGCAATGGCGATTCTGCATGTCTACGAGAGCAGCGAACAACGCCTGGAAGAGCGCAAAGTGGCCTTGCGCTTCGCCACCGACGTGGGCATGTCGACGGTCAAGGAATATGCAGAATTGGCCACCGCCGGCAAACTGTCCGTGGCCGACGCGCAAGCGCAGGCACTCGCGCGCCTGAAGTCCATGCGCTACGGCAAAGATGGCTATTACACGGTCATCAGTTCGCATCCAACCATGTTGATGCACCCGATCAAGGCGGAATTGATCGGCAAGGATATGACCGAATTCAAGGACGTCAACGGCACCTACCTGTACCGCGAAGTCGCCCAGATCGCCAAGACGAGCGGCGAAGGCTGGGTCGAATATGTGTGGCCCAAGCCAGGCCACCCGGATCAGAAGCTGGTCTTCCCGAAGGGCGCCTACGTGCTCACCTACCAGCCGTGGGACTTTACCTTCATGACCGGCCTGTACCTGGATGACCTGCACGAAGCGTTCATCGGCGACCTGTGGCGCGCGCTGGCATTCCTGGTGGGCTGCGGGATCGTGCTGAGCACCATCGTGGTGCTGGTACTGCGCAACGTCACCGCCTCGATCCACCAGGCGGTCAACGCCGCAGATGCGGTGGCGCGTGGCGACCTGACGCACAAATTCGCGATCGAGGGCAAGGATGAAATCGCGCAGCTGCTGACGTCGCTGGCCAGCATGCAGCAAAGCCTCTCGACCGTGGTCAGTGAAGTGCGTCAGGGCACCGACGCCATCGCGTCTGCCTCGTCGCAAATCGCCCAGGGCAACCTCGATCTGTCGTCGCGTACCGAGCAACAAGTGGCGTCGCTTGAAAAGACCACCGCATCGATGGAAACGCTGGCTTCCACCGTGCGCGAGAATGGCGAACATGCGCGCCAGGCCAACACGCTGGCGCTGTCGGCATCAAGCGTGGCGACCCACGGCGGCACCGTGGTCTCGCAGGTGATCGACACCATGGCCTCGATCAACGCCTCGTCGAGCAAGATCGTCGACATCATCGGCGTCATTGACGGCATCGCCTTCCAGACCAATATCCTGGCCCTGAATGCCGCCGTCGAGGCTGCGCGCGCCGGCGAGCAAGGCCGCGGCTTTGCCGTGGTGGCGTCCGAAGTGCGCAACCTGGCGCACCGCTCCGCCGCCGCCGCGAAAGACGTCAAGGCGCTGATCGACGACTCGGTGGCGAAGGTCGAAGCTGGCGGCAAACTGGTGGGCGAAGCCGGCAGTACCATGGACGAGATCGTATCAAGCGTCAAACGCGTGACGGCGATCATCGGTGAGATTGCCGATGCCGGTCAGGCGCAGCAGGTCGAACTCAAGCAGATCAACGACACGATCCTCGACATGGACAGCTCGATGCAGCAAAACGCGGCCCTGGTCGAGGAAGCGGCATCGGCTTCGGCATCGCTCCATTCGCAGGCGCACAACCTGGCCGGCGCGGTGAGCGTGTTCAAGCTGGCCGCGAGCAAGGCCGGCACGCCCGCCAAATTGCTGCGCTAAACAGCGGCGGGCCTCAAAATTGGTTGAGGTTCATGCGCCAGCCGGGATCCGTCATTTCTCCTGACGGATCAGCCTCGGCTTCACGCCTTCATTCGTCATCACCACCGGCTTGATCGTGCCATCGGCATTGAAGTGCAGGTGCTCGATCGCCATCTCGCGATGATGGCCGCTGGTCTCTTTCAGCGGCCGCCGGTGATACGCGATATACCATTCATCTGTCCCCGGAACATTCACCACCGAATGATGCCCCGCGCCTTTTGCGATCCGGGTGTCTTGCTGCAGGATCGTACCAACCCGCTTGAACGGCCCGAATGGCGATGAACTCATCGCATAGGCGACCCGGTAATCCGGCCCGGTCCATCCGCCTTCCGACCACATGAAGTAATACACGCCCTTGCGCTTGACCATGAACGAGCCTTCGACATAGGCAGGGTCGGGCGTGATTTCCTTGTAGGTGGCGCCGTCCGCGAAGGGCACCACGCTCAACAGGTCGGGCGCGAGCTTGACGACATTGGCGTGCTTCCAGCCGCCGTAATACATATACACTTGGCCATCGTCGTCCTTGAACACCATCTGGTCGATCGGTTGCGCGCCGTTGTGGATTTCGCCGATCAGCGGTTTGCCCAGCGCATCCTTGAACGGCCCCTGCGGACGGTCGCTGACGGCGACGCCGATGCCGCCCAGCTGGCCATTGGTCTTGATGTCGTTGGCGCCGAAGAACAGGTAGTATTTGCCCTTGTGTTCGATCGCCGACGGCGCCCACACCGCATACGCCGCCCACGCCACGTTCTCGACGTCGAGCACGTGCTCGTGTTTGGTCCAGTTGACCAGGTCGGGCGACGAGAAGGCGTTGAGGAAGGTCTGCTTCAGGTACGGTTCCCAGATCAGGTCGGACTGGGCGCGCATGCGGGTTTGCTCGGGCGTGAAGGCGCGCGAGCGGTCGGGCGTGCCGAAATCGTCAGAATAGGTCGGATAGATCCAGTAGGTCTTGCCATAGAGGCGGATTTCCGGGTCGGCATACCAGCCGGGGACGATCGGATTGGCGCCGTGCGAGGGCAGGCTGACACTGCAGGACAGCGCGAGCGCCAGAGCGGGTACAACGGTGAAAGGCTTGATTTTCATTGCCGAACATCTCCTTGTGCTTGTTATTGCCGGACCGCCCCGCCTACCTGCCGATCGACTCCCGAATCCGCGTGGCCAGCATGTCCAGGGTAAATGGTTTGGTCAGCACCGCCATGCCCGGCTCCAGCTGACCGTTGGTCAACAGCGCCGTCTCGGCAAAGCCGGTGATGAACAGCACCTTCAGGTCGGGCCGGCCCACGCGCGCCGCGTCCGCCATCTGGCGGCCGTTCATCAGGCCCGGCAGGCCGACATCCGAAATCAGCAGGTCGACGCGCGACTTCGACTGCAGCAGCGCCAGGCCGCCGGCGCCGTCGGCCGCTTCCAGCGCCGTGTAGCCGAGCTCGCGCAGCAGGTCGGTCACCAGCATGCGCACGCTCGGTTCGTCGTCCACCACCAGTACCGTCTCGCCGGCGCCGGCAACCGGCGCGTGCGCGCCTTGCGGTGCGCCATCGTCGCGGTCGGCCTCGCCCAGATGGCGCGGCAAGAAGATCGACACCGTGGTGCCCTCGCCCTCGCTCGATTCGATGCGCACCTGGCCGCCCGACTGCTTGGCAAAGCCGTAGATCATCGACAGGCCGAGCCCGGTGCCCTGGCCGATCGGCTTGGTGGTGAAGAAGGGGTCGAAGGCCTTGGCGATCACGTGCGGCGGCATGCCGGTGCCGGTGTCGGACACGCACAGCGACAGGTACTCGCCTTCGGCCATGTCATAGGCGCGCGCCGCGCCCGCATCGATGTGGCGGTTCGATGTACCGACCGTGATGTGGCCGCCGTCCGGCATGGCGTCGCGCGCGTTGATGCACAAATTGAGCAGCGCGTTCTCGAGCTGCGACTGGTCCACCAGCGCCGGCCATAGCTGCGGCGTGTAGCCGGTATCGACCTGCACGCTGGGGCCGACGGTGCGCCGGATCATGTCGAGCATGCTGGTGATCATGGCGTTGACGTCGGTCGACTTCGGCGCCAGCGTCTGGCGCCGCGAGAACGCCAGCAGGCGGTGGGTCAGCGCCGCCGCGCGCCGGGTGGCGCCCAGCGCCACGCCGATGTATTTGTCGGTCTCTTCCATGCGGCCCTGCTTGATGCGCATGTTCATCAGTTCGAGGCTGCCCGAAATGCCGGCCAGCAGATTGTTGAAGTCGTGCGCCAGGCCGCCGGTGAGCTGGCCCACTGCTTCCATTTTCTGCGACTGGCGCAGCAGATCCTGCGCGCGCTCGAGTTCGGCCTGCTGTTCGCGCTCGACCGTGATGTCGCGGCCGGTGGCGTAGGTCACGCCATCGGCCGGCACCCCCACCCACGACAGCCAGCGCCAGCCGCCATTCTTGTGGCGATAGCGGTTTTCGAGCTGCAGCCATGGCAGGTCGCGCTCGAGCGCGTCGCGCCAGGCGGCCTCGGTGCGGTCACGGTCATCCGGGTGCACGAATTCCAGGAACACCGAGGCGGCGACTTCTTCTTCGGACCAGCCGAGCGTGGTTTCCCAGGCCGGGTTGGATGCCTGGATAAAGCCGTCGCCATCGATCACGCCCAGGATGTCGAGACTGATCTGCCAGGTGCGGCCGCGCGCCAGCGCCTGGGCCTGCACCTTTTGCTCGAGTTCGTCGTTCAGGGCGCGCAGTTTCAGGATCGCGTGGTCGCGCTCGGCTTCCACGGCGCGCCGTGCCTGGACGTCGATCAGCACGCCGGGAAAGTGCAGGCCGCTGCCGTCCGGCGCCAGGTCGACCCGGCCGTTGGCTTCAATCCAGTAGTAGTGGCCGTCGACGCGCTTGACCCGGTATTGATGGGCGTAATGGCCGCCGCGCGCGATGGCTTCGTTGATGGCTTGCGCCAGCCCGGCCTGGTCGTCGGGGTGCACGGTGGCGACCACCTGCGACAGGCTCAGGCCAACGCGGCCCAACGCCGGATCGAGGCCGAACGCGTTGGCAAATGCTTCGTCCACCGTAAACCGGTCGGTCGTCAGATCCCAGACCCAGGTGCCGATGATGGCGCCGGCGGTCAGCGCCAGCTGCACCCGCTCGGCATCCTCGCGCGTGCTGGCTTCGCTTTCGCGCAGCACCGCTTCGCTGGTGGCGCGGCGGCGCAGCGTGAGCACAGCTTCCGTCGTCTCGATGCAATTGCACAGCAGCCCAAGAATGGCGCCGTCGTCGCCGCGCACCGGGCCGTACGAATAGGTGAACCAGGTCTGTTCGGCGTAACCGCGGCGCTGCATGACCAGCGCAATGTCGTTCATGCGGTGCGACTCGCCTTTGATCAGGGTGCGCTCGACCAGCGGCCCCAGCACGTCCCAGATCTCGGGCCAGACGGCGCGAAACGGTTGCCCGAGGGCGTTCGGGTGCTTGTCGAACAGGATTTCGGCGTAGGCGTCGTTGTAGACCAGGATCTGGTCCGGGCCCCAGACGATGAAGCTGGGGAAGGCCGAACCGAGCACCACGCTGACGCTGGTGCGCAGCGCCGCGGACCACGCCGACAGCGGGCCGAGGGCCGACCTGCGCCAGTCATGGACGCGGATTGCCTCGCCCATCGCACCGCCCGCAACCGGAAACGCCAGCGCCTCGTTCATGCGCACGGCAGCCTTTTACGGCGTGCCGCGAGCGCTTTTGAAAGATGGGTACGCGTGGTCATGCTGCATTATGGCATGAGTGACATTGCTCACATAAAAGATGGAGCGTTTGCAGACCCATCGGCAGGAGGCGACCGGATGGGGGACGGGACACGAGGTCGGCTCCAGTGCTGAACAAGCCCCTCATGTCCCCGGCGCCTGGCGCGCCCTTGTCGTGACTCAGGCGGCCAGCGCCATCCGTGGCGCGCCGCTGCGTGCGCGCGCCGGCTGGGCGGCTGACGCATTGGCATCGAGCTTGAACACGCTCACCATCTGCTGCAGCGCGCCGGCCTGATCCTGCAGGGCGCCGGTGGCGGCGGCGGCTTCTTCGACCAGTGCGGCGTTCTGCTGGGTCGCCTGGTCCATATGGATGACCGCTTCGTTGATCTGCTGGATGCCGGCGCTCTGCTCTTCGCCTGCAGCCAGGATCTCGGCCATGATGTCGCTGACGCGGGTCACGCTGCTAACGATCTCTTCCATCGTGGCGCCGGCGCTGTCGACCAGGGTCGAACCGGCCTCGACGTTGGTAACCGAGGTGCTGATCAGCTCCTTGATTTCCTTGGCCGCCGCCGCCGAACGCTGCGCCAGGTTGCGCACTTCACCGGCCACGACCGCGAAGCCGCGGCCCTGCTCGCCTGCTCGGGCTGCCTCGACTGCCGCGTTCAGCGCCAGGATATTGGTCTGGAACGCGATGCCGTCGATGACGGTGATGATGTCGACGATGCGCTTGGACGAAGCATCGATCGCGCCCATGGTCTGCACCACTTCGGCCACCAGCTTGCCGCCGCGGTTGGCGACTTCGGACGCGGTACGCGCCACATTGTTGGCCTGACGCACATTGTCGGCGTTGTGCTGCACGGTGCTGGTCAGTTCTTCCAGCGACGATGCGGTTTCTTCCAGTGCGCCGGCCTGCTGCTCGGTGCGCGCCGACAGATTCATGTTGCCGGCCGCGATCTCGCCACTGGCGCTGGCGATCGACATGCTGCTGTCGCGCACGCCACGAACGGTGGCGGCCAGCTGGCGCTGCATATTGCCCAGGCCGCCCAGCAGCGCGCCCATCTCGTCGTTGCGGTCGACCTTGATCGTGGTCGACAGGTCGCCAGCGGCCATCGCCTCGAAGTGGCCCAGCGCATGATTCAGCGGGCCCATGATGGCGCGCAGCAGCAGCACCGACGACACGATTGCAACCAGCAGGCCCAGCACCACTGCGCCGCCCGACAACCACATCATGGTGCCGAACAGGCGCGCGCTGTCTTCATACGACTTGCGGGCCGTCGTCATCTGGTATTCGTCGAGCGCTTCGGAGGCCTTGTTGAAGCTGCCGTACAGCGACGTCAGCGACTTCATCGACAGTTCTTCGATACGCTCGGCGTTCTGCTGCTCGACCGCGGCCGACAGGGCCAGCAGGCCTTCATCGATATAGCGCTTGCGTTCGGTGTCGAGGTTTTTCGCCAGGACCTCTTCTTCAGGCTCGCGCGGCAGCGCCAGGTAGCGTTGCCACTCGCGGTTCGAGTCGTCAATGAAGCCCTTGGCGCGGCTCAGCGTCTTGGCGACGTCCGGTGCGTCCGGGTGAAACACGGCGCGGTCAAAGCCAAAGCGCGCGCGGTTCAGGAAATTCTTGGCGTCGTTGATCGCAATGCTCGACACCAGCTGGTTCGAATACACCTCTTCCAGCGCCGCATGTTCCGAGCGCTGTCCGTAGATGCCGCCGGCGCCGATGGCCGCAATCAGGAAGCCCAGAAAGGCCATGGTGGCGACCAGACGGGCGCGCAGTGAAAGTTTGGAAAACATTGTTGTCCTGGAATTAAAATTTACGAAAAGTAAGCAAAATCCAGAGAAACGATACTCCTAAGCTTGTCAAAAATCAGCAGAAGTCGCTTATTAGTGAGTAATTTTTATACCGACAGTTGTTTCCTAGCGACAATTAATGAGAATGTCTGAATCGATCGATAACGCCTGTTGTCATATCTTCCAGGCTTTGCATTCCAGGTTAATTCAGCCGACCAGCCGGGAATGCGATCAGTGCAGCGCGCATCAGGCGCAGCCGTTTGACAACCAGAACGGCGGTCAGGGCGAAGGCCGTTATCAGCGCAACCGGCCAGAACGGCAAGCCGAAAGCGACTGGTAATCGCGGCGCTGGTTGTCCGCTGATCTTGCCTGCTACATGCGGCCGTCACAGTCGCTGACGTATTTCGGCATCACCGATCTCCCCCACCTTAGCTGTCAAAAAAACTTTAGACATGACGCAAGGAAACCTGTTGATACCAATCAAATTCCGCTTGGCATGGTCAGATAACGTGGCCGCTGAACCTTCGAGGCGTGCAACGGCCAATGGCCATCGGCGGCAAACAGTGGGCAATAAGCCGGGAGATCGCGGCGGGCGCGGCGCGGCCGGCGTTTAGCGGCTTCGATATGGAAAGGGAAGAAATGGGCATGGAAGAAAATGAGGGCCTCTACACGCAGAAGCTCTGCTACAACCAGGCAGTAGGTCCCTATCAATGCCTGTCCCTGCCCTGGTGGGTCAGGACGAGCAAGCACAAGACTTACATGGCGCGCCACCACTGCCAGCTTGAACCCCTCATCTGCGGCGAAGCGGTGCTCAAGAGGATACAACACGACCTCCTCGAAGCGCGGCGCACCGTGGACATCATCACCTGGGGATTTGATCCCGGCATGGTGCTTGTCCGTGATAGAGGGGCCGAAGACGGAATCCGCTACGGCGACCTGCTCAAACAGATTGCATCCCGAAAGGATAGTCCGGTCACAGTGCGCCTGCTTCTCTGGCATGACAATGCCGCTTCCTATGCCATACAAAAGAACAACCCTGGCTTGTATGGGACCCGCATTCCCACTATCGGTGCCTACGCAGGCTATTACGGGGAAACGCACGACCGGTACAACCGCGAATGGTTCGATGAAATCATCGCCAACAAGGTACCGAACATCGTGCTGCATACCCGTGAAGTCGCCCTGAAGTTCCGCGGGCTGGCGCTTGCTGGCGAAAAGTACAAAATCAGCCCCATCGATGGCAGGGCCGGCTCGATCTACCCCACCCATCATCAAAAGATGATCCTGATCGATTACGAAACCCCGGCGCGCGCGGTTGGCTACGTGATGGGGCATAACTCGACAACCGACTTCTGGGACACGGCCGCGCATCGCTTCCAGGACCACCTGCGCGAAACGCTTTACAAGAAAAACCCGGCCGGAACAGTCGGAACGTTGACGGACTCGATGGATGAAGCATTGGACCTGTACGATCGACAGATGCGAGCAATGTCGGGACTGCCCGAACAGCCGTCGCGGCGAAAGGCCCAGCGCTTTATTGAATTTTCCAATAAATATGCATTCATCGCGAAACCGTATCAGGACGTCTCACTGCGCGTACGCGGCGCCATCCTGTATGACATGAACCACAATTTCTGCTACGGATGGGCCGAATCCGAGACGGGCACACCGGCGTTGAAGAATGCCATCTGGATGACTCCGCCTGGCATGGCGGGTGCGGAGGAACCCGCCGTGGTCAAGGCGAGCGCTCAGAAGCCGGCGAATGTACCTGCTCTTGTGCAAAGCAGGCAGCACCTCAAGGCTGCTGACTTTGCCCTGAAGGACTGCCATCACAGCGCGCAGCTGTTGCGCACCTACCCGGCGTACCAGGAAAAATCGATCAAGGAATGCTACGCCAACCTGACTCGTCTTACCCATCACTACATCTTCATCCAGAACCAGTATATCCAGTACGAGGACTGGGCAAGCTACATGACGGCGTGCGTGGGGAAGCTGCGCAGCGCGGGTTATACAAAACCCATCTATGTGTTCATCGTGACCTCGACACCCGAGACTGACGGCATGGACCTGGCAACCTATGACGTTGCCCTGCAATTCGGCAGCAGCGACGCGATGGCGGTCGAGCATGGGGAAACGGTGGCGAAGGCCAAGCGCGGCAAGACGAAAATGCCGATTACGGCGGCGGAGTTGGAAAAGCGCGGGATCAAGGCACTCATGGGATCGATGTGGAGCGGCGCCGCACAGCCGAAATCGATCAACGATTATGAAGAGACCTACATCCACGCAAAGGTAGCGATCGTCGACGACGCGGCTTTCACGGTCGGCTCGGCCAACCTGAACGTCCGCAGCATGGCTCTCGACAGCGAGCTCAATCTGCTCAGCCAGGCCATGGATGTGGCTTTCGACTTGCGCAAGAAGCTGTTCGAACAATGTACCAACAACGCGGGACCGGCGCAGTTCGGCGATATGAAGGAAACATTCAAGAAATGGCTGGAACTGATGGAGAAGAACGGCAACGCGATGGCGAAAAGCCAGCCCCTGTCGGGACAGATTGCCAAATTTCATGTCGACCGGCAGCCCGGCCCGCCGGTGATCTGACATGCGCCGCGCGCTTCGCCGCTCGATATTGATCGTTGGCGCCTCGGTTGTAATCGCGATCGGCGCCTATTTCTTACAACAGCATTTGGAGTACGTGAAGATGCACACGATCCCCACTGGCTTGCAGGCGTTCGACGTGAACGGCCCGATCCCGACCTGCGGACGCTGGAAAGACACGATGCCAAGAACCCGCGACCCGGCCGCGTACCGGCTCTACATTGAAGCGCGCAAGCTATGGCGCAGCAAGATTGAGTGGCAATTGACGCGTCAGGAAGCACTTAGCATCCTGCACGACGTGCAGGCCGCCGCAAACCAGGGCGACTGGGGCGCACGTGCATTAATGGCCTACTTCTACCGGTCCGGCCTCGGTCCCCTCGACAAGAATCACGTGCTCGATCCCGACGGAGACAAATCAGTCGAGATCGTCCGCACGGCCGTCGCAGCCGGCCAGGCCTGGGGCTACTTCGATCTTGGCGTCGCCCACGAGCACGGCTATGGCGGCGCTGCGCAGGATGAACAAATTGCGTGGGCGTATTACCTGAAGGCAGCAGAGCTCGGCAGTCCGGAAGCGCAGATGGCCCTGGCAAGTGCGTATTTGAAGAACAAACGGTGGGACGCCGAGGACGCGATGGTGATGTGTGCCTATAAACAAGGCCATGGCCCTGCGGCCTACAATCTTGGAATAAATGCCGACCTTCGCAAGAATTTCGCGGCGGTGCTGGAGTATCAGCAGGCGGGGACGAGGTTCGGGGATAAGCGCTCAGCGGCAGCATTGATGTTTATCTTCGACCTCGAAGAATGGAACGCGCGCGACAAACAGCAGCAGGCAGCGTTCAAGGAACTCAAGATCCTCCCCGACCCTGATCGCAAAAGTCGGTATGACCAGATATCGGATGCACTGGACCTCAACCCCGACTTGAAACTGATCCGGCTGGACCAGGTGTTGCCACTGCCGCCTGCGCAACTATCAGCATGGAAGAGTATCCAGGACGCAATCGAGCCCGAGCCAGACGGCCCGCCAAGCTACTAACGTGATCAGCCTTTGAGGACAAAGATACGCCTCTAAAAATAATCACCGCCGGCGATAAAACCGATCATGGCGCAACCGTTATCAGCGTCTTTCCCAATCACGACATTCACGGCCGCGTGATCGCGAGGCTTGGGGATCAGGTCGCCTGCCCACAACTCTACCCTGGAGGCACACCGCACGGTGTCAACAAGATTGTTACTGCCTGCAAGTCCTTCACCGTCAACGGCGTGCCTGTTGCTATCGAAGAATGCACAACAGCATCTGGCTGCAAGCTGATCGACAGGTAGCCGGCCAGCGTCGGCTAGCGCTGCGGCATGGCGATGCACACCCGTGAAAAAAGCTGATATCGACCTTCGGTTTGCTGAAGAAGAGCGCAGCACCATGCCTTCGTTGCGGGTCTGGCTGTTGAATTGATCGACAACGCCTGTTGCCATATTTTCCAGACTTTACATATCAGACTAATTCAGCCGACCAGCCGGGAATGCGATCGGTGCAGCGCGCATCAGGCGCAGGCGTTTGACAACCAGAACGGCGGTCAGGGCGAAGGCCGTTATCAGCGCAACCGGCCAGAACGGCAAGCCGAAAGCGGCGTATCCAGCAATGCCCACCATTGGCCCGATATAACTCAGTGCGAACGCGATGGCCCACATGCCGAAGATGGGCCAGGCGCTGCTGCGGGCATGGTCGCGCAATGCCAGCGCCAGCGTCGGCAGGGTCATGCAGCACACGCCGGCTTGCTGCCACAGTGCGCTGTCCTCCATGCCGCTCGCCAAACCCAGCATGAGTGCGGCGCCGCTCGCCATCAGCCAGATCGTCAGCGACTGGCGCAGTTGGGCGCGCGCCAGCAGCTCGTTGAAACCGGCGGCGCCCGCCGGAAACGCCGGCGCCAGCCGCACCAACGCCTGCTCGCCGGTGGTGCGCGCGAGCCAGGCCGGCGCCATGCCGGCCTGGAACACGAACACCAGCAATACGCCCGAGATCGTTACCCAACTCAATTGGGCAAAGTAGCTGGTCATGCCCGGCAGCAGGCCGCGCTGCGCCAGGTAGATGACGGCGCCGATGCCCAGGGCAGCGAACGCCAGGCCGTTGGCCGCCGCCGCCGGCAGGCTGCGTCCGAGCGCACGCATCAGCAGTGCGTCCGGCCGTCGCTGCGCCAGCGCGCGCCGCAGCAGCAAGCCATCCCATGAAAACCGGCCCGGCTCCTGGTCGAGTACCGTGCGCGCACCGAAAGCCGAGCTGCCGGCCTGCTTGGCCAGCATGTCCCAATGCCGCTTGCCGGCTTGTGGAAAAATCGCCAGCGTCATCAAGGCGCCGAGCGGCGCCAGCAAGGCCAGCGCCAGGTGCGAGCCGAGCAGGCCGTCGACGGCCAGCAGCAACGGCGGTGGCAAGCGCTGGTGGACGACGACGCCGGCCAGCAGCGGCAAATAGATCAGCCAGGCAATCCTGATACCGGATGTCATGCCAGCCACGCCAAGTGTCAGGAAGGCCGCCAGCCACAGGCCCGGCCCCGGCGCCTTCGTGGTCACCAACATGCCCGCCCCCAGGATTGCGATGCCGAGCAGCCAGACCAGCAGCGTCAACTCGACCAGACGGCGGCGCAGGCCCGGCACCAGTTGCGCGTTGGCAGGCGTGTTCAGCTTGAGCGCGCCGGGCAGGTAGCCCAGCGCCCAGGCCAACAGCAAA
>Ga0265797_10006715_pt1 | contig 16118 bp, 20 predicted proteins | sample P2T30metagenome_FD_192433 | JGI IMG/M metagenome (GOLD analysis project Ga0265797, IMG submission 192433) | Plant litter microbial communities from East Loma Ridge, Irvine, California - P2 T30 | ecosystem: Environmental > Terrestrial > Plant litter > Unclassified | place: USA: California... | reverse complement strand
ACTCGGACGTCGTACCGGGTCGCGCGTGAGTGGATGGCGCGCAGGAGGTCGCTGTCGTGGGAGATGACGTCGCAGGTTACGCCGCGGAGGAGGATGAATTTCGTGTACCCGTACCATTTGCGGGGGTTGGACCAGGAGAGGGGGTAGACGGGGAGGATGAAGCGGTCGTAGGGTTCGAGTTTTTTGCGGATGAGCGGCGTAGGCGTTACGGCAGGCTTTTCGGGGTCGGTTGACGGCGAGGCGGAGCTGGTGTCGGCTTTGGTGATGCTGTTGTTGTCGGTGCTCGCTAGTGGTTGGGTGGTGGTCGTCTTTTCGTCTTTTGCTTGGGCGCGGACTTGGCCGTAGGCGTCGGCGTAGTAGTCTGTGACGTATTCGTCGCCGGTGCCAGGCCAGAAGAGATGGACGTCTTGCTTCAGCAGGTAGGGGCCGTAGATGATGTGCCAAACACGAACACGGGGGTCCTTCATGACGAGCTTGCGCTTGAAGAAGGGGATGAAGAAGACGTAGCAGACCAGAAAACACCCTACAAACACGCCGAGGATGATACCAGCCGCCTTTCCAGCCCCAAACTCCTCAAGCGACGGTGCTGTAGGCGCCTCGACGACGATGAAGAGAGCAAGAATCGCTCCCGTCATGGCAAAGTAGAAGGGGATAAGGCGCATGGCGTTCTTGAAGGGGTCGGCACGTTCGAGAACAAGATACTTGACAGTGCCAAAGATGAGGGCGGAAAAGGCGCCAGCGATCAGAGGCGCAATAGCCCAAGACGCAGCAACTTGCGACACGGAGCCAGACTCCCATGCCCACTTGACGCTGGCCTGGCTGGCAAATCCGACTCCGATGAGCGCGCCGACTACAGTCTGGGTTGTAGATACCGGCATGCCCCAGTGCGTGGCTAGCATCAACCAGAACGCACTACCGACCTCTGTTTGCTGTTAGCCAATGCTTTTGGGCCCATCAGAGTTGTGTGAACCCCACCAGCGCAGCCCATGGCCAGCATAAGTGCCCCTGGGCTACCCTCGAAACGATCAATGGAGATGATGCCATTCTTGATGGTCGACGTAACACGAGCGCCGAGCGCCACTGCACCGACAAACTCTGTTACCACTGCCAGCGGACCAACTTGGACCATTGTCAATGTTTGTGCGGCGACAGAAGCTACATCGCGGGTCAGCGATGGCAAGGCAAGCATTTTCCGTTGAGCAATACTCACTCGCGTAAGCGTTTGCGACATCGTTTGCACCATTACCAAAGGCTGAAAAGACAAAGGCAATAGTGGTAATGGCAAGAATCCAGTCTGGCAAAAAAAATCAGCTTTCCATGTCTCACGTGTGGCTTGTCCAGAAACTTGCTCACCATACTTGGCTGTCACTGGAGACGCCATTTTTTTGCTCGTCGGGCTATATACAATTGTTGTCTTGAACGATTGTGAGTGAAAGGGAAATCCGAGCCTGGGGAATATAATTCCTTCTTATATAACGCAAGTTGTACCCTCCCACAACAAGGCTGTGCAAGTCGTTGGAATCCCGCCCAGGTCACAACCATAGGCGCCGAGCACCTGGTTCGGGATGGAAAAGAATGGGGTTCTGTCACTCCAGCCATTCAAGCGCCATCTCAAGACCATGCTTTTGCTCGACGTGCGATGCCGCCAAGTCCATGAGACATGCCCAGAGATCCCGCTCTTCTTGTCTCCGCCTTGGAGCATCCGCAACTGGCAACCCCGGTCACCCAATAGACATGCGCAATTCCAACACGTATAGAAACGGTTGGCTGTCAGGCACACGCATGCTCCAAGATTTTTAATACTTCAGCTGGAATCTTATGCTTGGGTAGGGGCGGCGGGAGGGTGGACTTGGATCAATCGGCGTTGCGACAGGTTCATAGTTAGACAATTCATCTATTTTCTACTTGAGGCTCCTACTTACATACATGCACTACGTCTACTCTAGCGCTATTACTGCTTTTTTTTAAAAAAATATTGCTTTTACAATGGTACCATGGAATTTTCACTACAATAGACTTTGCTTGTACCACGTGACTATCCATCATCACACCCTACACACGCTAACAAGCCTGAGATGATGAGAAAAACCCAATTCCCCCCCAGCTTATGCATACTCGACCCAATTCTTCAAACTGCCCACTTCAGGCCACACCCTCACCTCGACCCGATCCTTTGGTTTCAAAAACTGCGGCACCTGCATCGCATAACCCACGCCCGCACACGTGCCCGTCATAAACACTGTTCCCTTTTTGAGCGTAGTACCCTGCGAGCAATATGCGACGAGGGCTGGAATCTTGAAGCACAAATCATCGATTCCGGAATCCTGTCTCAAGTCGCCATTGACCCTCGTCTGCAGGTGCAACTTACTCGGGTCAGGAACAATGTTTGTGGACACGAGTTGTGGACCCAGAGGCGCATACGTGTCGAAGCCCTTGCTAAAGTTCCACTGCGGCACTGTGCCGGCGAGGAGAGGGTCGCGTTGCAGTTTCCGCGACGAGACGTCGTTGCCGGCTGTGTAGGCGCCAATGTAGGAGTATGCGTCCGCCTCAGACACGTCCTTTGCATCGCGTGAGATTACAAAGCAGAGCTCGCCTTCGTAGTCGGCTTGGTTGTCTTGGGCAATTTTGGGCACGACAATGGCAGCGTCGTGGTCGGTAAGGCAGGTGTTTGCTTTTATGAACGTGGAGGGGTAGGGGGGCAGTGTGCGGCCGCCTTCTTGGACTGGTGGAGAGTTGTAAGTTTTTTTTTGTTTCTTGTCGGTTGGAATGGTTGTACGTACTGTGTTTGATAAAGTTTAGTCCTATGCACCGGATTATGGGTACTTCGTCCTGGGTTAGCGGACCGAGGAGTTTCTTGACGGTGACGACTTCGTCGGTGACTTGGGTGCTGGGGTCGAAGATGTCATTGTTTTTCACGGCGATTACGTTGGCTTGAAGTTTTGTCTCTTCCGTCGTTGTGCCGACGTCGAAGTCGGGGGAGGGTAGGATGGGTTGACCCCGCAGTTCGCGGCCATCCGCTGCGATGAAGCGGATCAATCTGTCCCAGTTTGGTGCCATGGTGTTTTGCAGGGGTACTAGTTTCAATTCATCAATCAAAATGAAGTCGCGTTGATGTTTATTTGTAGATTATGATATTCCGCCATCCTGGATATACATTCTCCCGGAACGGCACAAGGCAATGTGGGAACCATGTGGGGAAGTCGCGGGATTGACAGGCTAGTGCGGGGCACTATGTCGCAGTAGTATTGACGCAGTATCCTAGTCGTCACCGGGGCTTGTTGTGAGGCCGGGGTAAGATGCAAATGTAGGCTTTGGAATATCTACATGTTTTTTTTTTCGAGTTGCTAATCCCGCTCATCGTCTACAAGCCTCTGTCGCTCTTCTTCATCCTCCTTGTTTTTGTCGACATGGCGATATAGCACGTAATGCTGGAACATGAAGATGAGATCAAATGCGATTGTGATGTTTCCAAGGCCAAACTTGACTGGATTGCCCGTCACTCCACTCCAGTCATTTTCCAGAGCCGAATCAATGCACAGCTGCGCCAATGATAGCCAACCTCCAGCGAAATCAAGAAGCATGGGATAGATGCTCCAGCCGACGGTGGACTTGCGCTTGTAGTTGAGCCAGGCTTGGGGTATATACTTGACGAGCACGGTTAGGAGTTTGACGTACCCGAGGGTATAAACCTGTACCCATGTTAGTATGCAGCACGGCAAGTGTTTGGGGGGAAAGGGGTTACCGACAACATCGATCCAGGCCCAGTTGTAGACGTCAAAGTCATCAACCGACCCATCTCTCCACACAAGCAGCATTACAAATACGATGGCGAAAACGCATGCCCACCAGATGCACAGCACTGGCCTGCTGACTTTTTGACTTTTTCCCACCTCGAACCCCCACACGCGTTGGAAGAACTGGCTGTATATAATCACGCACATGACCGCTCCATGTGCGGCGAACAGAAAGTCATTGAAGCGCACTGTCGTCTCCGGGGCGTTGAGATGGCGGTATGCGTATTGTGACTTGATCGTGGGCGAGTAGAGGAAGCAGGCGGTGGAGATTGTGTAGCATATGAAACCGAGAACGTTTAGGGTTGGAAAGTCGATTGCGAGGCCGAGGGTGGATTTGCGAAAGTAGTTGGATATGGGTTGGGGGTAGAACGATAAGCTCCTACAAAGGGGATCAGTACGGGCTTGGTTTGTGAAGAGCAAGGTACGCACCAGGCGAGGACATAGGCCCAGCCCAGCACGCGCGATATGGCGCGCGCAAAGGCCTCGAGCTCCGGCGTCATAATGAGGGTTGTGGGGGAGTCTAGGGTTCAGGTTTGAGCATGTGTGGTGGTGGTGGTGGTGGTTATCGCATCAGGCTTGCGATGATGTCAAAATGAGGTGACGGCGAACAAAGATGGGTAAATGAGAGACGAGGCGCTTAGGAAGACGCAAAAAGTGAGGGAATGATACGGAGACGACTGTACATGGCGGGCGAGCGCATGATGCTGCGGCGTGTACTGGACATGTGCGATTGCGCGATAGCGATGCGCGAAGATGACAAGGGGGTCGGCATAGGGCAACGCCGACGTCTTCTGCTGCCGGCTTTCGGAACACACGCTCACGACTTGGAAAGACTCGGACAAGGTCTTGTTTGCTCATAGTCTGAACCAGCCAGCAGCTTGTCACATACGACTTTTATTCCTGATGCACGATTCCATGCCCACATCGTTAAGCGCCTACCGTTTACTGTAGGTGATTCGGCGGGAACTACGCCTACGCCTACGCAAGTCTGGCTCTACTGGCGTCATCCGTCCCAACAAGAAGCTGGTATACGATGTGTTAGCTGGAGCCTACTTGCTTACTGGTAGCGGAAGCACGGGATCTTGGACCAGCGTAGAGAAACGGTTGTGCCAAGGGCTCGTTCTTCGGCAAGTGCTGAGCGCCCCATGGCATCACGAGGTCGAGTCTATACCGTGCAACCCCCCTTTCGCCCGACGAAGAAGTCACAATCAAGCAACTCTCCGCTGCTGCAAGGTTTGGTGTTGCTGATGGATGCGCAGCAGCACGTGGAGTTGGTCAGCCTCGACTTGACGGACCAGACGGCGGATATAGGGGGGAGTGAAATCACGGTAGACTTGTGCCCGATGGATGCAATGGAAGAAGACTTGTTTCCCGGTCCTACGCTCACCATGGGCACGTGACGCGCCATGCTGGGACAAAAGGAGGAGGCCTGGGGCGGTGGGTCTCGTGCCACGATAGACGTCAGCGCTCGGAACGCTTCGCGGAACGGCGTAGGTGCGCCGTGGGGGGGTGCAACAAGCCCCTAGACACGTGCCGATGCCTGCTGCAATCACTTGACACGCCTCTTCTCGAGTGATAATCTACGGATGACTGGATCTGGCTAGAGAAGGGCTGGATAGCAACGGGCGAGGGCGGTACTGGCGGGCCTCGGTGGCGGGCGAATCGAGAGAGAGAGTCGCGGGCAGCATGCAAGCTGCATAAGCTGTGGATGCCCCTCCGCAGATACGTGACGAGCGAAGCCAACAACTGCACTTCCGACACCCTGCATACATCTCAACACCTGGTAGCTTCCCCATAGCTGCAAGTGACTCACATCTGCCATCTGCACTCGTCGTCGTCGTCGTCGTCTTCGTCTGCATTGACTGCTGACGGACCATCTGATACAAGCCTACAAGGTGTGCCGCGTGAAAGCTCCCGCCCCGCGGCTTAAACCACTGCATCCACGAGCCTCCCGCCGGTACCGAGAGAGGGATAGATAGGCCCAGATAACGCGCCGAGTCAGGAACGAGGCATCTTTATTCACCCAGCACAAGTGTCTTGCTGTGCAGGCACGAGATTACACGCTCCACGAGCCGCCGTGACGACGGCGTATGACGCATCGGCCTTTGTTTAGCATTCACCCCCGTCCCGACCCATCCTGCTCGCCCTCTTGCCCGTCGCTACCACCACCACCACCCCTTCTATTGCAAGACGACGCCATACCCGCCTCTCCACTACCCACAGGTTGAATGACCTCATCGCCCGACCACGTTGACCATCACACGGCGCCCGTTTCAAACCTCACATACCTCCACAAGCAGCAGTCCAAGGGCCACAAGGTGCACGACACGCCTCAACCGCGCGGTCGCAACACGACGAGATATGAGCTGGGAAGAAGACATAGGGGAGGCGACAAGGTTACGCGCATTTACCCCAACATGTATGTCGTGACACCCCTTCACCCCTTCACCTCCCTTGTACCTGTCTGCCTGCCTGCCAGCCAGCCAGCCAGCCAGTCAGCCCGAAGCCGCCATGGAAGTGGCGGCTCTCGTTTGCTCCAAACAGAACAGAACTGACTGCCACAGAACAAAGTCGCCGTCGTCGGCAAAGCGCCTCTCGTCCACGTCTCCACCCACAAACTACAATGGGACCACGTCCCCATTGCTATCGGCTATCGGTGCCTCACGAACCCCCGCCGCACAATACACCAACGAATGGGCCAAATCTGTCCCATTCTTCCCAAACTCGGGCTCACCGGGCAACGGCGGCATAGCCATCGCTGGCTCTCCGCCCACCTTCCAGAACTCGCCCAGTGCGCGAGAGGGACTATACGCCCACCAGGCCATGTCCAACTCGCCGCCTGCTGCACGCCCCCTCAGTCACCCCAACCAGTACACGACTTTTGGCGGCCGCATGCAGAATTCGCCGGGCAAAGACCGCCGGGCCTCCGTCTACTCTCAAGGCGGTCGCCCCGCCTCGCAACAGTTCGCTGCTAATCCGCCCCTGCCACACCAGGCCCAGCCCCACTACTATGGCCTGCCAAATCTCGACTTCCTCAACACTGCCCCGCACAACGGTATCCAGCCTGGCGAGGGAGGCCACTTCTGTGGCTTCGATACTCTGTCCATGGCAGGGGACGAGGCCGCTCGGACGTCGGAGAACGTGCTCGTTGTCGGCTCTCAAGGTGGTCTCGACGTCTTCCGTGTTGAGAAGAGCAAGATGGACCTCGTGGGGCGTCTGGAGGGCCTTCGCGGTGCCGTCATAGGTGCCAAGCTCTTGCCCTGGACTTCGCGCAGGGACCCGTTGGCTCCTTCCCGCCCACTAGTTGCGCTTGTCCTACACGGCCCGGTTGTCAAGGACAGCAGGAGCAGCAGCGGGAGCGGCGCATCCTCTGCCGCAGACGACTCGGCCTCAGAGTCGCCCAGTAGACCCTCCTCGCGCCACGGAAATCATGGGAACGGCCAAATAAGCGGCTACCAGACGACCGTCGAGGTGTACTCTCTGAAAGAGAAGCGGAGAATTGCAGTCTTGTATCGGACTCCAATGACGCCACTCACCAGTCCCATTGATAGCCCTCTGTTTCAGCCGCCATCTCCTGTAGGTGACTTTGTCATCGATGCAAAGGGCAAGTTTGTCATTGTTGCATCTGGCACGAGTGGCGAGGTCTTCATATTCGCCCCCTACTTGCACGCTCACTTGGATTATGCAGAGAGCTTCCGTTGCATCGGCAAGATATGGACCTCTGTACAAAATCGCGAGCGGGTGATACAGTCGGGAGGCTCGAGCGCTGCAGATGGTAGTCAGGACGAGTTACCTCCCGAGAAATATGGACTGCCTGTTTTCTCGCTTTCTGACCGCTGGCTGGCAGTGACGCCCCCGGCATCAAGCGCATTGTATCCTGTGAATGGCGTGGCTCTGACTTCGCCTTACTATGAGCGCGCCCCTGGTCTTGCCCATCACAGCGTGCCGCCACAACCATCGCCTAATTGTGCCGTCGATGCACCCAACGAAGCAGGCCTCATTGATAGGCTAACCCGAGAAGGTACTCAAGTTGCAATTAAGAGTGCACGCTGGGCCACTGAGAAGGGAATGCAGGCATTCAAGAGCTACATGAATAAGGGCCAGCAAGGACATCATACCTCCTACAGCCAGGACCCCATGCAGCACTACTTTCCCCCTACGCATGGACACGACCAGATGCAACCGCGGCAAGAATCGTCTGTAATCTCCGTCTATGATTTGCAGAAGCTGCTAGATGCGGAAGAGACGAGAAGCAAGAATGCGCTACAACCCATTGCCACAATGTCAGCTGTTCTAGGTTGCAGTTTCCTGTCTTTTGCTCCCAGTGGGCTGATGCTTATGTCTGTGAGCAAGAAGGGCGACTATCAAGACATTTGGGATCTCAAGCGAATCAACTTTCGACGAGCCCGCAAGACGGCACGCGAACAACCTGCTGGACCTCACGTCCGGCAAGTTGCTCGCTTCACCCGCATGACGGTCGCAAATGTCATCGACGTTGTCTGGTCTGCCCCCAGGGTCGACAAGTTGGCGGTCATTACCGACAAAGGCACTGTACACATGTTCCCTATGCCGGCATCGGCATTCCAATGGCCACCAGCTCGACGAATCCGCCCAGCCGCACCTCCACCTCAGCCCAAAGAGAACGCGGCTCCTGCAAGCGCTACTGGTGCTGTCAGTTCAGCAATGCAAGCCATCAGCAGTGCCAAGCCTTGGTTTGACGCTGTTCGAACAAAGAGTATCAATGGAGGCTCTCGTTTTAGTCTGAGCAGTCTCGGTGTTACCCCTGCCGCTGGCGCAAAGTCTGGCAAGGCTGTAGCTGCTGGTGTTGGAAAGTCCATTAGCAACATCCGCCATGCCGGTGACAACAAGATGACGCTTCCTTCATCACCTAGTGGTATCAAGCCTTACAGTGTGCGTTGGATGTCTGGCAGGGGTCGTGGCTCGATTGCGCTGGTCTCTGGCGGTGTACTCCAAATCTGGCGAGTACAAATGCGACCTCCTACTGGCAAGGGAAAGTCTTCAAACACAGCATCAATCACGAAGAAGAAGCTCGTTGAGTTTGCACTCGCTCCTATACCAGACATAGCTCTGCCTCCGTCTGTCACCGAACAGCTCTTCCCGCAGCCTGGTGACCCAGAGCCATCACTTGGCTGTTATGGCGATTGGTTCCCTCGAAGTCTGCTTTCTCGCAAACCGGCCGTGCCAAGCCTTGCGCCACTCAGCTTTTCCGAGATTGAGACTAACCCGCCTTATCAACCATTCTACACCGACAAACGCGTGACACGTTTTGTATACTCGAGGCAGATGCCAGAAGCTCATGGTAGCACCAGCGAGTTCCTGCCCACAGTACCAGAACTCGTCTCCGGTCTCCACCACGAGGATGATTCGGCCTGGCTCTTTGGCGAGAGCATTGAAGCGACACGCATCTCGTCACCTGTGACGCAAGCATACGACTCGGGCGAGGATGACTTTGGTGGCGTTGCGGCGCGAATTGAGAACAAGCTCATTCTTCGAGACGGCGAAGAAGAGGTCGAGCAGGTAGTCGTCACAACCAGGCGTAGGCGGGTGAAGCGCGAAGGTGACGAGGAAGGTTTCTTCGAAGACGACTGTGAAGTGCTGGACTTTGCAGAGGACCGGGTGTAAGGGGATTGGCACTATTGCATTCACTTGCTACAGAGGACAGGATTCATGGTGATTAGCTACTAATTGCCAGTTGCATGCGCTCTTTTTCCATCGGCTCAGAATACGACCGCATTTTAATCGCTTCGGCTACTGTTTTGTTTCTTGCATGGATGGGAGGGGGTGGGGTTATCTGGCGTACAGTACATTGGGTGGTGACTGACCAAGGTGCTTGAGGGTTCTTCATTTCCCCCCAACCCGCTCAGCCCTAGACTTATTTTCATCACCTCTCCTTTTCTCTATTGATTGCTTCTCAAGCATTATCCTGCATGGGACCCCAAATGCAATGCTGTGGGCCTTGTATCGCCCCCGTTGGCTTGCACATTTGATGCAGAAATAGATGGGTAGTGAAGATTTGAAAGAAAATCCCACAACCATTTCAACATGTGCTTTGCTTGTTTTTGGTTTCTTGAATGCTGCCTGTCGTCGCGGCAAGTGCAAAGATCGATTCAACTCGATTTTTATTTACAAAACCTAGAATTTGGTCAAGGAATTGAGAGAGGAAGGAAAAGAAGAAAAAAAGGAAGAAAAAAAAGGGAAAGGGGGGGGGGGGTATCTTTATTTCATTCAAGCCCATTGACATCATCCTCATCCTTGTCGTACATACAAACACACATATACACAGCAAAAAAAAACAAGCCGATTCCTAATCTCTCAGAAACATCCTATAACTCGCACTCTCCGTCACCTCCGTGTACGGGTAGCCAATGTCTTTTAGAAACATCTTGAGCTTTTCATTCTCCTCTTCCTTGCACTGGATGCCGGCGAGAATCTTTGCCACGTCGCCGCCGTAATTGCGGTAGTGGAAGAGACTAATGTTCATACCGGGCTGGAGCGTGTTTAGGAACTTGTACAGCGCGCCGCCTCGCTCGGGAAACTCAAACATGAACAAGTGTTCGTCGGCCGCGTTTGAGCGGCCGCCGACGAGGTAGCGGATGTGTGATTTGACCAGTTCGTCGTGAGAGAGGTCGTGAGCCTTCATGCCCGCGGCTGCGAGACGGGAGATTAGATCGGGTATATCTATAGCCCGGGTTGCGGCTTTTAGCTGGACGCCGACGAGGATCTGGGCGGATTGCGGGGAGCTGTAGCGGTAGGAGAATTCGGTTACGGCCATGGGGTGGATGATGGAAACGAGATTGGCAAAAGAGCCGGGCTCCTCGGGGATGGCGACGGAGAGGATTGCTTCTTTGTTTTCGCCAATGGCGGCGCGCTCGGCGACGAAGCGGAGACGGTCAAAGTTCATGTTTGCGCCCGAGGCGATGGCTACGAGGCCTCTGTTACGGTCTGGAGACGGGTTGCGTGAGACCCATTTCTTGAGCCCGGCGAGGGCGAGGGCACCCGCGGGCTCGACAATGGAGCGCGTGTCTTCAAACATGTCTTTAATAGCCGCGCAGGTTTCGTCGGTTGTGACTTGGACGACTTCGTCGACGACTTCTTGGCATATGCGGAAGGTTTCTTCGCCTACGGTTTTGACGGCGGCACCGTCGGCGAAAAGGCCCACGTCGTTTAGAAAGACGCGCTTCCCCGCTTTCAGGGACTCGACCATGGCGTTTGCGTCGTATTGTTCTACGCCAATGATCTTGACATGTGGTGCTATGCGCTTGATGTACACGCCTGTTCCAGCGATGAGGCCCCCGCCGCCCACACAGCAAAACACAGCTTTTAGGTCCTGCAGGTTCGTCTGTCGAAGCAGTTCCATGCCCACGGTTCCTTGGCCGGCAATGACGTACGGGTCGTCAAACGGTGGTATTGATACGAGTCCATGCAATTTCTCCAACCGTGCAGCCTCGGCCTTTGCAGCGTCAAAGTCGGCGCCGTGCAGAATCACAGATCCGCCCAGTCTCGACACGTTCTTGTGCTTGATATCCGGGGTGCCAGACGGCATGACAATGGTCGCAGGAATCTTGAGTTTCCGTGCTGAATATGCAACGCCCTGGGCGTGGTTGCCCGCACTACACGCCACGACACCCCGCCACCGGTCCTTGGGCTCGAGATGCGCCATCTTGTTGTATGCACCGCGTAGCTTGAAACTAAACACCGGCTGCAGGTCCTCCCGCTTGAGTAGCACATTGCATTCCAGCCGGTTGCTTAGGTTCGTTGCGTGTGTCAACGGCGTCTCTTCCACTACTTCATATACGCGCGAGGTGAGGATCAGACGCAGGTAGTCTGGGTATCCGTTGGGCAGCAGGAAGGCGTCGGGGATGAGTTGGTGTGGCTTTTTGGGAGAAGACGTCTCGGCGCGTGGACTTGGGTTTGCCGTGTATTCGGTGAGTGCGAGACTGGATTTGGGGGTGCGGGGAGAGGCGAGGCCATTGCTAAGGTGCGTGTCGGGCGTCGTTGGCCGCGAGTAGTCTGTTATGATGGCCATTGTGTGCGTGTAGAGGGGTGTATGGTATGCAGAAGCAACTAGGCATATGTATTGGCGGTGAAGGAGGAGAAGCAGAAGGTTACGCTGGATATTTTTTTTGTGGAAGTGAGATGGCTCCCTCCGGCTTCGGCCAGGTTCCGGAAGCTTGGGCAGGGTGGGATAAGCTGGCAGGGGTCGGAGTAGCGCCCGTCGAGAGGAAAGCTTATGGTGGGGTAGCTTGCTTCCAAGTTCCAACCAACTTCATCGAATCTCCGTCCAGCTTTGGTCGAATCTGTTGCCATGTCTGTCGCTAGCAGTGTTTGTTGTTGCGCTGCATCTCCATTCTCGTCTTCTCTTGCTGTTTTCTGCAGTCCCCACCAGCCAAGGATGCGTCTGGCGTGATGCCCTGTTTGCCATCGTTCATGCACGCTTTGCTGATCGCCAAACCCCCCCCCCTGGAACGCCGCCCCGTAGGACTTGCGAGTCGCGACACCATCGCGCCATAATCCCCAAACTTAGAAAAGGATTGCCCACAATACCCACCGCTCCCAAGAGTTGGCTATCCGGAGTCTGTATCCTCGCGACCGTCGCTGGCATCCTCGGGCGTGGGCGCTGACATGCGCCGTATCCCCCGTGGAAGACTGCAGTATGTAGCTTGTCGGGGAAGCTCTGGGCGGCCAGGCTGCGCCACATCATCGGATTCGAGCTCCATATAAGAGTGCGTTGGCTCTCTGTACGAACTGCAGGAGAGGAAGCGGAGGGTATTGCGGAGGACATCGATAAGGCCCTCCCGATCGTCGGCTGAGCTATCCATGGACGACATCTTCGGTTGCAAGTGGGCGGGCTGCGTCGTGACGGTGGTGGTGTTTATTATTTGTAGTCGTGGGTTGCTATTATTGACTGGCCGAGAGCAAGTTGTGTTTGGTGGCTCTAGCGCGAAAGGGGTCGAAGGTTTGGTGGTGGTGATTCGGCTCCCAACTTCACAGTCTAGAGTCCAAGTCTGCGAGACCAGTGCACCGCATTGTCTGTTTCAATCTCCCAACTCAACCGCCCTCTCTTTGAACTTCTCCCCCTTTTTGCTTTCTTCTTCTTCTTCTTCTTCTTCTGCAGTGTGCGGTAGCTAAGGTCGTAAAGGAGACGCGGAGTTGTCGCAGCGTTTGTCGATGCTCGTCTACCCTTGCTGCGCTAGATGTCATGGTGGGTTGTCGACTTTCATGCGCGCTCGGGCGGAGAGGGCTTCACCATCAACCGATACCAACACGCTCTTGACGCCCCTCGTAGTTGGTTCTTCGTACAGGTACTCGCCTCCATCAATCAATCGAGTCGCCGTTGCACCCTGTGTCCAAGCTGGGTTTCGAGAAGGGGGCAGTTTGGACATTAGCAGTGCCTCTCTGCCCTGGCTTCCACCCGAGTCGTGGACATTGGACAGCTGTCGCAACAAGGATTTGGGAATTTTCAACCGCTTTCTTGTTTAAACGGGAGTTTCCCTGGCGTCTCCATACCACTGCAGGGCGGAAGTGAGGCAACCTGCCCCCCAAGGCTCAGGCTCGACAGCGCCCTCTACCATTTGACCCCTGGGCATCGCCGTTGTATGCAGCTTGAGAGGGCATTCGTAGTATCGAGCCTAACAAGATAGAAGCTTCCGTCGGGCCGACCTCCACGGTATGTATTCCTACGTCAAGAATGAGGTATTTGCTGACTAGGTGACCTCTACGCGTCGCGTATCAAACTTTGATGTGCACCGAGTCTGTCAAAGTCTCTTTACCGCCGCTTTCCCAATGCTCTTGTGAAGATCAGCCAGGGATGCTACTCCGGAGGTACCCATATGTCGGAAATAGGCAATCGTACATACCCCTCATACTTGTCGTAACCATTGAGAACCCCCCACGGCGATGCCATGTCTCGTCTGATCTTGAAGTAGTAGGCGAATAACTCCAACATCTCGTCCTCGATTTCTTGAATAGGAAAAGATTAGGTAGTCGATGCCAATGGTGCGAGCTTGCTCAGCTGTGGAGCTGGAAATTCTGGTTTCGTCATTGCGTCCTTGGAAGTGGCGTCCCAGAGTCGGCACAGGTGTGTATCTGTCGTCGATATTTCCCTGACGAACTAGGGAACATCTTTCGGGCCCATCTTCGTCAACCGCAGGCTTGGGAAACGGTCGTATACCTCCTGGACTTCGCGTCGGTCTTCCGTATACTTCCGGATGAAAAAGGCATCATCACCCAGGTCTTTCTTTCACCACCCACTTGCCTCTTGCATGTTATCGCTTCCTTGCCGACTCTCCAGAATCTCTTGTCACTGCGGTCTCTACGAGCATTTGATTTTCCATGGGAGTCAACGGAGAAGTGTAAGCCGTGGAACTTTAGGAAGTAATGTACTTTCCGTCCTATTTTGGTAAGTGGGCGGGATATGATAGGGTTTGAGGCTATGATTGTCAGCGCATTCGCGGCGATGTTTCAAGAGATGAATATGTACGAGGTAGCATAGGCCATTCTTCATGGTTGAGGGCTTTCCGAGTCTAGTTGTCTTGTGGGCTACGCATAGTTGACCGTCCAAACACAAGAGATGGTTGTTGCAGCCAGCTGCGTCCGACAGCTTCGTGTGCTGTCTGTCGCTTGCAGCTATGAAGTACTTGGTATTTTAGTATCATTGCAGTCGGCCGATTGCGACATCGTATTATGCCTACAGACCACAGCATCCAGCGCACTGAGAGACACCAGGGTTCAGGGGATCATTCATGTCATCCAAAAAATCTACGCTATTATCGTCTTTCCCAGTTTCTCCGTAATCGCTCTTCACAGAGACTGGGTATCAAGATAGTTCGTCAACAGGTGCAGACGTCGATGACGATGTACACCACTCCAAAGCGTCTCCGATCCAGTGGCCAGGCATGCCAACTTACTATTCGCTAGAGTTCTCGTCGCTGGAACCCTCACCGGAATGCTCCATATCCTCTTGAGTCGATGTCGCAATCATAACCATGCCGTTCGCCCACTTTCCAGCACCCCAGAAACAACCAGATGCCGGCGGGCCTAAGCCAATCACTGCAGAAGCACCGCCCATCAAAATCTCATCTCCATCAACCGCGCAAATCTTCATCCAGAGCGGCTGCTCATAAAATACCATGTGGTCTGCCATGACCTCTTTAGACAGATACAAATCGGGGTTACATCCAGTATCCACAACCATCTGGCGCAAGTTTGGCTCGGCCGCCAGTACCGTCCTGTCCACTTGTACCAAAGGCGCCCAGAGAAGCGTGCCGTCGAGCTGCGGTATATAGAGCCTCTCGCCCTCCGTCGCATCGTTACCCCTAACTACACCACCCTTTGGCATGTCAGTATATCGAAGTAACAAACTGGATAAACCAATAAGGACTTACACCCTCGATTTTCGTGTACGAATGGTATGATGTGGTGTAGTTGCCCACACGTTGACTGATCCAACCCCACCTCTCAGGCATCGGTAGCAGGGGAACTGGAGGCGGTGACCATGTCGCAGTTGAGAGAGGAAGGAGATGGATAGGTGTGCGGGCTGGGCGAGGACGTGGGGGTAGCCGGATATGTGGGACCACCAGAGGAGGTGGAGGCACGGCAGCCGCAGGAGGTGTCATGGGATCAGTTGCTGGTGGAAAATAAGGGAACGGAAAGCCTTCGACTCGAGGGTCAGCGACCGTAAGCTCAAATGGGGTGATGTGACTCTGCATAATGGCTCATGCAAGAGCTTTTTTTTGCCTGCGAGGGAAAGGAATAGAGAGGGAGTTTGTTGTCGCTTTCAATGTAACGCCAAGTCTGCAGTATATTCAGCGTCACCAGTTGCTCTTCCACGTAGAAACCCTACGTGACGGTTATTGAGCGGGGAAACCGATAAGATGGTTTGTCTTGTGAGTATTTGTCGCCTCGTTGCAAGAGCAAGCGGATGCGACCATTGGGTCGTTCAAAGATCTCGCGAGTTAAAAGCTGGGGTTCCAGCCTCACGCGTGTTACCAAAGCCACGGTTGGGACATTTCAGCGACGAAATTGGTGGTTCTGTGATCAATTTTCATGCGTTGGTATATCCTAAAGATTTGAGCTAATCCAATCGCGTTTCTTCGTTATAGCGTAAGCACTCTGAGGTATTGTAGCGTATGGCTACAGCTAAAACGAGATACATGTACTAATGGCCACTCCGTCGGAAGTACAAAGGCAAGCTCCACCACAGCACACAAATGGGCCGAAGCAGTCGCAGGATCCACCATTTGCCTTGCATGTTGTGACTGTTGCTATCAGAGTTGTTGTGTCGAGCTGCGTAGTGACCTAGAT
>Ga0265797_10006714_pt1 | contig 16119 bp, 8 predicted proteins | sample P2T30metagenome_FD_192433 | JGI IMG/M metagenome (GOLD analysis project Ga0265797, IMG submission 192433) | Plant litter microbial communities from East Loma Ridge, Irvine, California - P2 T30 | ecosystem: Environmental > Terrestrial > Plant litter > Unclassified | place: USA: California... | reverse complement strand
AGCCGGATTCGCCCGGCATCGAGGCGGTGCCGAAGGGATCGGCGCCGTTGGCGGCGGTGGCGCCGATGGTCGGGGTCGAGGTGCCCATCAGCGACATGATGCCCTTGCCGCTGGCAAGCTCGCGCAGGCCGGAAGCGTTGGCGCCGACGGAAGGCAGCAGCGAGGCGCCGCTGATCCTGAGGGCGGCGCGGCTCTGGCCCACGCGCGCGGCGGCAGCCTGCAGATCGAGGTTGGCGGCCAGCGCGTCGCGTTCGAGCGCGACCAGGGTGGCGTCGTTGAACAGCGTCCACCACGAGGGGTCGACGTCCTGCTCGACGGTCTGGCTCGGGGTGGCGCCGGGAGCGGTGAATGAGGCAACCGGCACGTCGGTCGTGGGCGCCTTGAAATCGGGCCCGGTGGTGCAGGCGCTCAGCGCCAGCACGCACGCCGCGGCACCTGCCCGCAGGCGGAAGGAAGACAGCATAGGATCCAGATTATTATTGAAATTGGGCAAATTATACCAACCGGTATCTGAATTCGCTTGAGTCTTTGGATTGTGGATATTACCTAGCCCGGTGGCAGGAATTGCACGTCCGGCATTGAAGCAGGGCAATAAAGCGATGATGAGCACGTTTGCCCCTCTTGGGATTGCTGCAATCTGGTTATACTGTGCGGAAATACAGTACTGCCGAGTTAAATCCCCGCCTCACGCCATCGAATCGCCTACCGGCAAGCACGCATGCAAACCCCAGCCCAGCTCATGAGCGGCCTGCTCGACTACCTCGTCGAACAGGCCCGAGACATCGATCCCGCCGCTTTCAATCTGTCGAAGGCCACGGATTTCAAGAAAACCTTCGCCGACCTGGGCACCCTGCCCTGGGTCGACTTCAACGTCCGCGGCGACGACGATGCGGAGGCCGATGGCTGGTGGCTGCGCGTGCAGCGCCTGGAAGCGACGCGCGCGCCGCAGCTGCCCGAGCCCGAGTTCGGCCCCTTCCTGGTGGTCGGCGACGATCCGGCCGGCAATCCGCCGGCCATCAAGGAAGCGGCGCTGGCCAGCATCCGCAACCATGAAGCGGGCATCGACGGCGAAGAACGCGCCGCCCGCCGCGACGAGCAGCGCCGCGCGCGCCTGGCGCGGGTGCTGGATATCTACCTGCCGCGCTGGACCGAATGGGCCGCGCGCGAAAAGCCGCGGCGCAAGGTGATCGCGCTGTATGCCGACCTGTTCGCGCTGAAGACGCGCCTGGAATCCGAGGAAGCGGTGCGGCCGCTGGAGCTGGTGTGGGGCATCGGCGTGTCCTCGTGGCGCATCGGCAAAGTCGACTACCACTACCCGCTGATCACGCAGGCGATGGAAATCGACATCGACGGCGCCACCCACGCCATCGGCCTGCGTCCGCGCCAGCTCGAACCGCGCCTGGAACTCGATGCTTTCTCGGCCTGCGACGTGCCCGGCACCGGCGACGTCGAGCGCGCCGCGCGCGGCCTGCTGCGCGAGCGTGACGGCGAGGACGACAGCATGGCCGTCTCGCCCTTCGACCCGGCCACGGTCGAAGCCATCCTCAAGCTGGTGGCCGGGAACCTCGCGGCCAGCGCGCGCTACGATACGCAGCTCGATGCCGCGCCGGCGCCGGGCCCGGAACTGGTGGTGACCGACGAATGGGTGATCTTTACGCGCCCGCGCGCCAGCCATTTCCTGGTCGAGGACATCGCGCGCCTCAAGGAGCGGGTCGGCGCGGTCGAGAGCAGTGCGGGAGAACTGCCGGAAGGCCCGCTCAGCATCGTCAGCGCACCGAGCGCGGAGGTGGCCGAGTATGCGCCGGTGGCCTTCCGCGGCCTGTCGGGCCGGGCGCCGACCCGCGGCACCGATGGCGGCGCACCGCGCGAACTGTACTTCCCGCTGCCCTACAACCGCGAGCAGGAAACCATCATCCAGCAGCTGGAGCGCTCGCCCGGCGTGGCGGTGCAGGGACCGCCGGGCACCGGCAAGACCCACACCATCGCCAACATCATCAGCCACTACCTGGCCTCGGGCAAGCGCATTTTGGTGACCTCGAAGGGCGAGCCGGCGCTGAAGGTGCTGCAGCAGAAAATTCCGGAAGCGATCCGGCCGCTGACCGTCGCACTTCTGTCAGGCGACAAGGAAGGCATGCGCCAGTTCCAGGCCGCGATCGAAGCGATCATCCACACGCTGACGCACCTGAACCCGGCGCTGGAACAGGAGCGCATCGTCACCTGCCGCGCCGCCCTCGACCGCGCACACGAGGAGATGGCGCGCATCGATACCCGCATCGACGAGATCGCGCATGCCCAACTGGCCGACATCGAAGTCGATGCCGTGACCATGCGCGCGCAGAAGATGGCCGAGCTGGTGGTGCACGGGCGTGAGCAGTTCGGCTGGTTCGACGACGAACTGTCGCTGGCGCCCGAACACGCGCCGCCGTTTGCCGACGAACAGGGCATGCGCCTGCGCGAGACCCGGCGCCGGCTGGGCGCCGACCTGGTCTACTGCCAGGCGCGCATCCCGGCCGCGCACGCGCTGCCGCCCGCCGCCGACATCAAACAGCTGCACGCCACGCTGCAGACCATGCGCGAAATAGAACGCGACGAAGCCAGCGGCGCCCTGCTGCCGCTGCGTGCCGCCACGCCGGAGGTGCTGCAGGCGGCGCGCACCCTGCTGGCGGCGCTCGATGCGGCGCTCGCCCAGCACGCCGCGCTGGAAGAATCCGGCCACGACTGGGTATTCGCCCTGCGCGACCGCCTGCGCCGGCCGCAGTTCGCCACCGAACGCGCCTCGCTGGAAGCCTTGTTTAACGAAATGGATGCGCTGCTGCAGGCGCGCGCCGAATTCATGCAAAAGCCGGTGACGGCGCCGCGCGAAGCGCTGGAACTGCCGAAGGCGCTGGAAGCGATCGCGCGCGGCGCCGACAGCGGCAAGCCCTTCGGCTTCCTGTCCTTCGGCGCCGGCGACGTCAAGCCGCACGTGAACGCCATCCGCGTGGCCGGCCTGCCGCCGGCGTCAAGCGAGGATTGGGCGCACGTGGGGCGCTTCGCCGGCCTGCATGCGCGCGTGCTTTCCTTCGTGGTGCGCTGGAATGCGTTCGCCGAGCTGCTGGCGCTGCCCCTGCTGCAGCCCGACGTCGGCCAGTTGCGCACGATCGAAATGATCACCGTCGCCGCGCGCGGGGCGCACACGCTGGCGATGCGCCACGATGCCAGCCTGGCGCTGCTGGCCGACGCGGTGTTCGAACAGCTGCCGGCGCAGGCGCTGCTGGGCCGCCGCGCCGAACTCGAAGGCGTGCGCGGCCAGCTGCGCCGCCACCTGGTCCGCGTCGGACTGGCGCAGGCGATGGCGCGCGTAGGCGCGCTGCAGGCAGCGCTGGCCGGCTGCAGCGGGCCGGTGGTGCAGCGTCTGCACGTATTGGTCGAGGACACGCTGGGCACGCCGGACATCGCACCCGACGACGTGACCCATGAATACACGGCCATCGTCGCCGAACTGCGCCGCATCGAGGCGCTGGCGCCGGATTTCGCGCTGGTGCGCGACCTGGCCGGCCTGATCGAGTCGCACGGCGCATCCTGGCTGGCGGCGCGCGTGCTGTCGCTGCCGGTCGATGCCAGCGGCGACGACGACGTGTTCCCGGTGCGCTGGCGCGACGCCTGGAACTGGGCGCGCCTGAAAACCCACCTCGAGGACATCGACGCGCGCGGCGAGATGCGCACGCTGGCGGCGCGCCGGCGCGATTTGGAAGCGGGCCTGGCGCGCCTGTACGAAGACCTGGTCTCGACCTCGAGCTGGCTGGCCACGCGCCGCCACGCCGGACAAAACGTGTTGAGCGCACTCGAGACCTACCGCACCGCGATGCGCAAGTTCGGCAAGGGCACCGGCGTCAACGCCGGCCGCTACCGGCGCGATGCGCAAAAGGCCATGGTCGATGCCCAGGCCGCGGTGCCGTGCTGGATCATGAGCCATGCGCGCGTGTCGGAATCGTTGCCGGCGCAGCTGGGCGCCTTCGACCTGGTCATCGTCGACGAAGCCAGCCAGTCCGATTTGTGGGCGCTGCCGGCGGTCTTGCGCGGCAAGCAGATCCTGGTGGTCGGCGACGACAAGCAGGTGTCGCCGGAAGCCGGCTTTGTCGCCGCGGCCAAGATCGCCGACCTGCGCCGCCGCTTCCTGGCCGGCCAGCCCTTCGAGCCGGTGCTGAGCGCCGACATGTCGCTGTACGACATCGCCTCGACCGTGTTCGCGGCATCGAAGGTGATGCTGCGCGAGCACTTCCGCTGCGTGCCGCCGATCATCGCCTACAGCAACCGTGTGTTCTACAAAGGCTTCATTCAACCGCTGCGCATCCCGACCGCCTCCGAGCGGCTCGATCCGCCGCTGGTCGATATCTTCGTGGCCAATGGCTACCGCGGCGCCAAGGGCCAGAATGCGCCCGAAGCCGAATGCATCGCTTCGGAGATCGAGGCCATCCTGCGCGACCCAAAGATGGCCGGGCGCACCATCGGCGTGGTCTCGCTGCTCGGCCCCGAGCAGGCGCTGCTGATCGATAAAATGGTGCGCGCGCGCTGCGACGCCGCCGAACTGGCGCGGCGCCAGTTCTCCTGCGGCGATGCCCGCATCTTCCAGGGCAGCGAGCGCGACATCATCTTCCTGAGCATGGTCGCCGACAGCAAGCAGCACCATGCGCTGTCCGGCACGATGTACGACCAGCGCTTCAACGTGGCCGCCTCGCGCGCGCGCGACCGCATGGTGCTGGTGCGCTCGGTGCGCCTGGAAGAACTGTCGCCGGCCGACTTGCGGCGCACCCTGGTCGAGCACTTCGCCAAGCCGCTGGAAGCGGGCGACGAAGCGGCCTCGCTGATCGAACTGTGCGAATCCGGCTTCGAGCGCGACGTCTACACCGAACTGTTCGAGCGCGGTTACCGCGTGATCCCGCAGGTGCCGGCGGCCGGCTACCGCATCGACATGGTGATCGAGGGCGCCGACGACCGCCGCCTGGCGATCGAGCTCGATGGCGACGAATTCCACGGCCCCGACAAATGGGCCGCCGACATGGGGCGCCAGCGCGTGCTGGAGCGGGCCGGCTGGACCTTCTGGCGCTGCTTTGCCTCGACCTGGTCCTTGCAGCGCGAGACGGTGCTGGCCGAGTTGCTGGCGCAGCTGGACAGCATGGGGATCGAGCCGCTGGGGGCCTTGGCGCGGATTCCGTCGCTGGTCGAGTATCGGGAATGGGGGCGGGAGCAGGTGGTGGTGGCGGGTGATGCGGCGCAGACGATGGTGGAGGCGGCCGTCGAAGTTGCTTCGGTTGAAAGCAAGACAGCCTGACCGTCGTCCCGCGAAGGCGGGGACGACGGCAACGTTGCACATTCCCCTCACATCCCCGCCATATCCCACCCCAACCCACACAACCGAATTGTTACATGGCATGATGCTGGGTTTTGCCACCCAGCAATACGCATGCTCTCCCCGGCCCGCCTGCTCGTCTTCCTGTCCATCCTGCTGTCCAGCCTCCTGCCCTGCGCCCTCGCCCACAGCGAGCCCGCCCCGGCACCGGCCCGCACAGCCCAGGCCGCACCGATCACGGCAACGGCCAGGCTCACGGTCGGCGTGCGCACCATCTTCGTGTTCCGCTCGCCGCTGGCCGGCTTTCCCGCCCAGGACCGTGCCGACGGCGCCCGCAAGCGCCTGGATAAAGCCGTGGCCGCCGGCGGGCCGCAAAAGGCCAGCCTGCGCACCATCGTCGAGGGCACCCAGGTGCTGCTCGACGGCCGCCTGCTGTTCCTGGTAACGCCGGCCGACATCAACCCGCTGGCCGGCGATACCACCGAAGACGCCGCCGCCGACAGCGCAAAGATGCTGGACGAAGCCCTGCTGGAGCGGCGCGAGCAGGCCAGCCCGCGCTACCTGCTGGAAGCCGGCGCCTGGTGCCTGGGCGCCAGCGTCGCTTATTTATTAGTATTGCGTGGCCTCGGCGCGCTGCACCGCCGCGTGCGCGCCTGGACCCATCGCTCGGTCAGCCGCCGGCTGGAGCAGATCCGCTTCCGCAACGTCGCCGTGTTCGACGCGAACCACCTGATCAGGTTCATGCGCCAGTTGGTCAGCCTGCTGGTGTGGGCGCTGCGCCTGTTTGCCACCTTCCTGTGGGCCAGCTTCCTGCTCGGCCACATCCCGTATTTCCGCAGCTGGGGCGAGCGCCTGCGCGACTACCTGCTGGCCACGGCCCTCGACCTGGCCGGCGAAATCGCCCGCGCCGTGCCCGGCCTGCTGGTGGTCGCCATCATCGCCACCCTGGCGCGGCTGGCAATGCTGACCGCCAGCTCGGTGCTCAGGCGCGTCGAAAACCAGGAGCTGCAAATGGGCTGGCTCGACCAGGACACGGCCCCGCCGACGCGGCGCCTGGTCAACGTCGCCATCGTGCTGTTCGCGCTGGCCATGGCCTATCCCTATCTGCCCGGCGCGCACACGGCCGCCTTCCAGGGCGTGACCGTGCTGGCCGGCCTGATGGTGTCGCTCGGCGGTTCCAGCCTGGTGGCGCAGGGCGCGTCGGGCCTGATCCTGATGTACACCCGCTCGCTGCGCAAGGGCGAATTCGTGCGCATCGGCGAAACAGAAGGCACGGTGGTCGAACTCGGCATGTTCGTGACGCGCCTGCGTACCGGCATGGGCACCGAAGTGGCGCTGCCGAATGCGCTGGTGCTGTCCAACTCGACGCGGAATTACTCGCGCGTCGCCGTTGATGCCGACCTCGCCCTCGACATCGCCGTCACCGTCGGCTACGCGACGCCGTGGCGCCAGGTGCATGCGATGCTGCTGCAGGCGGCACAGGAGACGCCCGGCGTGCTGCCTGATCCCGCGCCGTTCGTGGCGCAGGCGGCGCTGTCCGATTTCTATATCGAGTACAAGCTGATCGCCCACGCCAGGGCGCCGTCGCCGCGTGATCGCGTGGACGTCAAGACGCGGCTGCACCAGCATGTGGTCGATGTGTTCAATCTGAATGGGGTGGCGATGACCTCGCCGCATTACATGCAGGAGCCGGCGAGGCCGCACGTGGTGCCGCCGCAAGCGTGGGCGCCGGCCGCCGGCGCGCCGGCCGCCGATGCCCACGCCGCCAGCACCCCGGAACGCACCGGACAGCTTACGGAAATGTAATCTTCCTGCCGGGTTTTCGTCAGGCGATTTCGGGCACAATGCGCCCATGACCAAGTTACTGCTCGTCGAAGACCAGGCCACCGCGGCCGCCTACCTGTCCCAGGGCCTGAAGGAAGAAGGCATGGTGGTCGACGTCGCCCATACCGGTCCGGACGGCCTGCACCTGCTGCTCACCGCCGACTACGATCTCGCCATTCTCGACGTGATGCTGCCCGGCCTGGACGGCTGGGCGATCCTGGAAACCGCCCGCCGCGCGCAACGCCGCACGCCGGTGCTGTTCCTGACCGCGCGCGACGCCGTCGACGACCGCGTGCGCGGGCTTGAGCTGGGTGCCGAGGACTACCTGGTCAAGCCCTTCGCCTTTGCCGAGCTGCTGGCGCGCGTGCGCGTGATCCTGCGCCGCAACGCCGGTAATGCGCAAGGCCAGGCGCAGGCCGAACCGACCGTGTACGAACTGGACGACCTGCGGCTCGACCTGTTGAAACATCGCGCCACCCGCGCCGGCGACCGCCTCGACCTGACGCCCAAGGAATTCGCGCTGCTGTCGCTGCTGATCCGGCGCGCCGGCGAAGTCCAGTCGCGCACCGTGATCGCCGACCAGGTCTGGGAAATGAATTTCGACTCGGAGACCAACGTGGTCGAAGTCGCGGTGCGGCGCCTGCGCACCAAGATCGACGACCCGTATCCGGTCAAGCTGTTGCACACCGTGCGGGGAGTCGGCTATGTCCTCGAAGTCCGCGCATAAAAAGGCGGCGCTCGGCGGCAGCTGGTCGCTGACGCTGCGCATGAGCGTGTTCGTCAGCGTAGCGATCACCGCGATCGTGCTCGGCGTGTCGGCCATGATGTATTCGGAACTGGCGCACCAGCTGCGCGAGAAGGACGAAGCGGCGCTGAAGAACGATTTGCAGATCCAGCGCGACGTGCTTGAAATCCTGGCGGTACGCCGCCACCAGCCCAACCAGTGGCAGGTCGAGTGGCGCGAATACCAGGAAGCCTACCGCCGCTTCGGCTGGCAGTTGCTGGCCCCTGACCACGCGGTGCGCGACGCTTCGGCGAATGCCGCGGTGTTCGCGAACGCACTGGCACCGCTGCGCACGCAAGCTGCCGCCACCTTTACCCGCGTCGACGACAGGCAGGACGGCCGCCGGCGTTCGCTGCTGGTCCACGACCTGCCGGTCGACACGCCGGGCCCGGAAGCCATCGAAGTGCACGGCCCCGCCCTCGGCCCGCACGGCACGGTGCTGCGCGGCGTGCTCGACGTCAGCGACAGCCGCCACCTGCTGCAAGCCTACCGCACCAGGCTGGCCGGCGTGGTCGGCCTGGCGATCCTGCTGTCGGCCGGCGTCGGCTTCATGCTGACGCGGCGCGGGCTGGCGCCGGTGCGCGCCATCGCCGGTGAAATCGGCCGCATCAACGCCGAAAAGCTGCATGCACGGATCGCCGACGACGCCTGGCCGGCCGAGCTGCGCGCAGTGGCCGAGAATTTCGACACCATGCTGGCGCGGCTGGAACAATCGTTCGCGCAGCTGACGCGGTTTTCGTCGGACATCGCGCACGAATTCCGTTCGCCGGTGAACAACCTGGTGGCCGCCGCCAGCGTGACCCTGGCGCGCGCCCGCAGCCCGCTCGAGTACCAGCAGACGCTCGAAGTCGTGGTCGAGGAAGGCAGCCGCCTGTCGCGCATGGTGGCCAGCATGCTGTTCCTGGCGCGCGCCGACAACGCCGAGCAGCACATCCATCTGGAGCAGGTGGCGCTGGCCGGCGAATTCCAGAAGCTGATCGAGTTCTACGAGATCGCCGCCGAGGAACAGGGCGTGACGCTGGAAGCGCGCGCCGACGGCCAGTTGATGGCCGATCCGCTGCTGCTGCGGCGCGCCCTGTCCAACCTGCTGGCCAACGCGCTGCGCTACACGCCGCGCGGCGGCACCATCCGCCTGCTGGGCAGCGTGACCCCGGACGCCGTACTCATCGCGGTCAGCGACACCGGCAGCGGTATCGACGCACGCCACCTGCCGCACCTGTTCGAGCGCTTCTACCGCGCCGACGCCGCCCGCAGCTCGACCGACAGCACCGGCCTGGGCCTGGCCGTGGTGCGCTCGATCGCCGAGCTGCATGGCGGCACGGTCGACGTGGCGAGCAGTCCCGGCCAGGGCAGCACCTTCACCCTGCGCTTTCCGAAATCACCGCACTGATCCTCACTTAACATGACCGAATTGCACCGCAACCGGGCGGCCATGGGCGCGCTCGCGGCCGGCTTCGTGCTGGCATCGCTGGCCGTGCTGGCGCTGCGCACCCTGGTGCCGCCGGACGAAGGCCGCTACGCCGAAATCGCACGCGAAATGTTCGCCAGCGGCGACTGGGTCACCACGCGCCTGAACGGCATCAAGTACTTCGAAAAGCCGCCGCTGCAGGCCTGGATGAATGCCCTCACCTTGACCCTGTTCGGCGTCGGCGAGTGGCAGGCGCGCCTGTGGACCGGCTTGTGCGGCATCTTCGGCGTGCTGCTGACGGGCCTGGCCGGCACGCGCGTGTTCGGCGCCCGCGCCGGCCTGTATGCGGCACTGGTGCTGGGCTCCTGCTTTTACTGGGTGCTCGGCAGCCAGGTCGATTCGGTCGACATGGGCGTGTCCGGCATGATGACCCTGAGCCTGTGCGCGCTGCTGCTGGCCCAGCGCGAGGGTGCGGACCCACGCGCACGGCGCAACTGGATGCTGGCCTGCTGGGCCGGAATGGCGCTGGCGACGCTGTCCAAGGGCCTGATCGGCATCGTGCTCCCGGGCGGGGTGCTGGCCTCCTACACCCTGGTCGCGCGCGACCGGCGCCTGTGGACGCGGCTGCACGTCGTCAAGGGCCTGTTGCTGTTCCTGGCGATCGCGGCACCCTGGTTCATCCTGGTCGGCATCCGCAATCCCGAGCAGCCGCATTTCTTCTTCATCCATGAACACTTTGCGCGCTTCCTGCTGAAGGAACACCACCGCGAAGCGCCCTGCTGGATCTTCCTGGCGCTGCTGGCGGCCGGCAGCATGCCCTGGCTGGGCGTGCTGGTGCCGAGCCTGGTCGCCGGTGCGCGCCGCAGCGCCATCGACGCGGCCGGCGCCTTCCGTCCGCGCCTGCTGGCGCTGGTGTGGCTGGTATTCATCGTTGCCTTTTTCAGCGCATCGAGCTCGAAACTGCCCGGCTACATCCTGCCGGTGTTCCCGGCGCTGGCGCTGCTGGTCGGCAGCCACCTGGAACAGGCCACGCGCAAGCGCCACATGGTGAATGCCGCCGCGCTGGTGCTGGTCGGCCTGGCCCTGCTGCTGGCCGCGCCCTTCGCGCCGCATTTCGCCCGCCACGACGGCGAAGCCACGCTGTATGCGGCCTACGCCGTGTGGATCAACATCGCCGGCATGCTGGCCCTGTGCGGCGGCGTGCTGGCGCTGTGGATGGCGCGCCACGGACGGCGCGACGGCCAGGTGCTGGCGATTGCATTGTCAGGCTTTTTGGCCAGCCAGGTGCTGCTGGCCGGCTTCGAACCGCTGGGCCAGGCGCGCGCCGGCACGGCGCTGCTGCCGGCCATGCGCGGCGCGCTGACGCCGGCGACGCGCCTGTACTCGGTCGGGCTGTACGAACAGTCGCTGACGTTTTACCTGGGCCGCCCGGTCACGCTGGTCGACTACGAAGACGAATTCGCCTTCGGCCTGCTGCAGCAGCCGGCGCTCGCGATCCCGACCGTCGACGCCTTCATCGGCGCCTGGCAGGACAACGCCGCGCACGGCATTCCCTGCCTGGCCATCGCACGCGCCGACCTGGTGTTCGAGCTCCAGCGCCGCCACGTGCGGCTGCGCGTGATCGCCTCCGACGCGCGCCGCGTCGTCATCGCCAACCTTTGATTTTCCGTTTCAGTCACACCGTTTCACGAAAGCCCTCACCATGAACACGAAAAAAGTCCTCATCCTCGGCGTCAACGGCTTCATCGGCCACCACCTGTCCAAGCGCATCCTCGAGACCACCGATTGGGAAGTCTACGGCATGGACATGCAGTCGGAACGCATCGCCGACCTGTTGGATCACCCGCGCATGCACTTCTTCGAAGGCGACATCACGATCAATACCGAATGGGTCGAGTACCACGTCAAGAAGTGCGACGTGATCCTGCCGCTGGTGGCGATCGCCACGCCGTCGACCTACGTAAAAGACCCATTGCGCGTGTTCGAGCTGGACTTCGAAGCCAATCTGCCGATCGTGCGTTCGGCCGCCAAATACAAGAAGCACCTGATCTTCCCGTCGACCTCGGAAGTGTATGGCATGAGCCAGGATGCCGAGTTCGATCCGGAAGCGTCGAACCTGGTCTACGGCCCGATCAACAAGCCGCGCTGGATCTACGCCTGCGCCAAGCAGCTGATGGACCGCGTGATCTGGGGCTACGGCATGGAAGGTTTGAATTTCACGCTGTTCCGCCCCTTTAACTGGATCGGCGCCGGACTCGACTCCATCCACACGCCCAAGGAAGGCTCCTCGCGCGTGCTGACCCAGTTCTTCGGCCACATCGTGCGCGGCGAAAACATCCAGCTGGTCGACGGCGGCCAGCAAAAGCGCGCATTTACTTACATCGACGACGGCATCGACGCCCTGATGCGCATCATCGAGAACAAGGACGGCGCCGCCACCGGCAAGATCTACAACATCGGCAACCCGGTCAACAATTATTCGATCCGCGAACTGGCCGGCATGATGCTGGAGCTGGCTGCCGATTATCCGGAGTACCGCGACAGCGCGACACTGGTGAAACTGGTCGAGACCAGCTCGGGCGCCTATTACGGCAGCGGCTACCAGGACGTGCAGAACCGCGTGCCGAAGATCGAGAACACCTGCGCCGAGCTGGGCTGGTCGCCAAAGGTAAGCATGGCCGATGCGCTGCGCCATATCTTCGATGCTTACCGCGGCCAGGTGGTGCAGGCCAGGTCGCTCGTGGACGGCATTTGATCCAGTTCAGGTTGTAGCGCCGCCGAGGCAACCGGTGTCGAGGGTGCCTGTCCAATCGTGATCTTCCCCTGGAATCGCGATCATGACACTGAACCGACTGCTGCTGTTTGCCTTGCTGATCCTGGCGCCGCTGTTCGCGCTGCCCTCCCCGGCGCGCGCGGCCGAACCGTCGATGCCGGCGGGTTTCAAGACCACCACCGTCCAGCTCGCCGACGGCGCCAGCATCTGGGTGCGCAGCGGCGGGAGCGGGCCGGCAGTGGTGCTGATCCACGGCTTCGGCGATACCGGCGACATGTGGGGGCCGCTGGCGGCGCGGCTGGCGCGCACCCATACCGTCATCGTGCCCGACCTGCGCGGCATGGGCCGCTCATCGAAGGCGGACGGTGGCTACGATAAAAAGTCGCAGGCCGGCGACATCCGCGCCGTGGTCGAAAAGCTCGGGCAGGACCGCACCGCCGTGGTCGGCCACGACATCGGCACCATGGTCGCCTATGCCTACGCCGCGCGCTACCCGGACAAGGTGACGCGGCTGGTGGTGATGGACGCCCCGGTGCCCGGCATCGACCCATGGGACCAGATCATCCTCACGCCGCCGCTGTGGCATTTCAACTTCGGCGGCAAGAATGCCGAGCGCCTGGTGGCCGGTCGCGAACGCATCTACCTGGACCGTTTCTGGAACGAATTCGCCGGCGACCCGTCGCGGATCGACGAAGCCACCCGCGCCCATTACACCCGGCTGTATGCCCAGCCCGGCGCGATGCGTGCTTCCTTTGCCCAGTTCAACACGATCGCCACGCACGACGTGAGCGACAACCGCATGTCGGCCAAGGTCAAGCTGACCATGCCGGTGCTGGCGATCGGCGGCGAGAAGTCCTTCGGCCAGAACATGGCCATCGTCATGCACAATGCCGCGACGGACGTCAAGGAGGCGGTGGTGCCGGGGGCCGGGCACTGGCTGATGGAAGAGCGGCCGGAGGTGACGGTCAAGCTGGTCGAGGACTTTCTGGCGCAGCAGCCGGCCGGGAATGCCGTCGCCGCCGATAGGGCCAAGCCCTAGGCTGTAGAATGCCGGGATGGCCCGTGACAATATCAACGACATCCTCGTCTTCATCGCCGTCGCCCGCGAACGCAGCTTTACCCGCGCCGCCGCCAAGCTCGGCATGACCCAATCGGCGCTGAGCCACACCGTGCGCGCACTGGAGGAACGCCTGGGCGTACGCCTGCTCACGCGCACCACGCGCAGCGTCTCGCCCACCGAAGCCGGCGAGCGCCTGATGCAGAACGTGGCGCCGCGGCTGGAAGAGATCGAGGCCGAGATCGCCGCCGTCAGCGACCTCGGCGACAAGCCGGCCGGCACCATCCGCATCACCGCCATCGACCACGTGATCGATACCGTATTGTGGCCGCGCCTGGCGCCTATCCTGCCGCAGTATCCGGACCTGCACGTGGAGATGAGCTCGGACTACCGCATCGTCGACATCGCGGCCGAACGCTACGACATCGGCGTGCGCCATGGCGACCAGGTCGACAAGGACATGATCGCCGTGCGCCTGACGCCGGACGTGCAGATGATGGTCGTGGCCGCCCCCGCCTACTTCGAATGGCACACGGTACCGACCACTGCGCAGGAACTCATGAAGCACAACTGCATCAACCTGCGCCTGGCCAGCAGCGGTGGTTTGTATGCGTGGGAACTGCACCATGAGGGACGCGACCTGGAGGTCCAGGTGCGCGGGCAGACCGTGTTCACCAACGTCTACCACATGCTGAACGCGGCGCTGAGCGGCGTCGGCGTCACCTATCTGCCGGAGAGCCTGGTCGGGCCGTATGTGAAATCGGGACGGCTGGTGAGCGTGATGCCGGACTGGTGCGCCGTGTTTCCGGGACTGCACGCCTACTACCCGAGCCGGCGCCAGGCCTCGCGTGCGCTGGCGCTGGTGATCGATGCGATTCGGCACAAGGGCTGACGAGTGGAACCGGAGACCGGTCGGCGGCCGGTCTTGGGCGGCGTCAGCTCTTCGCTTGAGGCTGCTTACGACCCTAAGCGGACCTCAGCATGCCCCATTCACAGCTTCTTTCTGATCCGATCCACCAGCAATACTGTTATGACCATAGCAATACTCCAAAATGTAGAGTTTAAAAGCAGCATGGGAAGTAACGGGTTTGGCCCGAAGACATGAAAAAACAGTTCGTTTGGAAGCGCTGAAACTGGGAGCCGAACAAACGTGAGGAGCCAGCCTTCGACAACAGGAAGTCGACAACCGTGTCCGAAGTCAGCACATGCTATAGCTTTACTCAACAGCCACAAAAATCCGAAGAAGCTGGAAGCGAAGACAGTTACGAAAATCACCGATAGGGCGAACTTCCTCTTCATATTGACCTTAATACAAGGTATACGGCCAAGATCCATTCTCCAGGTACCGGGCGGCCCGCTTCTGGCCGACCTCGGCCGTCCAGTGTACGGCAGAAACCGACCCGAACCGGACGGTCGCCATTTCAATTGACAATCGCCGCCCAACAGCTCATGAGCGCCATGTGCTTATGTCAGCTTGAAGAACGGCGAAGGGTTCTGGCCGATAGCTGAAGAACCGGTGATTACTTCAGATGCCTGTGTCGTTTGCACCCGTTGTAGGACACCTGGACCGTTTTACGGGGCATAAGCAGTCTTTGATGACCGATAGGATCAACATATGTCGAGCCGCCCGTAGCGACGAGATACGTACCGTCATCCGTTAGTTCGTAGTCCGCGCGCAGATCTATTTTGTAGGTGTACTCAGCGTTAGACGGAATGAGAACATAGTAAACAGGGTCATTTCCGTCGAAATATCCAGGACTATGGGTCGACCTCACCGATTTCCCTCGCAAATTAGTTACCTCGAGCAAGGGCGGCTCAGGATCAAGATGCAATGAGGACGCGCTAGTATTCTTCAGCCTCAGCAATACTACGGGGCACCCTGATTGATCAATTGTCGCTTGGATCGATAAGGTTGATTGCGATGCTCCGTAACCGCTTGTCGTAGCGAACAGCAACGTCAAGCAGAGTCCCCGCAGCATGGTAGGCGTGTATTCAATGCTCATGATGCCTCGTCCGTCTTGTGTCTTCTGAATGTCTGCTTCTGGCCCAGGCTGTGTAAAAACGCAAAACGGACGGCTAGTACGCGACACGCGACCTCTCAAAACGCACGCTACGGCGTTTTCTCAAGGTGGGAATGGTAAACCGACCCCTGAAACGTCGTGATTTCGCGTTTTTACACAGCCTCGGCCGATCTCGGCCGTTCGACCCAGCATATCAGGTTGCCAGGCTGGAGAATTCGCGGAGTGTCAGGAAGGACCGGATTCGACCCATTGCAGACGTTCCTGTTAGATCGCAGCTGACTGTATTTCCGCCATCGCCTTAACCCGTTCGATAACGCCAAGAAGTTCCCTGTCCAATGGATCGCCTGTGAAAGCTGATAGGCAAAGATGCCGCGTAGGTTGCCGTTGAAGTTTCTCGGGGCTGTCATCAATCATGATGATCTCGTCTGCGGCGTACCCGTGCTTCAACGCTTTCCGCAGGTCCTTGATGTACACATAACCGTTACTTTTTGGGTCAACCTTCTGAACGCATTTCGAAACCGCCCACGAGAATGCAACGGGGTATGAAGTACCAAACAGCTTTCCGGTGACCATCTCAACGTAGCGTTCGCTGGATGAAGACCAGACTGCAACCTCGAAGTGCGACGCACAGAACTTGATCAGTTCAGATGCAAACGGCCGCACGTAGACAAAATACGGCCCAACTCGAAAGGCCTCGGGGGAAGATAAAGGCACTTCTGTCGCATGCACCAAGGTCTCGTCCAAATCAAAGACGATCAGTCGAACTCGCGTCATGTTGCAGCCTTTCATTGTCCGCTTCTGGCCGAACCCAGCCTTTCGCAACGCCCAGTGTACGACCTGTCTTGTTCTACTGGCAAGGTGGAGTATTGATGGACGTACCTGGACTAACGGCTACGCAGCCAGTCAACTTTGCCGCAATCCCC
>Ga0265797_10006712_pt1 | contig 16120 bp, 13 predicted proteins | sample P2T30metagenome_FD_192433 | JGI IMG/M metagenome (GOLD analysis project Ga0265797, IMG submission 192433) | Plant litter microbial communities from East Loma Ridge, Irvine, California - P2 T30 | ecosystem: Environmental > Terrestrial > Plant litter > Unclassified | place: USA: California... | reverse complement strand
CCCTCCGCCGCAGACATCTTCGGCTGCAACAGCGGGCCCTTCGCCATCTTCGGCTCCGACAACGCCGTCCACCGCGCCGTCGTACCGCGCTTGTGCGCCGCTTTCAATCGCGGAACGCTGTTGATCGATGGGGGTGATTTGCAGCCTGGCGTTCACGCGGATAGGTACTATCACACGGGTGCGCCTGTTAATTGGTTCTCATCTTTCGTGCACGCGGAAGAGGTCGATGGGAAGGGCTACGCTTTCTCTTACGATGACGTTAACCCGGATGGAGGCGTTGATCAGAGCGGTGTTGTTGCGAACAGGAACCCGAGATTGCTGACGGTTGTTGTTGGTGGGCCTTGAAAATGAAGAAGTGAGGTGTTGTCAGTCGTTCAGTTCTTGTCGGAGAAAATTGCAAACATCGCATGTGTAATAAAATCTTCAGCTTTCCGTATTTTTTCTTTGGAATAAGGCAATCGACATTCTACTGCATTACCTACCATCGCTCCTACAGAATTGACTCTCCCGGCATGAGCGCATTCCGCCACTTCTCCGCCGAAACACCCTCATCGTTCGCCCATTCCAGCAGCGCATCGTAATCCACACATTCATGCACTGAACCCCACCCGGGCCCGGCTTCCGTCTTGCCTTCGAGCGTCGTGTCGCCGGCGCACATTAGGGCTTGGCGGATGTAGTCGAAGCAGTGCGCTGAGTGGTGGGCGACTTCTTGTGTTAGATCTGTCCCGCCGTAGCCAAGTTGGAAATGGCGGACGAGGTAGGACTGAGGGGTGATTAGTGGCGTTGGATGGAAGGTACTGAGGTCTAGGGTTGAGTGTGTGGTGCTGGACTGGACTTACGAGGCAATGCAGCTGGTGGAATGCTGATACCATGTATCCTGGACCGTCGTGGGTGTGGTTTAAGGAGACTTTGTAGGGCTCGCTGAGGTCGTAGGATGAGGTGTCGGAGTCGGGGAAGTGGACGTAGCCTCTTGCAGCTTTCGCCATGTGTTAGCAAGGATCGAGACTGGTGATCATATAACGTACCAGAGCTGAGCGGTATCCACTGGTGGAGGGTGTGAAGTGTTTCTTCTTCCGAGTTGAACATTTCTTCGTTCAGGTATCGTTCGTCACCCTTGAATGTGTACAGCTTCCTCGGCACTGTATGGTGTGTCAGCGGAAGCCTAGAGCCGTTCACTTCAGGGATGGTCGTTCTCACGCTGGGGTACGGGTGTTCTACGAAGGCTGCTGCTACTTGAGGTCTTCGGCGATGACAGGCTGGTTGACAACACGAAGATGCACATGATCATCACCACTTCGACGAGTAGGCGGAAATAGGGCCATATTCGCCGCAAGATCGACTTGTGCTCGACAGATCTCTTTTGAGGTTGTTCTTGCTGCAAGAAAGCCTCATGCTCTTCTTTCGATGCTGACTCCATGCTGGCTCGTGAGTCTGCTTGTCTTGAGGTACGCTTCCAGTAGGCTAGATTACTGATGATCAATCTTCAAGGAAGCACAAAGGGAGTCGGTGGGAAACTGTCAGCGGAGTCTTGTTCCCGACTGCGATTCCAGACTCCTTTCGCAAACGAATGGGCCAGGTGACGAGGCAGCGGAGGCCGCCATTGCTTCATCGATCATCCGGCGTAGCGACTATATTGCTTGGTGCACTCAAGGCGTTCGGAAAAGGATCTTAGGCTATATACGGAGGAGTCTTGTTCGGGCTTGGTGCGTTGCGCTAAACCTGAAACGACGCCACTGTTCGTTCTAGAGTGATATGGAGACTTCGCCGGAGAATCCGCTCTTCGTGCTGACTTGACATCCTCACTTCCATAGTCATCTTGCCATGTGGCATATCATCTGGAAATGCTTGTCAAAGCTTGGCCATGGCTGCTACTGACAACACATGACGGAAAAGATGGCGTGGATGGGTACTACTTTCTTCGATCTAAAGACATTGCCAGATCTAGGCCTATTGGTTCACGCAATCACGCTAAAGGACTCGGATTCTTTGGTTCCTTCTCCTGGGGCCGTACGCTAGTCTGGCATCCCATCAAACGTCAGGATAGAGCCGTATCCTACGAATTAACGACCTCTCGGTCGTGATTTGTGTACATCCAGTCCCATCTACGTGCGCTTCAGCAATCTGGCTAAAACGGAGAAGACCGCCACTGCGCAACTCGATCACATATCTTGTCGAAATAGACCACGATGATACAGCATTCGAGTTTCATAGCCGGAGCCGACGTGCCACAGCCGATTGATACAATGATCGACAGTACCCCAGGCGTCTCGTGGCTCGTACCATAGCTTGTTGCCGTCAAGCTAAGGTAAAGCATACAATTTAGCCTGGAGCCGATGAGCTTGTTTGCAACAAGCGTAGGCAAGCGAGATCGTTTAGCCTGGGCATTGTGGACGGTGAGGTGTAGACAAGGAGATGGTATAAAGGTAGGCAAGGCTGGCCCAATTGCTCCTCAGAAGAACTCATCAGATCCCATTCCAACGTCGACATCCATACCTTCCATTTTCTCAGACACTCTTCCCCCGACTACCCAGCAAACATGAAGTTCTCCGCTGCTCTCGTCGCGCTGGTCAGCGGCCTAGGTGCTGTCGCTGCTCCCATCGAGGATGCTGCTCAGCCTGTCTCGATTACCAAGCGCAACCCCGGAGGAATCAACTACAACCAAAACTACAACGGTGGAGCTGCTGGATACCAGTCCAATCTAAGCACTGGAAAATACTCGTTGAAGTGGAATGGTGGCACCGATGTCGTTGCAGGTCTCGGCTGGCAGACTGGTTCTGCTAGGTAAGTTCTCCTTCGACCCCTCTCGGGGAATAAATCGATTGCGATAGGTCTAGTCGACGTCGGTCGCAGCATGTCTTAATTGATTGTCCTCCGAGATGACACCAGTAACTCTCAATCATCGACTGACCAAAACCAGAACCATCAACTTCTCTGGCACCTACTCCCCCGGCACCAGCGGTTCTTACCTCGCCGTCTACGGTTGGATCAACAATCCGCAGGCCGAATACTATATCGTTGGTTTCACGTGATCGATTGCAGTGATCACGGCCAAAACTAACCGGTACAGGTCGAATCTTACGGCGGCTTCAACCCCTGCTCCTCCGGCGTAACTCAGCTCGGCACCATCACCTCTGACGGCTCGACATACGTCCAGTGCACCGACACTCGCACCAACCAGCCTTCCATCACCGGCACCAGCACCTTCACCCAGTACTGGTCCGTCAGGCAGAACAAGCGCACTTCTGGTTCCGTTACTACGGCCAATCACTTCAATGGTAAGCTCAATTCCTAGCAGGAAGATCTACGAAACACCCAAAGCTAACCGCCGGAAATCCAGCCTGGGCTAAGCACGGCTTCGCCAACAAGAACTTCAACTTCCAAGTCATGGCTGTGGAGGCTTTCTCCGGTGCTGGTTCTGCTTCCATCTCTGTCTCTTAGATGGATCGTTGCGCTGGCGCAGCGGGTGCTTGCTGATTCGATTGCTCGTTGATTCGATTGATCGATGGACAGGGGCGTGGAGATAAAGCAGATCTTGGTTCCCGATTCGGGGCTTCCGCTCTTTTGGTAGCGTCTCATATCTTGTTGAACACGTATAGCTGAAAGCTTCGTCTCAATTTTGATTCGTGTTGCTTCCAACTCGTAGTTCTGCACTGTCAATAGAGCAAAAATGGGCGGCATCGCCCTTGTTCAGATCGATTTGCTTACCACAATCACGATATGGTATAGTCCTTACGGCCAAAATGTCCTCGTCTTTGCAGCAGTCAAATATCTGCCAGAGGTCAACGACAACCAAACTCTCGGAGTTGTTCAATAATGAGTTGGGAAGCATGGAAGACTGCTGATTGTACACAATATTTGTAAAATGCACTGCCCGCATCAGTCATTTGCTCGACACCAACCGGGGAGCTCTCAAAACCTTATGGCCATCCATAGCAACGTCCGCAGACTGCCCAGAGCATCATTTCGTACTATATTTACAACCTCTTGGCAACATCGCTCCAGACTCCCTGGAGAGGTACACTCGTCACGATATCACAGTCCGTTCCAGCCTCTCGCCTATACCAGATTAACATTCCTTGACCCGGTATGAGAGTAACGGTCGGCTTTCTTCCTTTCTTCATTCAATAGGCAGCTTATCGCACCTACGACGGCGGCCAAATAATTCCCATACCTCCAATATGCCCGCAATTCAGAAGCTTAGTCCAAATCGCTATCGACACGGCCCCGTTCCTCTTTGGGGAAGGATACATCGAAGACACTCGCATCAGTTTGCGAATGTGTGCCTCCCTCCGCCGAGCCGCCGAGGCTCAGTCCAAAGAAAGACCTGGTCGCGTCGCTTGCAGCGCGCAAAGGACTCGTCAGATATCCTTCACTCTCCTCCCGCGAAACCTGCGGCGTAGGTGTGCCGGATCCGTCTCGACCATAAACCATCTTCTGGTCGTCCTTCCTAGCTTGCTGATGCTGAGGCGGTATAACACCTGGCACGCACTCCTTAACGCCCATCTGGACGCAGTGCATCGGACCCGGCAGTTTGCAAAACGTCTTACCGCCTCTGTATTTACAGTCCGGCTTCTGGCAGACGTGCCCATTCAGACAGGTAAGATTTCGGCATGCGCTCCTGCGTGTGCAAGGCGTGCTCGCGGCGACGGAGCGGAGGTAGTTGCGCAACCCGTCGTCGATGGGCGAGTGGTCGAAGCCGCACGTTGCCGGGTCGTGCTCGTCGCCGGTGAGATAGAATTTGTTGCAGAGCTTTTGTTTCGCCACGCGCTGGGCGAATCGCGCGCGGTCCTCCGCTTGCACTGGTGGCATGTAGATGTCTAGGCGTTCGCCTTTGGCGTTGATCGCGACGGAGCCGTCCGGGATGCTGTTCGCATGAGGAAGCAGGGAGGAAAACATATCGTCGTCGGAGGGAGTGGTCGGTTGAGGTGTTGTGAGATCGTTTCGCATGAACTCGTTATCGCTCGTAGGAGCGAACTTATTCTCTGCTCCGTTGGCGCGCCAGTTCGCGGCGTTTGCTGGTGCTTTGGGATCTTGTGGTGCATAGATTCCATTGGTGGAAATAGATTTGACGTGCAAATTGGTGCACTGGTCTCCATACTTGCAAGTGCCCTTTTGGTAGAAATAACAGGGCTTTTTGGTTTGCTCTGGCATGCTGGTACTGGGACTGGACGGCACCTTGGCCGTCGCGAGGGGAGCCTTGTAATACTGAGTCTGCGTGCTCGAAAGATCTACAGGCGTAGTTCGGAAAATGCCTGGGAAGTCTTCGAGTCGCATTCCAAGTCTGGTGAATTCTGGGTGAGTGGCGTAGTTCCTAACGAGGGTAATTTTTTCGCGGTTGTTTCTGTAAGGGATGAGCTCGTTGATGTACCCGACATCATGGCAGCCGGCGAAGTAGATATGCCGACATTGCGTGTTGTCGACAAATTGCCGGAATAAAGCTCGAATTTTCGAGTCTGCATTTTCCTTGAGCTCTCCAGCATCGACAAAATCGAATAGCTCGTTAGATCGTGTGAAATTTGCAGCAAATGCAGCGAGCGAACGCTTCTCGGCTCCGCAGAGCTTGATTTTGCTCAGAACCTTGGATAGACCGACCAAGTTTGTGTAGACGCGCACCATGATACGGCAGTGTTCGAGCCCACGTGCGCGCAGGCTCGCCATGACCGACTGGTTCAGCAGCTGAGCGGCTCTTTGGCCTCCCTCGGCCCCAGTGCTGACAAGATCATCGTCGAAAATGTATCCGTCGCCATCCACTAGCACCAAAACAAAAGGGTTGCGTTCCTGTCCTCTTGCCAGCTGCTTGTACCGTTCCCTCGATTCTCTCTCCTCCTCATAGTCGCTCTTCAGCCGCTTATAGCTTTGAATAAGCGCGCCATATTTCCCCAGTACCTCCGCTAGTGTCTCTTGGTGCTTTGTGTTTGTCAGGCGTAAGTTTTCCAGCTGTGCGCTCGTTTCGGCGAGCTCGTTGTCGCCCAACATGATACGGATGGTCGGATGTATCGGTGTAGGCCCGTCCGAATTAGTGCAATCCTACACCAGGGTTGAGATTGTTAAGATAGTCGATAGGGTCTCCGAAGGTTTGCAATCTAGACCAGGTAGCAAACGAAGGACCTGTGTTTGGACAAAGAGGGACACGAAGCTGACAGGCACCGTATCAAAGCGGCCTAAAGGCTGGCTTTAAAAGCTGAAAGCATTAGCCGTGCAGCTTCGATATGACAAGGACGACGTCTAGCAAGACATGGTAGAACGGCAAACAATGTGTTTTGGTCGTGCGCCCGGGTATCATTTGCTGGAATCTTTGACTTGACACCCGGATTATGCTCGGCTCAAGACCGTCACCTCACTCATGTTGAAAATAGGGTTCAACGCTGAACCCCTCTACCCTGTCAGCCACGTGGCTGTCGACTAGTTTGGAGTCTATATGTCTTGCTTTGTTCTTGAATCAATGGAATGTTCTCATGTCAACCATGATCACCGAGTTAAGCTGATATACTAAATTGTTGAAATACTATGGGAATACAGTGTAGACATCGTGTACTTTTTGTTTCTATCATACATGTCGTGAAGTGTCAACAATAAAGCGAGTGCCGGCTCCATTAACCCATCGGCCCATCGCATTGATATATAGTGTATGATTGTATGTCCCGCTATCGTTGATGGAATTTTGTGAGTGACCCTGGTGAGCCGCGGTTCTCACCGCATGTGAATTTCCGCCCAAGTGGACTTAGAGAGTGAAAGGAACATAGCGGCCACCATTCTCATCGGCGATCCTCTTGAGAGACCTGTTCTCGACGATGAGACGCCATCTCGTGAAAAGCGCGCATCCGAGAGTCGCGACCGCAAAGGCCATCATGATGATGAACGCTTGAAGATATCGTGGAGCTTGGCCGTTGTCGAAGAAGTATGGGGAAATGATGTTTCCGATGTGACCACTCATGTTGACCTATATGTTGTCAGTCAGATTGTTCAAGTACCCGCAAGAAATCGTGAACTCACCAGTGCTCCAGCTGCGGCTCGTTTCTCGGGTGTTGTGTTCAGTGTCGAAACTGCCCAAGTGTACACCAGAGGGTTCGCTGAGAAGGAACCCGGTGTGAACAAGAATGCAGCAAAGTATCGAGCGGCGTTATTCAAAGTGGCGACCGTGATGACGAATCCGATGATCGAGACACACAGAGCCGGGATGATGTGGAACGAGCGATCCTTGATCCTGTCAGAGTTCCACGCGCACAAGCAAGAGACAATAGCAGCAAAGATGTAGGGTGGTGCCGTCATCAGCAGTGCTACGTGGTTGGATGCTCGCTCCGCCGGGGGAAGGCTCATGTCCTGTTCAACTCCGAATCCGAGACCATCAACGATGGTGGGGAAGAAGAAGTTGTATCCGTAGGAAGAAGTCATGCAGAGGTTGAAGAAGCACTGTGGTTGTCAGCTTTGCCTCCCTTGTGGATGAGTCAGTCTCAACTTACGAATACGTAGAGTTTGTAGTCGCTGCAACACAACTTGACTCCGTACCAGACACCGTGCTCGCTTTCCGGCTCGGAAACACGGTCAGCTTGCATGCGAGCGGTGGCGACTGTGCGCATTTCTTCGTCCATGAACCACATGGCAGCGCCAGTCTTAGAGTATGGGAAGTCAGGAATGACGAAGAAGGCCAAAATGGCGACCGCAGCGCCAGAAGCCGCCTCCAGGATGAACAGCCACTGCCAGCCGTAAAGACCGTTGACGTTGCTAAGTCCGTAGAACACGCCGGCAGCGATCAGACCTGAGCACGCCTGACCGAGTACAAGTCCAGAGTAGAGGATGGTGATTCGTAGTGCGAGTTCCTTTCTTGTGTACCATGCAGAAAGTACGAATACCGCTCCAGGAAGGAGTGGCGCTTCAGTGAGACCAAGGAAGAATCGAATGACGAAGAGAGTGGTGTCGTTGTGTGCAGCTGCTGTGCAAGCTGATACCACCGACCAAATTAAAGCGCACCCTGAAAGGTAGATTCCCGGACGTACTCTCGTCAGCAACATGTTGGATGGCAATTGACCGATCATGTAACTAATCCGAGGTCAGTCTGAGATGCAAGTATGAACGCTGGCTAACGTACCCAACGGTCAACAACGCCACTGCTGTGTTGTATCCTTGATCGTCAAGGCCAAGGTTCTCATCAAATCCGTTCAGTCGGGCTTGTCTGTTGTGAATTGTCAGCTGGATCACAAGAGTCGGCCAAAGAAGAAGCAACACGCACGCGATATTTGTGCGGTCGAGGTAATTGCTGAGGTAAAGAATCCATAGCATAGGCAACAGCGTCATGTCAAGACGCTTCACGACCTTCTTCTCAACCGCTCTCCAGTCGTCCATTCCCAACGCATCCAGAGGGTTGACCGCACTTGCATTGCGCTTGATCGAATGCTCATCTCCGGCGACTTTCTCGTTGTAGTCGTCGTCCTCGAATCTGATCTTGTCGGTGGGAAGAGGAGCATCCGGCCCCATGGCGGTGTTGTTGGTGTTCGGTTGGTGGCTCATGATGAAGAGATGTGATCACTAGTCCAGAAAGCCACTACCAGACAGAGTATCACGAAATCACAAACAAAAAAACAGCCTTTCACACCAGATGCCCGAATGGCTTTTATGGAAAAGCCCAAGACTCTGTGGACCTTTCCCCAATAATGCGGGTGCCCCGGTACCCCATCTCAGCAAGTCTCATCGTGGAGCCCTTCATGTCGCCGCCTTGGTCAGCAGTATTGGCCGCGCTCTGTCTCTTTTCATCTCCGTAAACGTCCGCGCTCGACCAAGTGCAATGTCATGGCATATGGACGTGCAATATGGCTTGGAAGGCAGGCTTGATGGAAGCTGGGCGGCAAGCATAGCGTGTGCCAATGCGGCAGGGAGATATTCTTGTGAGCGGTGCGCGGCTTGGTACAGGGCCAAGCAAACACCCAAGCGAAACGGCAAGCGTGATGGCGGGACAACATTGCTTTGTCAGAGGGCGAGAAGTATACTTTGTATGCTGCACAGACATCACCATTGCGGATCTCTGCAGGCCATGCGTGATGATTAGACGACGCTCGGAACCTTGTTTCACGTCGCCAATATTAATCGAGGGTCTTGTGTTCTTGGAGGTGCTTACTGGTGACTTCATGCGAGTGGCTATCGAACATGAATAGTATTCTTGTATGTACATGTATGTGAGTGTCCTGATAGCTTATGCTGTTTGCGGAACCTGCCTGCCTGATTGGTTGAATTGCGCCAAGGCACAGTAGCCGATATCTCTCTCCATCGACCTCACCTCATCATGAAGCTGCTAACTTGCTGCATCACGCACATCTCCGGTGTCAACACCCCACAGAACACTCCGCGTGGAGACAGGCGGAGAGAGAAAAGAAAGAAAAAGGGTATGGTGGTGTGTGGAGAGTCACAACAAAGTTCATGCCGCGTGGAGACAGCGTGGACATACAGTACATGTGGCATGAGGTCTGCTCCATACCGCCAAGTCCCTTCACGATTCTAACCGGCGCGGCATCCGGGTCGACTCTGGCCCTATCAGTCAGCTCCTGCTATCATTGGAGCGAAACCCCGACCCGGCTTACGACATACGGTTACTGTCCGATGTCCTCCTGGTGTATCCACAGCATAGTCATGGACGTTATCACCCTGCCCTTCCCGATAGGACCCATTTACTGTCCACTGGGCAAACGCCGCCAACGAGTCTAGGGGTCGAAACTCACGCGCTCTGAGATCTCCAACTACGCCTTGCAAGGCGGACAGCAGTGTAGATCAACTCGAAATATCACCGGGGCGTGGAGCAAAACGGAGAGCAGATCGATACAGTCGCAAGACTCGCAACGCTTCTCCATCTCGTTCCAAGCAACCGGTCCCTCCCAGTGCCCACACAGACACACTCGAAGACATGCTCACTCCACTCCGCCAATGTTCCCAACCGTGCAAGTCCGACGACGACTCCACCCCGTTTCGCCTCCAAGCGAGAGTCGCTAACCACTCACACACGGTCCACAGGAAGGGCTCGACAACTGTATGCACTGGAGAACAGCCCTCATCGCCTCATGCCAGACCCCGCGGGGTATACCGTCTCGTTGAAGTCAATCTTCTGGCCTTGCCCCTCGTAAACCCAACGGGAGAAAGTAGCTGGCGTGGAGCCGTCGCCACCGTTCGAGGTCACGAAGATGCCCACAGTAGTTCCTAAGTACAGTTAGCTTGCTCCAAGATCCTGCTATTAGGGCGGAGACACCTACCAGTGAACTGCGCGCTCCCGCCACTTGTGACAGCACCGGACGCTGTGCCGATGAACACCAGCTCGCTGTCCTCACAAGCGGCGCCCATCGAGAACTCATACTCCGTGTCTACAACCGCCTGGACCTGCAAACGGACTGTCTGACCAACAAGCTCTTCCGGCACATCGACAATAGTCTCCTTGCTCAAAGACGCGTCCGAGCCGAACGATGTGGTGCGGAGACGCGCCTGAAGCGTGCCGTCAATCATAACAAGACCCAGATCAGTATGCTGCCACTGGTTGGCAAACACGGTGACGCCTGCCTCCTCGCCCTCCGTCTCGGGCGAGAAGTCCATGTCGACATGGTAAGTGAAGAAAGTGTCAGTCTGGCGACGGCCTACATACGACAAGCGGTCTGAAGGCACGAAGGTCGAATCGCCAGTCAGGTTGAAGAATGATGGGTTGACAGTCAAGCTTCCCTCGGAGATCGAGTACATGTCCTCTGGCGGGAAGCGGAAGTGTATGAAGTGCAAGGGCAGCGAGTCGCCCTCGAAACCATAGTCGTCGCCTCCCTCGACCCAAGGTCCATCGCCAGGGACGTCGAGCGAAGCCTTAGGCAATGGACCACGCATGCGACCGCGAACGGGCTCAGCCTGAGGCCAGCCGTTCTCCGGCCACGTGACGGGGTACAGCACAGTCTCGCGACCCATGGGATAAGAATCGGTATGGCCAGGCGGGCCCTGTCGGATCGACAAAGCGATTCCCCACCAGTTACCGTCGAAGTCCTGGAAGAAATCGGCGTGGCCGACGGACTGGAAGTATTGCGTCGTGTTGGTGTTTGTCAGAATCGGGTTGTTCTCGTACGGCTCGTAAGGGCCCAGCAGATCCTTGGAGCGAGCAATCGTCACCATGTGCTCGAAACTAGTTCCGCCCTCTGCAAGGACAAGGTAGTAATAGTCGTCCTTGCGGTACATGTGCGGGCCCTCTGGCCAGACACCTCCGGTTCCGTTCCACAGGTTGGTGTTGGGTCCGTACTCGCCGGTAGTTACATCAATTGGGAAGATGTTGTTGCCGACAATGTCGAAGACATGACCCGTCACGTACGCCTGGCCGTCATCATCCCAGAAGAGATCCGGGTCAAAGAAGCCAAGCTCTGTGTTGATGAACCTAACCGGCATGCCCCAAGACTCTGGCTCAAGAGGGTCGGTCGTGTTGAAGATCATGTGGAAAGGCTCGTCGACGCCATCCTGCTGCATGAAAGTAACAATAACATAGAAAACTCCATCGTGGTGTCTGAGCGTCGGCGCATAAATCCCTCGCTGCATCGTGTTCGTCCGAGAGTATTCGGGGACTTGCTCTTCCTTGTAGATGACATTGCTGACATGGCGCCAGTTCTGCAGGTCCCGGCTGGCATAGATGGGGAGGCCGGGGAAGTTATTGAAGGTGGATGAACAGCAGTAGTAGAGTCCATCGACTGCTATGCAACTGGGATCCGGCCTGTAGCCGGGGATCATGGGGTTGGTGTATTCCGTGAGAGTAGTCTCATTGCTGGAGCCATATTTGGGAGGCAGAGCTAGCACTGCGGAAGCAGTGGCTAGGAGTGAGAGGACAGCGTTGCGCCAGAACATCGTGAATAGTACCACCGCCGGTTACCTCGGTACTGTATTTCTTCTCGGAGCGACAGATGTGACAAACTGGTTCCGTGCGCTCTTTATACTAACTGACGATGGTTTAGCTACGTATGCCCACCTTGGCCAATTCAATCTGGGACTTTAGGCAAAACAACATTTTAAATTTCTCCAACTTGAACGCACGTAATTAAATAGCGTAGGCGTCGTCGATCGTCAACGCCCTGCAGCAAAGCTCCTACTGTAGGTGGTAGAGAGAGGATTGATCGTCGGCCTCTGCACAATGAAGCCGCTCCATCTAGGTATTTACTCTACCGGCAATGTCAAGTCGAATCCTTTACAAAAGATTCTCTCCAGCATCGCTGTCCGATCTCCAAGTAAGCAGCCAACTATGGAGATATTGATTCAGACTTCCGTCTATTGCACCCCAAGCGAGCACTACTCAGAGGTGCATCATTGGACATTCAGCCGAAGCGCGAGGAGTGATCTACGGGATGACAGAGACTCCGAACAAGGGAACCATGTCTGGGCGCGCGGGGTGTTCATCTGGGGAAGAACAAGGTTCCCTTGGAAACTCTCTCAGTACACATAGCCGATCATTTAAATTAGCCACACCAGCCAAGTTCAAAGGAAAAGCACAGTAGGAAAGCGTAGAGCAGGAAGGCTAATGCTGTGGGTTGACGGCTCTTACCTAGATAATCGATCTTGATTGGGCGACTGTGATGATGTCGCGTCTCGAATGTTATGCCTTTCATTATTATACAGCCTGTGGACTTTTGTGGTTTGCATCTCCTCCGCTGCATCAATCAGTCCGCTCGCACGATGACCCCGCTTGCTAAAATAGATTAATTCACTTTGTGTTGCGTATCAAATTGTATGTTTGCGTGTGCGCCTGCCATGCAATAACACATCGATTTAAACACCATAGCCGCGAAACAGGGAGCGTCGAAACGTAGGACACCAGCCACATGTCTCGCGTGCTTGCGAGGGCGTGTTTCGTATGCCTGCTTGCATGATGCATACATACATGTACATCGGCCCGATAGTCGTGTCCCTCGACATGCAACCGCGTCATAACAATTCACACGTCTACGCCAACCATTACGCAAGGACTTCAGAAATTTTGTGTGGAGCATCACCGGTCGATACACATCCTCGTGACCCTCCTTGACTTGATCAGTCAAAGCTTCCCGGTGGCTTTGGCGACGATTCCATGGCTCGCACGCGTGCGAGGACGGATGAGTTCTTGCGCTGGCTGGGTTTAGCAGGTGCTTGGAGTGTTGATTCGGTGTCAGCGGGAGCTTCGACAACCGCGCTCTCGGTGGCCGGGCCTGACTCGTCAACGGCGGGCACATCTGCCGATGCAACGGCGGGGGCGGCGTCGTCGGCGGTTTGCAAAGCTGGTGTGGGCTCGGGGATGACAACATCGGGAGCAGTGCTTTGTTCAGGTTCAACGAAAGCCGGAGCAACTTCAGGCACTGCAGGTGCTGCGTCTTCGGTTGATGCAGGAGGTGGTGTGACTTCTGGCTCCGAAGCGGTAACGTTAGGCTCATCTGAAGCGCCTGCCGACTCTTCCAACACAACTTCCGGCTGCGAAGTGGCGGCATCAGACTGCTCTACTGTGACAATTGAATCGTCCAATGTAGCCTCCGGTTGCGAGTTGACGATAGTGGCATCATCCGCCGCGATGACTGACTCTTCCGTAACAGCTTTAGGCTGCGGAACGGGGTCCAATGGTTCGTTCGCAACGGGCACTGGCTCTCTCGTCTCGATGTCAAGCTCGACAACCTCAACGGTAGGCTCGCTAGCAACGGCAGTTGGAGCGATCGTACTCACCTCATTATTGTCGTTGACAGGAACAGGCTCGATCTCTCTGGGCTCCTTTACTTCTGGCGCCTCGGTTACCATGCTAGGAGCCGCTGGAGTCTCGCCGAGATTACCGCCAATACTCATAGACTGGCGATGGCTCTTGAAGAGGCCTAAGAGCTTCTCATCAGGCTCGGGTTTTGAACCGGCTTCTCGAGGCTGCAGCTCACCATCCACCATCTGGTCGAGACTGTCTTTCTGCGCTGCTTGCATGGCTTGAGAAGCCCTTCTGGCCGGGCTCTCCTGCTCAGGAATGCTTTCTAGGCTCTGCCTCGCGCTTTTGATGTGCGCAGTTGAGGGTGTTCCTTGCTTTATCAAACTTGGGATAACACCCCCGCCCTGCCTCGCCCAGAACATGCGTTCTCTGAGTCTCACAGCCTCCTCCCACGCTCCTTTCTGTTCTTCCTCATTTTCGGCCCGCCAGTGTCCGTCACGCACCATTCTCAGGAACCCGACGAAATCGCCAGCTGCTCGTGTCCGGCCCAGGCAATAATCGCATAATGGGTATCGTTGTGCGCTTTCTTCTTCAGAAGTCCTGAATCGGTGTTTCCGTACGTAAGGTTCTGCTTTTCTGCTCTCACCGCACAAAGCGCAGGAAAAGATGGGACCGTAGAATTTGGTCTGAGGCATGAATGGTTCCACAACCATAGATCCTTGCAAAAGGGAAGAGAGTACTGTTCGCCGCGAGAGGAAGCTGAGACCTGGCGCGAGATCCAGTCGTAAGGTCGGTTCGATATCCTCCACTAGAGAGCGTTTGTAGAATTTGCTATCCTTCAACGGTGGAGCAGTGCTGGGGTAACTTGTTGATTGTGGGCTAGAATTGGTCGAGAAAGAGAAGGCGCCAGGCAAAGAAGGAGATGAGGTGGACGCGAGGTTTGTTTGGCTACTCGAGCTCAGTCCGCCGGAACTGGTATTTCCCGCACTCGGAGCGCGTGAGTGACCCATTGCTTTTCTCGCTGACTGTAAAAGATCCTGGAAATCGAGGTAGGCTGGGATGTCGCTCCGCAGGACTGGCGTGAGGAGCTGTGAGAAGTAAAGCGGGTGCTCAGGAGGAATGTCTGCAATGTGTGATGTGTTTGGTGAAAGCTGCATAGCGTCAAACATGGCGGCCGAGGATCCGATGGGTGTCGAGGGAATGCTGTCTCTACCAGCTGTAGTATCATTGTCGCCGCGCTCGGACATGCGTCCCATGGTCAACTTGAGATCTTGAAGCTGCTCCTGTTGTGAGGCAAGCAACAGTTCCGTATCACTGATCTGTCCCTTTAGTTGTGAGTTGCGCTTCTCCACAGCCTCTGTATCCTTGCGTGCAGCTGCCACCATAGTATTTGCCTCTTCGAACAGCGCTGTGGTCAAGCTCTCAAGCTCAGCGTCTGTCTGCTTCCTTGCCTTTTCTGCCTCCTCCCTAGCAGCCCGCTCTTTTGCCAGTTCGACTCTCAGCTTGCCCACGGTTTGGTCCATGACGCTCTTTCTAATCAGCAGCCCATTCGCAACCATGTCATCGAGTGACTTCTTCTCCGCTCTCAGCCGCGCATTCTCGCGATTCGCCGCCTCAAGTTCATGCCTTGTATGTTGCAGGCTGTCATCCAGGTTAGTCTGATAGTTGATGGCGTTGATCAACTTGGTACTCAGTAGGGAGACCTCCTGGCTCAAGTCGGGTTGGTAATCTGCGACATCGTTGTTGCTGCTGCTGCTGTGTTGTGGTGGCCGAGGAGACGGCGTTCGGGTGTCCATGGTGTGTTCGTCGCGCGGAGGGGCAATAGTCGAATGCGCCATGGCGACGGCGGCCATGTTCTCCCTGAGATTGATGGTTGACGCCGACGCCTGCTCCGTCTGGCAATTGATTGCAGGAGAGAAAGGTTGTATGCCAATTCAAGCGGTCATGGCGATACCAGAGTGTTGTCGGTGTAGCGGTGGTGGTGTTTCAGTAGGCGCAGCAGAGGTGGCAGTGTTGGTGTAATGCCCAAGGCGGGAGTGGCAGTTTACGGTGGATGTGGATGCCAGTGGATAGAGCAGACTAACTCACTGCGGTAGGCGGGATTGGTGTGTAGATTGGATGAGATTGGACGGGACTGGATAGATTAACGGGGCGTTGGCGTAGAGAACTTGAGAGGCGGCTGGCCGTTGTACTACCCGAGCCGCCACATGACAACCCTTGAACCTTGAACCTTCGAAGACTCCTATCACGTGCACTAAACATTCACTTCGAGTTCCACTCTGTGACAATCTCGGGTCTGTTATCTTATCATTTAGGGCACCCGCAACCGAAATCATCTCACATCCCGCAATCCTAACAACCTCTCCACAACCACTATCGAGAAGACACTTCACTTGCAAAAGGCACTCTCCCCAACCTTCTTGTCGGAGATGAGAGACTGCTTTCTCGTAGACCACCTCTGTACCCATGGATTGTGCCTCG
>Ga0265797_10006711_pt1 | contig 16121 bp, 19 predicted proteins | sample P2T30metagenome_FD_192433 | JGI IMG/M metagenome (GOLD analysis project Ga0265797, IMG submission 192433) | Plant litter microbial communities from East Loma Ridge, Irvine, California - P2 T30 | ecosystem: Environmental > Terrestrial > Plant litter > Unclassified | place: USA: California... | reverse complement strand
GACAAGGCCACGACGAGTGCAACCACCACGACGAAACCTGCGGTGACCAAGAGGCGGACCTTGAGCCGGGCCCAGGGCAGAGCCGCGAAAGCTGCGGCCACAACGGCTGTTCCGATCCCCATGCTCTTGATCGCCTGAGCCACCCCTTCGGCAACCTGCGCCTCTGATTCACAGCCAGTCGCGGCCGTGCCGCACCACCCGATGAAGCCCGGAATCGCGGTGAAAGTGAGTGTGCCCACGGCGAGGAGGCTCATCCAGGCCCCATGCGCGACCGCGAGAGTCGCGCGGCTCGGCTGTTGCTCCTCCATTGACATGACACTCCCGGGCAACAGGTTACGAAGCTGACGGATCTGGTGCTCTCCCCAGTGAAGGGGGAAGAGTCTTGCCCGATAGGGGATCCTGAGCGAACCCAGGAACCCCGCCATCAGCGGGGTCTGGGCTGCGCTGGCAACGTAGCCGTATCTCGGCTTCGCGCCTAGTGCCCGGTGGAGGAGGGTTACGGGCGCTACGTCAAAATCTGCTTCGGTTGCCCGCCCGGTCAGCGGTTGAGTTAGTTGTTTGCGGCCCGGTGGTTTTGTCCTGTCGCGGTGTATCGGGCTGCGAGGATGTTGAAGGCAGTGGTCAGCTCGGGGGGACCGACGACGTCCATGGCGACTTCGAATCGACCGAACGACGCGGCGAGGGACCCCCAGGACCACGACCCCGACTCAAGCGTGCACCGATGGTCATCGAGGGCGGTCACCGTCCCGTCGCCAGCGAAGGGGAGCACGTCCCGGGCGGGCAGGTGCAGGATCACGGTGCCGCGGCAGGACCATTCGTTGACGTCCGACCCCTTGAAGCGTGCGGAGACGAATTCGCCGACATTGCCACCGGGAATGGTGCGGGGGGTGAAACGGGGCCCTCCGGGTGTCCGGGGGCGGACACGGTCGGCGCTGTAGAGGCGCCAGTCATGACGGTCGAGGTCCCACCCGACGAGGTACCACCGCCCGTGAGAGGTGACCAGGTGGTGGGGCTCAACGCGACGCGGGGGACGAGGCGTTCCGTCGTCGGCGCCGTCGGCGGTGCGTCCGGCGTAGTCGAAGCGAACGGTTTCTTTGTCTTGGATGGCATTCGCCAAGGTCACCAGCACGTCGAGTGACACCCGAAGCAGAGACGCATCGCCCGGACGGCCAATTGTGGTGATCTGGAGGGCGTCGAGGCGGTGTCGCAGCCGGGAGGGCATAACCTGCCGAATTGTGCCGAGGGCCCGGATCGCAGCCTCCTCGATGCCTGCCCCCATCCCCGGTGCAGCCTGCAGGGCGATGGCCATCGCGACGACCTGATCGTCGTCGAAGAGGAGCGGCGGCAGTTCGCTGCCCGCGTCAAGCCGATAGCCGCCGTCGGTGCCCATGGTGGCGTGGATGGCGTAGCCCAATTCCCGCAGACGGTCGATGTCGCGACGGACCGTTCGATCGCTGATCTCCAGCCGTGCTGCCAGCAGAGATCCCGGCCAGTCCCTCCGGGTCTGCAGCAACGACAGCAGGCTCAGCAGTCGCGATGTCGTTGTCATGATCTTCACGATATGGCCGATCTAGGCCAGAACGTGACCTACATGCCTGTGATTGTGGGTCTATCGAGCCGATCGGCCGATCGAAGAAGGAGCAGAGATGACCATCCAGACGACCACCCACCTCAACTTCCGTGGCGATGCCCGCCAGGCGCTGGAGTTCTACCAGTCCGTGTTCGGCGGGCACCTCGTCGTCAACACCTATGCGGAGTTCGGGATGCCGGCCGAGGTGCCTGGCTCGGACAAGGTCGTGTTCGGTCTCGTCGCTGCCGAGAACGGCTTCCGCATCATGGGCTATGACATCCCCGGTCAGACGGACGGACCGATCGCGGGAGGCGGATCGACCCGTCGCGAGAACAACACCACCGTCACCGACCAGGCCGTGTTCGTCTCGATCGGTTCGGACACCCTCGAGGAGCTCCAGGGCCACTGGGACGCCCTCGCTGTCGAGGCCACCATCGTCGAGCCGCTGGCCGCGTCAGCGTGGAGCGCCGGCTTCGGCATGCTCACTGACCGGTTCGGTGTCACGTGGAGCATCAGCGTCACCGCCTGATCCACACGCCCTCTCGCATCACCTCACCGGTCACGGCGTGGGCGGATTCTGCCCGTGCCGTGACCGCCGTCTCGTTCGACACCACTAGCAAGGAACCACCGCATGCTCTCCGTCTTGCCCGACATCAACTGGCTCGCAGTGATCGTTTCCACCGTCGTCTTCGCGGTCCTCGGCGGCGTCTACTTCACGACGATTGCCGTGAGACCGTACAAGGCGGCTCTCGGTAACCAGGACCGCGAACTGGCGAAACCTGGACCGATTTTCATCGTCGGGCCTCTCATCGCGAGCCTTTTCGTCGTGATCACCACCGCGATCTTGCTTGAGTCCCTCGTGATCGAAACGGTCGGTGCCAGCGTCGTCTTTGGGCTGATCGTCTCCGTCGGGTATCTCGTCGCCCAGACCTTGAACATCGCCATCAACCCGAATTTCCCGCGGCCGCTGCTCTACACGCTGATCAACGCGCCCTATTTCATCGTCTGCACCGTGGTGACCAGCATCATCCTGACTCTCTGGCAGTGACCGCCTCGTTTGCAGATCCGTCCCTCCAAGGAGCATTCACATGAAGACGCGCCCCCTCGGCCGCACCGGCCTGCACGTCAGCCCCTACTGCTTGGGCACCATGATGTTCGGTCCCGCAGGCACCCCCGATCCGGCGGACTGCCGCCGCATCGTGCACCGTGCCCTCGATGCCGGAATCAACTTCATCGACACCGCCGACGTCTATGGGGGTGGTGAGACCGAAACGATCCTCGGTGCTGCACTGAAGGGGCGCCGCGACGACGTCGTGCTCGCCACCAAGTTCAGCGGCCCCATGGGCGAAGGCTCGAACCAGCGCGGTGCATCCCGGCGGTGGATCACCACGGCCGTCGAGGACTCATTGCGCCGGCTCGACGTCGACCACATCGACCTGTACCAGATTCATCATTTCGACCCGACGACCGACCTCGACGAGACACTTTCCGCCCTGACGGACCTCATCACGGCGGGCAAGGTCCGGGCGATCGGGTCGTCGAGCTTTCTTGGGTCAGACATCGTCGAAGCTCAGTGGATCAGCGACCGGCGTGCTCTCGCGCGCCTTCGCACCGAGCAGCCCAGCTACTCCATTTTGGCCAGGAGCGTCGAGCGCGACGTCCTGCCAGTCTGCGACCGGTACGGCATGGGGGTACTCACCTGGAGCCCCCTGGCGTGGGGGCTCCTCACCGGTAAACATCGCGCGGGGAAGAACACACCCGTCTCGGCCGGGCGTGCGCATTGGGGGCCGCGACACATGAGTGATCAGAACAAAGCTGCCGCTGTCGAGCAACTTGTCCCGGTGGCTGCAGACGCCGGCATCTCACTGACGCATCTGGCAATGGCGTTCGTGATGGCGCACCCCGCAGTGACTTCGGCCATCATGGGGCCGCGCACGCTCGAGCAGCTCGACGATCTCCTCGCCGGGGCAAGTGTCAGCCTCAGCGACGAAACCCTCGACCGCATTGACGAGATCGTTGCCCCGGGGACCGACGTGGGCGTCAGCGAGGTCAACTACGTTCCGCAATCACTAACCAACGTGGGTCTTCGCCGCAGAAGCCCCATCGATCGCACCGCCGAGTAGGGGGCAGCTCAGGATGACCGAATCTCTTAGCCCTGAGCTGTTGACCGTGTCTGACGCCGCGGCATGGCGGGCATGGCTGGACGCAAATGAGAACACCAGCAACGGGGTGTGGGTGACGCTGGCTAAGAAAGGCACCCACGCCCCGACGACCTTGAACTACGCCGAGGCCCTCGACGAAGCACTGTGCAGTGGCTGGATCGATGGACGTAAGAACAGCATCGACACCGCTACGTACCGGCAACACTTCACCCCACGCCGCGCCCGTTCCTTGTGGTCCAAACGCAATGTGGAACTCGTAAGGCTCCTCATCGAGAGCGGCCGAATGCGGCAGCGTGGACATACCGAAATCAAACGCGCTCAATCGGATGGCCGCTGGGACCGGGCCTACGACGGTGCTGCTGCGATGACGGTGCCCGGCGACCTGGTCACTGCGCTCCGGGCACACCCGGGCGCTGAGGAAGCATTCCTGGCCCTCACCAGCACCGCCCGGTACCCGATACTGCTCGATGTGACGACGGCGCACTCCGACGAAGCTCGTGCGGCGCGCATCGTCCGCCACGTGAGGCGCCTCATCCCCGCGAGAGATTCTTCGTGAGGGCTCTCGGTGACGAACTCCTCGAATCACGCTGACGGAGACACCGGCCGCGGGGGATCGCCTCCGAGCCAGGACAGTGTCACCGGGCAGAGGGTGGGCGTCCGAAGGACTGGGAAGACATCTGCTGACCACACCGAACGGTGCTCGGCCTGGCTGACACAGTGATCGCTTCAGACGGCCGTCCGGTGCTCGGCGCTCTGGCGTTGTTGTTCTCAGACCCGAGGGCGGAGGCTGATAGCGGTCCAGCCTGACTCGAGGTCGAGGTGGTCGCCAGTCGTCCACGACAGTGTTTCTGTGTCGTGGGTCACTGTCGCGCTGTCGGGTCCACCGGTTGTGACGTTCGAGAGAACCCATACGGCTCGGGCGCTTGTGAGCCCGGATAGTTCGGTGTTCAGGCGTGCTCGGAGGTCATTTTCGTCGTCGACGATCAGGATGCCCACCTGGGCGGCGATGGAGGACACGGAGTTCATGATGACGCCCTCGGGAAGCGTCCCGAGCACTGTCTCTCCCGTCTTGAGGTCTCCGATCAGGCGGACTCGGTCGTGGGGCTCGATGCCCAAAGACGTGGCCGTAGAGGGGGTCTGCGGGGCGCCTGCTGGTTGATTTGTCAAGGTTTCCTCTTCTCTGGCCGTGTGGTGCGGCCTGTTGTCATCGTGCGCTTTTTGAGGACGGGTGCCCGATCCCCGTCACGTGGTTTGTTCTAGGGCGCTGCGGAGTTGTTGGCAAAGTTCGCCGAGTGCCTGGGGGACGGCCCGGCTGATCTTGGGGAACGCGAAAAAACCGTGGGGCATCCCGAAGTACGTCGTCGTTCGCACCGGCACCCCGGCGTTGTGAAGGGCGGTGGCGTAGCGGAGGCCGTCGTCGCGCAGCGGGTCGTGCTCGGCAACCTGCACGAGTGCTGGCGGCAGCCCTGCGAGGTCGGGCGCGAACAAAGGGGAGGCGTAGGGGTGTTGCGGGTCTTGGCCGGCGAGGTAGTGCTTCCGGAACGCCAGCATGTCGGCCTTGGTGAGGATCGGAGCGTTCGCGTTCTCCTCCACGGACGCACTGGCCATCGTGAGGTCGGTGACGGGGTAGATCAACCCCTGGAACGCCAGCGCTGGTCCGGATCGGTCCCGGGCCATGAGGGCAACGACCGCGGCGAGGTTGCCGCCGGCGCTGTCTCCGACGACCGCGACCTTGGACGGGTCGATTCGGAGCTCGGAGCTGCGCCCGATCAGGTCGACGGTCGCGACGTAGGAGTCTTCCGCAGCGGCCGGCCAGGCGTGCCCCGGGGCGAGGCGGTAGTCGAGCGACGCCACGACGGCGTCCGTGCCGTGGGCGATGCTTGACGCGAGCCAGTCGTAGGTGTCGAGGGTGCCCGATGTCCAGCCGCCGCCGTGCATCAGCACGATAAGAGCCGGGGTGCCGCCGGTGGTGGCGGGCCGGTAGATCCGGACCTTGATCGGACCGGCCGCGCCCGCGGCGGTCGTGTCTTCAATGGCGACTCCCTGGGCGACACCACCCAAGAGGAGGTCTGTGACGGGGTTGTGGCCGATCACGCGACGTTGATCGGCAAGGATCTGCTCCGCGGAGCGGCGCGTCACCGAGGTCCGTCCGATCAGTCGCCCGAGGATCTTCGTCCGTCGATCAAGCTCCGCCATTGCTGCTCCTCCTCGTTGGGTGCACATCGGTTCGGTTCGGCTGGTGCCCGCTGATCTTGTCCTAGGCGAAGCTTCCGACACAACGCCGGTTCAACGTCCGTCGTGCGGGTCACCGAGGCGGTGCCGAACGGCCCAGGACACCCTGGACCGTTCAGCGAACGGCCGCTCGAGGCCGCTTAGTGGACCTGGTCCCCGGGCTGGACCGAGATGGGGCTTGCGTCGGCGTAGTCGCCGTTGACGCTGGCGCCGCCGTGGTGGATGGCGGGGAAGGCCGGCTCGAGGTTCTGCGGGAAGGTGAACTCGGGCTTGGTGAGCGCGGTGAGGTGGTCAAGCTCTGCCTGCTCGAGGGTGAGTTCGGTGGCTCCGATGTTGTCCTCGAGCTGCGCCAGGGTGCGGGCCCCGATGATGGTCGAGTCGACACCGGGCTGCTTGGTGACCCAGTTCAACGCGACCCGGGCGACGGTGGTGTCGTGCTTGCTCGCCACGGCCGTGAGCTCATCGATCAGGGTGAAGGTGTCCTCGGTGAAGAGGTCTGCCCGGTCCGCGCTGCGGGTGCCTTCGTTGCTGCCGGCGTTGTCGCGAGTGAACTTGCCGGTGAGAAGTCCTGCCTTCAGCGGGGACCAGGGCATGACTCCGATCCCGAACTCCCGGGCCATCGGGATGAGTTCCTGCTCGACGGACCGTGCCAGGAGGGAGTACTCCACCTGGAGAGCGATGAACGGTGCCCAGCCGCGGAAGCGGGCGAGCATGCTCCCTTCGACGATCTTCCACGCCGGGGTGTCCGAGACGCCGAGGTAGCGGACCTTGCCAGCCTGGACGAGGGCGTCGAGGGCGGCCATGGTCTCATCGATCGGGGTGTGACGGTCCCAGTTGTGCAGCCAGTACAAGTCGATGTAATCCGTCTGCAGCCGGCGGAGGGAGTTCTCGCACTGCTCGATGATGGACTTGCGGCTGGACCCGCCACCGTTGGGGTCGCCGGGGTAAAGGCTGCCGCTGAATTTCGTCGAGAGCACGAGCCGGTCGCGCTTGGCGTGGTCACGGCCGATGTGGTCGCCGACGATCTTCTCGGAGTGGCTCTTGGTGTACATGTTCGCGGTGTCGATGAGGTTGCCACCACGGTCGATGTACCGGTCCATGATCGTGTTGGAGTCCTCGACGGAGGAACCCCATCCGAGGTCTTCACCGAACGTCATCGCTCCGAGGCTGATGGGGCTGACTTTCAGGCCCGAACGGCCGAGGGTGACGTAGCTGTCCAAAGACATGAGTGTCCTTTCTGGGGCAGAGAAAAAGCATGCCCAGCCACCCGGAGTCGACATCAGATGAACCTCTGTCGCGCGGGCCCGCCGAGCCCTAACGTCAACGAGTTTTCTCCGCCCGGCGCCGATGGACCATGGGAGAAAACTCGCCCAGGCACGTGCCGTGCCTGATGGCACGGACAGGTGTTGAATGCGCCGGTCTCGCTCCGCTACCCACATCACAGGTGGGCCCGTCGGACGCGGCCGCAGAAGGACCCCGCTGGGCGTAAAGGGAAGGTCGCCTAGGACAATTCTTTCCCATTGTTGGCCCGTGGCGCTGACGGCAGGGTCAGACCCACTTAGTCAGTCCCCGTCCCCTTCAGGAGTCCTCATGCCCAGCACCCTCAGCGCCGCAACGATCGGTGTCACCCCGGAGACGGTGACGTTCCCCAGCGGGGACGGCACGATCGTTGCCCACCTCTACCTGCCGGCAGGCTACGACGCCGCCAAGCGGTACCCGGCCGTCGCGATCGGTGGGTCCTTCTCCTCCGTGAAGGAGCAGATGGGCGGCATTTACGGCGGCGAGCTGGCCAAGCGTGACGTCATCGGGCTCGCGATCGATTACCGCAACTACGGCGAGAGCACCGGGACGATCCGCCAGTACGAGAACCCGGTCTCCAAGGCCGAGGACATGGCGTCCGCTCTGCGCTACCTCCGAAGCCGCCCCGACGTGTCCGGTGCGGGCCTGCTCGGGGTGTGCACCTCGGCGACCGCCGTCCTGATGGCAGCAGCCGAGGACCCCACGATCGGCGCTGTTGCGACTGTCGCCGGTACCTACGTCGTGCCGTCGATGTGGGGCAACCTTGACCGCCGCCGGGACGCTGCGCGGAAGGCAAAGAAGAAGTACGACGAAACCGGTGTTGTCGACACCGTCGCGGCCTACAGCCCCATCAACCCCAGCGCTGTGAACACGGTCCCGATGCCGTACTACCTTTCCCCGAAGCGCGGGAACGTGCCCGAGTGGACGAACGAGTTCGCAGTGATGGCATGGGCCGACATGATCCAGGCCGACGCCCTCGCAGCGGCCGCGAAGGTCACCTCACCGACCCTCGTCGTCCACGCGCAGTTCGCCGCGTTCCCGAAGCTTGCCCGGCAGGTGCACGAGAACCTGGCCGGCCCGAAGGAGCTGCACTGGACCTCGGGGTCGCACTTCAACTTCTACGACCAGCCGGCCAAGGTCCACGAGACTGCCGACAAGCTCGCCGCGCACTTCACGGCAAAGCTGAGCTAGCCGGCCCCAACCCGCCCTGATCGCCCCTGCCGCCGATGAGCGGCAGGGGCGATCTCGTCGAGAGGCGCCTGTTGCGGATGGTCTGCCTAGGAAAGATCTCTCCCATTGTCGGCGCCGGCCGGGCGCGACAGCCTGATAGACGGCCCCCCATCAGGTGGGCCGTGACACGGCGTCGTGTGCTGCCCACTCGGTTAGGCCTCGACGCCCAAGAAGGGCAAGACCATGGGACGACTTCAGGGCAAGACAGCGATCATCACCGGAGCTGCGAGCGGCATGGGCGCTGTTCACGCGCGCACCTTCATCGACGAGGGCGCCAATGTCGTCCTGACCGACGTCGCCGACACAGCAGGCCAGGAACTGGCCTCCACCCTCGGTGCCGGGGCACTGTTCGTTCACCATGACGTCACCGAGCCGGGCTCTTGGACCAACGTGGTCGAGCAGACGGTCCGCACGTTCGGCACCATCGACGTCCTGGTCAACAACGCCGGTCTCGCGGGCCCCGTCGCAACCGTCGCCACGATGACCGACGCGGACTATCTCCGCACCATCAACATCGATCAGCACGGGGTCTTCTACGGCATGCGCGCCGTCATCCCCACGATGATCGCTGCCGGCGGCGGGTCGATCGTGAACATCTCTTCGATCGCTGGTTTCGTTCACCAGATCGACGTCCCGAACCCCGCCTACACGGCCGCGAAGTTCGCTGTCCGCGGGCTGACCAAAGCTGCCGCCGTGCAGTTCGGGCCCGACAAGATCCGAGTCAACTCTGTCCACCCCGGCGGCATCCTCACTCCGATGCTCGTGGCCAACATGCCCGCCGACGCGGGAGCCGGGCTGCCCCTTCGCCGGTTCGGTGAACCGTCCGAGGTGTCTCAGCTCGTGGTGTTCCTCGCCTCCGATGACTCCTCGTACATCACCGGTGCCGAGCACCTCATCGACGGCGGACAAACCGCCGACTAGCGCCCCACCCACCCCATCCCTGCAGACCACAACAGAAAGAGTCGTCATGAAGACGTTGGACAACCGTGTCGCCATCATCACCGGAGCTGCCGGCGGAATCGGTCGAGGAGTGGTGCAGCGCTTCGCCGACGAAGGCGCCCTCCTCGTCCTGGCCGACATCAAAACAGGCGATGTGCAGGACCTCGCTCGCACTCTCGTCGACGCGGGAAGCCGAGCAATCGGCGTCGGGTGCGACGTCGCCAACGAGGACGACATCACTCGCGTGATCGATGCGGCCATTGCCGAATTCGGTCAGATCGACATCCTCGTGAACCTGGCGCAAGGAGGCCTTGCCGACCACACGTACTTGGACGGAACCACCGCCGCAGACGCGGCAAGCAGCATGCTCACCGGCCCGATCCAGAGCATGTTGTTCATGCAGAAGTGCCTGCCGTACATGAGAGAGCGCGGGTACGGCCGGATCATCAACACCGGCTCCCACGCCGCCCTGACGGGCCTGCCAGGGTTCGCGCCATACGCGATGGCCAAGGGAGCCGTCCAAGCGCTCACGCGCAGCGCTTCCCAGGAATGGGGCCAGTACGGGATCGTCACGAACACCTTCGTTCCCATCCTCCGAACGCCCGCCTACGACACCACCGAGCAGGGCCGGGCAACCATCGACCAAATAACCCGGGACGTACCGGTCGGCAAATTCGGTACCGCCTACGACGACGGCTCGCCGGTACTGGTGTTTCTCGCCAGCGAGGGCGCCGGATACATCAACGGCCAAACCATCAGTGCCGACGGTGGATGGCGCCTCATCAGCTAAACCGAGCCCGGGACGCTGGTCTCCCTGCCCAGAGGGTTGCGCGGGCGAGTGTGGTGCGGCTGGTGCCTAGAGAAATCCTTCCCACTGTCGGTCCGACGCGGCCGCGCGAGTCTGTATCTGCGGCAGTTGAGCCGTACGGAAGCAGCACCAGTCCCGGTGCTCGGCAGCGACAGGAAGAGGCACTCATGCGTGTTCTGGCCCTTGGCGGGACCGGCAGCGTCGGCAAGCTCGTCGTGTGTCACGCCCTCGACCAGGGCCACGACGACGTCGCCCTGACCCGCAAACCCCTCCGCGCCAACATCACTCGCCCACCCCCGTGCCGATCCTCCGAACGCGCGCCTACGACACCACCGTGAAGGGGCCGGCCACGACCGATCAGATCACCAGGGACGTCCCGGTCGGCAGCTTCGGCACCGCCTACGAGGACGGCTCGCCCGTCCTGTTACTCGCCAGCGACGGCGCCGGGTACACATCAACGGTCACACGATCAGCGCAGACGGCGGCTCGCGCCTCATCGACTGACCCGCTCCACCGGAAGGACCCTTGCCATGCCTCGCACACCCGTCGTCATCCTCACCGCCGCTGCGACCTGCGCCGTCGTACTCGCTGCGGTCGTCACCACCGCTCACGTCGCCGACCATGACGAACCTCAGCCCAAGGGAGTCCAGTCCGAGACGAGCGGAACAAGGGTGAGCATCACGGACGACGACAACACCCTCGTCGCCGTGCTGAACGACTCGCCCACCGCCCAGGACTTCCTCACGAGACTGCCGGCAACGATCGACCTGGAGACCTATTCGGACTCAGCGAAGATCGGTTACCCCAGCCGCCAGCTCACCGATGACGGCGCCCCTAAAGGTTTCGAGCCGGCACCTGGGGATTTCACCTACTACGCCCCCTATGGGGACATCGCTCTTTTCTTCGACGACTCCAGCTACGAAGAGGACCTCATCCCCCTGGGCGTGATCACGGAGGGGCTTGACCGGCTCGACCAGCTCCAGGGGAACGTCACTTTCGATCTCGCCTCGCCCGAGTAGGCCACCCAATACCGCACGTCAAGATGCCGTTATGGGGGAAGTGCTGCCTAGGAAAGATCTCTCCCATTGTTGGGTTTCGAGGGTCGCGAGAGTCTTTATGTGCGGCCCCAAACCGCACCATTGCGACACCGCGGTGAGTGCCCCCGGCACTTACCCAAAGGAGAAAAGACCATGCGCATTCTTGCCCTCGGCGGGACCGGCAGCGTCGGCAAGCTCGTCGTGCGTCACGCCCTCGACCAGGGCCACGACGTCGTCGTCCTGACCCGCAAACCCCTCCGCGCCAACATTGCTCTTCCGTCGGCTGCGACCGTCGTCAAGGGCGACGTCACCACGTCCGCAGGCCTCACGGAAGCCCTCGACGGCGTCGACGCCATCATTTCCACCCTCGACGGTGACCCGGAGACAACCGAATTCGGCGGCGTCCACAATGTTCTGACCGCTTTGGCCGGGCGCCGGGTGCACTTCGTGCTCATGTCCTCGATCGCCACCAACAACGCCGGCCGGCTCGACGTCCTCGATTGGAAGCGTCGCGGGGAACGTCTAGTCCGGGTAAGCGGCAACGACTTCACCATCGTTCGCCCGGGATGGTTCGACGCCCAGCCAGCTGGGCACCAGGCCCTCACCTTCGCCCAGACCTACAAGCTCTGGGACATTGGCCCCGGCGCTGCCGCGATCGGCCGGCAACAGATCGCCCGTACCCTCGTCGCCGCTGCCGGAAACCCCGCCGCGAACCAGAAGACCTTCGACCTGTTCGCCAGCCCCGGGACCGCCCCCACAGAACTCGACCCCCAGTTCGCCGCCCTCACCGCCGATCCGGTCGGCGCCTTGGACGGCAGCTACGACCGCGACGACCTCCCCTTCGACAGGGAGACCACCGCCATCCAGGCCGCCACCGCCGACGTCACCGCCAGCCGGTAACCAGCCCCATCACTCGCACCACCTTCCCCACCTCTCACTCAGGAGACACACCATGAAGCAGAAGATCACGTTCAAGCGCGACGACCTCACCCTCGTCGGCAACCTGTTCACCCCCGACAACTTCGACGAGAACGGCCACTACAAGGCCGTCCTGGTCCAGGGCTCGTTCTCCTCCGTCAAGGAGCAGATGGCCGGCACCTACGCCGAGAAGCTCGCCGCTGAGGGCTTCGTCGCCCTGACCTTCGACTACGCCCACTACGGCGAGTCCGAGGGAGCCCCCCGCCAGCTCGAGAACCCCGCCGAGAAGCTCGCCGACCTCGAAGCGGCCGTGACGTACCTCCTCAACCAGCCCTTCGTCGACGCGACCGGCATGGTGGGCGTCTGCACCTCCGCCAGCAACGGCACCCAGCTCGCCGCGAAGGACACCCGCATCAAGGCCTACGCGACCGTCGCCGCAGCCCTGTTCACCCCCGAGGCACAGGCCGCCGTCGGTGAGGACGTCGTCGCTGACCGTCTCGCCCAGGCCGAGGTCGCGAAGAAGAAGTGGGACGAGACCGGCGAGCAGACCCTCATCACCGTCTACAGCGAGACCGACCCCACCGCCGTCAACTACATCCCCTTCGACGGCGCGTTCGACTACTACGAGAACACCGACCGCGGCAACGTCCCCACCTACCGCAACGAATTCGACGTGCAGTCCTGGCCGGCGTTCCTCGCCTTCGACGGTGTCAGCCCCGCCCCGCAGATCACCGCCCCGGTGATGGTCGTCCACTCCGACGAGTCCGCCTCGCCCGAGGTCGCCAAGGCCTACTTCGAGTCCATCACGGCCGAGAAGGAGCTCGTCTGGGGCGACGGGAACCACTACGACTACTACGACTCCGACAAGCAGATCAGCTTCGCCGTCGAGAACCTCAGCCGGTTCTTCAACACCCACGTCGCCGCGTAAGCACTAGCGACAGGCGCCCACGAGTGCCACCCTCGAAAGACCGGCGCCGTACCCAGAACCCCCGTCTGGGTACGGCGCCTCCTCACACCCCGAGAAAGCAGCCGCAGCCGTGCCGACGAAGAACCCGCACCTGGAAGAGCTGGGCCAGTTCCTCAAAGCACGACGCAGCGAACTGAACCCCACCGACCTCGGCCTGCACTCCGGCGACCCCGGCAGCCGCCGCGTCTCCGGGCTCCGCCGCGAAGAAGTCGCCGCCGCCACCGCGATCAGCCACGACTACTACACCCGCATCGAACAAGGCCGACTCGCTCCCTCAGAACCTGTCCTCGACGCCCTCGCCAGTGTCCTGCGCCTCACGCCCGACGAGCGCACCTACGCCGAAGGCCTCGCCCAGCAAGCAGACCGCCGCGCACCCGCTCCGAAGCGGACCGCACCGACACGGCCGCAGTTGCAGCGGCTCCTTGACCAGCTCACTCAGACACCGGCGTTCATCGTGGGCAAATACCTCGACCTCCTCGCCTACAACGAGATGGCAGCCGCGCTCCTCGCCGACGTCGGCCGCATCCCCCAGCCAGAGCGGAACTTCGTCCGCATGATCTTCGTCGACCCCCGAATGAAGGCCCTCTACGAGGACTGGGAGGGCATGGCCCGAGTCTCTGTATCGATCCTCCGCATGCAGGCCCTCGACAACCCTAACGACCCCCGCCTCGCAGCCCTCGTCGGGGAACTGTCCCTGACGCAGCCGCTGTTCCGTAAATGGTGGGGCGCACGCAACGTCACCCGCCAGGAGTTCGGGACCAAGACCGTCCGCCACCCCGAGCTTGGTGAATTCGTCATCGACTGGGACGGCTTCTCCTGGGCCGGCGACCCCGACCAACAACTCATCGTCTGGTCCGCCCAACCCGGCAGCGCCACCGAAGACAAGTTCCGCATCCTCAGCTCCTGGATCGCCACCCCAAACATCACCGACAGGGTCACGCACCAAGCGGACTGAACGTACCTAGCGACAAGCATCTGCTGGTTACGCAAAAACGATCGTTTCTAACTGCCCGATAGGGGATGGGTGGCCGGGCTGTTGAGTCCAGCCACGGTGGTCAGCGCCGGGCCAGGGCCTTGACGGCGATGTCGAGGAAGGCGTGGCGATCGTCGACCCAGGGGAAGTGCCCCGCTCCAACCTGGACCTCGAGGGTCGCCTGTGGGAACAGGTCAACGAACTCCTGCGCGACCGGCAGCGGGAGGCTCACGTCCACGCTGCCGGCGACGATGGTCACGGGTGTGACCAACGCACGAAGGGCCTGTCTCGTAGCAGGCGGGTCGAACGCACCCTCAGCTCCGAAGGCAGCTGCAGCCCGCGGATTCCTGGCAGTGTTCATCGCGACTTCGTACTCGGCGGCCGCGTCGTCCCACCTCCCGTGACTGAACGGTGCGATCTCGTTCCAGTCGTCCTCCGTGGCCGCGCCGGCCTGGATGCGGGCGAGCGCTGTGGCAGCGGTGTCGTACCAGGGTTCTCCGGCTCGTGAGCGGGCGACCGCAGAACGGGCGGCGTCAGAGATGTCGAGGCCGACGGAGCGCGTGCTCGGGGCGACCAGGAGGAGCCGTTCCACGTGCTCGCCGTGACGCTCCGCGTAACGGAGGACGATGTTCGCGCCGGCCGAGTGCCCGAGCAGGGCGACGCGATCCAGCCCCAGGTGTTGCCGGAGCGCTTCGAGGTCTTCGACGACGAGGTCGCATCGGAGGGCTGCGGCGTCCGTGTCGTCGCCGGGAAGTGATCCGGGCGGGTTGAAGAGGATGAGCTCGGCGTGACGGGTCAGCCCACCGAGGTCGCCGAGGTAGTCCGCAGACAGGAGTGGACCGCCAGGGACGCAGACCAAGGGGTCTCCCTGGCCGGTGCGGGTGTAAGTGAGGGTACCGCTTCGGGGCGATGTGAATGACTGCATGCGTGCGCTTTCGTGGCTTGTACGCGCAGCTCGAGCTTGTATTGCTGTCAGGGCAGCGGGTACGGTGCCTGGTGCTGGCGCGTCCATGGGACTGTCGTAGTAACTGGACTCACCTCCTCAGGTCTCGTGATGCCTCACCGTAGCAACGGCCAGGTTCCGTTTGATAGGGGATCGACTATCGGACGTGAGCTAGAGCTGCTCGCGTTCGTTCTCTGGCTTCTTGACACCGCCCTTGTTTTGCGCGGTTGCTCTGCGCTTCATGAGAGTGCGAACGAAGCCGACGAGCATCGCAATGCCCATGACGAAGGCGGCACCGGCTATGAGCAGGTCAGCACCTCGCATGCCAGTCGCCAGTACGTATATGGGAATTACAATCATGATGCCCGTGCAGATGACGACGTTGCCGCCGGCAGCGATGGACCCGCCGTACTTCGCGCCTGAGGGCTGACGCCCCTTCATCGCGAGAGGTCCCCGGCTATGAGAAGGTTCATAGCCCGATCAAACCACGAGGCATGAGAACTGCTTCCCGATAGAGGATCGGCGGCCGGACGGTCACTCTCGCGACTGTCGTCGAACGAGCAAGCCCATGAGAAGGGCGAAAACCCCCAGGGTCACGGCGAGAGGCGCAAGAATTGGCAGTGCTTCGCGTGCAAGAAGACCAGCAGTCACGAGGGCTACGGCCACGACCGCGCAGGCGACGATGATGCGCATCCAGATAGCCCTCTGCTTTGAAGTCATGGCAGATGCTCCCACGCGATAGGTCAACTTGTCCTGCCCGGTAGCCGATCGTTGACCGGCCTTAGTGGGTCGATGGTCGGTGGGGTGGCCGTCGCGTTACTGTCAGGATCGCGACCGTGATCCCACCGATCGCTAGGCCCAGAGCGGCGAGCGCGGACGGCCAATTCCCGGAGTAGGTCGTGACCGTCCCTGCGCCGTCAGCGCGTGCCCATTCGCACGCGCGACCAAGGGGCCACAGCGCCGCGGAACCCTCGACGACGTCGGATCACTCTGAGACCTCCGCGTCCGGCGAGGCAGGCCCGTCCACGATGCATCTGTAGGTC
>Ga0265797_10006709_pt1 | contig 16123 bp, 13 predicted proteins | sample P2T30metagenome_FD_192433 | JGI IMG/M metagenome (GOLD analysis project Ga0265797, IMG submission 192433) | Plant litter microbial communities from East Loma Ridge, Irvine, California - P2 T30 | ecosystem: Environmental > Terrestrial > Plant litter > Unclassified | place: USA: California... | reverse complement strand
TCCAAACACCCACGATGCCACAAATGTCTGCAAGCAAAGAGAACCAAGCTCTCTTCCTTCTCCTCTCCCTCATTCTCCTCTAGAACATCCGCTTGACTAGGCCTTTTCCCCTTCGCCTTGCCACTCGCCTCCCCATCGCGCCCAGCACTACCGCCACTTTCCAACCTTGCCTTTATCCTAGTCTCTTCGCGCTTCTCCCAAGCCTCCCATACGCTCCCTCCCGCTCCCGGCCCCCAACACCTCTTTTTGCAGCCCTCACACACTTGTCCTCTGGGTCTCCAACCCCGTTTTCTCAGCTCGGTTATCTCAGCAACGTGTTCAAAAGACTCTTTGTCTAGGAATCTGTTTGCGAGGTTTAGGATTGTTTCTTCGAATGTGTACGCGGCGAAGATCTCTGATAGGACGGAACGTAGGTCGGAGAGCGAGGGCGAATAGGTGTGTGAGGCGCGGGTTAGGAAACAGCGGAGGATGCGAAGGAAGGAGGGGTTCGATTGTGGTTGATTAAAAGATGGGCGCGTAGCTCGCGTCTGGGTGCTTGTGCGAGCTTGATTGGTTGTTCGAGTGGGTGGTATGGTTGTTGATGTGAGGAGGGCAGAGAAGGTTTGTTGGATGGTGGAGCGGAGGGATGATACGATGCGGGCGGTGTCGACGGTGTCGGCTTGATCCATGCTCGTTGACGCGATGGAGGCGTCATGGCTTGCGACGGCACTTGATGTATCTCTGATGAGGCGTACGGATGTATCGACCAACTCGAGCCATAGTAGCTCGTCTGGTGCTAAATCTGCTTCCCGGACTTCGCCGTATGCGGACTTCCGCCTATCAATGGCTGACTCCAGCCCCCGCTCAGCTGACCGCGTTTGTCCCTGGCATAACCAAATGCCGACTTTAATGTACTTCTGGATGTCTTCTAAGAGGTCGTGGACTGCTTCTTCAGTATTGGCAACATCAGGTGTTTCTGCTGCGGCGCCGATGAGGCCTGTCAATGCAGTCTCGAGCGTGCCTAGGTGCCTCACCAGTCGATTCATGGCACCTTGGACGAGGCCGTCACGAGCCATCAATATCACGGCGCCGTCGACGACACCGCTCTTCTCCAGCGCCGGTAGTACAGGGTCCAATTTCAGATCACTAGACTTTAACGAGCTGACAAAGTCTGCAACATGCGCACTATTGTAGGTACACATGAGCTGAACATAGCGTTCGATAAACCCGGACGGAAGATTGTCGTCGACAAGTGTCTTCGTAATCATTCCGTCTTGATCTGGTTCAATCAGAGCCTCCAGATAGCGGTATTGGGCATCAGGTTCGGCCTCGATGGCGTCCAGAACTGGCTTCAGCAGGTCTGACGCATATTGTTTCAGTGTAGTCGCAGTTTGTGATGCGTCCACGGCGGCTAGAGCGGTAGCCCGATTGACGATGACTGCCTTTACCTCGTTGACTTGCTTCTTGACGAGACCCTTGCTAGGCCGCAGAATATCAGCGATACATCCAAAGACCGCTTCCTCGTCCTCATCATCAACAAGGTATGTTTCGAGCAGTTTAGCGTATTGATGTGCACCGCGATAGACAGATTTCAGTACGCGATGGAAGCCTGCATTCTGAAACAGTGGTACAAGGCTTTGAGTGTTGGGCGGATGATAGATGGAAAGCAGATACTCCACTGAGAGCTGGCAGTCCTCTTTGATGGTGTCAGTAGGATATTTGCAGAGGCCGACAAGGATTTGGTGAAGCGAGGTTCCTGGAAGCATAATGTGTTGCGGATACTTGGGCAGATTTCGCGCGACGAACATGTAGAAGTAGATGATGTCTTCCGGGTCAAAGTTGTCCGTGTTCATGATGCCAAAGAGGTAGTTGATGATAGACTGGCGCGTTGGCGTGAGGGCGGAACCACGCTGCGTCCCATTTGGCTGGGCTCCGTTGGGCGAATTTTGTTCGCCATTCAAGAAGCTGTCTTCGAAAGCCTCGTTCAGCATGCTCATGAAACTCGAAGCATCGAAGTCTAGTATGAGCTGCAGGTACGGGAATGGTGGCTCCGCACTGCCATCGGTCCGTGTGAGGATGATCTCATCCGAGCCTGGTGGCCATTGCAGGTTCTTGCCAGAGAACAAGAATCGATACATGTCCTTCTTCGCACTGTAGGCTTGGTCGTCATCCATGAATGTGCCTCCAGGATACACACGACCCGTGAAAGTATATGCGAGATACGGGAAGATCTTCTTGGCCGCAGTAAGATAGATATTCTCATCCTCGTCCACGTCAAAGTCCACCAATTTGATGAGCTCTAGAATGTTTGCAAGCGGCGTAATATAATCTCCAATGGCTCTTGTCCACACATAGATCAGCGCATCGTACAACACGTATTGCTGACAAAGTGTGGTGACTTGATTCAGATCCATAGTACCTGTGTCGAGCCGGCAAATCATCTCTTCAAGCTGCGTAGAGCGGTTGTGCGATGCATAAAAGGTTATGAGGTCTTTCAGGACGTTTGGTGGTACTGATGAGATCTCATCGTCTTGAATATATGGCTCAAGTGTCTCGAAGAAGGCCTTCTCGGCTGACGCTTCTTCATACGCATCGTAGACTTCTTCAAAGAGGAAGTCATACTCCTCCATACAGATGAGGCCCGTGAAGACCACTTCGGCAAGTTCCTTCGATCGTCGCTCATATGTATCGCTGTCAATGTCATCTTGGCGAGAAAAAGAGTACTTGAGCGACGCTGTTATCATTTCGAGCAGCTTCGGTTGAACCAGAGCATGCCGAGCCTTCTCATCTTCAGGCAATCCGACTGTAAGCTTATCCGCGTCGCCAACGTAGTACGAAGTCGCGAGGCCAATAGCAGCTATGTAGTCGCCATCTTCCATCAACGCCAGCAGACGATCAGCCCAATTCGAAAGCGTACCGATCGAGCAGTCGTTGAAGCCAAGAAGGAAAAGCCGACCCTTGTAAGCTCGAAAGCTCATGTAGAAGGCATCTGATACGACTCCATGCAGTGACGGGTCTTCTTCGTCAAGATGTTCAATAGCGGGCTTGAGTTGTCGCGAAAACAGATCCGAGTGGTATATGTGCTTCTGCAGCAAGTCGAAAGAGTCTGTCACGCGCAACGTATTGTCTTCCAAGATCATGAGTCGCTGGCTGATGGTCAGTACGCTGAGAACTGATCTGCTAAGCCACTGAACTGCAACAATAGCCTCTTCGGCCTTCCAACGACTTCGGGGTCGGAAGTGGAGCTCTGTCGGCTTTTCTCTTTCCGATGGAGGTGGTAGAATGTGATCGACCTCTAGTATGGTAAGGACATTCGACCAGCAATATACGAGCTTGGTCTTGGAGACTGCATTTCCAGGACCGGTGGCGGTTTTCAGCTTGACAGCAGGGAACCAGGCTAGGCATCCACTCAATGCGCTGTGTGCTTCCACGTCCTTTGGCCGAGGTGCCTTGTGTTGCGTCTGCGCAACTGGGGTAGTCGACACTATCACGAGCAAGTAGGGCGTCAAAAGCGCGGTCAAACCCATACTATCGGTGGGTTGTTCCACATTTCCTAGTGGGAGCGGAGCGAAAGCCAGCACAGAACTGGGTTTCCGCGGCTTCTCTAATGACTTTGCAGAGGTTGGGTATCTGCCCAGGATCCTTGTAGTCTTGACTGTGCGTGCGATAGCTCCTAGGCCACGCGTTGCAAGATGGGAGAATGCCATGCCTGCATCATCGGCCGAGACGAGCGCTGTATGCCTGGTGCCGAGGAAGCCCAGATGAAGGATGGCGACACCAGACACATGGCCATCCGACTTGTGATCCTCTAGGTTGGCCCTCTCGAGGGGCGGAATGTGAAGAAATGGCTTTGCTGGTTTCGCCAACTCCCACGTGAAGATGTGGCCCGTTGCATGTCCTCCAGCGATAGTCGAATGATCAGCGGCAATGGCTAGCGATGTGATAGAGCCGCATTCCACGGCCTTGGTGCCCGGTCCGATGATGGATTTGAGGACCTGCTGGTAGTCGAAGATGAGGATGAAACCTTTCGACGTGCCTATTGCCAGCGATACCGTGACATTCAGACACGTTGGCCGACCGAAGTTGCGCTTGCCGATCTCGGAGAAGACCTGGCTAGTTATCTTCTTCAGCTTGGTCCATCGCACGACCTCCCATGGCGCCTGAGGTGTTTCGGACCCATCATCTGACAGTTGGTGGAAGGCGGCACTACTCGACACGGAAGATTGTCGCGAATGCGGCGAAAGGAATGCGGGTGACTGGCCACGAGCCGGGGACGACAATGGCGAGGGCGACAGGCGCGAGGAGAAGCGACGCTCAAAGGGCTGTAATGAAGTCGGACGGTGGGCGCGGAGCGAGTTGTGCGATACTGGGACGCTGCTGGTTGGTGAGGATATGCCGGAACCCTGTCTTGGTCAGAGGACTTCCATGTCGTTCCAGAAGACAACATACTTGCACCGAAGGCGTATCGTCTGGTATATCCGTCGACGCAGGACTTTCCTCAACTGTCAGTCTGGGCCGTACAGACGGCTCCGAAGCCGACTCTTGCGCCTCTTCGTGTGTATTCCTGCTCCGTGTCCGGACAAAGGTCAAGCCCTCGGGGCCGTTGTCTAGCGACTGAGCGTCGTCGTTGTCCTCCATGTCAGAAGCGCCCATGGCGCCTTCACCCATGTCTATCTCATCTCCATGGTCGTTGTGAGCGCTGGAGTGGCTCTCTCCCGAATCTGAGCTCATCTGCCTCGTTCTGCGCAAAGCATTGCTTCAGGCGCACATGAACTCTTTCCGCGGTATAGCTTCGTGATTCGCGGGCGTTGACCGTGGGCGACGCGGGGGTCTCGGTCGTGGTTCGTGGCACTGGGGTGATGTGGCCTACGGAGATGGAGGATGAGAAAGCAGTCTAGCGGCTAGAGCGGCAACCGAGCGTGTATGCCACGGATACAGACGTCAGTCGAGGTTGTGAATGTCGCCCACGAGGGTTGGCAAGGATGGCGCGTCGGTGGAGCTCGAGGCGCAGTTCGCAGATCGCCGCAGCTGCCGCACCGTTGGGTGAAGGTCCAAGCTCCTGCCGAACGTCACTTCCACGCGACAACAGAACGCGCCGCGTACAGCCCAACAACCTCGAATCCACCGCCCACAATGCCTTCAATAGGACCCGCAATGCCTCCGCACCCGTCGAAGCGCAGTCGCGACGACGACGACCATCGACCATCAAGTCCAGAATCCACAGACAAGCGCAGACGAGTCATCGGCCCAGCACCTCCGCCTTCCGCATCCTCACCACCGCGTACATCGGGGCCCTCGCTGCCACCACGTGCGCCATCGCCATCACCATCACGGTCCAGCAGCGCAGACAGCGACGTCGGTCCCGCGCCTCCGCCAGCTCCAAAGCGCGTGGTAGGGCCCGCACCACCACCAGCGCCTCTCGACGAATTACCACCCAATCCTGCAGACAGCGACTCGGATTCGGACAGCAGCGATGACGACTTTGGTCCCGCCCCACCTCCAGCTGGGGGCATGTCTTCAGGCTTTGACAACAACATGGCGACGTCCGCATTCGACAGCGAACCACAATTCACAGACGCTCCGAAGAAGGCACAACGAGACGAGTGGATGACACTACCACCTACGCAAGACGACCTCGCCGCGCGAATGGACCCAACCAAGATGCGCGCGCGCAAATTCAATTCCGGAAAGGGCGCAGGCAACACAGGCGGCATGAGCAGCGCATGGACCGAGACACCGGAGCAGAAGCTCAAGCGACTGCAAGACGAGGCCTTGGGCATCGCCGCACCTACAAACGCTGCGCCTGCGACATCGGAGTCGAAGCGCACCAAGGAAGAGGAGAGGAGGGCGCGCAAGATGCGCGAAAAGATTGAGGCGACCCGAGGCAAGAGTCTAGTTGAGCAGCATCAGGACAAGGGTACGGGTAAAGAGAAGTAAGACGATCCAAGCAAGCGCGCGTTTGATTACGAGAAGGACATGGCTGTGAGCGGGAACCTGAACCATAAGCAAAAGAGGGAGATGCTCAGCAAGTCGAAAGGTTTTGGCGATCGCTTCTCAAGCGGAAGCTTCTTGTAGTTGGAATACATGCTACGTAATGCACGGAGTTTCGAACGGGCGCGCAACAGCAGCACATTGGTTTCCGAAGCGCCGGTCTGTTCTGACACTCATGATTTAAGGGCTTTGTGTTCCGCAGATTCCTCGTCAAGCAGCTTCGCAATAGCATCATGATACTTGTCGATTCCACTTGGCCTCGACATGGCGACCCATAGATCCTCTGGCACCTCCACACCCTTGTCGAGCTCGCAGGTCAGATTCCTCGTGAACAACGTCAACCCACACCCGGCTTCCCTGAACGTATACGTGATCCAACAGTACCCCTCCACGCCGCCTGACCCATCAACATTTTCGGCAATCTTGTTCACCTACCGTGAGAAGAGTAAGCGTATTGAGCTCAGCGCGTTGGTTGGCTTTGTTCCACACTCATGACTTGTACTTACCTGCCGAAACGCGAACTTGCGGCCACGGTCTGCAATCTCCAACACCCACTTTGCATGATACGTGTTTTCCGCCAAGGCCACCTTTTCCGTCCAGACGTCGCCGACCTTGAGTGGGAGATTAAGTTTCTTGGCATCGGATGGAAGGCCAGCGCTGCCTTTGTATGTGCGGCCCCAGTTCACGGGATTGCCTACGAAGTCGTAAATCACGTCTGGTGGGTAGTTGAAGATCGTCTCGGAGGTCACGCTCATGACACCCATGGTATCGACTTGTGGGAGCAGTAGACGTAGGAGTCGGGGTGGTATTGGAGGGAAGTGCGGATCAAAGGTATCGATATCGTGGTGGTGAGGAAGACACGAAGCAATACAATGACGAAACGAGGTCGATGCTTAGTATCTCGCGAGCGGTACCAAAGCTTATCTTTTGTAGTACGACATCGTCGTCGTCGCGGATGCAGCAAGTACCAGTCTTCAGATGCCTGCCGTCCTTCCGAGGTACATAACCATAGTGCGCGCGGGGTAGAAGCACTAAAAAGACGAGCGAAGAAGCAGCAGCATATGATGAATACGAAAACAAGTCTTCTACATCCTTTTGCACAACCATGACCGTTTGGATATGCTTCATCAGACCCGGCCCAACCATGATGACGTCGTTGTAGATGCCATGGTAGTTGTCTCATCACCGGTGTTGTGAGCGAACGATAGAAAGAAAATAGCAATGTTATGGTATAGAACAAGGTGCACTAGAATTACATGCATAGCAGGTATACGCATAGCATAGCATGTGAAGAACGAAGTATGTCGTTTGACAAATACAAATAGAGCGGCGAATAACACTAACACGGCTGCTTATCCGGATTCAACGTCTCATCGACAACGTGGTCTCCTACGTATCGCTCACAGATATACCACCCTCCCCCCCTTTTCTCCAGTCGATCCATGATTGTCGAACACTGCCAGATACGTGGCAGTCCCTCCGATGTCACGAGCACCTCTGCGACACGGGGTCCACGAGGGGCGCCGACTTCCTTCGGCCAGGCGTAGCGGACCAACTGGTTTTGATAGCGCACAATCACGCCGCCGGTCTCTTCGTCGCGATCAACGATATGATTCGTTGCATAGCGCTTCACACCCGGGATCATAACGCTGTATTTGTCCCGAAAGAGGGCCCTTATTTCCTCTTCTCCGCAGACGCTCATTCCAGGGAAATGTGCCTTGCCGTTGGGACTGAATGCGTTTGTCATTTGCTCTTGGTCGTTGCTTTCAAAGTGGAAGTCGACTCGGTTGATAAAGTTGATGGCTGAGATCCATTCATCGGCTGTCACGGTGCTTGCTGTAGTCGAAATAGGTACAAATGCGCCATCTTGATCGAGTAATGACATTTTTGGTGATCTGGGTGGATTCATTCGGCGAGTGGCTCGAGGAGAGGGTATGAATGGATGTATTAGTGGTGATGAGACTGAAAACGTTGCGCTTCTTAAATGCCTGCCTTGCCAGATAACACGACTGTTACCAACATTTCGATGACCTACCACTATCGTAACACGCTCGTGTCTGCCAAGTTGATCACCATGTGTTAGAACCTCGATAGTACGGTTTGTAAGAAGTTCTTCATGCTACCGCACTAGATTGTTATGTAGCTCGGACGAAACCCTGGTCCGGTCTTGGTAGATCACTAATCCATAACAATCACTCGCAATGTATTGCAGAAGGGCTTAGTTTGTTGCAGCCTATGATATCATTCAACCTTGTGTTGTAGTTTCGTAGATTGGTTATTGCTATTGTGAGGCTTGGCAAAATGCCGTAAATTCGCAACTGCGTTACAAGATTTAGTCTTACTTTTCTCGGGCCGGCTATCGTGAAGCTAAGTCATCTCATCTGCTCGTCCGTCATTCATAATCATACTGACTAATGCGACTAATCCATAATGTCGATGTAGGACTGTAGTTCTGAGGCAGAACCACGATGGATGCGTGTACAAGTATCGTGGGATCGTTCGGCTATGACTAGACCGCATCTCTCATCCACTGCGTCTCGTTCTGAAAATCTTAGTTACTATACAATTCGTCGCATCCGAAGATACAGGCCTGTTGATAGTCCTCTATCACCGAACATGTCTGCATACAAGAAAGTCTTGCTCATCGGTGTAGGTGAAACCGCGTTTCTCACAGGTCCCCTGCCAAACAGCTATACATGAACAACCTACCAGATCTTGAAATGCTAACGAACGAGAAACACAGGCAGGTGGAGACCTCGGCGTCGAACTTCTGGACGAGTTCCTCGACTCAACATACGAACTAAGTGTCATGAGCCGGAAGGATTCCAGCGCTACATTTCCAACGGGCGTCAGAAACGTATTCAAAGTCGACTACTCGGACCTAGAGGCCATCAAGAGCGCCATGAAGGGCCAAGACGTGGTCATTAGCAACGTGGGCTTATCTGGCGAACCACACCAGCAGATTTTCGTCGACGCAGCTCTCGCAACCGGTGTCAAGAGATTCTTCCCTGCCGAATACGGCACCGATACCCGGGATTTCAAAACCAACGATATCAATCTTTACAGCACGCAGTACAAAGCCGCTCTGGTGCGATACCTGCAGTCCAAAGAGAAAGAAAGCAGCCTGACCTGGACGGCACTTATCACTGGTGGATTTACCGAATTGGGTCTGAGACACGGCTTCTTTGGCTTCGACTTCAAGACCAGGACCGCGACGCTTATCGACGACGGCACAACCATGTGCTCTCTCAGCCGGATGCGGACAATTGCCAAAGCCATCCGTGGATGCATCGAAAACTTTGAAGAGACGAAGAACCGATATGTCTTCATCGCTTCTTTCCACATGACTCAGCGCGATATGCTCGCGGCTATCGAGAAGCTTGATGGCCAGAAATGGACAGTCGAACATACCACGTCTCAGGACTTACAAATTAGAGGCCATACGCGGTGCATCAAGGGTGATTGGATGGGCATTGCGGATCTAAGTATGGCAACTGCGCTCGGGAAATGGGGTCTTGTGGATTGGAGGAACAAGGATCTTTTCAACGAGAAGTTGGGATTACCAAAAGATAGTTTTGAAGATGCAGTCCATTCTGTCATGGAGGAGTCTGGATAGCGGTCAGGTAGAGTGTTTAGTAACCTAGCTTGTTAGTGCTTGTCAACGCGAATATCTTCAACAAGGAGGTCGTGGACGAGGTTCCCGTCCCTATCGAACGAGGAGCTTGTTCACTTCGTGCTTGCATCTGATACAAAAAATATGCCTTCCTCTGTTTGCACGTTCGTGCGTAATGGTCAGTCCCGCTGCTTTCTCAGCAGCGCCGTAGAGCTGGTTGAGCTGGTTCTTGGTCACGAGCTTTCTTAGATTGCTGCGGTCCTGCAGAAGCCTTAGCTGCTCCCTGCGCTGCAGCAGTCCCATACCTCATCGTGTCACCTTGCCAATTCCACTTGCGGTTTTGCGATTTTCGCTTGGTCATCGCTGCTGACTGACCTTCAAGCTCGTGGATCGGCGTGGCTTGGAGCGCGTTTTGGTGCAGCATCAGTTCACCACCCTTTATAAGCTGAGAGAAGTCAGCCAAGGCTGTAACAGGCGAGCGAATAGAGAAACTATGTACAAGCTTTGACTGAGGTCCGTAATCATGAGTATTGCTTGGAGTCTGAGATTGCCACGGTGTTCCTGGGAGGAGGGGTCCTGGCGGGGTACGCAGCTGCACTTTAAGGCGATCCAACACAGCCTGCGAGTTGATAGGAACTAGCCCTGCTGCTTCAAAGACCCTTCGACCCTTCTGCTCTCTAACCACGGCGAAAAGCGCATCCTTGGAGGCGGGGAGGACGCCTTCCTTGCTGATGTGGCAAACGTTTCGGCGTGCAATGTTTCTGACGCGCTGGGAGTACTTGCTCCGTAACGGCGCGGTACATCTTCCGCCTTGTACCACGCCGACATGTGGACGCTTCCCTTGTAGATAATAAGGAGCGTGATTGTATGACCTGCAGACTGCAGCGCAGATGCTTATTCCCCTGGGCGGCAGGGTTCGTCCGTGTCGGCGGGTAACAACCTTGGAAGACCCCATTTAACCGTCAACATAAATTATCAACCCTCCCCACGCTCCAACGTGTTTACCTAGTGTGCTTCTCCACTTTCCCCTACCATGGCCTATGATCAAGCCGAGTTTATCACACTGTTGACGAACTACTACGAGTTTTGCAATCGAGTGTTCTGGGATAACTCGGTCGTCGCGGAAGCGCCCAGCAATGGCTGGCCATCGATCACACAATCCACCATGGCCAATCTGCACAAGACTGATGCAGTCATCGACTTGCTTCGCCACATGCCTTTTGTAGACTTTGTTGACTCAGACAAAGCCTATGGCAAGCACGTCGTCATGGTGAACACACGGATCCAGGATTACCGCAGCGAAGAGATACAGAAGCGGATCCGCGACGGGGATCTCGAATACTACGTGGAGCCCATATGCGATCCCTTACCGTCGTCATGCATCTCCTTCGGCAACAGCAACGGGCGTAACGGCTACAATCTCGTGATCAACACGGCCGATGGCTACATCTACTGGGGGGATCCTAACGGTCAGCACGACGAGCCAGCACCAGAGCTCAACGCCGTGGTGCAAGAGCACTACGCTGGCAACGAAGCCGAGCGTTGGCAGGAGGGTTTCAATATTTATCACCCAGGCGAATTCTTTGCGCTCTGCAAACAGCGGTTCCACGAGCTTCGCTGGATCGGCCTCCAAACAGATGTCGTTGAGGCGGTACCAATGGACTGTGACTTTGATGACGCGGACGACGAGTTCAAGGGGCTTGTGCGCAAGATGAGAAGAGCTGGGTGGCCGGGAGATGGGGAAGGACGGAACTGGGACCGAGAGGCATTTCGAGCGGCGCTTGGGGTGTATAGCGATGAAGAGGACGAAGATGCTGTGCGAGAGGCGACAGAAGCGCTGGACGACACTCACGTTCACTAAGTGATGGTTGTTAATATAGAGAGTTCGAAGTGTTTCGTAAGACAAAGATTTAGGCTCCAGGCAGTATCACTAAGGTGAGATTAGCGTTACTCTTAGAGCAAGAAATATAAAATTGCCGGCAAATCTATACCACTTAGCTTACCTCTTTACCTAAGCTAAGCTGTTTATGCTGCGCTTAAGACACGGGATTCGTTTGATGCTCTAGCGCACCTGATTCTAGGCTGCAGCCTTGGACACGCGCCTTTCAGCGACTACAAAAGCGAACCGCATCCGCTTCCCCATCGAATCTGTACCCACAACACGAGATTCACCATGAGCAACCACGACACTCGCCTATCCAGAAGCCTCGGCGCCATTCTGGGTGTCCATGCTGGCGACTCTCTCGGCGCAACCCTCGAGTTTGAATATCATTCCACCATCAAGCAAAAGTACCCAGATGGTCTGCAGGAGATTGTCGGAGGTGGCTCCTTCTCCTGGCCTCCCGGACATGCAACCGATGACACGGATTTGACGCGAGCCGTCCTGTTGGCGTACTCGGATCGCCGAAAACATTGCGAAACAAGAGCTGGGCGAGAAGGGAGCGAGTTCGATGTGGTCAAGGCTGCAGCCGACTACAGCCTCGCATGGCTGACTGGCGATTGGCCTGACAGAGAGCCAGGAAGCATGCCGGTTGACATTGGATGCGCGACTCAAACTGGCCTGTCAAACTACGACAGCACGGGAGATGCAACAAGGAGCGGTGCTGGCCCCGGAAGCGCCGGCAATGGAAGCCTGATGCGCTGTATACCCACCGCGCTCTTCTCCGATAGCAAGGAAGTGAGGGTGCGGGAGAGCATGGCCATCAGTGCCATTACCCATAACGATACCCGCTGCACAGTCTCGTGCGCTGCCTACAACGAGATGGTCGCCGCGCTGGTTCAAGGCAAGAAGGTGAGAGAGGCCGTGGAACAAGGCAGATTGGTCGCTCAAGAGCAGGGCCAGACACATGTCGAGGCTGCCATATCCCGGGGCGAGACGCTCGATCTGGCAAAACTTGCAGACCGGGGACCAAAGAGCGCGGGATCAGACATAACGACGGGATACGTGCTCAACGGGCTAACGCTGGCTGTTGCTGCATTGTTGGACCCGAGGTCTTTCAAGGACGTGCTGGTCGATGTTGTAAGGCTGGGTGGGGACGCGGATACGAATGGTGCGATTGCTGGAGGGGCTCTGGGGGCGAGAGATGGCAAGGAGAGGATTCCGGAAAGCTGGCTGGAGACATTGCAGTTTGGCGACGAGTTTGAGGAGAAGACGAAATGGCTGTTGTCGGAGTGAGGCAGTGTAAGAGAGAGAGCATAGGAACAAGGACTTGGATGGCCATCCAGGTTCCACCCGAATCAATAGCCTTGATCCATGTGCAAGCCACTGACGCTTCGTGCTGTGAGCATGTGACCGTGTGCACGTCTTTAGTAGTTGTCTTTGTAAGTGTCTTGTTTAAGGTGCGCTAGAGCACGCGCTTAGCGATCTTCTCGGTGGCCTTAGTAGTGACGTCCTTAGCATAGCGAGAAGCTGTCTTGCTAGACTCAGTTTAGCTGCGGTTAGCAGAATAGCTCGCATTAGCAGATACTAAGACAGTCGGTCTATACAATACAGACACTGTAACGCCTGCTTTTATTAACTTATCTTTCTTGCTTATCTTAGCGCTCTTGTTAGAGACTTTAAATTGTTTAGTAATAGTAGTTTCTATCTACGCCTCTTCTAACGTTTTAGTTTCTATTATAACTTTTATAAACTAGAATACTTTTATATTAACCTACTGTAAAGGTTATCCTTAGATAACCTAAGAGTTAGTTCTTAGAGAAGAAGTAAGTGCGATAGATAAGGTTAGTGTAATAGCATAATTAGTAGATCGATGTAATATTACGAGGGGTTATATAAGAACAAAGTATAATCCTTAGATTAAATACTAGAGTCTTATATAAAGTTAAACACACTAAGCTATATACTAATAAGTGTTACACTTAGTGTGTATAAGGGGCTGCGCTCTGTGGAGCAATCGCGAGGTATACAAGAAGTTGTATTTAATAGGGAACTAAGCTCCTAAGCTACGCAGCTATCTATATACAATGCTAGTTGCCCAAGTAACAATTAGGCCGATAGAATCCAGGTGCTACCCCAAGCACCCGGATTCTGCGAGTAGACCGAGATTCCATCAAGGAGCTATCTAAAGGGCGTTCAGCCTGTTACAGTGTGCTGGTGCATAGAGTAATTAGTTAGTATAAGGGAGTATATCTTTCGTGCTAGGTGCGCACTTGCTAGGGGCATCAAAGAATCCTTATCCTATTAATCAACTTGTTACACTTTAATAACATTAACACACTTTATGCTATCTTTTGCTTTTTAAACTTTATCTTGTATACTAAGAGCTAACTCAGGCACTACTACACTCATTTCGCTCTCAAATACAGCTGTACAACACCTGTACACCCCTCTCCTCTTTAGCTGCACTGAAGAGATGCTTCGACGTCCTCGTGATAGTGTCTTCATACACTCCAACACCCGTACACTATCACCCCTAGCCACTAACAGGGTCTGGCCTCGTCCTTGTGAGGGGGCTAGAGCCCAATTAGTAGATCCTCGACGTTGTCTCGGTGCGAGACTGAAAGCCCTTCAGTCGCCCACAGAATCCGGGTGCTACCAAAGACACCGGGATTCTGCACAGACCCGATTAGCGCTCAGGCAACGCGCTTAGGCCACCTGGCATAACCTTTCTCTGACAAGTAAATAAACACCGCGCAAGGAAGTAGATAGCTCTCTATCGAATACAACCTCTGTATACCAGTGCGATAGCTCCCCAAGCGCAGCCCCTTACATAAGTAGATTCTGGCTACTTACTCGTCCTAGACATTATTAGAAGTTACTATAATAATATAGAATAAAGAGTTCTCCTTAGTTAAGCCCCGAATCTCTCTTTAGGTAGAACAAATGGTAGTAGTGTAATATCATCGTTAGCAAAGTAACAAGCGAGTGCTACTTTGTCACGCTCAACATATTCTTCTATCGCTAACCTACTTACCTACCGTTACCTAGGTTGTTTAGGAGGTTGAGATTGAGGTTGTTGACAATTCCTCGGGCTCCCGAAGAGCTTCCTCCAATCGAGCCTCCTCCTCCCGCAGCGTTGCCACCAACAGCGCCGCCCCCAGTTCCCCCTCCAGCAGATCCTCCGCCATTAGATCCTCCAGAACCCCCAGCAGCACCTCCGCCAGTGCCACCTCCAGCGGAGCCGCCACCAGAACCGCCACCAGAGCCTCCAGCAGCACCACCTCCTGTGCCGCCCCCCGCAGCACCTCCACTGTCGCCTCCACCATTACCTCCAGCGGCACCTCCTCCAGTTCCTCCTCCAGCTGAGCCTCCACCACCTACAGCTCCCGTACCTCCCACAGACCCTCCACCCGTACCTCCTCTAGCTGAACCTCCACCTGCACCCCCGGAGTCTTGCCTTGGGTTGATAACCGCAGAGCCTCCTCCAGATCCTCCAGCTGAGCCTCCACCAGTCCCACCTCCGGCAGTCCCTCCAGGTCCTGAGCTGCCTCCAGACCCTCCGACAGCCCCTCCGCCAGTGCCTCCTCCAGCGCCTCCTCCCCCAGAAGAACCTCCACCAGATCCTCCAGCGGAGCCCCCTCCGGTCCCGCCTCCTGCAGTACCTCCCGCTCCCTCACTTCCCCCAGACCCTCCTACGGCGCCTCCACCAGTGCCACCTCCTGCTGAACCGCCACCTCCAGACCCACTACCAGATCCTCCAGCTGAGCCTCCACCGGTTCCTCCTCCTGCAGTGCCCCCAGAACCTGAGCTGCCTCCAGATCCTCCAACAGCACCTCCGTCAGTGCCTCCTCCAGCTGACCCTCCTCCACCAGAGCCTCCGCCTGAACCTCCTGCAGAGCCTCCTCCGGTTGATCCGCCGGCGGAGCCTCCTGTGCCACCGCCCTGTCGACGAACAGTGGGGGCCTTCTGAACCTTTGCAGCGCTTCGGGCAAGTGGTTCAACCGGCAGGATGATCAAATGTGGAGGCTTACTCATTTTTTGCAATCGTTGTGTGTCATGTTGATCACGTTCTTCCTGCTGGATGCAAGCTCGAACTACGTCATGAGGCTGGAGCAGGTCAGTATATCAGCTTGCAGTCATGTCATGTGCTTACTTACTGTTATGGTTGGGTGAACTACAACTGGGCGAGCTATGACACCAGAGGTTGCGATTACAATGGACGCAGCGGCAAATAATTTGGAATGCATCTTCAATGATGCGTATTACGTGCTGAACTCTTGAAGATACTTTGGATCAGATTGTCGAGTACGAATTCGAAGATAGATCAGTGGAGGGAGATTACTTGGACCACGGAGGTGCTCAATATATATGGAAAGAGAGCACTAACGTCCTCCCTGTGTGAGAGTAAAATCTGTATGCCAAAAAGAGCAAATGAGACACGGCACTACATCGGGAAATCTGCTATCTTTGCGCTCTCATTGGTAGTTTTCGGCACACGGGGAGGGATGTTGGAGGCTTAACTCACTAGAAAGCCAAGATACGTTTCCCGACATGGTGTACGTATTCATCTCGTATTTCCACATCTTGGGAATCGCAGAAGGACACTTAGACCGAAGAAGACTGGCTTTGTTGTTCGATGCCCTCCGGGCATTCCGCTG
>Ga0265797_10006708_pt1 | contig 16124 bp, 23 predicted proteins | sample P2T30metagenome_FD_192433 | JGI IMG/M metagenome (GOLD analysis project Ga0265797, IMG submission 192433) | Plant litter microbial communities from East Loma Ridge, Irvine, California - P2 T30 | ecosystem: Environmental > Terrestrial > Plant litter > Unclassified | place: USA: California... | reverse complement strand
ACAAACTCAACTGCTAGTCCGACTCCATCGCACGCACACAGCCATTTCGTCCATCGCACACGCGCATCAATAAATTGTCCTGCCCTGCTCGCCTCTGCCTCGCGCCCACTGCCATCATCACCGTTGTATACCAGCATACCAGCCAGCTCGCCCGCTGCAGCCTGCCGTCGCCCCATCACACGCCTCATCGTCGACTCATCATCATCGCCGCGACCGCAACAGCTTTCTTGACGCGATTCAAGTGAGTCCTCCCCTGCGTGCGTCCCCACTGCCGGCGCACAGAACACCTGCAGCACACAAACACACATATCCCTATTTCCAATATCACCATATACATACATAACCTTCGCGCGCCCGTCGTGATCGACGTTCCCACTCCAAACTCCCCCCCCAGCAACTCGTATCGCCCGCTTCGCCACGAGCGCCGATCACCAATCCACCCGCCAGCGACCGACCACTACTACCAAGCTATAGCTTCCAGCGCATTCTTGACTCACGCCTCTTCGCAGGAAAGCTTCACCTCTCCAACTCCCACGCTCATGGCTACGGCTCAATCCATCGCGATGGCTCCTGCCTCGCCTGCCCAGTCCATCGCCATCCCCAAGGGACACGACTTCAATTCCGTCGCCACCAAGTCCGGCATCGCGCGTGGCCTGGCCATGTTGACGCCGCCCAACTCCATCTCCCCGACCATGCCGGCGCATGGTGCGCACCACCCCGTGACCTCTGCGCCCCTGCTCAACATCGAAGAAGAGATGAGTTTGGAGGACGGCGAGGTTGCGCAGGGCACCACGCCGCCGCAAGAGGAGATCTCCGGTGGACTTCCACTGTCCAAGGGCGCCTTGTCTGGACTTGATGCGAGTGCTGCAATCACGCCAGCGATGTTGGCCAAGGACTACTTGCCCAACATCATGCTGGGCAACGGACCGACGGCGATCCGCATCGTGATCGGTGAGCTGAACCACAGCGTGCCAGGCTTCTCTCGCATTCCTCCAGCCAAGGCCCGTCGCCTGGTGGTCGCTGCACTGGAGAGCCGCGCCGGTGGCGGTCCTGAAGGCAACATCGCTTTCTGCAAGACCGGCTGGGGTCGATGGGATGCGCATGTCAAGGGATCTTATCGCGACAGCGCCGTCGGCTCCTTCAACGAAGGCCGCTTCTCTCCACGCAGCGAACGCAGCAGCTTTGCCATGTCATACAACGACTCTGCTCTTGGCATGTCTGGCCCGCCCAAGCCATACCGCGATCACTCGGGTGAGAGCTGGACCAACTCTGGTAGCCACCGTGAAGAAGACGAGCTCGATCACATGGACATGGATGTGCCGGAGGAGGAGGCCGACAAAATGTCCCTTGACGGCGATCTTCCGACTGAGTCCGAGGCTGACTCAGACTCCGCCACTGATGAGGAGGATTGGTCTATTCCTGGACCTGTGGCACTAAGGAAGGCTTCATTGCCCACTCCTGGTATGCCACGGCAGAATTACCAAGCTCTCAGTATACCAATGTCCATGCGCCGCCCTTCGCAAGCTTGGTCGAGGCGCTATTCTGGCATGACCGAGCGCAGCTTGCACTCAGCCTCGGTGCCTCGCCACACAGTGGATCCGATGAACCCGGGCCAGCAAACACCCGAGGAGAGAGCAGCAATCGAGGCTCTTCTCCAACTTGGATCGATGTAAGCCTCAGTGCTTACATTATACCTTTCTACACAAAGTTTCAACACACCAACCGCTATCATGCTCGCTCTTGCGACCAGCAGGTGGCGGTCACACCATACTCACGACTACGATACCCAACATATCTCTTTATCTCTTGTTTAACGAACGGTACTGGGCACCAGTCTTCGCAAGTCAAGTGCTGACGGAAGAACCTGGATTGACATGGGTGACGTTCACACTCAACAGCTTTTAACCTCTATGATACCCCGAACACCCAAGCACTCGAACCGGCCTTACCGGATCTGAGCAGCTTTTCTCTTTACTTTTGCATATTTGGCATACCTGTGGCGGCGGACAGTACACCAACCACATGCGGACATGATCATCACGAGTTACATTGCAACGTTCACCGAATTGGACATTCTGCATACACAACAAAAGAAACTCACCTGGTGAAGTAACTATCACCTAACGATCATCAGCAATCGGCTGGACATACGCCACACGACTCTCACCTCTTTTCCTTTTTCTCTTCTTCCGGGCGGACCGGACTTGATCGACCAAGGGCAGCAACGATGACAATAAGCTCGCGGCTCCCAAACAAGGCCTGCTTGAGCACGATGGAGTTACTCATCCCTTTGGTCTATCTTTCCCGGACCACGCCCGATAATATTGTGGCCGACGAACTTGCGCGTGCCTGTTCTTTTTCTATCAGCGTGTTACTTGCCCCGAGCTGTTTTGTGCTCAAGAGTTTGCGAAAGAAGGGATGCCCCGAGCAAGCTTGGCTGATTAGGTACACTTGTGTCGAGACTCCCGCTTTGAGAGATTTCGAGATGTAGTCCCATTTGTTTGGTGTACCATCTGATCGTTGTCGCTCGATGCTCTGGGAGATTCCTGCTGCAAGGTGTGCCGTTGGTAGGCTGGCTGTTTGTGTGGTTTCTTTTCCGCTGTTCTCAGGGGCAAGCATATATTTAAGTAGTCTTGCGTGCAATGCATAGGCATTTATGATATGAAGTGCTTTATCATATCACTTTCAATTTCTCTTGGTTCCCTCCCACAGATGCGTGAAGTCGTTGGCGTTGATTGACCTTACTTGACCTTGGTTTTTTTTCTTGCGGATTGCTCGCTGCTAGCATTGAAAGGGAGGTGGATTGAATGATTTCGCAGCGGTCATTGGGACTACTTCAAGGGCTGTGGTAGATTACAGCAGCTTCATGCTACGCAAACGATAGGGCCTTGTGACTTGTCTATTAGTGGCGAGGGTACATGTATCATCGTTCTGCGTATGGTAACACTATGCGTATGATGAGCACAGTAAATGTCAAAGGAGAAGTAGAGCTTAAAAGGCATCTCATTGGTGAGTATGGATTATTGTTGTTTTGTGTGAAGGCACTAGTGTGTTTGGCGACAAATGCAAATGATATGCACAGCCTACAAAGCATCCTAGCGAAGCCACTGGGAGCGTGATCGTTCTTCGCCTGGTGATACGAGTGCAAGACGACCAGCGAAAATGACAGCTCGCGGAACCTCAGTGGCGAACAAGCGAGTGTAGATGATCACATCGAAGGACCGCAGCGTATACCAAGAGGAATTATGCATAGACCGATGAGCAAGAAAACTGCAGCAGGGAAATCTGCTGTCAGATCGCATATCGCCCTCCTAAGCATACATAGTAGACGCAAGCTTCATACTTACAAGCCAGGACAGTATGCCTCGATCTGTCACGCCACAAATCCCAGCCAGCACAGGTGCTGCATGCATGCCTGCCTGCCTGCCTGCCTGCCTTTGTTGATCGATCGTAAAGAGCCTCGTCACGTCGCCAACGCGTCGTCGTCGCGATGGTCACCCGTTTTTTATGTCTCCGAATGTCATCGGCTGGGAAAGCCGTTAGGTGCGCACGCAGGAAACGATGCAGCCTTCACACGTTCACATCACGCTCGAGACGTTGCGCGTTTTTCTTTTTGTGTTGGTTGGGATGGCGGGTGTAATCTGCTTTTTGTTGTTTTGCTCACACGTGGGGAAGTTGGTTGTTAACTGTCTTTGCGCCGCGCGATGTAACGGTTGAGGGGAGGAGTCTCGCTCCGAGAAAGATTTGTCGGGACCGAGACGGTAAGATGTCGCGTGTGTCGTGCATACATGTGATGTGGCGAGAGGATCGTAGGTAGTATGAGCGCACAGAGAGGAAGAAGGATGTGCTCTCGCGCGTGAGGATTGCGTTAGAATGTGGGAATATCACGCGCATAGTGTCAAGCGTGTGTGGTCGATCGAATGGCATGATCATGACATATCACTCACTCACTCACACACACCCTCATTCCTCAAAGCCTAGAACCTCCACCTCATCATCAATAGTGCCTTTCGCTATCCCATTCTCTGGCACGAGACCCGACACCCGGGAGACCCGTACCTGCCTCAACGCAGCCCTCACGCCTCCTCCGCATTCCAAAGAAAGCAAACCGCCAAAGCAGCGATCGGCCCACGACACCCGTACCACATTCACGGGTTAGTTCTCCGATATACTTCCCCTTCAGCTGCGAGATTGAATTGATCGAGACACGCCCGCCGGGCCGGGGACGCAGGTCCAGTTTCCCGGGTTGGATGAAAGGGCAGATCGCGCGCGGCAGGGCCAAGGGGAGACGAACGGGGAGAGGGTGCGGGAAAGGCGCAGGTCTTACTTGCATCTCTATCTGGTGTGTGATATAGGTGCAGACGTCGCTCTTATGGGCAGGCCTTTTAGCTTTTGGAGGTTGTTTGCGGAGCAGTCGCCGAACGAACGAACGGGTCGGAGCGGTACCGATTCCCTTCCTTCCTGCATCATGCACGCTGTAAGGCTGGGGCGATTTCTCGGAGACGCTGCTGGTTTGTTTTTGCTTGCTGATGTGCAGTTTCAGACTGCGACGAGGTTGGGCCAACCTATAGTGTGGGGATGTTTTATTGTTTTACGTGTTGGTTGGTTTATTTTCTGGTGGCAGGTTGGGGGACGTTCGTTTCGCTACTCTGTGTTTTCTCCCTTTTAGGCAAATGGATGTGGATTCTTTGGTGGCACTCGGATGAGGCTCCCGAGGCTGGTGCTCAGGGTGTTGGTCACCTTCTCCATGCATGGCTGTGGATACGCGTTACTGTACCTAGTTTGATGGATGCTGTGGAGAGAGACAGAAACAGAGGTGGATCTGTCAAGCTACTGCTGGACATGGAGAGTCTGGGCTCAGTAAAGCTCGTCATTGTCATTGGAAACAGATCGGAGCTGGCGGCGTCCATCGAAGCCATTGAATTTGTTTGGTGACTTGGTAAGTTGATAAGGTCGCGAGTTAATTGTCAGCACGCGCACGCCACGCGCTCCGTCATCGAGCATTGTATACACATTCCCTCCCAAACCACTGTTGCGATGTACCTGTCTCACAACTCGCGATAGAGTTCGACCAGAGGTCAAACCCAACGACCGAGTTTCCGCCAGGAAATCCGTCGTACGATTCACAAAATCCTAACGGTCGGGGCTTGTCTTGTCAAGCCGCCAGATTGGCACCACGACCAAAAGCAGACAGAGCCTCAGCCTCCCCCCAAAACACAAACACGTTGCACGCACACGCGCACGCAAGTCCCCTAAGTCAGCGTCTGCTGTTCTTCGGCTCTCGACGACTCACGGGCCGAAGGTTCGACCGATCGTCCCGCTCGGCCCTACGCTGTCGAAACATAAGTCAAGGGTTGATTGGTATGGGCAGCATGCCGTTGCGTTACCAACTTCACATATATTTTCCGTGGGCACGGTGTAGGCGCTGGTTTAGGCAGTGTTGCCACACGAAGCGAGAGGAAAGGGTTGCGGGAGACACTTTCTGACAGGGTATGGAACATGCCAGACACACTCTCACTATCTCACTCACACACACATCCTCGTACTCAGCCGCGGCCGCATCATGACAGGCAGGCAACCGGCCAAAAACGCAAATGCAATCGAGAAGAAAAAGTGATGCGGCGTCCCGCCAGGATCCCCGGCTGCATCGGGATCAACATGTTGGGCGTCCTGCAAACGCACACACAAATATAAAAAATGTGACGTGCCACTCGGATCTTGCCTTGACAGCTGCCAGCGTGCATTGCATTGCAGTAGTGCGGCTCTCCCTCGCAGGACCCAATGGGTAAATTTTTGGCCTGCGCAAACCAGAACCCTGGGGAGTTCACGTTTCACAGAGGAACAGAACCGGGCGCTCGCCCAGGCTGGTGGAGCTCCCGGATCTCGCGTCGACGCAGCCGCGCGCGCTGCGAACTGTACGGCCGTTGCCACCAAACGCACGCTACTGCATTCCCCGGCTGGTAAGATGCACGCCCAAGAGCGCGGGTCGGTGCCTACTCGATTGCTTCCGCGACCCGCGATGCGCTGGGATACATGGACGACATCAAAGTGTGCAAAGTAAGGCAAAGCAGGGAACACCAGAGTAAGCCCTGGTAAGCGAGCGGCGGGCATGGTAAGTTGGGACCGGACGTTTCTACGTACAGGGCAGGTAGGAGAAGAAGGAAAAACTTACCGCGTAAGAAACAAGCAAACGCCCGCATTCGATGATGTAGCCGGATGGCCGGTGCGCGTTGTGTTTGCGTTTCGTTTGTTCTACAGGGCCCGTTTGAGGTGTTTGTATCAGGGTTTGCCACGCGTGACGGCGACGGCGACCATGACAAAGAGTGAAAATGGAAACAGCGCTGATAAGCAGGATCCTGGAAGCTGGATTACAGACATGTTTCTGGTTGTTATGCGATGGGTGATGCTCGTTTGGGACGAAATTGGACGGGCTAGGGCGAGCGTTTCGGCAGACGCCAGCTCGCGTGCCTTGGTCTGCAGCCTTGCGAGCGACACACCTTATCCTGGGGCTACATGTATGCACCCCGACATGGAGGCCAGGGTTGCTGGCCTTGACAGTCGCGACACATTACTTTTGGGCTCCAGGGTACAGCAAGTGCAGAAAAAAAAAGTCGAAAAGGCGGCTCAGTGGGCGCAGGGTGGTGAGAGTGTATCGTGCATGGCAGCTATCTGCTCATCCAAATCCATGCGTGCGTGGCATGGTAGGGATTACACCTTCTCGAAGGACGCATCGCAATTTTCCGGGACGCGGGAAGCGATGCCAGGACAGCAGGGCTGGGGATCACAGCGGCCTCGTGTTGACGATCTGGGAGCCCAGGGCCGACGACCGGACGCAGCACAGAACAAGAACGAGAGCGTGTTTCTGCGGTTTCTGGCGGCCTTCTAGCGCGATACATGGCGACGAGTCGTACATTTGGCCGTGCTGATGAGAAAGGAAGAAGAAGCCGGACTGGCGTGCTGGGGCCCAAGCGCAGGGCAAATTGGATGGACGGCGGGCATGACACGAAGGAGGTAGGGAGGGCGAGTCGGACACAGGGTGTGCGACAAGGCAGCGGGAATGGGAGAGGAAGGGAGGGCGGCATCATGCATGGCGGTGCCAGCAGTGTGGGAGTGGTAGTAGTGCGATGACTGCCGGCACTTACAGTAGTGGTGCTACTACTACTACTGCTGCTACTACTACAGTCCTGACGGTATTGCCCTTGGATATGCAGGTGGCGTGGTGGTCTCCTGCAGCGCCGTGGATCGGTACTCTCAGCGGCCCACACTACTGTAGAGCATACACAATGCGAGACCAGCGGCCGGGTGACAGGGAGAGGCGGTGCGGGTGGTGCGACGGCGAGGCTACTGTCCCAGAAGTGAGTTACGTTAGCTGACGGGCGACGTTCGCTGCAGCATTCTAGCTTCAACGGTAGCTTCGGTGCCTGCATTAGCCTCTGAGGCGCACCCATGCCAGCGGCTCGCATGCACCGGGACAGCTGCTAGCTGCTGTCGATCGGAAATCCGCCGGGAGCATGAAAGGGGGAGGTTTGTTTCAGGTGCTTCTCAGAGCGTACGGTGCTGGACGGATGTGTCTCCCCGTCGAAACACCGTCCAAAGCCTGGCGCGCACTGACGTAGCAAAGCAGAGCCATAGCAAATTGTTGTCTCTCTCGCTTGTCCAGGGGTCGCGAAATGCGTCCGCGCTCCAGGCAGATTGGGGGCGCCCTGCCGTGTGCTATTGATATTTCGAGCGCGGACGAAATGCCCGTATGTATATACTGCAATTGCCTCGTTCGTCTCCTCCCGTCTTCTCAGATCCATCGTACTCACCACCATCGCCCTGTGACCTCTACCTCCTCTCCACGCCTCCACCAGCCGCCTGTATCATTGCATACCGCAGCATAACGTACCTACATCACCACTAAAATCAACTCTTCGCCTCGCCTCGTCCGTCACCGCGCGCGCTTTCACGGCCCTTACGCTCCTTAGCACTTTTCGATCAACCATCGCACCAGGCGCCACCCTATTATTTCCACGCCGCATTCCAGCGTCCAACACCGCACCCATCCCGTGCACAGAGACCAAATCTTGCCGACTGCCAAACGCGCCGACAAGCCTTCCCGTCCGCGCAATCGCCCTGAGCCTGTTTGTCCCACGCAGGCTGTCTGTTTGCCCAACCCCGGTACTTCGCTGCCCTTGCTCCAGGTGAGTCAACCCTTGTGCGACTTGCATTCCGCCAGACAAGCCCCTTGGGACGTTATATGCTGACCATCCGTCGCGCAGCTTTTCACATTTTTCACAATGATCACCAGGACCTCTTCCCACAGCGAGATGATCATGGGTCGCGGCGCGTACGATACCACCGGCACACCCAAGCCCAAGCCCCCGCCAAAGAGGAGATGAACGTGCTTCCGCACATCAACGATAACTCTGTCGCAACACATCGCATGCGAATGCTTTCGATCGCAATAAATTGTCGACGCTCCGCAGAGCTTCTGTCGGCACAGCTGGCCGCGTGTGAGATGAACCGGTGGGACCTCCGCGTCCTTCCTGTACGTACCCACCCAACTTGCAGGGAGCCTGCAGCTTGTCTACCGATTGCCGAAAGCCAAAGCTAACACGCATCCCAGCACACATCCACCTGTGCCACTACTATCAATGGCATCAATACTGCCGACCACATTCGCTTCGTCAACCATACATTTCGACAACCGGCTCTTGACTTTCTTCTCGGCTTTGCATAATATCTTCCGTCCAGCGTTTTTAGCGACATCATTCACTCTGCTTCTCCGGTCCATCGCATCGCAGCGCAACTCACTCCATGCGTGCGTCACACTCCACCACCGACACATTCTACCACCACATCAATCTGCTTTCCTCGGACATCGGCGTTTTTCGTTCACCAAAAAAGAAGACTTGGGTACATCGGTGGCGACACCAAGGGTTCTTGGTATAGAACAAAACGGCACCAGCAGCAGAGCAATCTGCTCTTATCGGGACAACACTTTTTCCTCAAAACATCATCACCTGTACAACACTATCTCTGGGCATACTTTTCCGCAACTCGGGCGTTTCTGGTCAAAGACCTTACTCACAGCTTGAGCTTGGCTGGCACGGCTTGGTTGGAAACATCAGGCGCTCGTCGTCGTCGACGATGATTCATTCCGTCTGACAGGGGAAAACATTCGCGGGTCTTGAATTTTATGTTTTTCTTTTCTTCTTGTCATCGCGTTCGCGCTGCCGCTCGCTTCTTGCTTACTTGAGCGCCGGGCGCGCCCAACACTAAACAGCTTAATCGAAGGAAGCGGACGGCATCTTTGGACCACAGCGAGTTTACTTCGGTCTTTCATTCGTTCGGGGGCGTTCTTTGTTCTTTTCCCTACTTGTCTCTCGTTGTAATCACAGATACCCATAGCTGCAACTTTTCTTTCTCGTGTACTGGAAATCAAAAATGGGAATCGGGTTCCACACTTACACATCTGCCTTCAAGTCTCACATCTCACATCACCGCTCCACACCTACCTGTCAGTCTCACAAATCAACTCCACCGTACCGTACCTTCGATCATCTTTGTGTCACACAGCAGCCCAATTTTGACACTTTTTCGATCTGATGATGTCGCCCTGCAGCTGTCAGCCTGTCACCCGCTCCAGCCCCCTGTCCACACTTAGATGCTGTGCCACGCTCCAGGTGCCGGAACAAGATCGTGTGACTGACGCCCAGTGCTCAAAAGAGGCGTCTGCTGTGTCTCTGTCATCTGCTGCCAAGGGGAACTGCGGCAGGGACTCTCCCTGCCTGTCAAAAAAGTTGCTTTGGGGGAAAATTTGGTCTCATTACAAGTATCGGCGGCTTAGCTGTGGCACAGCCCGGATTTGGTCAATCCCTACCCCATGTCTCTCTTCCTCTCTCCCCCGACTCGCTGCCCCATTTTCTGCATCCTTGCTACTACTGTACCATTGCACAGCCAGCGGGCGCCCAGACCATTTTGTTGATTCTTCTTGTTGTTGTTTCTTGCGGTCACCCCCTGCGACACCTGAAGTTGAACACAGACTCTTAAACGCTCGCCTGAACGGGACGTCTTTGAGTTTATTCAACGACTCGCTGGCGCATGGTCACGCGGAAGGATCCGTCGTTTGCGATGCAAATCCTGATCCCAGCATATCGCTAGATCCTAATCCCAGCACATCATCGAAATGCTACACGGCCACCGAGCTGCATGCCTTCTGTGCGAGGGCAGCTCGCTGTGCCGCTTCCGCCGCCTGCTGCTCCCTGACCTGCGCCAGCAATTCTGGATACCAGCGCTCCGACACATCCGGATGGCTTTTCACGCGGTTGAACAGCGTCGCTTCGCCGAGGTGGTTCCATTTGCCTTTCACGAACGTGAACTCGACGTCGTCCCTGCGGCCCTCGCGGTCTAGGATTTCTTTCCGCAGGGCGCGGACGTGGGCTGGGACGTCCATGCTTTCGAACTTTGCATCATAGGACACGCCTTGAAAGAAAGGAATGCTGAAGCGCGGACCTTGACCTGCTTGCGGTGATAATACGCGGTGGGTGGTGCTGGCGCAGACTCCGCCTGTGAGAGCCTCAAGGCCTTGGCCTATAGCCACGACCAGCGTGCCGCGGATTGGAGGGCAATCTATCCACTCGCCTTGAGTATTTTGCGCTTGAAGGCCTTTGACCTCGCTTGCTTGGAGAAGATAGCTAGTTAACATGCTGTCCTTGTGTGGTCCGACACCTTGGCCTACGCCAGTGCCATTGTCGGGGTATTTGACGATTTTCAGCTTGTGTTGCTGGTCTTTGTCGAAGAATCGGTCGAAAGCTGTGGCGGGTAGACCTAGGCTTTCGGCGATGAGACTTGTGAAGAGGATGCTGACTTCGGACATCTGTCGCATGTACTCTTCATATGTTGGTCGGAATGCAGGCATCAACTCGGCTTTTGGCCATTGGTTTGGTGCGAGTAGATTGTGGTAGGTTGGTGCTTCAGGCCCAGGGATCTTGTGAGGTGTACTTAGGTCCACTTGCTCGCGCCAGTCTGCTTGGGATGCCGTGATCTCGTTTCCGAGCTGCATGTGCTGTCAGCGATTGTCACCATGCTGTTAGTCGAAGGGAAGGAAGTACCTTGGAATAGCCCAAAAAGCTCTTCGCATTCTTCATCTCAATCCGCAGCTTCTCATCTTCTGGCAAATCAAAGAACCTGATGCCTTCCTCACAGACTGTGTCAAAGAGAGCTTGGTCGATGCCAGTGTTCTTGATGTAAAGGAAGCCAACATTGAGAAGTGCATCTAACAGTTGTTCCAGGAAGGCAGGCTTGGTAGCCTCATCTCTCGCAAGAGACAGGTCCAGGATAGGTATTTCTCGAAAAGGCATGTTTACGGCTATGCTTGGCCTAGCTTGCTATCTTAAGTGGCGGGACTGCTTGTGCTTCAGTGAGCTGCTCTCCAGCTCAGCTGTTGATGAAATACACTGTGACTGCGGTGAGCGCGGTGAATTTGGTGATGAATAGCATCAACACAGCGGCGAACAGTACGGGTTCCATGGCGTGATTGTCGAGAGTTGATGTCGCTATCGGACCAAGTGGATCAAAGGAAGTTGGAGCGGGGTATATCAAGGAGTGAAGACGGAAGATCCCGTGCCCTTGATCTTGCGTCGTCGCGCATGACGATTGCGGTGTGTGATTTCCGTGTCATCGCACGTGCACTAGAAGACTCATGAAAAGCAAAAAGGTCCACGAGAAGGTTGTGAAGATTGTCTGAATAATTAGCCGGTCGGCTGCTCGAAATGTCGGTGTGCACTCGATAAGTGTACAACATACCATAAGTCTGCGTGTGAATTCCACTCGATGTAACGAAGTATTCGAAGTATGATGCAAGTGGAAATGTGAAAATGAGTATTACCCTTCAGCTCTGGAGTAGAGCACATAATTTATCAGCTCCTAAACCATGTGCATTACCACCGATGCTTCGCAATGGCCCCGTGCCTGGCATTCCCGCCCAGTGCTGTGCTTTCTCTGCAATTTCTGTGGCATCTGGCATTGCCCAGGGCCAGCGAGGCCGTTCAACCTTCATGGAAAGGTCGGACTGGGGAGGAAGTCCTTGCCATCCTTCGACACCGCCGCTGAACATAATATAAGCCAACATTCGAGTACCCAACGAATCTGTGATGTCGCGGTCTTCTGGTATAGTCTGGTATAGCCATCCTCCGTCGGCAAGACCCAGTGCCCGCGCCACCAGGTAGTAGATTAGGATCCATGCCTACCCTAGGCCCTGGGTCAAATTTACACGTTGAGCCAAAAGCCATCTGGGGTGATGGGCTTGCTCAATGGGGTTTTCGGCAGCAAAAAGAGCATGCCTGAACTGATCTTCCACCATACCAGGCGCTGCTTGCTTGTTCAATCTTGAGACGCAATCCGCGAGCTCATCAGTTCTCACGCCACTCCGTAGCACACTCCACACACTTGTAAAAGCTTGTGGAAGGCTCGTCGGCACTGCGAATCTGCACTTGCCTGAAATACGCCATGCGGCACTCGCAACCTTCGCGCGGACATTTTGCTGTAGCTAGTCAGCACATGCGCTCCGAAAGCTGCGCTCAGCAGCACTAGAAATTTCCGCATACCTTCGGTCTTGTCCACGTTCTTCCAGCTGTCTGCGCCGCCCAGCACGTCTTCTGCGCCCTTTGTCTCCATGTTCTTACGCTCGTAGTAGCGGCGATCGAGGATCATTTGGTATGGACATGTTCGGCATTCGAAGCGGTTTTTGCCAGCATGCGCTTGGTCTGAGGGCGCAAGTTCGTGGTGTTTAAGAGTCGAGATTGTGAGCATGTTGCTGCAAGATGGGCAGACTGTTGCGCGTTAGTCTCAAAAAGCTTGCTAATCGGAGAGTAGTCGCATACAGAGCAGCATACTGGCGATTTGTGTTTCTGATCGGCTTAAAGGTAGCGCAATATATACGGGTTGTGAAGCAAGAAAGTCAGCAGGTGGAATATATTTGCATGTGAAAGCTCAAGGCTTCTCGAAGTTCTGGACGACGCAGCGCAGATCACTGCCGCCCAAAGCCCCACTCATGACACCCCAGTCTCTCGTGCCCGCAGTCGGTTTCATCTTCAGGATGGTCGCTGATGATGCCCGTGCCACATCCACAATCTTGACTTTCTACACCCTGTGACAACCCAGCTGTCCCTTTCTTCAAGCAGTGCTTCATCCTTCGACTTCTTGGAACTACCCGGCCTACACCGTCGACTAAAAATCCCTCACACGCTCTTGTTCCTCGTCAACGTACCAAACAATACCTCCTGGCACCAGCCACATAGCCCCTCCCTAGGCAACAACAATGTCCGACGACGGCGCAACCCCGAAAGAGCTCCTCTTCGAATCTTGCCGTCGCAACAACACTACTCTCCTCAACGATCTCCTTTCCCAACCGCCTCTCTCTTCCGACGCTTCCAAAATCGCCGATTTCCTCAACACAACCACCGACAGCCTCGGAGCCAGCGGCTTGCACATTGCCTCCAAGTTTGGCTCATATGAAGTGCTAGACATCATCCTGGATCAGGAGGGAGTCGAGATCGACCACCAGGAGAAGCGCGAGGGTGATTCATGCTTGCACTCTGCTGTGCGTTACGTCAACGGCCTAAGGCCCGACGAGTGGGAGGGTGAGGGCAAGGCTCTGTTGGAGATTCTGGTGGATGCTGGATGTGACCCGAGGTCAAGGAACAAGGCTCGCCTACGCCCTATCGACTTGCTGGATCCTAGGAACCAGGTTGTCAAGAGCGTTCTGCAGCAGGCCGAGTTGCAGTTCATGGCTGGCGCAGATGTTGTCGACGAGGATGACGATAGGCCAAACGGCCCAGGCAGCGAGAGCGATTGAGCGGCGGCAAAAGTGCATGAGGATATTCTACACTGGGAGGGCTTCACGGCACTACAGAACAAGTCGCGAGAGGGTCGGTGTGGAACGTGATTTTTGCATAGCCGTGGTGTTTGACCCGCAGCCGATGCTAGGCTGCATTGGGCAGGCTTGTGACCGTCTTGGTTATAGACGTATATATGTGCTGTCTCCCAACAATTCTTCCCAAAGTGCTGCATCTTGCGCCCCAATTCTGCCTCAATTCCGCCCCAGACGTGCTTCGCTCGTCCTGCGAGCGTCCTTGCGCCACGCATAGATGCTCCGTTGAGAGCTGGAACCTTCTCATGGTTTTCTTGTTTGAAGTATGTGTCGACGTATGCGACAATGCCTGTTTCCTCTCACTCGTCCTCCGTCGCGGGCGGTGGCCCGACCGGTAGCACCATGTTTTCCATGCAGTGACGGCGCACAGCTTCCACGTTGGTACCCATGCCCACGCTCATGTAGAGCATCATGCTCGGGTGGCCTTGGAAAGAGGTATACGAGTCGCGCATGATATTGGACGTCCACTCGTGCTTGGTTGTGTCGGCGTGCCCAGTGCCGATGTATTTGTTCTGCAGGGCTTCGAGCTGCTGCTGCGTGCGGAGTTTGTCGGCCTAGTGGGAAGACTTGTTAGTATATATGGAGGCAAATGCGACTCGTATGGAAGTGCGGATTCTTACCATTTTGTGAAGTTGTTTGGGTGGTCTGCAAGTTGATTCAGTGCGAGCCTTTAATCTTGTGTAAGGCGGCTTCTGAAGCGAGACTCTTCGGAAAGCGCAACCCTAAGGCAGCCGAACGTCACATGTCAAACGCGAAACCAACACGAACACAGTAGATTAACCGAGAGCATCACGTTCACCACACACACGCGATTGCTTGGATGTTGACCGTCCATACTTCTGCAAAATGCCTCTGATTCAACGCAAGAGACGTGCTGTAAGTGCTCTTAAACCTTTGTCGCAAGAAGTGAGACTGACGATTGCTTCAAGCAACCCGAAGAAGAAGACGACGAATCTCCAGACGACTCAACTCAGCCTGCGACTCAGAGGCGAAGAGAACAGGATTCACCAGAGGACGGTGCATTCGACGGCGATGGCGGCACTCAGGCAGACAGTAGCCATGACCAAATGGTGAAGAAGCTTGTGCGATTAGCCCTCGCGAGCGAATACCAAAGACGACCCATCAGGCGCGCAGATATCAGCGAAAAAGTGCTGGGGAGCCAAGGGCGACAGTTCAAAGCAGTATTCGATCAGGCACAACAAGACTTGCGAGCCGTTTTTGGCATGGAGCTGCGAGAACTTCCAGCGAAAGACAAGGTTACGCTACAGCAGCGGAGAGGTATGATCATCTTGCCGTGAGTTCTAGCAGATCGTCATGACATACTAACAGTATCTAGCCGCTGCGAAATCAGACAAGCCAAACAAGACTGCTGCCTCTTGGGTGCTCACGTCAACTCTGCCACCAGAGCTTCGTCACCAGGAGATTCTGCCACCTGCAGCCATCCCAACCAGTGGCGATGAAGGAATGTACACAGGCATCTACACCGTGGTCGTCGCGCTGATCTCGCTGTCTGGTGGAACATTGAACGATAGCAAGATGGAGCGTTACCTGAAACGCGTGCACCTCGACGACGCCACGCCGGTTGAGGGGTATGAGAAGCATGCCCTGCTACTCAAGCGTATGGAGCGAGACGGATACATTGTACGTATCAAGGAGACAGGCCCGAGTGGCGAGGAGGACATCTCCTGGGTCTTGGGCTCGAGAGCAAAGGTTGAAATTGGTGATGAGGGCGTAAGAGGATTGACCAAGGCAGTCTACAACAACCCTGAAGGTGCCGATGAAGAGGAACTCGAGAAGAGGATCGCTCGATCTCTGGACGTTGGCGACAGACCATCTGATCGGCCGCGGCAAGCTGAGGGCGGTGCGGAACCCAGAAAGCGAGGAAGGCGCAGGAGAGACGAGCAGGACGGGGAAGACGATGCCAATGATGAGAGCGACGATGAGTAAATGTGCTTGCTTTACGAATGATACCCATACACTGAATGAGAATGCTGTAGCTATCCGTCCTTTGTGTCCTCAGCCTGATCTCATGCCTCCTCCATGCCGCCGAAGAGTGATGCCAGACACAGATACTTTTCAACGGAAACGCAGCGTCGGTCGCTCCTTCCTCCCAGATCAACTGCCTCGCCACCCCACCCAGAAACATCGATCTCACACCACACACCGCTGCGACAATCTGCGTTCACCATCAACTAAAGCGAAATCCCAC
>Ga0265797_10006707_pt1 | contig 16124 bp, 16 predicted proteins | sample P2T30metagenome_FD_192433 | JGI IMG/M metagenome (GOLD analysis project Ga0265797, IMG submission 192433) | Plant litter microbial communities from East Loma Ridge, Irvine, California - P2 T30 | ecosystem: Environmental > Terrestrial > Plant litter > Unclassified | place: USA: California... | reverse complement strand
TCGGAAGGCTGGATGTCGATGATGCCGATGTGCAGCCAGCGCCGCGCGCCCAGCTTGATCGTGCCCACCAGCGCCACCGCGACCAGCAGCAGCAGCGTCACCACGTACGCCGGCACGGCGATGCGCATCATGTTCTGCGGCGAGACGTTCGCCACGACCCAGATCACCATGAACGACATGGCGATGTTGCGCAGATGGTCCTCGATCTTGCCGGGGATGCCCAGACTGGCGGAGTACAGCGTGACGAGACTGGTCGTCAGCAGCACGATCAGCACCGTCGTCAGCGCCGGATCGAACACCGTCACGTACGGGCGCAGGCGGCGCCACAGCGAGCGTCGTTCATTGATGCGCATATTATTCCTTGTTGCGCGGCGGCTGGGCCGCCGGTTGCTGGACGGGTGCGCGGGCCGGCGGCGCCGGGCGCGCCGGCAGGATGGCCGTGGGCGCGGGCTGCTCCGAAGGCGGGCGTGCCAGCACGTTCGGTTGCGCGGCTTTCGGCGCCGCCTGCGTTTTCGGCCGCTCCGGGATCAGGCCAGGCGGGACGGGGGCCTGCGGCTTGGCAGCTGCGGGCGGGGTCGTCACGCCGGGCGGTACGGGCGCCGCCGTCGCGGCCACGCCGACCTGCCCGCCCTGCATGGCGGCGCGCTGCTCGAGCGCCTTTGCCGCCTCCTCTTCCGCCGCCGGACCTTCGACAGGCGCCAGCACTTCGGCATCCTCCTTCGGCACGGGCGTCGTTTCCTTTTCCGTCGGCCGCTTGCCCAGCAGCCAGTAGTCGAGCACCTTGCGGGCGATCGGCGCGGCGACGGCGGCGCCAAAGCCGGCGTTTTCCACCACCATCGCCAGCACGATCTTCGGCTTGTCGGCCGGTGCGAACGCCGTGAACAGCGAGTTGTCGCGCAGCCGTTCGGCCAGCGACGAGGCGTTGTACTTCTCGTTGGCCTTGATGCCCACCACCTGCGCCGTACCGGTCTTGCCGCCCACCGTGTAGCCGACGTTCTTGAAGATGCCGTAGGCCGTGCCACCCGGTTCGCTGGTCACGCCCACCATCGCATCCTTGATGATGTCGATGTTCTTCTGCTGCAGCGGGATGCGGTAGCTTTCCTTCGGCACGGTCAGGGTGCGCGCCTTCGTGCCGCCGTCCTCGATGATCTTCACCAGATGCGGCTTCATGACGATGCCGTTGTTGGCCAGGTTGGCCACGGCGTGAGCGATCTGCAGTGGCGTGTACGAGTTGTAGCCGGAGCCGTTGCTGACGGAGATCGTGTCGCCGCCGACCCAGCGGCCCGCCGCCGGGTTCTTCTTGTAGCGCGCCCGCTTCCATTCCTGCGACGGCAGCACGCCCGTCTTCTCGTTCTCCAGGTCGATGCCCGTCTTCTGGCCGAAGCCGAACGGCTTCATGAAATCGTGGATCGAGTCGATCCCCATGTCGCGGCCCAGCTGGTAGTAATACGTGTTGCAGGAGACGACAATGGATTTGCGCAGGTCGACCGTGCCGTGCCCGCCCACCTTATCGTCGCGGAACTTGTGCGTGCCCAGGTACATGAAGCCGGGATCGAACATCGCCTGGCTGGGGGTGCGCTTGCCCAGTTCCAGCGCGGCCAGCGCCATGAACGGCTTGAAGGTGGAACCTGGCGCATAGGTACCGGACAGCGGCCGGTTCACCATCGGCCGGTCCAGCGACGTATTCAGTTCGTTCCAGCTCTGCGCGTCGATGCCGTCGACGAACAGGTTCGGGTCGTAGCCGGGGCGCGACACATACGCCAGCACATCGCCCGTCTCCGGTTCGATGGCGACCAGCGCGCCGCGCCATTCGCCGAAGGCTTCCTCGGCGATCTTCTGCAGTTCGATGTCGATCGACAGAATCAGGTTGCTGCCCGGCGTGGGCGCGGTGCGCGACAAGGTGCGGATGGCGCGGCCGCCGGCCGACACTTCCACTTCCTCGTAGCCGGTCACGCCGTGCAGCCTGCGTTCGTAGCTTTTCTCCAGGCCTTCCTTGCCGATGTAGTCGGTGCCGTTGTAGTTGGCCGCATCCTCCGATGCTTCGAGGACCTTGGCCTCGTTCTGGTTGATGCGGCCGATGAAGCCGATCACGTGCGACGCGGTCTCGCCCAGCGGATAGTTGCGGAACAGGCGCGCCTGCACTTCCACGCCGGGGAAGCGGAAACGGTTGGCCGTGAAGCGGGCCACCTCTTCATCCGACAGGCGGGTGCGCAGCGGCACGCTGGCGAAGTTCTTCGATTCCTCGAGCAGCTTGCGGAAGCGGCGCCGGTCCTTCGGCGTCACTTCCACGAGCGTGGCCAGCTGGTCGATCATCTCGTCGAGCGGAATGCGCAGCTTCGACGGCGTGATCTCCAGCGTATAGGCCGAGTAATTGCGCGCCAGGACGACGCCGTTGCGGTCCAGGATCAGGCCACGGTTCGGCTGCACCGGCACGATGGCGATGCGGTTGTCCTCGGCCTGCGCGGCGTAGTCGCTGTGCTTGATCACCTGCAGCCAGACGAAGCGCGCCAGCAGGCAGGCGAAGCAGACGAAGACCAGGGCGCCGAGCAGCGACAGCCGCACCTTGAACAGGTACAGGTCGCGTTCGTTGTTCTTCAGTTCAGTCATGGCCCGTCAGATCGGTCGGGTGTGGTCTTTATCGACGGAGCGGCGCTGCGGCGCGAGCAGCAGCATCGTCACGAAGGGCCACAGGATGGCCGAGACGACGCTTTCGAGGAAGTAGAACCAGCCGGGGAATTTGCCGGTGACGACGAAGCGCACCAGCAACTGCACGGCCTGCGCCAGCAACAGCAGCGGCAGCACGTGCACGGCCTGCGTCGTCAGCGGGAACCACAGCACGCGGCGGTGCATCATGATCGCGAAGTACGACAGCAAGGTGTAGGCCAGCGCGTTCTCGCCCAGCAGCGTGGCGTCGTGCACGTCCATCAGCAGCCCAAGGCAGAACGCCGTGCCGATGCCGACCTTGCGCGGCTGGTGGACGCCCCAGAAAACCAGCGCCAGTGCGACGAAATCCGGGGCGCCGATAAAGCGGCCCCACGGCAGGAGGTTCAGCAGAAACGCGATCAGCAGGCTGAAGGCGATAAAGATCGGGCTGACCGGCAGCAGGATGTATTGGGGACGGTTCATCGTGTCTCCTGGGTGGCGGCCGGACGGCTTGCGGGTGCGGCGGCAGGTGTGGCCGGTGTGGGCCGTGCCGGTGCGGCCGGCGTGGTCGCTGCCGGTGCGGCAGGTGTCGCGGCTGGACGGGCTGCGGGCGTGGCACCGGCGGCGGCTGGCGCCGCGGCGGCGTCCTTGGCCTCCTTCTTTTTCTTCACGGGCTTGACGACTTCCTCTTCCGGCGGCCGCGCCGGCATTTCCGGCAGCGACATCAGGATCAGCAGCTGGGTATTACGCTGGATGCCGGCCAGCGGCTGGCAGACGATGCGGCCGAACGCGCCGTTGGCGTTGTTCTCCACCTGCGTCACGCGCGCCACGGCCAGGCCGGCCGGGTAGATGCCGTCGATGCCGGAGGTGACGAGGATGTCGCCCACGACGACGTCGGCGTTCGGTTCCATGAAGCGCAGGTCGAGGTAGCCGGACTGCCCGCGGCCATACGCCACGCTGCGCAGGCCATTGCGCAGCACCTGCACGGGAATCGCCTGCTCCTTGTCGGTCAGCAGCGTGACCTCGGACGTGAACGGGAACACGCGCGTGACCTGGCCGACGACGCCCTGGTTGTCGATGACGGGCAGGCCCGCCTTGACGCCCTGCTGGCTGCCGCGGTCGAGGATGACCTTGCGGGTGAAGACGTCGCGCGCGTCGTACAGGATCTCGCCCAGCATGGTCTTGCCGGGCAGTTTTTCGCGTGCTTCGAGGAGTTTGCGCAGCTGGCCGTTTTCGGCCTGGGTGAGCTGCGCCTGCTGCAGGGTCTGCGACATGGCGATCTGCTGCTGTTTCAGGTCGCTGACCTGCTTCTCCAGCGCCGACAGCGAAGAGAAGTAATTCCCCATATTGACCAGCGCATCGCGCGGCAGCAGGGCCACCACCTGGACCGGATACAGCACAGTGCCCGCCACCTGGCGCGCGATCCTCAAAGCGTCCAGACGCGAGTCGACCAGCAGCAGCGCGATCGAGATGCACGCAAAGATCATCATCTTGGCGCGCGCCGACGCGCCTTGCTTGAAAAGTGGCGGTGGACTGTATTCCATAGACCCATTGAACAAGGGCGGCTTGCGCCGCCCTTCTTGCTAATGCTTATTCGTAGGAGAAGATGGAACCCAGCTGGTCCATGCGCTCCAGCGCCATGCCGGAGCCGCGTACCACGCAGGTCAGCGGGTCTTCCGCCACCAGCACCGGCAGGCCGGTCTCCTCCATCAGCAGGCGGTCCAGGTCGCGCAACAGCGCGCCGCCGCCGGTCAGCATCATGCCCTTTTCGGCGATGTCCGCGCCCAGTTCCGGCGGGGTCTGTTCCAGCGCGTTCTTGACGGCCGAGACGATGTTGTTCAGCGGGTCGGTCAGCGCTTCCAGGATCTCGTTCGACGAGATCGTGAACGAACGCGGGATACCCTCGGACAGGTTGCGGCCCTTGACTTCCATTTCCTTCACTTCGGAGCCGGGGAACGCGGAACCGATGGCCTTCTTGATCGCTTCGGCGGTCTGCTCGCCGATCAGCATGCCGTAGTTGCGGCGGATGTAGTTGACGATCGCCTCGTCGAACTTGTCGCCGCCCACGCGCACGGAGCCTTTGTAGACCATGCCGCCCAGCGAGATGATGCCCACTTCCGTCGTGCCGCCGCCGATGTCGACGACCATCGAACCGGTGGCGTCGGAGACCGGCAGGCCGGCGCCGATAGCGGCGGCCATCGGTTCTTCGATCAGGTAGACCTGGGAGGCACCGGCGCCCAGCGCCGATTCGCGGATGGCGCGGCGCTCGACCTGGGTCGAACCGCACGGCACGCAGATGATGATGCGGGGGGAAGGACGGAAGAATTTCGAATCGTGCACCATGCGGATGAACTGCTTGAGCATCTGCTCGGTGACGGTGAAGTCGGCGATGACGCCGTCCTTCATCGGGCGGATCGCCTCGATATTGCCAGGCACCTTGCCCAGCATCTGCTTGGCTTCCTTGCCGACCGCCTGGATGGTCTTCTTGCCGTTCGGGCCGCCTTCCTGGCGAATCGCAACGACCGAGGGCTCGTCAAGGACGATGCCGGAACCGCGTACGTAAATGAGGGTGTTTGCCGTGCCGAGGTCGATGGCCAGATCCGACGAGATGTACCTGCGTAAAAAACCAAACATGAGTATCCTGTAGCGCTATGCCCGCGCGTGGGCAGTTGTTCAAAGTGTCCTGTGCAGAGGCGGTGACGCAGCCCATGGAGCGCCAGCAACGCATCAACCCGCCATTCTACCTTATAATTTACAGGCTATTTGCCCTAAATCCATGCAAACGTGCATGCAAACAACTACTGTTTTGCACGGCATTGGCAGGGTTTTAACGGCGAGATAGCCGATTTTACAAATCTCGTAGCGATTCAACAAATAAACTGTTTCAACAATTAAATGCGCATCGCGCTCCCAGCCATGTCCCTGACACTCTCCGACGTAAAACGCATTGCCCACCTCGCCCAGCTGGAAATGGATGAGCAGCACTCCGACGCCATGCTGGACAAGCTGAACGGCATCTTCGCGCTGGCCGAACAGATGCGCTCGGTCGATACCGAAGGCGTCGCTCCCCTGTCGCACCCGCTGGCGGCCCATATGGAGGTCGCCCTGCGCCTGCGCGAAGACGTGCCGACCGAGCCGAACCGACGCGACGACTACCAGCAAGTGGCGCCCAAAACCGAAGACGGCCTGTATCTGGTCCCCAAAGTCATCGAATAACCCGCCACGGTCCACACCGAAGGTCCAACCGCGAAGGTCCAACCTTTACCGCCGGTTTCACGAACGCCCAACACACAATGCATACGAAGACTATCAAAGAGTTGTCCACGCTGTTGCACAGTAAGGAAATTTCCGCCACTGAACTGGCGACGCATTTCCTCGATCGCATCGAAGCTTCCGACCTGAACGCATTCCTGCACGTCGACCGTGCGCTGACCCTGGCGCAGGCCGCGGACGCCGATGCGCGCCTGGCCGCCGGCAATGCCCATCCGCTGACGGGTGTGCCGATCGCGCACAAGGACATTTTCGTCACGCGCAACTGGCGCTCCACCGCCGGCTCGAAGATGCTGGCAGATTACGTCAGCCCGTTCGACGCCACCGTCGTCGAGAAACTGCACGCGGCCGGCATGGTGCACCTGGGCAAACTGAACTGCGACGAATTCGCGATGGGTTCGTCCAACGAAAACTCCGCCTTCGGCGCCGTCAAGAACCCATGGGACCACACGGCCGTGCCGGGCGGCTCTTCCGGCGGCTCGGCTGCCGCCGTCGCCGCGCGCCTGGCACCGGCCGTCACGGGCACGGATACCGGCGGCTCGATCCGCCAGCCGGCATCGTTCTGCGGCATCACCGGCATCAAGCCGACCTACGGCCGCGTATCGCGCTACGGCATGATCGCCTTCGCGTCGTCGCTGGACCAGGGCGGCCCGATGGCGCAGACGGCCGAGGACTGCGCGCTGCTGCTGTCCGCCATGGTCGGCCACGACGAGCGCGACTCGACCAGCCTGTCGCCGGAACAGGGCGGCGTGCACGAGGACTTCACGCGCAACCTGAACGAGCCGCTGACGGGCCTGCGCATCGGCGTGCCGAAGGAATACTTCGGTGAAGGCCTGGCAGCCGACGTGGAAGCGGCCGTGCGCGCCGCATTGAATCAGTTCGTGCAGCTGGGCGCCACGCTGGTCGACATCTCGCTGCCCAATACCGCCCACTCGATCCCGGCCTACTACATGATCGCGCCGGCAGAGGCATCGTCCAACCTGTCGCGCTTCGACGGCGTGCGCTACGGCTTCCGTGCCGAGGGTTACAAGGACCTGCAGGACATGTACAAGAAGACGCGCGCCCAGGGCTTCGGTCCCGAAGTGCAGCGCCGCATCATGGTCGGCACCTATGTGCTGTGCCACGGCTACTACGATGCCTACTACCTGAAGGCGCAGCGCATCCGCCGCAAGATCGCCCAGGACTTTGCAAATGTGCTGACAGGACCGAACGCCGTCTGCGACGTCATCATGGGACCGGTCGCGCCGACCGTCGCCTGGGACCTGGGCTCGAAGGCCGACGATCCGGTGGCGAACTACCTGGCCGACATCTTCACGTTGTCCACCAGCCTGGCCGGCCTGCCCGGCATGTCGATCCCGTGCGGCTTCGGCGCAGGCGAAAAGAACGGCAAGCGCCCCGTGGGACTGCAGATCATCGGCAATTACTTCGCCGAAGCGAAGCTGCTGAACGTGGCGCACCAGTTCCAGCAGGCGACCGAATGGCACAAGCAGGCTCCCGCCGACTGATCGCCCGCGCGTCTGACAAATCAAATGGTGTCAGACACCATTTTTCGTACCGAGAAAATGGTGTCTGACACCGGAAAACAGGAAGAGAAGAATTATGGAATGGGAAGTCGTCATCGGTCTGGAGAACCACGTGCAGCTCACGACCGGCTCCAAGATTTTCAGCGGTTCGCCAACGGCGTTCGGCGCCGAACCGAACACGCAGGCCAGCCCCGTGGACCTGGCGCTGCCGGGCGTGCTGCCCGTGATGAACAAGCAGGCGGTCGATCGCGCCATCCGCTTCGGCCTGGCTGTGGGCGCGAAGATCGCGCCGCGCTCGATCTTCGCGCGCAAGAACTATTTTTACCCTGACCTGCCGAAGGGCTACCAGATCAGCCAGATGGACGACCCGGTCGTTCAAGGCGGCTCGCTGACGTTCGGCTACGAGAAGGACGGCAAGTTCGTCACGAAGACGGTCAACCTGACGCGTGCGCACCTGGAAGAAGACGCCGGCAAATCGCTGCACGAGGACTACCACGGCATGTCCGGCATCGACCTGAATCGTGCCGGCACGCCGCTGCTGGAAATCGTCTCCGAGCCGGAAATCCGCAGCGCGCAGGAAGCCGTGGCGTATGCCAAGGCCCTGCACGGCCTCGTCATGTGGCTGGGCGTCTGCGACGGCAATATGCAGGAAGGCTCGTTCCGCTGCGACGTCAACGTTTCCGTGCGCCCGAAAGGCCAGACGGAGTTCGGCACGCGCTGCGAAATCAAGAACCTGAACTCGTTCCGCTTCATCGAGGAAGCGGTCAACGTGGAAGTGCGCCGCCAGATCGAACTGATCGAGGACGGCGGCAAGGTGGTGCAGGCCACGCGCCTGTACGACCCGGACCGCAAGGAAACGCGCGAAATGCGCAGCAAGGAAGACGCGCAGGATTATCGCTACTTCCCCGACCCGGACCTGCCGCCGCTGGCCATCTCGCAGGAGTGGATCGACCAGGTAAAGGCCGACATGCCGGAACTGCCGGCCGTGATGCGCGAGCGCTTCGTGGGCGAGTACAAGCTGCCGGAATACGACTCGCTGGTGCTGACGTCCTCCAAGGCGATGGCGAACTACTTCGAAGCCGTCGTCGCCAAGGCGGGCCTCGAGAACGCCAAGGCGGCCGCCAACTGGCTGATGGGCGACGTGTCGTCCACGCTGAACCGCAACGACGTCGACATCGCCGAGGCGCCCGTCAAGCCGGCGCAGCTGGCCGGCATGCTCAAGCGCATCGCCGACGGCACGATCTCCAACAACGCGGCCAAGAAGGTCTTCGCGTCGATGTGGGAAGCGCAATCGGACGACGAGAACCTGGTGGACGTCATCATCGAGCGCGACGGCCTGAAGCAGATTTCCGATACGGGCGCGCTGGAAGCGATCGTCATTGACGTCATTGCCAACAACGCCAAGTCCGTCGAGCAGTACCGCGCCGGCAAGGAAGCGGCCATCAACGCGCTGATCGGCCAGGCGATGAAGGCGTCGAAGGGCAAAGCCAACCCGGCCCAGCTGACGGAGCTGCTGAAGCAGAAGCTGGCGGGCTGATACCCTCCCTCTCCCGAAAGAAGGCGCTGCGGCGCCTTTTTTTACGTGCTTTTACACGCTCCGCGCCGTGGCGCCGGCGATTGTGACTATTGGGGAGAATTCGGGCCGCCACATGGGAGTATCATGCCGCCCGATGAGACTTTGTTACAAACTGCCGGACCTCCCCATGACTTCTGCCCGCCAAACCCTCCTCCGGGCAGCATTCCTGCTTGCCGCCACCAGCGCCACCGCGGCCGAGCCGCCCGACGTGGGCTTTACGCACAAGGACTGGGAACTGGCTTGCGATAACACCCGCACGTGCCGCGCCGCCGGCTATCACGCCGAAGAGCGCGAGGAAGCGGCGGTATCCGTCCTGCTGACGCGCAAGGCAGGCGCCAACCAGCCGGTAACGGCCGAGGTCCAGCTGGGTTCCTACAACGAAGACGAGGGCGTCAATGCCGCCAGGGCGGGCGTGACGACGATGAAGATCGACACGCGTCCCCTCGGCACGGTGCGCATCGATCCGAAGACGCTGACGGCCACGCTGTCGCGCGAGCAGACGGACGCGCTGATCGACGCGCTGACAAAAACGGGCACGCCGAAATGGTCGAACCGCGGCGGCAACTGGTCGCTGTCGGGCGCCGGCGCCACCGCCGTGCTGCTGAAAATGGACGAGTTCCAGGGCCGCGTGGGCACGGCGGGTGCGCTGGTTCGCAAGGGCACCAAGGCCGAGGACACCGTACTGCCCGCCCTGCCCGCGCCGGTCATCGTGGCCGCGCCGGTGGCCAAGGGCAAGGCCAGCCTGCCGCGCGATGCGGTCAAACCGCTGCTGGCCGAACTGCGCAAGGGATTCGACGATGGCGAATGCGAGGGCCTGGCTGCGGGCGGCAAGACGGAACTGGCGGTAGAGAAGCTGGCACCGGGCAAGCTGCTGGTGTCGACCGTGTGCTGGACGGGTGCGTACAACCGTGGAACCGCGTACTGGGTCGTCAATGCGCAGGCGCCCTACGCGCCGGAGCTGGTGACGGACCAGGCATCGAACTACGCCAACGGCACCATCACGGCCGCGCAGAAAGGCCGCGGCCTGGGCGACTGCTGGGCGCGCGAGGAATGGGTCTGGGACGGCGAACGCTTCACGCAGACGCTGTCGGAAACGACCGGCATGTGCCGGCTGGTCGCGCCGGGCGGGGCGTGGCATTTGCCGACGTTTGTCAGTAGCGTTCGCAAGGCCAGATAAGCATTGGGGACAGGCGGCTAAAAACCGGGGTCAGTCCCCTGATGACGCCTATAACTGCCTCAGGCGCTGACACTTATCGGGGACAGACCCCAGCGCCAACAACTGCCTCAGGCGCTGACACTTACCGGGGACAGACCCCAACGCCAACAACTGCCTTGGGCGCCGTCACCGGGAACAGCCCCCAGGGCGGCAGCCATCGTCAAGGCTGAATGGTCCCCTCGATCGAATCGTCCAGCGTCACGCCCATCGCGGCGCCCATCAGCACCTTGACGCCGGCGACGAGGTTGCCGTGCTTGTTGTCCCAGTAGTAGCCGGCCGTCGGCGCGACCTTGATGACGTCGATGCGCGGGTCTTTCTCCCCTTCCGTGAACCACGTCTTCAGCTCGGGGCTCCACAGTTCGTGGATCTTGGCCGGGTCTTTCGACAGCGAGGCCAGGCCGTCCAGGTACAGGAAGTGGGAATGGGGCGAGCCCTGGAAGTACAGGCGGACGACAGGGCTGGCGGCGATGTCCTCGTCCTTGTGGCTGTCGCTGGCGCTGAGGAACCACAGGTTGCCGCCGTCGTCCACTTTCTGCACCGACATCGGCCGCACGCCGTGCGCCGTGACGAAGAAGCAGCTCTTGGCCGTGTTGACGATTTCCTTGATCTGGCGGATGGCCTGTTCGCCCGACAGGTTGCGGTGGTTCTCTTCCGGCTGGTTGCGATTGATCGAGTCCATGTTGTGCTCCTTCGTTGGATGGCATTGGATATGTGCCGATGGTAGCGAAGACGCGCGCCGCGCACAGTGGGCTGCTTAACCAACCGTTACAAGGTACGGCGCCGGCAACAAAACGGCGGGTCAATCCCGCGTCAGCAGATGCGCTTCGATCCAGCCGGCGATATCGGTAAACAGTTCGACCCGATTCACCTCGTTGAAGTTCTCGTGATAATTGCCGGGCTCCGTGCGGCAGGTCAGCAGGTGCGCCGGCACGGCCGCCAGCAGCCGGGTACTGGCGGCCGTGTCGGCCAGCCGGTCCTGGCCGGCCAGCACGACGTACAGCGGATGGGACCAGCCGGCCAGCGACAGGCCGCGCTGCGCCCGCTGCAACGCCTGGCCGAAGCGTATCGTCAGCTCGCTGGCGCGCACGCCGCTGGCCTCGTCGCGATGGTGCCGCGCCGTGATGGCCGGGTCATGCGTCAGCACGTCCGTCAGCGGCGCCAGCGGCACCTTCATCGTCGGCGCCAGCCGCTCCAGCACGGCCCCCACCGCCCGCAGCGGCGCCGCCACGGGTATCGCGTTCACGTAATACGGCGAAGACAGGATAAAGCCCTCGACTGCGCCGGCCGGCAGTCCCAGCCCGAACTTCGTGGCGATCAGCGCCCCCATCGAGTGGCCGATGACGAAGATCGGCACGCCGGGATATGCGCTGCGTACCCAGTCGAGAAACAGCGCCGTCTCTTCCAGGAAGACGTCGAAATCCGGCACGTCGGCGCGGCGCCCCACGGCGTGGCCGCACAGGTCGTAGGCGACGGTGGCCATGCCGCGCTCGCGGAAGAACAGCGCGGGCGTGACCCAGTCGCCCGCATGCGCCATGCCGCCGTGCAGCGCCAGCAGGACGGCACGCGGTGCTTGCGGTTCCCAGATGTGGATGGTGCGCGCGACGCCGGCCCGGCCGGCAAAGCTGTCGATACGGTCTTCGGAAAACTGCATGGCGGCGTCAGTCGGTCGTGACAGCGTGGATGGGGATCGAGCTCGGGGAGCGCCGCTGCGCAAACTGTTGAGCGATGCTGGCGCGGATGGACGTCAGCTTGCGCCCGTCGCGGTACAGCAGGTTGTAGCTTTCGAACGGCACCATCTTGCCGTCCGGCTGGGCGAAGTGGATGCAGGATTTCTTCAGCGCCCGCACGTCCAGCGAATACGCGTCCATGAACTGGACGATCAGCACGCGGAACACATTATCGTAGCGCAGCGTCGACGGCGCGCTGACCAGCGGCAGGCAGCACATCAGCTCCGACAGGCAGTTGGCCTGCGACTCCGGCGAGTGGTTGGTCGAGAACAGCTTGAAGACCTGATCCTTGACGGCATCGCGCAGCCCTTCGTCGCGCTCGAACACGATGGTGTTGCCGCTGCCTTCGACCAGCGTCTGCGGGTCGAGCCAGCGCGTCAGCGGTACCGTGCGTTCGGGCGTTTTGATGGCGTAGGCCATCGCCAGCGTGTCGGGATTGCAGGGCACCGGGACCACGTCCTGCAACGTAAACAGGTCGCTCTGCTCGGCGATCTTGCGGCGGATTTCCGACACCGTCAGCCGGTGCAGGCGTGGATCGTAATCCTCGACACGGCCGGCATCCTGGATCGGCTGCAACGTCACGCCGCGCACGCACGGCTGCGTCAGGGCGAAGTCGATAATGGCGCCGATCTCGCCATCGTTCAGGCCTTTTTTCAACGTCACGACCAGGGTGGTCGACAGCCCTGCCTCGTTCAGGTTGTCCAGCGCCTGGCGGCGGATGCGCGTCAGGTCCGCGCCGCGCAGTTCGCGGTGCACCTCGGCGCGCAGCGAATCGAACTGCAGGTAGACTTCGATGCCGGGCGCGTAGCTGGCGAGCCGCTGCACGAACGCCTTGTCCTGCGCCAGCACGATGCCGTTGGTGTTGACCATCACGTGCTTGATGGGGCGCGCCTTGGCCGCGTCGAGGATCTCCCAGAACTGCGGATGCAGCGTGGGTTCGCCACCGGACAGCTGCATCACGTCGGCCTCCCCTTCGTTGGCCACGACCGCGTCAAGCATGCGCAGCACCTCGTCGAACGGCTTGTGGCGCTCGCGGTGCGTGCCGCTTTCGGCATAGCACACGGGGCAGTTCAGGTTGCAGTTGTCCGTGATCTCGACAACGGACAGGCACGAGTGCTGCATGTGGTCGGGACACAGGCCACAGTCGTATGGGCAGCCATACTCCATCTTCGTGTTGAACCGCTGCGGCATTTCCGGGTGCTTGACGAACACCTCGCGGCACAGCCGGTAGTACTCGACGTCGTCGCTGACCAGCACCCGCTCGGTGCCGTGCGCGCCACACCATTTGTCCATGTAGACCTTGTCGTCCTTGAACAGGATCTTGGCTTCGACGGGATGCAGGCAGGTGGAGCAGACGGAGGTCGTGGTGTCGTAGAACAGGTAGGGGCGGGTTTTGCGGCTCATTGTTTGCGGCTCATTGTTTGCGGCTCATGGATGGCTCATGCTTCTGCTCGCGCGGAGGCGCGGGATATTGTTGTTCGGAGGCGGCGACGAGGCGCCGCAGGTCGGCCGCGAGCACCTCGGCCGCGGCAAGCTGCTTCGCGCTGACCTTCGCGGCGACGAGGTTGTACGACGCGGTGTCGCCACTGAGCAGCAGGAGCGCAAGATCGTTGTTCCGTTCGATCCCGCCATCCCGGCCGCCGACGCCGTACATCAACTCGCGCGCGTCGGGATATGCGCAATGCAGGACGCCACGGGCGCGCCACGTCATGCGCGCGACCTCGTCGCCGCCCTTGGCGTAATAATCGGCCAGGAGCGCGGCGGGAATCACCTCATACCAGCGGGTCGGTTCGCGTGCCGTGTATTTGCAGCCTTTGGTTGCGGCCTGCAGGACGAGGCGCAGACCGCGCGCGGGGTCGGTGGCGAGCCGTGGGCTGCGCCATTCGAAGGTGCGCCCCGGCAGCAGGATTTCGCCCAACAATGCCTGCGCATGCGCACTGCCGAGGTCCGCGGCCCGCTCCAGCGATGCCATGGCGCCCGCCACCTGGGCCGGCGTCGAGTCTTGCCACATCAGCCAATAGGCGGCTTGCTCCGTGCGCGCCTCGACGTCGCCGGCCGCAATGCGGCGGTCCAGGGCGTCCATGCGCCGCGACTGTTCGTGCCGGAATTTGACGCCGGCGTACTGGTTCTGCACCTCGCCCGCCGCGTTCAGCACAGCGCAGCCGGTGCCGCCGATCGCCCCGAGTGCCAGCAGGACAGCTGCCCCTCTTGCGCGACGCGATAGCCTAGCCAATGCGCTGCCCCTTCCATGTCCCGATATCCCGCACCAAGGCCGGCAAATAGCACAGCAGCGCGACGATGCAGACAAGCTGGATGCCCGACAGCCCGAAGCCATAGTCATACGGCAGCGGCTTGATACCGTCGACAAGAAGGCGCCACAGCAGGTAGCCCGACAGATACAGCTTGAACGCCAGGCCACTGTGGCCCGCCAGCGGCCGGCGCCAGTGCCACAGCGCGGCGCCCAGCGCCAGCACGACCAGCATGTCGTACAGTTGCGTGGGATGGCGCGGCACGCCGTCGCCGAAGTCCATCCCCCATGGCAGTGCCGTGGCTTCGCCATACGTGCCGTCATGCAGGCCGGCCAGGAAGCAGCCGATGCGCCCCACCACGGTGCCGGCGACAAGCGGCAGGATGAACTGGTCGCCCGTCGAACGCGTGATGCCCGTCAGTTTTTTTGCGATCTCGACGCCGATCAGGCCACCCAGCAGCCCGCCGACGATGGACTGGCCGGAGGCCAGCACCCGCCAGTCGATCGCGGTAGCGGCCCACAGCTGCGGCATCTCGATCCAGAACACGGCCTTGTTGCCGATGGCGGCGCCAAGGATGCAGCCGATCACGACGCCGAACGAGCCCCGTTCCAGCATGGCCGGCTGGCCGGCGCGCCGGCGCTGCCAGCGGTACAGCTGCACGCCGACGGCGATGCCCAGCCACTCGAACAGCAGGTGCGCCAACTGGGCGGCGCCGGCGGACAGGATGGGTCCCGTCATTGCTCCAAGTCCGGCGGGGCCGGCCGTTTCTTCGACCACATCAGCCACAGCACGAAGCCGATGATGGCAATCCCCGCCAGAGTCAGGAAGATCAGCATCATGCCTTCGCTCGGGTTGCTGTGCGGCCCATCCAGGTCCATCACGCCGATACAGATGCCGCAGACGCCGCCGCCGACCAGAACGCACAGCAGAAGAACCGTCAGGGCGGCCTTGGCGATCAGGACAACCGCGCCCGCCGCACCGCTGCCGGTCTCGTTTTGCTTGTCATTGGAATTCATCGCCATCTCTCGTCCTTGCGCCGCCACAGTCGCGCAATCCACCAGCCCAGCAGGAAGACGGCGGCACCGCCGGCCGCCATCCAGAGCAGCGTCCACCAGCCTTGTCCGCCGTCGAGCATGAACAGCGCGCCGTACAGGGTATAAAAGCCAACAATCAGGATCAGGAACAGAAGCAGTGCCGTCAGCAGCAGACGGGCCAGCATGGGCAGCACACCCCGCGTCACCGGCTGATACTGAGCGTGATGCCCATATTGACCAGCAAGGTCAGGTCGGCAATCGAGAAGTCCAGCGTCTCGCCCGGCGCCGCGGTGACCATGGCGATGCGCAGCTCGGCGGCGATGGGCGCCACGTCGAACGTGATACCGCGTGCCTCGCATTCGTGCAGCCAGGCGCGCAGGTGGCGCAGCAGCGCATCGGGATTCTCGTCCTGGCCCAGGTTGACGATGAAGCCCGAATCGATGCGCACGCGCCCGTCGGGCCGCGCATCGCCCTTGCGCCACGTGCTTTCCGGCTCGGTAGGCAGGCCGTCGCGCACGTCGTCCAGCGTGTGTTCGTCGCCGTACACCTTCAGCGTTGCGATATTCATGGCGTCTCCAGGATCAACATAGTTTCTGTAGTTCCATTTAATCACATCCGGCCCGCCTTGTGCCATTACGCAATGCCGTACTGGCTGCGATACGCTTCCACGGCCGTCTTGTGCTCGGCCAGCGCGGGGTCGGCCGCCAGGTAGCCGAACAGGTCGGCCAGGCTGCCGATCGAGATGACGGGAATGCCATAGTTGCGGCTCACTTCCTGCACGGCCGAGAACTCGGACATCTGGCCGTCCTTGCCGCCCCGTTCCATGCGGTCCAGCGCGATCAGCACGGCGCACGGTTCGGCACCGGCGGCGCGGATCATCTCTACC
>Ga0265797_10006706_pt1 | contig 16126 bp, 6 predicted proteins | sample P2T30metagenome_FD_192433 | JGI IMG/M metagenome (GOLD analysis project Ga0265797, IMG submission 192433) | Plant litter microbial communities from East Loma Ridge, Irvine, California - P2 T30 | ecosystem: Environmental > Terrestrial > Plant litter > Unclassified | place: USA: California... | reverse complement strand
TCGGCGGCCAACATCAGCAGCGGCCTGCTGACCAACATTGACGGCACACTGATGTCTGATGGGGCGCTGACGCTGAAGACCGGCGCGCTCGACAATCAGCGAGGCTTATTGCAATCGGGTCAGGCGCTCTCACTGGATACTCACGGCGCGCAGCTGAACAACAACGCCAGCGGCGATCGCGGCGGCATTGTGGCGCGCGGCGATCTGCAACTCTTAACCGGAAAGTTAGCCGGTGATCACGGCGTCATTCAGGGACAAAACCTGGTGATCGATACGCAGGGCCAGGCCGCTGATTTCAGGTCTGCTCTGCTCAGCGCCAGGGGCGAACTATTGCTGAGCAGTGGCGCGCTGGATAACAGCGGCGGGCGACTGCAGTCCGGCGGTGATATGCAGCTTAATACACACGGAGAGGCGCTGAATAATGCGGCATCAGGCGGCGTTATTGCGGGGGCTAATCTGCATATCAGCAGTGGTGATCTTGATAACAGCACGGGCTCGCTGGTCTCGGCGGGCGCTATGCGGCTCACCAGCGGTGGACTGAACAACGTCGATGGGATTATTAATGCCGATCATGGATTAACGCTGGAAAGCAGCAGCGTGGATAACCAGCGCGGCCTGCTTCAGTCGGGTGAGGCGCTGTCCGTCAACACCCAGGGCGGCGAACTGAATAACCGCGACAGCGGCGAACACGGTGGCATTGTTGCAGGCGGCGATCTGCTGCTCTCCAGCGGCCAGGTTGATGGCCGTAGCGGGGTGATGCTGGGACAGAATATTCGCATCGATACTCATCAGCAGACCTTCGACCACCAACAGGGGCAACTGGGTGCTAAAGGCACCCTGCAACTGGATAGCGGACTCCTCAACAACCGGGCAGGCAGGATTGAGTCGGGTGGCGATCTGCAACTGGACACCCACGGCAACAGCCTGATCAACCGTGACAGCGGAGCCGCAGGCGGCCTGTTCAGTGCGGGCATGCTGAAGCTCTACAGCGGCGCATTGGATAATCTGCGCGGCTTCATCACCGGTCATAGCGGCGCGCAGGTTGTGACGGGCGATATCAACAACCAGTCCGGCACGCTGACGGGCGGCAAAGGGCGGCTCGATCTCACCAGCGGGGAGCTGCAAAACCAGGGTGGCCTGTTACAGGCTGGCAGCGACATGACGCTGGACACCCAGGGTCACGCTCTGATCAATCGCGACAGTGGTGACCAGCGCGGTATCGTTGCCCTCAACAGTCTGGATCTGCGCAGCGGGGCAATTGATAACCAGACGGGTTTCATTGCCGCCGGACAGCAGGCATCACTCAACGCCAGTGAACTGAACAATAGCCAGGGGCAGGTCGCAGGCAATGGCGGGCTGACTTTCAACGGTCAGGCGCTGAACAACAGTGACGGTAAACTGCAGTCGGCGGGGGATATCACCCTCACCACGGCAGGTCAGACGCTGACTAACCAGCGCGGACTTATTGCCGGTGCCGGTAACCTCAATATTGAAAGTGGCGCGCTGGATAACCAGCAGGGACAGATCCAGGGTGGCACCGATCTGACGCTCAATGCGGGACAAAATGCGCTGCTTAATCAGGCGGGCAAACTCCTTTCGGCAGGCACGTTGTCGCTGACGGCAGGTCAGTTGAACAACAATGACGGGGTGGTGCAAAGCGTCGGCAACGGTACCCTGTCACTGAGCCAGCAGCTGGATAACCGTAGCGGGATAATTCAGGGCGGCCAGCAGATGACGATCACCACGCCATCGCTGATCAACCGCGATACACGACAGAGCGGCAAAGGCATTGAAGCGGGCAGTTTAACTATCGAAACCGGCACGCTGGAAAACAGCCAGGGCGCTCTGCGCGCAAAACAGAGGCTGGCGCTTACAGTGCAACAGGCACTGGATAACGTCAGCGGGCTGATCTCGTCAGCGGATACGCTGACTATTAAGGACTCAGCCCAGGGGCAGGCGCTCGCCATCAGCAATCAGCAGGGCACGCTGATTGCTGATAAAGAGGCGCAGATCAACGCAGCTTCCCTGAGTGGCGACGGACAGGTGTTGTCGCAGGGGAATCTCGGCATCACGCTGGCAGGTGATTTCCATAACCTCTCAGAGGTCAAAGCCAACGGTACGCTGCGGCTGACGGCGGGCGGAAACGTGACCAACGACGGCACCCTTGCTGCTCAGCAGGCGCTATTCCTTACCGCGCAAAATATCAGTAATCAGGCAAATGGCGAGATCAGCGGCGGGCAGACCGAAATTACTGCAGCCGACACCCTGAACAATCGCGGTCTGATTGACGGCGGACTGACACACCTGGTGGCGGGCGTCCTGAATAACAGCGGCACCGGCCGTATCTATGGCGATCACATTGCCATTGCGGCTACGCTGCTCAACAACCTCAGCGAAGCGGGCAAAGCGGCGGTGATTGCGGCGCGGCAGCGACTGGATATTGCGGCTGGCATGCTGAACAACCGCGACCATGCGCTGATCTACAGTGATGGCAATCTGCACATTGGCGGCCAGCTGGATGCGGATAATCAGGCCACCGGACAGGGGCAGCAGCTCAACAATGACGGGGCAACAATTGAGGCCGGGCAGGATGCCACGATCAGCATGGCGGAAATCAACAATACCAACCGCCACCTGACCACGCAGGTCGTTACGACCGAAGATAGCCAGCATCACGACGCGGTGCTAAAAGGCCACACCGATCGTTTTGACTGGGCCGACGTGGATACCAGCAAAAAAAACAAATATGGCGTGCACACGGCAAAAATGCCGGATGGCACCAGCGGCAGCGAGTTTTATGAGTATGACTACCGGCGGATAGTGAAAGAAACCCAGATTCAGGAGAGCGATCCGGGCAAGATTCTGTCGGGCGGTAACATGACCTTTAGCGCCGGCCGTCTTAACAACCACGACAGCCAGATTGTCGCGGGTGCTGTGCTCGGCGGTCAGATAGGCGAGCTGAATAATCAGGCGACAAAAGGAACGCGCGTTACTACGGACGACGGGAAATCAGTTCGCTGGTATGCGAAGAAGAAGAAAAAGAAACTGGGTGGAACCAAAACGTCGCAGGGCAAAGATAAGAAAAACTACCGCCCGGCGCCCGTGACGGAAACCATCGATCTGCAGACGCTGAGCTGGCAGGCGAATGCCGCGCCGCAGGGAAATGGCTATCAGACCGGCAACCGCCAGCAGCAGGGCGTCACCGCGCAGGCTGACCGCATCGACACACCTGCTCTCCAGCAGACGGTTGCGGCAGTGGCACTGAGTGCCACGGATAGCGGCAGTGCGTTACTGCCAGCCGGATTACGCTATGACAGTGCGCTGACGCTGGACAAGCTCGGCAACCTTAAAGACCGACCGCTGTTGTTACCTGCCGGGCAACAATTCTCGCTGACACTGCCAGCAACGGTCGTCGACGGACAGACGATTACGCCGGTGATCCGCGCCGTCTCACCGGATATCCGGCTGCCGGACAACAGCCTGTACCAGCTGCAACCTGGCAGTGACAGCCATTACCTGGTCGAGACCGATCCGCGCTTTGTGAATCAGAAGCAGTGGCTCAGCAGCGACTATATGCAGAAAGCTCTGACCACCGACAGCAGCCGGATCCTGAAGCGGCTGGGCGATGGTTATTACGAGCAGCGACTGGTGCGCGATCAGATTATTCAGCTGACCGGCAACCGCTATATCAGCGGGTATGACAGTGATGAAGATCAGTATCGCGGACTGATGAATAATGGGGTAGCCTTCGGCAAAGCCTACGACCTGGAACTCGGTGTGGCGCTGACCCCGGCGCAGATGGCGCTGCTCACCAGCGATATCGTCTGGCTGGTGAATCAGACCGTGACGCTGCCGGATGGCACACAGCAGACCGTGCTGGTACCGCAGGTTTATGCGAAAGTGAAGCAGGGTGACTTAACCGGCGACGGCGCGTTGATCGGGGGCGGTAGCGTGGCGCTGAATGCCCGCAACGACATCACTAATAGCGGGACCATTAAGGGCCGCGACGTGACGCAGCTGACGGCGCAGTCGCTGACCAACAGCGGCTATATCAGCGGCAACACGGTCAATCTTACCGCCCGTCAGGATATTACTAACCTGGGCGGCGTCATCAGCGGTGATAAGCAGGTGTCGCTGCTGGCCGGACGGGATATTACCAGCCAGTCAACGCTGCGCGGCGACGGCACCGACCGCTGGATAGATCGTCCGGCCGGTGTCTACGTGCAGGGCACCGACGGTGCGCTGACGCTGAGCGCGCTGAACAACATCACCCTGGCCGCCAGCGATATCGGCAACGCCGGAGAGAAGAGCACCACGAAGATTCAGGCGGGCAATGACCTGACGCTCGGCACCCTCAGCACGCAGCACACTGAAAATGACAGCTGGAACAGCAGCAACTACCGTCGCCTGTCACAGCAGAGCGATGCCGGGTCACGCATCACCGCCGGCGGCGCGCTGCAGCTGAGTGCCGGACAGGATATCCGCGCTACGGCAGCGGACGTCACGGCGGGCGGGGCACTGACCGCCAGCGCCGGACGCGACATCGTGCTCAGCGCGGGCAACAGCCGTACCGATCTCACCGAACACAGCAGGCAGTCGAGCAAAGGCCTGCTGTCGGGCAGCAGTCTGGAAACCCACGACGAACTGCACAGCAGCGAGGCGCTCAGTACCACGCTGAGCGGCGACAGCGTCCGGCTTCAGGCGGGCCGCGACATTGCAGTAACAGGCAGCAACGTCGCCGGTACGCAGGATGTTGCGCTGACCGCTGGCCGCGATCTCAGCATCACGACCGCCACAGAAACGCGTGATGAAGTGCATCAGCGCGAGGAGAAAAAATCTGGCCTGATGGGCACTGGCGGCATCGGTTTCACCGTGGGTCAGGCGATGCAGAAGAGCAGCACCGATGCCAGCGGCGCACTCAGCCGCGGCAGCACGGTGGGGAGCAGCGACGGAAGCGTCACCCTCAGCGCCGGTAACCAGCTTAACGTGCACGGCAGCGACGTAATCGCCGGTAAAGATCTCTCCCTGAGCGGCAGCGACGTGACCCTCAGTGCGGCCGAAAACAGCCACACCGCACTGACGAAAATTGAGCAGAAGCAGAGCGGGCTGACGCTGGCGCTGTCCGGAACGGTGGGCGCGGCGCTGAACACGGCAGTGCAGACCGCCCGCACCGCCGATGAGAGCGGCGATGACCGGCTGAAGGCGCTGCAGGGCACCAAAGCGGCGCTGACGGCGGCCCAGGCCGCGCAGGCGTACCAGATGGACGGCGCGCAGACCGACGCGGCGAACGCCAGAAACACCGCCGCAGGCCTGAAGCCGGGCGATAAAGGTTATGAAGAAGGCTCCACCAACTCGATCGGCATCAGTCTTTCTTACGGCAGCCAGTCGTCGAAAAGCGAGACCCGCACCGAAAGCCGTGAAGCGCAGGGCAGTACGCTGGGCGCGGGCGGTAACCTGGCCATCACCGCCACCGGCGCACAGCCGGGCAGCGCGGGCGACATCCTCGTGCAGGGCAGCCAGCTTCAGGCGGGCGGCGACCTCGGGCTGACGGCGAAAAACGACATCAGCCTGCTTTCAGCGCAGAACAGCGAGCGCACCGACAGCACTAACAGCAGCAAGGGCGGCAGCCTGGGTATCGGCCTGACCGCCGGGTCGGGCGGCTACGGCATCAGCGTTTCAGCCAGCGTCAACGCGGGCAAAGGCCGCGAGAACGGCAACGGGCTGACCCATACCGAGACTACGCTCACGGCGGGCAACGGGCTGAGCCTGAACGCCGGGCGCGACACCACGCTGACCGGCGCACAGGTGCGCGGGGACAGCGTGAAGGTGGATACCGGCCGCAACCTGACGCTGACCTCAGAGCAGGACAGCGACCGCTACGACAGTAAGCAGCAGAACGCCAGCGCGGGCGGCAGCTTCACCTTCGGCTCAATGACCGGATCCGCGAGCGTCAACCTCAGCCAGGACAAGATGCACAGCAACTGGCAGAGCGTGGCCGAGCAGACCGGCATCTTTGCCGGGAACGGCGGCTTTGACGTGACGGCGGGTGAGCACACCCGGCTGAACGGCGCGGTCATCAGTTCCACCGCCACCGCCGATAAGAACCGTCTCGACACCGGCACGCTGGGCTTCAGCAACATAGAGAACCACGCGGACTATAAAACCGAGCACCAGAGCGTGGGGATGAGCACCGGCGGCAGCATCGGCAGCCAGTTCGAAGGCAACATGGCGAACGGTCTGCTGGCGGGGCTGAACGGCAGCGGCAGCGCCTCGTCGGTGACGAAGGCGGCGGTGAGCGACGGCACCCTCATTATCCGGGATAAGGCGAAGCAGACGCAGGACGTGGCGGACCTGAGCCGCGACGCGGCGGGTGCGAATCCGGGGCTGGATAAAATCTTCGATAAGGAGAAAGAGCAGCGGCGGATGGAGACGGCGCAGCTGCTGGCGGAAATCGGCAGCCAGGCGGGCGACATCGCGCGGACGCAGGGCGAGATTGCGGCGACGAAAGCGGCCACTGAGAAGATGAAGAACATCTCGCCGGACCAGAAGAAGGACGCCGAGGCGCAGTGGCGCAAAGCGAACCCGGGTCAGGAGCCGACCGCGGCCGACATCACCGGACAGGTCTATCAGACGCTGTACAACCGGGAGATGCTGGCCGGCGGAATGGGAACCGGCGGGCCGGTGCAGCAGGGTATCAGCGCGGCGACGGCGGCGATACAGGGCCTGGCGGGGGGCGATTTGAAAGCCGCTCTGGCTGGCGGTTCGGCCCCTTACCTTGCAGAACTGATTAAGCAGAAAGCGCCGGATGAGGCCAGTCGTATTATGGCACATGCTGCGGTGGCCGGAGTTATAGCTGCCGCACAGGGTAATTCAGCGGCAGCAGGTGCGGCGGGCGCGGCTACCACCGCCGCGATGGGTGAAGCCATCAAAAATGTTCTGTACGGTGACGTGCCGGTCAGTCAGCTTAGCGAACAGCAGAAGCAGACGCTGGTTGCGCTGGGAACGGTTGCGGCGGGTCTTGCAGGTGGTCTGGCTGGAGAGACTACGGCGGACACGGTAGCCGGAGCGCAGGCGGGCCAGAACGAAATCAGCAATAACATGGTCAGCATGGGCATGTTGCAGATGATGCAGGCTAAATCGTTGCTGGATGCGGCGGCAGTGGCCGAAGCGGGCCAGGGCGGCGCAAATGAACAGGCGGCACTGGCGCTGACCAAAAAGGTAAAAGCAGGGCTGGACGCGACCTGCCTGGCGAATACCAGCTGTGTGATAATGGCTGTGGTTACGGCACAGCAGCACACGAACGGAGCAGGCAGCAAAACCGAAACCGTACCGGTTAATGATGATTTGACGGGGGGTAAGCTGGTCAATCCGGCTCAGGATGAAAAGAAAGGAACGTCGCTGGTTACGCCGGATCAGTCTGGTGAGCAGGGATCCAGCAATACCGGAAATACGGATGGTATGCCGGATACGGGAGGCAATACCACGGTTACGCCGATCCCTGAGCAGAATAAGGATGATCTGGCTTATCTGGCTAAGGATTTTGAGCCAAATAAAAATTCTGTAGGTAATATGGGTGAATTTCTAAAACAACCTGGGTTTGGTAATATAGTTAAGGATAATACTCAAAAAACTAATCAGCAGTATCAGGGGCAAAGCATCTATAAGGCTACGGACAAAATTGGTGATTATATTAAAAAAGGCGATCAATTCTATCTGGATGGTTTACACAAGGATCATATCGAAGTTTTTGATAAACGAGGAAACTTCAGGGCTGTTCTGAATTTGGATGGTTCTGTAAATGAAAGAAAAACTCAACAAGCTGAAGCTGAAGGTCGAAAAATAAAATGATGTCATCTTTGAATAAACTCAAATACAGCCTGCTCAATGTCGTAGTTGATCAAAAAATAGAATCCAACATCAATATTGAATCAGAGGTTGTTGAAAACTATGAAGACTATGTTGCCGATTTTCTTAATGCAACGGAATTGCTTGAAAAAACAATAAAAGCTAAAGATAAAATAGCTATTAGATGCGCATTGACGCGAGTGAGAATGGCATCGTTAAACATGTCAAATCTTTATCAAGATATTGTAGATGACGTGATAATGATAAATCAGCAGGACACTTGGCCTGAAATACCTGAAGGATACAAACTCCCAGAACATTACAATAAACCTCAATGAATTAAGTAAAAAAACTAGCCCTCCGACCGGGATTTTTACTTTATAACTAGTCAGTTACCTGATAATCGCAGCAATTCGATTAACCTTATCATCACCGCCACCCCACCGGCGCGGAGCCGGGCAGCGTGGACGACATCCTCGTGCAGGGCAGCCAGCTACAGGCGGGGAGGGGGGGCACGGCCTCGACCTGACGGCGAAAAACGACATCAGCCAGCTTTCAGCGCAGAACAGCGAGCGCACCGACACCACCAACAGCAGCAGGGGCCGCGCCGTACCTGGCGGAGCAGATACATACGCTGACGACCACGAAAGGCCCGGACGGCAAAGAGGTGGTGAACGTTCAGGCGAACCTGATTGCACACGCGGTAGTGGGCGCGGTGACGTCATACGCGTCGGGTAATCCTGCACTTGCGGGTGCTTCTGGCGCGGCGATGGGCGAATATATTGCGCAGCAGATGTATCCGGGAGTTAAGCGCGAAGACCTCAGTGAGGAGCAGCGGCAGACCATCAGCACGCTGGGGACGCTGGCGGCGGGCCTTGCGGGCGGCGTGGCCGGAGACAGCACGGGCGGTGCGGTGGCGGGCGCGCAGGCGGGTAAAAATGCGGTTGAGAATAACTGGCTGCACGTTAACGAAAAGACAGAGCTTGAGATAGCGAAGCAAAAACTCAAGAGCAACGACCCGGCAGAGCGTGAGCAGGCACAGCAGAAGATAAACGACCTGCGTGAGAAAAACATCAGCCGTGACAAGAAAGTGACGGATGCCTGTGGTAATGGCCGGGCTGCCACCCCCGCATGTGCTTCGGCAAGGTTAGAAGCTTATTCGGTCAAAGGTGAGTATGAGACCGGAAACTACAATAATAAAGTCAGCGACATGTACCCGGATGCCTACGGGCAGATAGTGAACCTGCTGAATATCACCAGTGTTGATGCGCAGAATCAGCAGCAGGTTAAGGATGCGATGGTTAACTATGCCATGTCGCACTTTGAGGTTGATAAAGCGACAGCTGAGCAGTATGTGTCAACATATGAAGGGATGCAGATAGTTGCTGCTTCCATGACGCCTGTAATTGGGTCAGCAGCAGCGGGTAAAATAGAAGCACTGGCAGGTAAACAACGCCTGAACAGTAGTTTTGAAATACACTCCTTGCCGGATGCTAACGGAAAAAATCATGTTACGGCAGTGAAAGGGGATGCGAAAATACCAGTCGATAAGATTGAGCTCTACATGCGTGGAAAAGCTTCTGGCGACCTGGAGTCTTTACATGGAGAATACAATTCTTTAAAAGATGCAAAAATTAGCAGTCAAAAAGAGTTTGCAAAAGATCCAAGTAATGCGAAAAGAATGGAAGTGTTAGAAAAACAAATCCATAATATTGAACGTTCTCAAGATATGTCTCGGGTATTAGATGAGGCAGGCATAGGAAATACTGATAGCAATAACAGCATGATAATGGATAAGTTATTGGATTCAGCACAGGTTGCTACGCTAGAAAATAGAAAAACATCTGCTGTTGTATCAGGGCCTAACGGTAGCGTAAGAGTTTATGCTACATGGACAATGCTTCCTGATGGCACGAAAAGACTTTCAACTGTTAATACGGGGGCCTTCAAATGATGAAAGTGAGTAGAATAGAAAAAAATATTGAAGGTTTAAAAAGTTACTTGACTAATGGCTATGTAGATTCGGAGTCATACAATGATCCTGAGGATGATGCGTTAGAATGCCTTAGTGATTTATTAGTTAAAGATCAAGATCAGTGCATGTTATTTTGTAAAAAAATACTCAACTCAAACAATGTCGATGGTATTTTTATTAAAGGTTCAGCACTAAGCTTTTTATTGTTGTCAGAGCAATGGTCTTATGCGTTCGAATATTTAAATAATAATTCTGAGAATATATCCATAGCGGAGCTTGAAAAAGCATTATTTTATTTTTACTGTGCAAAGAATGAGGCAGTTCCTTATCCTGCACCTGAGGGATTATTCAAAAAGCTAATGAAAAGATATGAAGAATTGAAAGATGATCCCGATGCAAAATTTTACCATCTTCATGAAACGTATAATGATTTTGTAAAAGCTTACTCATTAAGTCACTGAAGAAATCCCGGCCGCACAGCGCCGGGATTTTTTATCTGCCGATCACTCCCCAGCCAGCCGGATGATCAGCTGTCCCGGCCCGGTGAGTACCTCGATCTTCTGCCCGGTCGTAAAACCCAGTGCTTCCAGCCAGCGGCCTTTGATGGTGAGCTGCGGCAGTGGGTTCGGCTGGCCCCTATTAGGGCGGTATCCCACTCTGTAATAATGCGCAGCGGTTGTGGCCGTGCGGATTCCTGGCTTATGATGCGTGTCAGCCATAATCAACTCCTTATCAGTTGGTGGTGGTCAGCGGGCTGTTGGTGTTCCACCACCTTCAGTCCGCGCTAAAAAATCTCTCGTTATGTGCTTCCTGTTCTGTTTTTACCTGTTTAAATATACACCACCTGCCAGGTAAACTCGCTAAAAGCTAAGTAATAAATTGCGAGTTGTCTCTGAAAACCAGATAGTTTTTCTCCGGTCTGGCTTTCATTCACTTCTTCTTCCTGTAGCCTTCTGTATTAACTGTTACGGGTTGGCTTTCATGCTGTGAATCCGCGTTAACCAGCTTTTATTCTGTCTTCCGGGTTACGCCCATATATCCACCAAAACCGGTAATAAGGGTTGCGACATGGCACCGTTTTGATATGACAGCAGGTGAGCACACCAGGTAGAAGGGTGCGGCGATAGACTCCACCGCCACCGCCGATAAAAACCATTTCGACACCAACACACTGGGCTTCAGCAACATTGAGAACCACGCGTACTATAAAACCGAGCACCAGAGCGTGGGCATGAGCAGACCACCAGCGGCAGTATTGGCAGTCAGCTTGAAAGTACCGCTTTTTGGGAAAATACAGGTATTATTTTTCCGAATGCTTTCATTTATTCAGAGGGGTTTAAATAGAACTGTAACTTAGTCTTTTAATGGGGTGTGGATATACAGGTCTGTTAATAATCTGCGTTAATGGATTGTATAACGCAGTATGGTTTTCTGGATCTATGTGCAGTAATGGTTTTCAGGGGTTTTTGCTTTTTTATGGCAACCCGGTCTTGATACCTCTAATTCTTTTTGGTCTAATAATGCCATTAAGAATTGATTGATAACTAACCGCCAGGATGAATCCTGTGGTTAAATTCTTTACTTAACCTAAATTAAGTGGCCGAAGTGCCATTTAATAAGGCTGGCGTTTAAGTTTCACATTGACTCAGGCCAGCCTGTTTTAAAAAATCCGGGTATGAATAGATGCTCTCCGACCGATCTGAACATCAGGCGCGGAGCGCTACATGAAATTCCTGTCCGATACAGGCTGATAGATAAAAAATTATCCTGTCCGTCGGGTATTGGTGATTCAGGGAACGAAGTCCTGCGTTAAGCGCAGGGAAATAATGTTAAAGTATGAAAAGGAATTAATTACATGACTTCTAAAATGACGATGCTGGCATTACTGTGTGGCGGTCTTCTCGTGGGCAGCAATGCGCTGGCTGATAATCACACCGTCTCGGTTGGATATGCACAAAGCAAGGTTGAAGACTTTAAAAATATCCGTGGCGTCAACGTTCAGTATCGCTATGAATGGGAGTCTCCTCTCAGTGTGATTGGCTCATTCAGCTACATGAAAGGCGATGAAAGTTTTTCTGAGCGAGAAGATTTTTATGGCGATGTCAGCGGATATGATGGAAAAACCAAAGTGAAATATTACTCACTGATGGCAGGTCCGGCATATCGCATCAATGACTACATCAGCTTCTATGGATTAATTGGTGTTGCCCATACCAAAGTGGATGAGAACGTGACTTATATCGGAGTCTACTCCGAAGAATATAGCGAAAATAAAACCTCTTTTGCCTATGGCGCTGGTGTTGTCGTGAATCCTGTCAGCAACCTCTCTGTAAGTGTTGGCTATGAAGGTACTCGCGTAAAATATAACGAAGATGTTGCCATCAATGGTTTTAACATCGCTGTAGGTTATCGGTTTTAAGCCGTTGAGATGATCAAGCATTCCGGTTAACTGACCGGAATGCTTAGCCTGCCAATCCCGACATCAAAAAATCACGAACTCCCCGTACTCCCCCGCTTAAAGTAACAACCGCATACGTGGCGCATGCTCCCCGATGCCGTAAATGTGGTAAGCAAACGGGGCAGCCCCGATCATAACCCTGGCGCACCTCAGTTGCTGAAATGCATTGTAGCGGCAACTATCTGACTGTTTTTTAAGTTGTTATCTTCTTTGTGGCCGGGTTATCGCTGCTGCTTTTCCAGCCTCAGAACTCTCCTAAAAACTGGTCCTGATAGCAAAGTGACCAATTTCCTCCATTTATCTGATGTTGCATTTTCGGTCCATCTGTAAAACTTCATCTCAACAAACACGGCGCGCCGGTTATACCTCAGTTAACGAGGATGCTTTAGCAGCAGGATTGCGCGGTAACACTTTTCAGGAGGAACTTCCTGTGAATAAATCAATGTTAGCGGGTATCGGTATTGGTGTGGCAGCAGCTCTGGGTGTTGCAGCCGTAGCAGGCATGAACGTGTTTGATCGCGGTCCTCAATATGCTCAGGTACTGTCTGCAACGCCAATCAAAGAGAGCATTAAACAGCCTCGTCAGGAGTGCCGTAATGTCACTCTGACTCACCGTCGGGCCGTGCAGGATGAAAACCGTCTTGCCGGGTCTGTATTAGGTGCAGTGGCAGGTGGAGTGCTGGGTCACCAGTTTGGTGGCGGTCGCGGCAGAGATGTGGCGACAGTAGCAGGTGCGGTAGCGGGTGGTTATGCCGGTAATCAGGTCCAGGGCGGACTGCAGGATCGGGATACCTACACCACAACCGAACAGCGCTGCAAAACCGTTTACGATAAACAAGAGAAAAAACTGGGATATGACGTGACCTATAAAATAGGCGATCAGCAGGGTAAAATCCGTATGGAAAATGACCCCGGCACGCGTATTCCACTGGATCGCAATGGTCAGCTGGTTCTCAACGGCGATCAGGCGTAATTGGGCAAAGCTTTGCCGCTCACGCGGCCACACAGCACAACGTAATACAGCAGTAATGAAAAAGGCGCATCTCAGGATGCGCCTTTTTTTGCGGCAAACTACCCGGCGTTTTACCGGTTAGATCACCAACGCACGGGCAGGGTGTTACGCCTGCCGCTGAGCCAGTTGCGAAACAAATCCCTGCACCCACTCAAGCCGCACCTTTCTTTCCGATAGCTCACGGGTAAACCGCAGTCGCGTCGGCCCATCCAGCTTCCACTGCTGAGGCTCTTTCTGCAGCAGGCCTATCAGCCATGCCGGATCCACGTTGTTCTTCGGCGCAAAATCGAAATAACCGCCTTTGTCGCTGGCTTCGATCTTACGCAGACCGACAGCGCGGGCTTTCAGCCGGATAATCGCCACATCCAGCAGGTTACGCGCCGGATCGGGCAGCAGGCCAAAGCGGTCGATCATCTCAACTTTCAGCTCCTGCAACTCCTCTTCAGCCTCCGCGCTGGCGATGCGTTTATAGAGTGAAAGACGGGTACTGACATCCGGGATAAAGGTCTCGGGCAGCAGGGCGGGCATCCGCAGCTCCACCTCGGTCTGGTTGCTGGTGAGATCTTCCAGTGACGGCTCGCGACCCGCTTTTAGCGCCTCGACCGCATTCTCCAGCAGCTCCATATAAAGCGTGAAGCCCAGCGTCTCCATCTGTCCGCTCTGCTCATCACCCAGCAGTTCGCCGGCACCGCGAATCTCCAGGTCGTGTGTTGCCAGGGCAAAACCCGCTCCCAGATCTTCCAGTGAAGCGATCGCCTCCAGCCGCTTATGCGCATCGGCGGTCATCGACTTCGGATGCGGTGTTAACAGCCAGGCATAAGCCTGATGATGCGAACGCCCGACGCGACCACGCAGCTGATGCAACTGCGCCAGGCCAAAGTGATCGGCCCGCTCAATGATGATGGTATTGGCGGTCGGAATGTCGATACCGGTTTCGATAATGGTGGTACAGACCAGCACGTTGAAACGCTGATGGTGGAAATCGTTCATCACCCGTTCCAGATCACGCTCACGCATCTGACCATGGCCAATCGCGACACGCGCTTCCGGCACCAGTTCGCTGAGACGCTGCGCCGCTTTCTCGATATTTTCAACGTCATTGTAGAGATAGTAGACCTGTCCGCCACGCAGAACCTCACGCAGGATCGCTTCGCGGATCACCAGATCGTCAAATTCACGGACAAAGGTTTTCACCGCTAAACGGCGGGCAGGCGGCGTGGCGATGATCGAGAGATCGCGCATGCCGCTCATGGCCATATTCAGGGTGCGAGGGATTGGCGTTGCGGTCAGCGTCAGAATGTCCACATCGGCGCGCATCGCCTTGATGCGCTCTTTGTGACGCACGCCGAAACGGTGCTCTTCATCGACAATCAGCAGACCGAGATCGTGCCATTTGAGATCGCTCATCAGCAGCTTATGGGTGCCGATTAAGATGTCGATCTTGCCATCGCTGGCCTGTTCCAGCACCTGCGTCTGCTCTTTGGCAGTACGGAAACGGGAAAGCATCTCAATGCGAACCGGCCAGTTGGCGAAGCGATCGCGGAAGTTATCGTAATGCTGCTGTGCCAGCAGGGTGGTCGGCACCAGCACGGCCACCTGTTTATGGTTCTCAATCGCCAGAAACGCCGCGCGCATGGCCACTTCGGTTTTACCGAAACCAACGTCGCCGCACACCAGACGGTCCATCGCCAGCGGCTCGCACATATCACTCAGCACCGCGTTAATCGCCTGCGCCTGGTCCGGGGTGGTTTCAAACGGGAAGCTTTCGCAGAACAGCTGATACTGCTCGCGATTATGCTTAAAGGCAAAGCCGGTTTTGGCGGCGCGCTGAGCATAGATATCCAGCAGTTCAGCCGCCACATCACGCACTTTCTCAGCCGCTTTCTGCCGTGCGCGTGACCAGGCATCGCTGCCCAGTTTGTGCAGTGGTGCATTATCGTCGGCACCGCCCGCGTAGCGGCTGATCAGGTGCAGCGATGAAACCGGCACATAAAGTTTGGCGTCGTTGGCGTAAGAGAGCATCAGATATTCCGCCTCAATGCCGCCAGCTTCCAGCGTGGTGAGGCCGATATAACGACCTACACCGTGTTCCAGATGCACCACCGGCTGGCCGGGATGCAGCTCCGCCAGGTTACGGATCAGAATGTCCGGATTGATAGTGCGACGGGTATCCTGACGGCGACGGCTGACGCGTTCGCCCAGCAAATCGCTTTCGCAAATCAGCGCCCGGTTGCCCTGGGTATCAATAAAACCGCGCTCGCTGGCGCCGATCATCAGTCGGAAACGCTCTTCGCCAACCTCATCGAAGCGGTGCACCGGCTGAGGACGCAGTTTAATCCGGGCCAGCAGATCCTGCAGGCTTTCACGGCGGCCTTCACTTTCGACCGAGAAGACCACGGTGCCGCTGAAGGTCTCAATAAACTGACGCAGATGATCGAGTGGCGCTTTTGCCTGCGCCTGAACGGTCAGGTCAGGCAGCGGGGTATAACCGAGGTTGGTATTCGCGGCTTTGGCGGGCAGCACCTCATTGGTCATCTGGATGCGCGGCCAGGCTTTCAGCTCTCCCATTAATGCATCCGGACGCAGCCACAGGGTGACCGGCTCCAGCAGTGGACGCATCGGATCAACGCGGCGATTTTCATAGCGTGCCTCGGCATCCTGCCAGAAGCGGCTGGCGCTGCCTTCAAGATCGCCACAGTTCACAATCAGGGTATTATCCGGCAGATAGCTGAACAGACTGGGCAACGGCTGCTCAAAAAACAGCGGCTGCCAGTATTCGATGCCCGCTGGCAACGTGCCTTTGCTGACCTGCTGATAGACATGCTCCGACTCACGG
>Ga0265797_10006705_pt1 | contig 16126 bp, 19 predicted proteins | sample P2T30metagenome_FD_192433 | JGI IMG/M metagenome (GOLD analysis project Ga0265797, IMG submission 192433) | Plant litter microbial communities from East Loma Ridge, Irvine, California - P2 T30 | ecosystem: Environmental > Terrestrial > Plant litter > Unclassified | place: USA: California... | reverse complement strand
GAGCCTTCAATCTTTCCTCAATTCATGCCCTTTCCGCGAGCTTTTGGTAGTTTGCGACCGTTCGGGAACACCGTGGATTCATGAGCGAAAGATACGGAAGCAACAATGGATCTCTCACGTCCAGAAGCTCTAATGGTGTGGTCTTGGGTAGATCGGCCTTAAGGGAGAACGCAGGACCGTACGCTTCTAACAACTCGCTTTCGAAAGGAGGCGACCATCGCATGCAAGATCCAGAGCTTCCGTTATCGCCCTCTCGCTTCGACATCAGCGATAGCGACTATGAAGAATACAACGCGCACAGTAATCGAAGTCGCGGGTCACGCGACCTACCCATCCGGAAGGCTGTCAACACTGAAACTGCTTTACCGCATGTAGACGACAGCGAAGACGCAACAGCCAGCAGAGAGGAGCCGCTAGCATGGCGCTCCTTGCCCAGAAAAGACCAGCTCTTCGTTTTAACGCTCGCACGCTTCTCAGAGCCACTTACGCAAACATCGCTGGGCTCATACCTCTTCTACCAACTTCAGTCGTTCGATCCATCGCTTCCAGACTCAACCATTGCGTACCAGGCCGGTGTTGTTGGAGCCGCATTTCCTTTCGCGCAATTTCTTACTGCGATGCTTTGGGGACGTTTTGCGGACGCGGAGTATGGTGGGCGCAAGAGAGCTATTTGCCTCGGGTTGCTGGGAACAATGTTTGCTGTTGTTGGCTTTGGATTTTCGCAAAGCTTTGGTGTGGCTGTCACGTTCAGGTGCCTTGGAGGTGTACTCAATGGTAACATCGGGGTGATGCGTACGATGATCAGCGAAATTATCAAGGAGAAGAAGTACCAGAGTAGAGCGTTCCTGCTACTTCCTATGACGTTCAACATTGGGGTCATTGTTGGGCCCATTCTCGGTATTGTACTTCCCACACATGGTCTCACGGAAACTAGCTGACCTTGACAGGCGGCCTGCTAGCCGATCCTGTACAGAGCTACCCAGTTGTATTTGGACCTGGTTCAGCACTTGGTGGGAAGAATGGCGTATACTGGATGACCAAGTGGCCCTATGCCTTACCAAACCTCATGAGCGCCAGCTTCCTCTTCTTCTCAGCCCTCGCAGTGACTTTCTTCCTCGAGGAAACAAGCGAAATCCGCAAATACAAGCCAGACTATGGCTTGCGGGTGGGTCGCTGGATACGACAATGTGTATTCCGCCAAATCAACGCCTCGTCGGACGGATACAGTGCGATCGCAGCAGACGAAGAATCAGCTACAAATTTTGAGATGCAACCTACACCAACTTCCGCCCATCATGAGACGGCAGCAATGTCCGACAAGCCCACAAAATCGCTACGTCAAGTTCTACCCTTTCGCCGCATCTGGACCCGCAACCTCATCATCACACTCTTTGCACACGGCCTCCTCGCCATGCACGTTGGTGGCTTCAATGCACTCTGGTTCATCTACCTCGCCACACCACGTTACGACCCCGCGCATCCTCACCCGCAAAACTTCGAGCCTCACGGACTCTTCAAGTTCACTGGTGGCCTCGCACTGCCACCAGCACGTATTGGCTTCGCAGCCGCTATCCTCGGCGTCATTGGTATCTCATTACAGCTCTTCATATACCCGAAGCTTGCGCATCGCCTTGGCACAGCGAAGAGCTATCGCATTTTCCTCGTCCTGTTCCCTGTCACGTATGTCCTCGCGCCGTTCATCAGCCGTGTGAAGAGTACATCCGAGCCACCAGCTGGCGTATCTGGACCACTGGTATGGATCGCGATCACCTGTGTGCTATTCATACAAGTTCTCGCCCGCACATTTGCTCTACCATGTACTGCCATTCTCATCAACAACGTATGTCCGCACCCGTCGGTACTCGGCACTGTGCATGGCATCGGACAGTCGGTGTCGAGTTTGACGAGGACGTTTGGCCCGATTCTCTTCAGTTGGGTCTTTGGTAAGGGGCTGGATCTGGGTGTTGTGGGGATGGCGTGGTGGCTTATGGCTGGTGTAGCGGTTGTGGGGTGGGTTGTTGCGCAGGGAGTGAGGGAGGGGGATGGGCATGAGATTTTGTTGGAGGGGGAGAGGAAGAGTGAAGATGGGAGATCAGTCATGGAATGACGGACGAGCAGCACGTGGGAGAGAGGTCGTGGGCTCGACCATTCGCCAATTTTATCGCCTACACGACTACGAGATGAAAGATATAGACCTAATCGGTAAGCTTTGCCACGTTCTAGAGTAACCGCTTGTCTCCAGCAGTTATACTTACCAGCGCCATACCTGCGCGTGCGGCCCCCGGATGAGTTCACTGAGAGCCTCTCACCCCAGCATCAAGCATTTCGGAGTCGTTTCTGCCAGGAGTGAATGTTATCTCACGCTAACGACCGTCGCCTAACTAGAGCAAGATGGTCTATGCTCAACGCCGCTGGGTATATAATGTCCGATCTCTCTCGACCGTATCACCTCACTCACCCAGTCAACGCTGCATTTTCGATCAGATCACATCACGAACATTCCTCGTCGAAAACGTCGCGAGAAGCTCAAAGTCGCCTATACGAGGCACTCTGGGGCGACCATAGCCAGGTTCGCAGGTTCACTCTCCTCATACAACCCGCCAATGCGACATTCCTCAACGAAAGGTACGGGTACACGTACAAGTTCAAACCCGCGCCATACCAGGATGATCCCGTTTTCGACTGCATCAAAGAAGCCATCGCCCAGCTGAACGGAGACCCAGAACACGGCGTCCGTATGTGCAACCATAACTTCTGGGTACGAGCCTCGACAAATGCACCACCCATCTGGCCACCGAGTCCGAGCGATGAAGACCTCGAGGTCAAATTCTACACTTTCTTCCGGGACGAGCAGGAGTTCCCGGCAACTGCGCCTGTCTCCGTCATCTCGCGCGAAGGCCCGCTCACAGTCGACAAACTCCACGTTCGCGAAGGCGGCCAGTAGCTACCATTAAGGCTTGGCTCTTGAAGATTGGCGATGACTCAATCCTCTACAAGCGCATTCCGTCATCCATCGACTACTTCTGACACAAGCGCAACCCCAACAAGTTTTGCCTGATGCATATGCCTGCTGAGCTGCGTCTTGTGATTTTCGAGCGTGTCATTGCTCCGAGCGGCGAAGTGGTATTCTCTCAGCAAAGCCCGGAAGTTCGGATGAGTCGCCAACGTCGCGATGGCCGACCGTGAGAATGCGCACATCACCATGGACATCGGCTACAAGAAAGAGCACGTCACCGGTGGCGGCCTAAGCTACATGATGTGGGGTCGCTATCACCCACAGGAAGCTCGCGACCCGGTCGCTTCTCCGAATCTCTCGCTTCTCTACGTGAGCAAGCAGGTTCACGCCGAGGCACTAAGGGCTGGATGGGAAGGGCTGAAGCGTTGCTTCATAGACCACCAGATCTTCACCGCCGTGGCCGACTCCAAGGTTGGGGTCTCTCAGCAGTTCAATGTCCTCGGCTGCATCCAGCTCAGCTTCACCATGAAGTCATGGCTCAAGTTCTTCGGTATCGAAGTCCACGACACTGACACCACGGTCACTCGTGATGTCTCGACGTCGCTCGGACGGTATCTTGGAGCCCTCGACGAGAAGTGCAACCTCGAGCTCCGCTTTCGTGATCCGCGAGACGGCTACCATGGCGATCCTTTCCGCTACGCTGCGACGACCTGCCAGACCGTCATGACGGATTGGGTCATGGCGCTCGCGTACGAACAAATCAAGTATATCAAGAACGTCGATCTAGTTGGCCACATCAAGACACCCCAGCGAGCAAGGTGGCTTGATATCCTTGCCAAGCAGCACGCTGAGACCGACTACGATTTCGACTACGCCACGGCCATCCAATTCATTCTAGCCACAACCTCGGACGATCTGTAAGTGCTTAAACCGTTCTTTTACTTGCCAGTGCTAACAAACTTTATAGCCCTCTCGACTGCGTCTGTCGCAAGAACTGCCGTTGCTACTGGGAGAATCGCTGGTCAGAGACGATGGCTCGACGCTGACAGGGCCGCCGTACTTACTGCGACACTCATGTTTCTGCTATATATACTGACCGTGTGATAGGTACCTACTTCAGTACATTCTCTGATTTCGATTTCGAGGACGGTCGGGACAAGAATAGTACCATGACCATTGTGGGTCCAACTGTGTCGGCGGTGGTCCGAGGTTCAAGCGACGAGGAGTCCAGGTAGCACCTTACACGTCGATCGAGGACACTGGGTTTGGTTTCAATTGAATCCTTATCTGATGTGCATCCTGCCGAAGGCAAGGTGTGTCTCACATAGCATCGGAGCGTGAAAATGGCCGAGCTCCGAGACTCTTCACCACCATCGCAATCCACATCTAAATACTACGAGCGCATGCCAATCAGCATTCTGGCATTGACATCCATACTTCATATCCCCACTAACGCCGTGAAATCCTACCTCGGTACTTCTAGATCTTCCTCCATCCTTCCTAGCAGTTGCTCCCAATGCGCAACCTTTGCTGACCACCATGAAAGAGAGGCTCCAAGACTGCCTCGAAATTGTCCCACGGCTTACAATAGCACTTCATTACAACGGTGTTTAGCGGACTTAGAGATTAGTTGGTGTTGGATTGCGTAGCGACTTCCCGAGTGGTAGGATTCGCCGCATCACTCAATGCGTATTACCGTACGCATGCTATCAAAACGAAGTCATACTTTGGTAGGCCTGAATATTAAGCACCAAAGTAGAAGAGAATATAAGACGCAGCGTTCGCACAGTTTCCAAGGTCATTCCAGAACTTCAACGACGAGCAGATCCTCCCCGACTACGCCACCGTCTTAGCACTGACGCAAACCCTCTACTAGCACCTCTCCCTGTCATGTCCAACCCCCAAACCCCAACGCGTAAAATCGCTCTCGTGGGCGTACACCTCCCCTCCGTCCCACTATCTATCGCACAACTCCTAACACATCCCAGGGCTCAGGCAATCTCGGCTCCCACATCCTAACCTCCCTCCTCGCCCAGCCCCACCACTCCGTCACCGTTCTCACCCGAATCTCCGGCACCGCAACATTTCCTCCCTCCCCCTCCCTAACCATCACCAAAGTCGACTACTCCTCCGACACCGCTATCGTAAACGCTCTACGCGGCCACGACTTCCTCATCATCACTTTGTCTGCGCGCGCCCCGACTGACTTGCATCCACGTATTGTTAATGCTGCGGCCGAAACGGGTGTCAAGTATGTGGTGCCGAATTACTACGGATATCCGTTGAGAGAGCGTGGCGGTAGTGCGACCAGCGATGCACTCCTGAGCGGATTCGGCAGGTTTATTGATGACGTTAAGAGCGTAGAGGCGAAGGAAGTAAGGTGGTCCGCGCTTTGTTGTGGGTTCTGGTACGAGTATAGTTTGGGTATGGGGCAGGCGTGGTTCGGATTCGACGTCGCTGCTCGGAAAGTAAGTTTTGGTTCTCTCATATACTGGAAGAGTCTAACAGATGATGGTGACAGGTTACATTTTACGACGATGGCCTGACAAAGATTAACACATCTACCTGGTCTCTCTGCGGCTCCGCGCTCGCCGCACTAGTCTCGCTACCCGATCCCTCCCTCGATAATTTCACAAACATCAGCGTGAACATATCTTCTTTCCTGGTCTCGCAGCGCGATATGCTCGAATCCTTGCACCGCGTGCTGAGCACGAGCGATCAAGACTGGGAGATCACTTACCAGTCCTCAGCGGAGCGGTACGAAGAAGGCGTGGAGGAGTTTAAGGAGGGCAAGAGGGAAGGAATAGTTAAAGCGATGTATGCGAGGGTCTTTAAGGAGGGCGGGCGAGGAGATTATGAGACGGGGCGGGTGTTGGATAATGGGCGGTTGGGGCTGGAGGTGGAAGGATTGGATGAAGCGACTAAACGCGTGGTGGGGATGGTGAAAGAGGGGTTCGGGCGCAAGGGATGATGCGGGAGAGAAGAACGAGACATTTCTTTGGCCACATTCCAGATTGAACCTCGGCTTGAATAGCTTGCAGTATTTGAGGTCACGTGAGAGCGCGCTTGGTCACTTCCAAGTCTGGAAGTGCTGCCCCACCTTCCGTCACTCACCAATCGCAACGCGCCATCAACTTCGAAACACTCAAAACTGTCCCAGTCATTCGTACGACTTGCGGCGATGGCAATGGCACTGACCCAAGCCGCTTCCGCGTCCCACAGCAATTTGCTCGAGGAGCTCCTCCGATGGTTTGCTTCACTTGCCTCACTCCACACGCGTGTCGACATTACTGACACGTCACAGTCTGATCGTATCGGAGGCAGCCACTAAGCAAGAGTTGGAAGACGAAATTGTGCGGATTACACGCATCGCGAAGCAGCAAGCGCAAGACGCGTGGGCGAAGTCTGGCCGAGAAGGCAAAGGCAAGATGATGATTTTCGACCCCAGCAACTCCCACATCGTGAGGAAGCTACGTAGCGAAGCTGAAGCTATCCATGAACGAATCGTGACCGCGGTCGAAATTTACAATGCTGCGGTCTGCCTGGAAACCAGCATCAACATGTGTGCTAAGCTGCCTCGCGAACTGCGCGACATGGTCTACGAACACCTTGTAGGTGGTGAGGTAAGTGTCAACAACTGCTCTACCGGCGTCAAGGTCACAGGCAAAAGCATGTGTACGTCGCTCGTCTATAATCTGCCGCGGACTGGTCACGACACGCACGCGCAACCATACTTCGCCGACTCACCCTGCACGGCAAGCGATCAGCTCTGTAGCGAGCTCTTGTGGCGTTCAGGACGCACGGATCCAATGGCCGCGGCGGAGCTGAGATGCGCCTGGTATCGTTTCAATGAGTTCCTCATCCCGTGGGACATTTGTTGCGGTTATGAGGAGAAGCAGATCACGTGCTGGTGTTCTGGTGCTACTTCCTTACTTATCGAGTACCTCTTACCTCAGCTGTATCCTAGATACGTCATGTAAACAGACCCTGCTGCTGGCCTTCTTGGAGGTCCACACGAGCAGTAGAACACAACAGAACAATACACAATACTTTGCTTGTACTGCAATCTACACTGCAACAACATTCCCCTACCGTCCTTCTTTTTCGCCAGCGATGATAGGTTTCAAAAAGGGCACGACTCATCCCAGCTCATCACAAAGGTGACGATAGAAGTCTCAGTACAGGATGTGATCGAGGACGCGTGGAGGACTCATTGGTCAATAACCCGTTACTTCAACGAGATGAGCACCTACTTTCGAGCCCTGATGCGCATCGGTATTCAAGCACGACTACACATTCGCTTCTTGCAAGCCAAGCGCCCCGTTAGGCATCATGAGGAGGACCTCAGACTGGTGCTGTTGACGCTCAGCACTGCAGCTTATCCACTGATCCGAGAGGGTCGAAGGCTGCAGGCATCAATCAAGTACGCTGGCTCAATATCTGCTCGGGACGAGAGCGCATGGACATCATGGGAGAGGACTGGATTACGGGTGTGCTGCAGAGTGCAGACACAGATAATCTCATCACGGCGAACGAGATGCTGGGAGGCATTTACGAGATTCGGGCACTGTGAGAAGAAGAAGGGGTTCAATCAGTGAAAATCTCTGATTGGCTCTGGCGCTATGACGCCATCAGGGTCGTCGAGGATTCGGCAGGAGCTACCCCGCCAACGAAGAAAATGTTAATGCGCGTTGGTCGCCATCACAGTGAATGCTAAGACGCGTCAAACATCTCAGTCGCGTCTTCACTCCCCAATTAAAGCTTCTAACACTCACTCGATCCATCTCCATCCCGTATCGTAAGATGGCAGGCGTACCAAGCACATACGATGGTATGCACCTTGTTCACCACGTGAATCTCCATCACCACTTACAAGCTGTACAGCACCAGTGCACATCGCTGTCATTGGCGGCACAGGCATCTCCTCCCTCCCGGGCTTCAAGCTTGCCGCGAACCTCGACACCGACACGCCCTGGGGCAAGCCCTCATCCCCCATCAGCATCCTTGAGCACTCCTCACCCAGCAACGGCAAGACCGTCGCCATTGCCTTCCTCTCGCGCCACGGCCTGCACCACGAATACGCGCCGCACGAGGTCAAGAACCAAGCCAACATCGCGGCCCTACGCCACATCGGCGTGCGCACCATCATTGCGTTCTCGGCCGTCGGCTCGCTGCAAGAGGAGATCCGCCCACGCGACTTCGTCGTGCCAGATCAGATCATCGACCGCACAAAGGGCGTGCGGCCCTTCACCTTCTTCGAGAAGGGCATGGTGGGTCACGTGGGCTTCGGCGACCCATTCGACAAGCGGCTTGCCGAGATTGTGCGCAAGTGCGGACACAGCCTGGAGGGCGAGGGCGTCACGCTGCACGACAAGGGGCTGCTGATATGCATGGAAGGACCACAGTTCAGTACACGTGCAGAGTCGAATCTATACAGGAGCTGGGGCGGCAGTGTCATCAATATGAGTGCCCTGCCGGAAGCCAAGCTCGCGCGCGAGGCGGAGATATCTTACCAGATGATATGCATGGCGACGGACTATGACTGCTGGCGCGGCAACGGCGAAGAGGATGTTAATGTTGAGATGGTCATGGCGCACATGAAGGCGAATGCTGAGAACGCGAGACGCTTTGTGGGCGCGGTGCTGAACGATTTGACCAAGGAGGAGCATGATGAGTTGGTGAAGGCGAAGCATCTGGAGGGGCAGATGAGGTTTGCGGGCGCCATGACGAAGAAGGAAGGCAGGTGGGGAGATGCGGAGAAGAGTTTGGAGTGGTTGTTCCCGGGGTACTTTGATTGAGCTGGTGGTAGTAGGGTGAGATGTAGGTTATGTGAATATGTGCTATTGACATGACATGGACGATAAGTTTCAACATTAAGTTCTACACAGATGGTCCCTCGTCACAAAAGAATGACTCCACGACACCGAGATACTCCATAACACTCCAGAACGCATACCTCCCTGTCTTCGTTTTCGTCGGCCGCTTGGTAGCTTGAAACAAGCTCACAGCAAGGTTAAGAAGCATCACATCACTCCCTGCACAAGATGTCAGCCAACTCATAAGTGAAAGAACTCTTCCCCGTGTCATCTTACCGCTAGCACCAATCATAGACGCAGCAACAGGAAGTATCTTGTCCCTCCCCGAGACCCTAGAATCGTACGGTATTTGCGCAACTGCCCTTATTTCAATTCTCGCTCAATTGTTCGAAGGAGGAGGTACTCACTCGGCAGTACTACCTGCGGAAGTCTCAGCGCAGACACTATATTCAGCGCATCGAGCCCAACACGCGGCGTTGGCGCAACGAATTGATCGCGATAAACAGGCGCGCCGGGACCGATTGGCAGTATCAGAACGGCCGGTGCGTCGTGCTGCATGAAGTATTCGTCGATTTGGAGAAATGGGAGGGGTCAGATATGCTGGGTTGACTGTGAAAGCGCACAGCTTGCGTTCTTATTGCCGTCTGCTACAGCTGCTGGTATCAAGCTACTCGGCATGTCCCGAAGAAGCTCGAGATTCGTCGCGAGCGTTCCGATGGAGTCGCAGCTCCCGGCGCAATTAGCAACTGTGAATGCAGACATGTCTCTTATGGGAAGCTAGTATCCACGCTTCTGGTGAAATATCATGTCAGTGAACGTACGGATGCTGAATACCGCGGTTTGAGCAGCGGGATCGCGAATATTGACTAAAGCCAACTTACGCGATTTTGTCAGCCGGCGGGTTTGACGAGTTTGGATAAAAAGAGAGCCTACTTTCGCTGCCAGGAGAGACATTACGCTCCCGCGGCTGTTGCACCGCCCGTACTTCTCTGCTCAGGATTTAAGTGCCATCTCCACGCGCGTTGAACGGAGACTCGAAGTCACACCATTCACATGGCTTTTCACTGGATGCGAAAGTTGTGAATTCGGTTTTGCCAGCGGACATGGTGCTAAGACCAATCAGGCGTTGAATGTACGCGGATGATTCGCCCTCACGGCTGTACGTCACGAGGAAAAATTCACATCGGTTCGATGTGCGAGATCCTGCCAGGGCGAAATCATTTCTCACTGACACCCTTATCCCGGCTGAAGATTGTGTTGCAGAGGCTCTGGAGTAGCATCGGCTAAGGTATGCGGCAAGATTACCGTCGCTTGATATCATTAGGACTAGGGCCTTGAAGCTCGGGGCTGTTGTGTCGATTTTCACATGTTTGTGTAGGGGTGCGCGATGATCTTCAGGCAGATCGTGATAATCTACTGCGGTTCTCAATCGTAGTGAGGGTTGTCTTTCATTTCTTCGGCGTTTGCACAATCATGAATTGTGATAGGAAGGGGGATGGGAACACCTCATCAAACGGGGCAAATGCGATGATTTTTTGCAGGATGCTGGGGCTTGTGATGTCAAAATCTTCCGCGGGAGGAAAGAAGAGAGACGGCACTGGTTTGACGAAGTATTCGAAATGATGCGTAGTGTGATGTGGAGGTAGCGTGTGATTCGCATCATGAGGCTGAGGCTGAACGGATTGTACTTGCCTATCGAATGCAGTTCCAATCCCGGACTATGCTTCATGTTTCGAGCCTGAATTACTTCAAGCTCAGATAAAGGTGAAGAGACTCAAGCCTCGACTCAAGAGCTTGGTGTGGTTAACTCGTGGGTAATTTGATTGAGCTGAGGCTCTCACCCGGTGAAGTTTACTGATGGCATGACATGGGCTATAGGTTTCAACAGATGGTACAACATCCTCCGAAAAGTGCTGCGACAATTTTATTGCGGTCCATCTACAGACTACTGGCCCAAGTTTCGACAACGTAAGACCTGCAAGCGAGACACTGATTATGCGGCACCAGCGAAACCTCGGCCTACTAGTTTTGTACCGCAACTGGCAGGTCGCAAAAATCTTCATCCCACAATGATCGCATCTCACCATCATCAAGAATTGCCAGCCGAGCACTATCGATAGCTACCCGCAGCCGAGAAGTACATAAAGGCCGTCAAATATATCTACCTTCCTCTTTCAGTACAAGATCTGCATCGTCTCTTCTAAACCTTCGACACGCAAGCAAAAGGGCGTGATACCAAAACGTAACATCCCAGGAGTTCAACTACTAGATATACCGACTAAAGCGGCAGGTGTAAATGTCCAGGAAGGCAGGTACTGTGTAACAATACACAACAAAGCGCACAAAAGCCGTTTCGTGTCAGATACATTTCCTGCGTACCACGCTTATCGCACCGATCGGCATATCTTTGCTACCAAGATATCTGCCGTGTCGGGACAACATGGCAACATCCCAGTATGAGCATAGGACGCACGCGGCAGTCGAGAGTGGGAACACCAAAGGTCAACAGAACCCCTGTAAAGAAAGCCACATATAAACTCAACGGTGCCTTTCCGTTACCAGCTGTTTGGTTCAGATCTGCCGTCGTAAGATCAATCGTGATCATGGTCTCGGCATGGTTCATTGCGAAGGCTCTGGTGGTATTTGCGCCACTGACGAGTGTCTGGGCGCATGAGTCGAAGTTTCCGGCGCTGTTGGATGCGACCGGTGAGGAGTTGACGTTGGGATTGGAGAGGGGGGATTTTACGAGTGTGAATTTGGTAGAGGTATGTCTTCGTCACAATCTCCTCGGTACGAGTACGGTCTTCGATAGGGAAGTTGAACAACATGGAGAAAGAGGTGGCATGAGTGTGAACGAAGAACGACTGAATAGCGAAGATGAAGTCTGAGCTGACTTAAACCAGGCATATGTCGGCCGTATTCTCGAAGTCAACTCAACACTGCATATGGTCACTGAGATCAATCCCGATGCGTGGATGATAGCAAAACAGTTGGACGCGGAGAGGGCGAATGGAACGCTTAGAGGGTATGTTCCTTGATCCTCCACGCAAATTTGGTTCTGACTTCACCGCCAGGCCTCTCCACGGCCTTCCCATCCTCATAAAGAACAACATCGCCACCAATGATCAGATGAATAACACCGCTGGATCGTGGTCCTTAGTCGGCGCCAAAGTGCCACGTGACTCCACCATGGCTGCTAAACTTCGTAAAGCCGGCGCGATCATACTCGGCAAGACTAATCTCTCCCAGTGGGCCAACTACCGCTCTTTCAACTCTTCCAATGGCTGGTCTGCGCAAGGCGGGCAGACCTACGGTGCATACTACCTGGGTCAAGATCCGAGTGGGAGTAGCAGCGGTAGTGGTGTCGCGTCTAGTATCGGTCTTGCATTTGGTTCTCTGGGCACTGAAACCGATGGAAGCATCCTGTCACCAAGTCAGCTCAACAACATTGTCGGTATCAAACCCACGGTTGGTTTGACCAGCCGCTCCCTCGTCATTCCCATCTCCGAGCACCAGGACACTGTCGGCCCTATGGCACGCACCGTCAAAGACGCAGCATACATCCTGCAAGCCATCGCTGGCCCAGACTCATACGACAACTACACCTCTGTCATTCCTTGGGCTAACAGCACCGTGCCCGACTACCCAGCCGCATGCCAATTTGATGCTCTCCTTGGTAAGCGCATCGGCGTGCCGCGCAACGCAATTGGCACCCCTAGCCGAAGCACCGCACCGATATACGCTGCCTTCGAAGCTGCGCTCAACACTCTGCGCAGTGCCGGCGCCATCATCGTTGAAAACACCAACTACACTGCTTTCGACCAGTACCTCGAATCCTCCGCCGAAGACACAGTTCTATCCGGCGACTTTGGCCCAAATCTCGCCGCGTACCTGGCACAACTAACATACAACACCAACGACGTCAATGATCTCTCCGACGTACGAAACTTCACGCAACACTTTCCCGCGGAAGAATACCCGTCTCGCGACACCGCCATCTTCGACACCTCCCTCTCCCTCAACTTCACCAACACCGACGCCCAGTTCTGGAACGCATACCAAGAAAATCTCTACCTCGGCGGTCCGGGCGGTCTGCTAGGTGCCCTGGCAACATACAATCTCGACGCCGTGGTTCTTCCTACGCGGAGCGCGTCTGGTATTTCTGCGATTATTGGCGGGCCCGTGGTCACGGTGCCGTTGGGAGCGTATCCGAGTAATACTACGGTGGTAACCAACAGACGCGGTAATCTGAATGCCACGGCGCCGAATATTCCGTTTGGACTGGCGTTCGCTGGTGATTATTGGAGTGAGGAGAGTTTGATTGGGTTTGCGTATGCGTTCGAGCAGCGCACGTTGGTGAGGGAGAAGGTGAGGCCGTATGTGCGGCCGACGATTGAGTTGGAGGATGTTTTGGGGTACTAGAGAAGATTCCAGGAAGAGATTCATGGAGGTGTGCGCAATATGACTTATTGTCTATCCGCGTTCCGAGGATCTCATACTACTCGTATATCTCAATGAGCATCACAAAGATCTTCAAACTGTAATATAAGTGTGTGCACTTCACTGTGTTGGAGCATACGCCCGTTCATTCCCCAGCCACATCCTTAACCTCCCCAGTCTGTCTCAATGAATAGTCACCCGTCCCGTCTATCTCTATCTCTTCAGTCTGGTTGACCATCAGACCGACCCTATATCCATTGCCTTTCAGCGCCGCCAACTTCGGAATCAAGCTTGTACATGCTGTCAAAACATGCTCTTCTTTCTGCTTCTCGTCTTTCGCGCGCGTCGCGAACCGCACCAAAACACTCGCGCCTTTCTTCAACATATCTGTACCTTCCAGTGCGGCTTGCAAGCGCTCCGGCTTTGTTGGAGTGCCGAACAGGTATGCTATGCATGACGAACGATCGAATGTTAGTGCGTTGAGGTGGACCTCAATGCGTGAGACGAGCTCGCAGGGTAAGCGTCCGACCTGTACCTGGTCGGTTTCCAGAAAGCGTTTGATGAGGCCGGAATCGTCCCCGAAAACGAATGTTGAAGTGCTATAGTGTTGATCCAGCAACTCCCGTACAAAATTGTGACCTGCGTATTCTTTGTGCCACCAGTGCTCCGGATGCCAACTTTCTTTCCAACGCGCTTCGTCGTATGTGTGCATGCGCGTCGTTGGATCCAGAGTTGAGCGGAAGTATTCTCGGTCAATGGTCTGAGATTCGGGGATGAGGTGGGAATAGACCATGTCACGGAGCTCTCGGGGAAGTTGAGTCATCACGCGGGTGCAAAGCTGCACACATTCTGCTTTTGCTAATGACTCCAAGGTGTTTTGTTCATGTGCTATTGAGGTGTTGAGGTCTTGTTCGATAGCCTTGAGTTCTTGTTGTAGCACGGAAGCTCTGGTACGTTGTTGTCGAACAATGGTATGGGATCTATTGCACAGATCAGTATTCGCATTCCGGTCGCTAATCACATTACTGCTTACCGCAACGCTTGTTCACGTAGTTCTTGTTGACGCAGCATCATGTAGTCTGTCTTCCTTTGTTCGAACTTCACATCACAGATCTGTGGGGAGGACTTCAGGATTCCGAATTTTTGCAATTGATTCGTAGACGCAGAAGACACTTTTCGTATGATTCGAGAGGCCATGATGGTGCCCGCCCTAAGTTATCTAGGTGCTCACTCCATATCTTCGGCTTCGGCCGTAGATGTAACCAAGTACAGTAGGCCGGATGTAGATCAAGCGCCCCGCCACTGTCAGCCTCAGCATCAGCCTCAGCTCATGACCTGCTGATTGAAATGACGCCAGCAGGAAACTCAAATCACTGAAGTAAAATAAACTGTGTAGGAAGATGCAGGACTCATTCAAATCAGTTTGGGTAGGTAAGCAATGGTCGGGTCGGCGGTTGAGCCTGGAGGTCGGTGTGGGCGAGCGCGGATTGGTTCGCTGTTCTGTGATGATTTGTCGTCTTCCAGAGAGAGCAAGTGCAGCCAACTTCAGATGTCGAAATCTGAGTCCTCGAACATGTCGTCTGCCAGGGAACGATCAGATGCCCCGGTCTTTTGTCGGGCTTCACGCAATACTTCTTCGTATCTGTGTTTCTCGAGCTGCAATAGTCAGTGCTGTTCATGATAGAATCCAGACTCCCGATACGTACTTTCTTCACCTCGTCCTTCAAGATGTCGACTGCTTGGAAGTCAAAGTCTAGGTCTGTACCATCTTGCGCTGGAGAACCCCAGCCACCTGCGTCATCCTAAAACGAAAGCTTGAATTTGATCTTGTAGCCTCCTCGCTGGAGGCGTTTTAGGGTCGAGAAGATGGCCGGTATGATACCTTCGAGGATGTGACTGAGTTGGGTCTTGTGATCAATGTCCATATTCAGGGCGCGTAACAAAATAGTGAATTTGATACCGGACCGGAAGCCAAAGAGACTCTGAAGCTTGGAAAGTAAGTCCTTGCGGGCAGTCTTTGCGAACGTCTCGTGACTATTGTCCTCCCATGCACCCGCCGACCAGCCAGAAGTCGAATGATCCCTTGTCGCGGTGTGGAAACAGCGCATATGCAGAAATAATTGAAGGATTGAACTAAGATTGTATTCGGGTATGTATGTATGTATGTATGTATGTATGTATGTATGTATGTATGTATGTATGTATTGTTTAGCGTCCTATAAAAGCCTCCCAGGGGGCATGAAAGACAGGTAGCGCCCTAAATGTACTCAGGTGCTCCTATTCTTTGGGTGTTGGCAGTGTGTGCAGTCTCGTAAAGTAATTTCCGCCAGTTGAAAAGACTCTATCTAGGTTCCGGGCCGTGGGGCCGGGGGTTTGTTGAGCAATGAAGCAGAACTCTTATTCTAGGGCTAGTGGGCCTAGGGCGTTAGCGTTGAAGCTAGGGGAGGTGGTGTAGGGGTGGTAAATGGGCGAGGGATTGATAACATGGACATAAGCGGCCAAGGCCGCCCAGTGCTGTGTTTTGTAATGCCAAAACTTTGGTGGGGTCACAGAAGAGCAGCTTCAGCTGCTTCTTGCTCTATTTTGGCGTGCCAAGATATTCTGGTAGATACCTGGAATTATCGCCGGCAGATTGATGTGAAGTTGTAAGGGTGCGATGGATTGACCATAAGTGCAAGGTAAACAGTGATGAATTCGATGGAGAAGAAAGCTATCTGAGAGCAAGACGCATCTAATATACGTAGCTTGTTGTGCTTCGGGAAGCTTCGTTGGTGTTGAGGTTCTCGAAGGTTCCACCGAAGGTTCCACCGAAGGTTCCACCGAAGGCCACAGGCCAAGGAACGCCTATCAGGGCTTCAGCCCCTTACAGAAGTACTTAGTGAGCTCCAAGAGTGCCTCGAAGTGTTCAGGCTCA
>Ga0265797_10006704_pt1 | contig 16128 bp, 14 predicted proteins | sample P2T30metagenome_FD_192433 | JGI IMG/M metagenome (GOLD analysis project Ga0265797, IMG submission 192433) | Plant litter microbial communities from East Loma Ridge, Irvine, California - P2 T30 | ecosystem: Environmental > Terrestrial > Plant litter > Unclassified | place: USA: California... | reverse complement strand
TGGTCGACACCTGGGCCACCGTAGGTTCGTGCGCCCAGATCGGCAAGAACGTCCACCTGTCGGGCGGCGTCGGCATCGGCGGCGTGCTGGAACCGATGCAGGCCAACCCGACCATCATCGAAGACAACTGCTTCATCGGCGCGCGTTCGGAAATCGTCGAAGGCGTGATCGTCGAGGAGAACTCGGTGATTTCGATGGGCGTGTACATCGGCCAGTCGACCAAGATCTACAACCGTGAAACCGGCGAAGTGAGCTACGGCCGCGTGCCGTCGGGCTCGGTCGTGGTGTCGGGCAGCCTGCCGTCCGCCGACGGCAAGTACAGCCTGTACTGCGCGGTGATCGTCAAGCGCGTGGATGCGCAGACGCGGTCGAAGACCGGTATCAATGAGCTGCTGCGCGGCGTGTAATTTGCGCGGTAGTTTATAAGCTGGTTGGACGCGTGGACGGCGGAGCCATCCACCCCACGTTAGCGTTTCGTGGCGTGGACGGGTCTCCCGTCCACGCGTCCGACCGGCCCTTGAAATACCTGAACAACAACGGAGACAATGCGATGGCCATGGACCGCCTGTTCCAGCTGATGAAAGAGAAGAACGCCTCCGACATGTTCTTCGCCGTGAACTCCCCGGTGCACATCAAGATCAACGGCGCCCTCATCCCCATCAACCAGCATCGTCTCGAACCCGAGAACATCCTGTCGCTGCTGTCCGAAGTAGCCACGCCCGAGCAGCTGGGCGAACTCGAACGCGACAACGAACTGAATATGGGCGTCTCGGTCCCCAACCTGGGACGCTTCCGCCTGTCGGCCTTCCGCCAGCGCGGCTCGATCTCGGCCGTGTTCCGCTTCGTGCCAGCCGAGATCCCGCCGCTGGGCGGACTGGGCCTGCCGCCCGTACTGTCCGAACTGATCATGGAAAAGCGCGGCCTGCTGCTGGTGGTCGGCGCCACCGGTTCCGGCAAGTCGACCACCATCGCCGCCATGCTCGACCACCGCAACGAAGAGCGCACCGGCCACATCCTGACGCTCGAGGACCCGATCGAATACCTCTTCAAGAACAAGAAATCGATCGTCAACCAGCGCGAGATCGGCAGCGACGCCAGCAGCTTCGGCATCGCGCTGAAGAACTCGATGCGCCAGGCGCCCGACTGCATCCTGATCGGCGAGATCCGCGACCGCGAAACGATGGCCGCGGCGCTGGCCTATGCCCAGTCGGGCCACCTGGTGCTGGCCACCCTGCACGCCAATAACAGCTATAACGCGCTGAACCGCATCATCAGCTTCTACCCGATGGAAAACCGCGGCGCCCTGCTGCAAGACCTGGCCTCGAGCGTCAAGGCGATCGTCTCGCAGCGGCTGGTGAAGTCGGCCGCCGGCGGCGCGCGCCAGGCGGCTGTCGAAGTGATGCTTAACACCCGCTATATCGCCGACCTGATCGAAAAAAGCGAGATCGGCCAGATCAAGGAAGCGATGGACAAGAGCCTGTCGCCCGGCTCGCAATCGTTCGAAGGCGCGCTGTTCAAGCTGGTCAAGGATGGCCTGGTGACTCAAGAGGAAGCCTTGGCCAATGCCGACTCGGCCACCAACCTGCTGTGGCTGCTCAACAATGGACCGGAGAGCCAGGCCCAGCAGCAGGAGCAAGAGAAACCGGCGCCGCCGCAGGGCGCCTCGTTCACCGAGTTCACGCTCAATTCCTGACGCAGCGCGCAAGGCCCCTGGCGGCGCTGTCGTTCGCCTCATCTGTGTACAATCGGTCCTGACGCCCCCTTGTGCGCCCGCAGGCGCATACACTATCCTCTCGCCTCTTCGAACGACCACGCCGCTCCGGCGGCCCAGACTACCCATGACGACAACTCTCTACGGCATCCCCAACTGCGACACCGTCAAGAAAGCCCGCACCTGGCTTGCAGACAACGGTCACGACTTTACTTTCCATGACTTCAAGAAACAGGGCCTCAGCCGCGAACTGGTCCAGGGCTGGCTCAAGGATGTCGACTGGGAAGCCCTGGTCAACCGCAAGGGCATGACCTGGCGCAAGCTGTCCGACGAGCGCAAGGCGCAGATCCTTGACGCCGACAGCGCCATCGACCTGATGCTGGAAAACCCGTCCGTCATCAAGCGCCCGGTGCTGCAGGGCGCCGGCCCGGTCTCGGTCGGCTTCTCGAGCGACGCCTACGCCAGCAAGTTCGAAGGCGCCAGGTGAAACCCTCGCGCACCCTGCTGCTGACCGAAGAGCTGATCGCGCTCGATTCGATCACGCCGCATGACAAAGGCTGCCAGCAGCGCCTGATCGCGCTGCTGGCGCCGCTGGGCTTCAGGTGCGAGACGGTCGAGTCGAACGGCGTCACCAACCTGTGGGCGCGAAAAGGGACTGAAGCGCCGCTGTTCGTGTTCGCCGGCCACACCGACGTGGTCCCGACCGGCCCGCTGCACCACTGGGAATCCGGCCCCTTCGTGCCGACCCAGCGCGACGGCAAGCTGTACGGCCGCGGCGCCTCGGACATGAAGACCTCGATCGCGGCCATGGTGGTCGCGTGCGAGGAATTCATCGCCGACCGCCCCGACCATCGGGGCTCGATCGCCTTCCTGCTCACCAGCGACGAAGAAGGCCCGGCGGTCGACGGCACCGTGGTCGTGGTCGACCTGCTGGAAGAGCGTGGCGAAACCATCGACTACTGCCTGGTCGGCGAGCCGACCTCGAACCACGTGCTGGGCGACACGATCAAGAACGGCCGCCGCGGCTCGCTGTCGGGCCACCTGGTCATCAAGGGCATCCAGGGCCACATCGCCTATCCGCAGCTGGCGCGCAATCCGATCCACCAGGCGGCGCCGGCGCTGGCCGAGCTGACGATGGAAGTCTGGGACGAGGGCAATGAATACTATGCGCCGACCAGTTGGCAGATCTCGAACATCGCGGCCGGCACCGGCGCCGGCAATGTGATCCCGGGCAGCTTGAGCATCGATTTCAACTTCCGCTTCTCAACCGCCAGCACGGCCGAAGGCCTGGAGGCGCGCGTGCACGCCATCCTCGACCGCCACGGCCTGGACTACGACCTCGAATGGACGCTGTCGGGCCAGCCCTTCCTGACCGAGAAGGGTTTGCTGTCAGATACCCTGTGCGGTGCGATCAGGGAAGAACTGGGCGTGCAGGCCGAGCTGTCGACCACCGGCGGGACCTCGGATGGCCGCTTCATCGCCCGCATCTGCCCTCAGGTGATAGAATTCGGGCCACCGAACGCCAGCATTCACAAGATCGATGAACACATCGAGCTGCGCTACATCGATCCCCTGAAGAATATCTACCGCCGCACGCTTGAACGCCTGCTGGGCGCCTGAAACAACACGAGAACAAGGCCATGACCAACACCACCTTCAGTACGCCGCGCGACCTGCTGCGCTACGCCATCACCCGCTTCAACGGCGCCAAGCTGTTCTTCGGCCACGGCAGCGCCGAGGCCTTCGACGAAGCCGCCTACCTGATCCTGCACACCCTGAAACTGCCGCTCGACCGCCTGGAACCGTTCCTGGACGCCAGGCTGCTGGCCGACGAAGTGCTGCAGGTAATGGCCGTGATCGAGCGCCGCGTCACCGAGCGCGTGCCGGCCGCCTACATCACCAAGGAAGCGTGGCTGGGCGAGTACCGCTTCTATGTCGACGAACGGGTACTGGTGCCACGCTCCTTCATCGCCGAACTGATCCCGCAGCAGTTCAGCCCATGGCTGACCGACCCGGACGGCGTCGAGAACGTGCTCGAACTGTGCACCGGCAGCGGTTGCCTGGCGATCATGATGGCCGACACCTTCGAAAACGCCGTGGTCGATGCGGTCGATATCTCGAAGGATGCGCTGGCCGTGGCCGAGACCAATATTCGCGAATACAAGCTCGAAGGCCGGGTCAACCCGATCGAATCGGACCTGTACGAGAACGTGCCGTTCAAGAAGTACGACCTGATCATCACCAATCCGCCGTATGTGAACTCGGAATCGATGCGTACCCTGCCGCCGGAATACCTGAACGAGCCGCAGATCGCGCTGGCCGGCGGCGAAGACGGCATGGACCTGGTGCGCAAGATCATCGCCGGCGCCGCCGAGCGCCTGAGCCCGGACGGCATCCTGGTGGTCGAGATCGGCAACGAGCGCGAGTTCGCCGAAGCCGCGTTTGGCCATCTGGGCCTGACCTGGCTGACCACCAGCATCGGCGACGATGCGGTGTTCCTGCTGACGGCCGAACAGCTGCAGACGGCGCAGTAAGCCATGCGATTTGCCGGCCTTGACTGAATGCGCCGGCCTTCGAACGTCGTCCCCGCGTAGGCGGGGACCCAAGTTTCTCACGCAGCCACTGCGTTCAACATCATTGGCTGCTCGCGCAAACCTGGGTCCCCGCCTTCGCGGGGACGACGTTTACAAGCCAACGATGAAATTTAGATTTTTACAAGAGTTCGACCATGATCCGAATCCAGAACGTCAGCCTGATGCGCGGCACCAAGCCCTTGCTCGTCGACGCCGACCTGACCCTCAACCCGGGCGACAAGATCGGCCTGATCGGCGCCAACGGCGCCGGCAAATCGAGCCTGTTCGGCATGTTGCGCAACGAGCTGCATCCAGACCAGGGCCAGATCGACTTCCCTGCCAAGTGGCGCATGGCCTACGTGGCGCAAGAAACCCCGCCGCTCGACCGCTGCGCGCTCGACTACGCGATCGACGGCGACGTCGGCCTGCGCAAGCTCCAGGCCGAGCTGGAAGAACTCGAATCGCACCCTGACGTCGACGCCCACGGCATGCGCCTGGGCGAACTGCACGGCGCCCTGCTCGACGCCGATGCCTATACCGTGCAGTCGCGCGGCGAACAGCTGCTGCTGGGCCTGGGCTTCTCGCTGGCCCAGATGAACCAGCCGGTGGCCAGCTTCTCGGGCGGCTGGCGCATGCGCCTGAACCTGGCGCAGGCGCTGATGTGCCCATCCGACCTGCTGCTGCTCGATGAACCGACCAATCACCTCGACCTGGACGCCATCATCTGGCTCGAGGACTGGCTCAAACGCTATCCGGGCACCCTGATCATCATCTCCCACGATCGCGATTTCCTGGACGAGATCGTGAACGTGGTGGTCCACATCGACGACCGCAAGCTGAAACGCTATGGTGGCAACTACAGCAGTTTCGAACGCCAGCGCGCCGCCCAGATGGTGCTGGCCGCGTCGGCGATCGAGAAGCAGAACCGCCAGCGCGCCCACCTCGAATCGTTCATCAACCGCTTCAAGGCGCAAGCCACCAAGGCGCGTCAGGCGCAGAGCCGGATCAAGGCGCTCTCTAAAATGGAAGAGCTGGCGCCGCTGCGCGCCGCCGCCGAATTCTCGTTCGAGTTCCGCGAACCGCTGGCCGCGCCCAATCCGCTGCTGGTGCTCGATGGCGTCGACGCCGGTTATCGCCTGCGCGACGAGCATGGCGACCAGGTCGGCACCAAGACCATCGTCAACCACATCGACTTCACGCTGACCATCGGCCAGCGCATCGGCCTCTTGGGTGTGAACGGCGCCGGCAAATCGACGCTGATCAAGACCGTGGCCGGCGAACTGACGCCGCTAACCGGAGAAGCGACCATCGGCAAGGGCCTGTCGATCGGCTACTTCGCCCAGCACCAGGTCGAGATGCTGCGCCATGACGAATCGCCGCTGTGGCACCTGGCCAAGATCGCGCCGACGGTGCGCGAGCAGGAACTGCGCAACTTCCTGGGCAGCTTCAACTTCCCGGGCGAGATGGTGACCAGCCCGATCAAGCCGTTCTCGGGCGGCGAAAAGGCGCGCCTGGCGCTGGCCCTGATCGTGTGGCAGCGTCCGAACCTGCTGCTGCTCGATGAACCGACCAACCACCTGGACCTGGAAACGCGCGAGGCGCTGACGATGGCGCTGGCCCAGTTCGAAGGCACCCTGGTCGTGGTATCCCACGATCGCCACCTGCTGCGCGCCACCACCGACGAGTTCATCATCGTGGCCGACGGCCGCCTGCAGCCCTTCGACGGCGACCTGGACGACTACAAGAACTGGCTGTTCAAGACCAAGCTGGGTAAAGGCAACGAGGCGCTTCCTGGCGCTGCCGCCCCGGCCAAGGCCAAGGCCGCCGCGCCGGTGGTGCAGGCGCTGGCGCCGACCGCCACGCCGGCCGAGCGCAAGGAACAGAAGCGGCTCGAAGCCGATGAGCGCCAGCGCCTGGCCGCGCAGCGCAAGCCGCTGGAAAACCGGGTCAAGCGGCTGGACGAGCAGATGACCAAGCTCAATGCGAAGAAGGCGGTGATCGACGCCGAGCTGCTCGATCCGGCGATTTACGAAGCGGGCAACAAGGACCGTCTCAAGACCCTGGTGGCCGACCAGGCGTTTGCCGTGCGTGACCTGGAAGCGCTGGAGATGGAGTGGCTGGAAGTACAGGAGCAGCTGGAAGCGCTGGCAGCGTAACAACGGTCACCACTGTCGTTCCCGCGAAGGCGGGAACCCAGGTTTGCCAGCGTTGAGACACCGTTTTTGATTTCGACTGAGCGAAGGACTTGGATTCCCGCCTTCGCGGAAACGACGTGTGAAGGTTGCGTGTGAAAGCTCGCGCCACCAGCTAGCGCGGTCCGCCTAGGCCACCCTCAACGGCCGCCGCGGCGACAACGACATCAAGCGATCGATATCGATCAACACCACCCGCCGTTCATCGATGCGCGCCATGCCGATCAGGTAAGCCGCCTCCGGCCCGCCCGGCAAGGGCTGCACCGCCTCCGGGCGCACGTGCACGATGCCGGTCACGCCTTCCACCACCATCCCGACGATCCCGCTCGACAGGCGCAGGATGATCACGTCGGTATCCGGCGCCGACCGGTCCCGGGCCGGCGCGCCGCCGGCACGCATGTCGACCACCGGCATGATCACCCCGTGCGACAACGCCACGCCGCCAATGATCTCGCCGTCGGCCGCGAAGCGTTCGAGCGAACCGAGCAACTTGAGCTCCTGCACCCGCGCACAATCGAGTCCGTACTCCTGCCCGTCGAGCATGAAGCTGAGGAATTCCCGCGGTATGGCATGCCGTGGCCCTGGAAAGCGCGGTACGCTGGACGAGATGTGCATGGGGGATCCTTTATGGTTGCGATCACCATCGTATGCCCACCCCTGCAAGCCGATGTTGACTGCAGTCAACTCCGGCCTCGCCTGGATCCATCTCAGGTCGCCGCCTGCGCCTCGCCGGCGGCCGCCTCCGAATCCCAGGTCCAGGCCCCGTCGCGGCCTGCGTACAGTACTTCTGCTGCCTTGGTATCGCGCAGGCGCAGCTTGATGTCGCGCGCCGCCAGGTCCCAGGCGCAGCCGAGGTCCGGTTCATAAGGCAGCGCCAGCACCTGCACCTCGCCTGCCAGCAGGCCCAGCGCCACGCGCGCCGCGCCGACCCGCTCGAAGCGCTGCGCCCCAAGGCGTGTCAACAGCGCCTTGCCGGCATCGCGCTCGGCGTCGAGCGCCTTGGCCTCTTGTGACAGCCGGCCCAGCTCCTTGAGCGCCGGCGCCACCGCCGCCGTCAGGCGCCTGAATTGCGGCTCCTGTTCCGGCGTGAGCACCAGTTCGCCCTTGCGCAGGCGCGGCGCCAGCAGCAGGTACTTGCGCATCTCGGGCTGGCCAGTGAGGGTTTCCATCGCCGCGCGGTGGCGCGCCGCCAGTTGGACGAACTGCGCCACCCGCTCATGCACCTGGGCCAGCGCCGCATCGATGCGCGCGCAGTCGGGCCGCAGCAGCCAGACCAGCATTTCGCCCAGCTTCCACGGCGCCGCGCTGCCGATCGACACACGCCGGCCGGCGATGGCGCAGCCTCCGGCATGCACCACATCGACCTCGTCGCCCATGATCTCGCAGTTGATCGCCGTCTCGATCTTGATGCGCGCGCCCGAGATCACGCAGTTCTCGGCGCGGCCCAGTACGACCTCGCCCCTGGCGGCCTGGATCGTGGCCTGCGACGACACGCCCAGCACCCGCACCCCGCCCTCCTGGTTACGCGCGCTGCCGCCCACCAGGTTGCGATGCAGGACCACGGCGCCGCCGCGCGAGACCACGTGCCCGTACACATTGCCGTGCACCGTGATGCCCTCGCCCTCGATGATGCGCTGCTCCTGCACCTCGCCGAATTCCTCGTAGTCGCCGGTCAGTTGCAGGTTGCCGGTGGTCCTGGCGCTGACGCCGTCGCGGCTGACGATCTTGTCGGTGATGGCGATGCGGCTGCTCTTGGGATCGACGCTTAAATAGCCATCCTGGCGCGCGACCAGGAATTCGCCCTCCGGCGCCAGCTCGACCGTCGTGCCGTCGGCCGCATAGGCGGCCAGATCGAGGTCCTTGGCTGTCTCGGGGGCGATCGGAATGCCGCTCAGGTCGAAACCCGGACTGCCGCTGGTACGCGGCACCTTGCGCAGCAGGCGCGTGCCGGCGACGACCTGCGGGAAGCGGTTCTGGAAACTCATCAGGTCGAGCTTGCCGTTGGCGAGCTGGCGCGGCGCGTCGCTGCGATGCAGCTCGCTCGTGACTTCCTCGACCCGGGCGTCGTCGCCATTGCGTGGATCGAGCCGCCGCGCCACCACGTAGCGGCCCGCCGCGCCGCTCTCGATAAGGCGCCGGATGGCGTCGACCTCGGCGCCGAAGCGGATGCCCTTGACCCACATGTCGGCGACGAATTCGTCGGCATTGAGCCGGGCGTGCTGCTCGACGCCTTCGGCATCGCGCTCGAACACCGGCTCGAAATAGTATTCGGCCTGGCCGTCGGCGATCCTGAGCGAGCGGTACAGGGCCTGGCGCTGCGGCGTGAAGGGCACGATGTCGTCGGCGATGCGCACCACCGCGCGGCCGGCCGCGTCGCGCGGCAGATCGGCACCATGGCCGTACAGGGCCTTGATCAGGACCGGGTAATCGAGGCCGGCAAAATAATGGTTCGAGCGCAGGATGCCGTCCACCGCCGCCGCCAGGGTCGTACCCAGCACTTCGGGATCGGCATAGATGCCGTCTTCCCGCCTGGCGATGCAGTGCTCGGGCCCGCTGGAGGCAAAACGAACGGCGGCAGGCGCAACGGCCAGGTCGACATCGGGTAGTACGGCAAGGTCGGACACGTTCACGCTCCAGTTGGCGAAAAATGTTGGCGGCAAGCCTGCCAACAGTAAGGTGGAGGTAAACATAGCATGTTGCGCAATCTAAATAAACATATGGCAACTAGATTTCTAAAAAGAAAATTTGTGACATGGCCGACACCATCGTCTATGCGGGTTTTTGACGACCAATCCAGCAAAACCGCGCAGGCAAAGGGGAACAGCCGGTCGTGAATGTCACATTCTGGAAACGACAACGGCGCCATCGGCGCCGTTGTTTTACATTACCAACCGCTGGGTCAGCGGCGGCGGGAGTTCGGATACAGGTCCGCCCCTTCCTTGATCTGGCGACGCAGGTCGCGCCGCTCGTCGGGCGACAGGCGCCCACCGCGGCGGCTGTCGCGTGCCGAATCGGATTGGGCTTCCGCTGCCCGGCGTTCCTGGTCGCGCATTTCATAGACGCGCGGATCCTGGCGCTGGTCTTGCTGGGCCTGCATCTGGAAACGGTCGCGCATCTGCGCGGATTCTTCGTTGCGTGGATTGCGGTCCTGGTTCTGCGCCAGTGCGCCGGCTCCGGTGCCTGCCAGCACGCAGGCGAGAACACCAAGGCGCGCAAGCCGGGCGAGCCGGCTGCCTGGGGCGCCGGATGCTGCTGGATTGTGGTTGTGCGCGTGGTTCATGGTGTTCCTCTTCCGCGTTGCCTGATAAACGGATAAGCTGTGTTGATCACTTGACGCCAGTGTAGGTGCATACCGAAAGCGGAGTAAGGCTTATTGGGTAAAGTTTGTAACACATTGTAATGGCTGAGCTGAGTCGTGCTGCCGGTGCAGCCATAAGAAGTTACCATAGCGACATTCATCTGACAATTCTGGACTGCTCTATGACTTCATCGACGTCGAACAATACCGCGGGTGCGAGCGCCACTTCGGGCCATTCCGCCAAGATCATGGTCGTGGATGACGATGTGCGCCTGCGTGACCTGCTGCGCCGTTATCTCACCGAACAGGGCTTCCAGGTCGTGACTGCCGAAAGCGCGCCGGCGATGAACAAGCTGTGGCTGCGCGAGCGTTACGACCTGCTGGTGCTCGACCTGATGCTGCCCGGCGAAGACGGCCTGTCGATCTGCCGCCGCCTGCGCGGCGCCGGCGACCAGACCCCGATCATCATGCTCACCGCCAAGGGCGAAGACGTCGACCGCATCGTCGGCCTCGAGATGGGCGCCGACGATTACCTGCCCAAGCCGTTCAACCCGCGCGAATTGGTGGCCCGCATCGGCGCTGTGTTGCGCCGCAAGGGCCCGGACGAGATTCCTGGCGCGCCGTCCGAAACCCCGCAGACCTTCGAGTTCGGCAACTTCGTGCTCGACCTGGGCACGCGCACGCTCAAGAAAAACGGCGAGACGGTGCCGCTGACCACCGGCGAATTCTCGGTGCTGAAGGTATTCGCGCGCCATGCGCGCCAGCCGCTGTCGCGCGAAAAGCTGATGGAACTGGCCCGCGGCCGTGAATACGAAGTCTTCGACCGCTCGCTCGACGTGCAGATCTCGCGCCTGCGCAAGCTGATCGAACCCGATCCATCGAGCCCGCTGTACATCCAGACCGTGTGGGGCCTGGGCTATGTGTTCATCCCTGAAGGCCAGCCACGCTAGTGTTCGCTCCATTCATGCAAGCGCGGCGCGCGCTGCGCTTCGCCTGGTTCAAGAGCGGCCTGTTCTGGCGCACCTTCTTCCTGATGTCGGTACTCACCGCGGTGTCGATGGGCGCCTGGATCGGCATGATCACCGTGTTCCAGCGTGACAAGCAGGTGCAGCAGACCGCCGAGCTGGTGGTGTCGGTGGTCACGATTACCAAGGCGGCACTTACCCACTCGGCGCCCGACCTGCGGCGCGAGCTGCTGCTCGAACTGGTGTCGAATGAAGGCATTCGCATCTTCACGCTCGAAGACACCGACGTCGTCGATCCGCCGCCGCATAACCTGTTGATGCCCGAGATCGCGGCCATCGTGCGTGAACGGCTGGGCCCCGACACCCGCTTTTCGAGCGGCGTGAACGGCGTGCCGGGCTTTTACATCAGCTTCAATATCGAGGAAGACAAATACTGGCTGATGCTCGAGCGCGAGCGCCTGGCCGGGCTGACGCGCGTGCAGTGGCTGGGCTGGGCCACGGTGGTGGGCCTGTTGTCAGTGGTCGGCGCGGCGTTGATCTCGAGCCTGGTCAATCGCCCGCTGGCGCGCCTGACGGCGGCCGCGCGCGCGATCGCCAAGGGCGAACGACCCGCGCGCCTGCCCGAGAAAGGATCGCAAGAGATCATCGAGGCCAATCGCAGCTTCAACCAGATGGTCGAAGACCTGGCACAGGTGGAGAAGGACCGCGCGGTGATCCTGGCCGGCATCTCGCACGACCTGCGCACGCCGCTGGCGCGCATGGGGCTCGAAGTCGAGATGGCCAACCTGTCGAACGATGCGCGTGAAGGCATGCAGTCGGATATCGCGCAGATGGACGCCATCATCGGCCAGTTCCTCGACTATGCGAAACCGACCGAGGCGGCCACCTTCGTGCCGGTCAACCTGTCCGAGATGCTGTCCGATGTCGGCCGCGAGGCGGCGCGCATTCCCGACCTGCACGTCAAGACCGATCTGATGCCGGGCGTGCATGTCATGGGCAATGCGACCGACCTGCGGCGCGTGATCAACAACATCATCGAGAACGCGCGCCGCTATGGCAATACGCCTGGGTCGTCGTGCACCGACATCGATATCGTGCTGCGGGTCAAGGCCACCGGGCATGGACGGCGCGCGGTGATCGAGATCGGCGACCATGGGGTTGGGGTGCCTGCGGACCAGATTGCGCAGTTGATGAAGCCGTTTACACGGTTGGACAGCGCGCGTGGCCAGGCGAATGGCGCCGGGCTTGGACTGGCGATCGTGGAGCGGGTGCTGACCCGGCACAATGCGGGGCTGGAAGTGCGTAATCGCGAAGGTGGTGGGTTCATGCTGCAGGTGGCGTTGCCGCTGGCTGCATGATCGACTCGAATCGTTGAATCGTCGTTCCCGCGAAGGCGGGAAAGACGTGCATGCGTTGATGACGATGCTCACCCCGCCAGCAAGCTCGCAAACCGCCCCAGGTCGATATTCCCGCCACTGATCAACACCCCGACCTTCTTCCCTTTCAGCTGTTCCTTCATCCTGCGCGCCGCAGCGAACCCGAGACACCCCGTCGGCTCCACCACGATCTTCATGCGCTCGGCAAAGAAGCGCATGCACGCCACCAGCTCGTCGTCGCTCACGGTCAGGATATCGTTGACGTCGCGCTGGATGATCGGGAAGGTCAGCTGGCCCAGGTGCTGGGTCTGGGCCCCGTCGGCGATCGTGCGCGGCGTGTCGATATGGACGATCTCGCCCTTACGGAACGATTGCTGGCCGTCGTTGCCGGCCTCCGGTTCAACGCCGTATAGCATGCATCCAGGAAACAATGCGCGCGTGGCCAGCGCGGAGCCCGACAGCAGCCCGCCACCGCCCAGGCACACGAAGAAGGCATCGAGCGGGCCGACTTCCTCGAACAGCTCCTTGGCCGCCGTACCCTGCCCCGCGATCACGTCGGCGTGGTCATACGGCGGAATCAGGGTCAGGCCGTGCTTGTCGGCCAGCTCGCGCCCGATCTGCTCGCGGTCTTCGGTATAGCGATCATACGTGACCACGGTGGCGCCATAGCCGCGCGTGGCGGCCACCTTGGCGGCCGGTGCATCCTGCGGCATGATGATCGTAGCCGGCATGCCCAGGATCTTGGCCGACAGTGCAACCGCTTGCGCATGGTTGCCGGACGAAAAAGCGACCACGCCGGCGCGCCGCTGCTCAGGACTGAATTTGGCCAGCGCGTTATAGCCGCCGCGGAACTTGAACGCGCCCATGCGCTGCATGTTCTCGCACTTGAAAAACACCTCGGCGCCGAATTCCTCGTTGACGGTGCGCGAGGTCAGCACCGGCGTGCGGTGGGCTGCGCCCAAAATGCGTTCGGCGGCCTGGGCAACGTCTTCGTAGGTAGGGAGCTGGAGCGAGGTCATGGTGAGGTCCTTTCAGGTTCGCGGAGACGGTTCAGATGTCTGATCCAATATTAGACATATTATCCAATTCTGGAATGGACGTCAAACCACCGCATGACAGATCTCGCTGCGGCCGAAAACTGAATCAGAGCCCCAGGATGCCTGTAATCCAGAGACGCAGCGAGCGCCGTGGAGTAGCGCCCGAACCGGGAGGCGCGACCGGCGGGATATCCCTGAGCGCCTGGTCGACCAGCCGGTTACGCTCCCGCGCGCGCCGCACGAAATAGACAGCACCCCACAGGAACAAGGCCAGCATCGCCACCGCGGCCCAGCCACCGAGGAACAGCAGCGCGCCAAAGATGAAGAACGGGCCAAGCCAGTAGAACGTCGAGGCCTGCTCGTACGCGACGTCCCATGCCGTTTCCGCGAGCACCACGTCAGGGGTGGACAGATCGCGCCAGCCGATCACCTTCTGCCAGTTGCCCTGTTCCACCAGGGCCACCGCATAGTGCGATCCCTCTTGCGGGGCTTTACCGTTGAAGAAACTGACGCTGTATTCCTTCTTGCCGCCGCTCTCGAAGCTGAAGGTGCTTCCCTGCACATCAAACACCCGGTCGAAGCTCAGTTGCACGATGTCGGCCACATCTTCCACGCGTCGGTTCATGGCACTCCTATTTGATGTCGTTATATGCGGTCGCCCGCGAAATGCCCAGATGCGAGGCCGCCACCTCCATCGCGCGCCGCACCTCGAGATAACCGCCTTCCTTCAGTTCGCGCATCAAGGCGCGCCGCTCGTGCGCCTTGAGCAGCTGCGGCGTCGACGCCAGCCGCGCCGCATAGGCGTCGATGCGGCGCCGGATCGCGTTGGCGTTGGCCGGGTCGAGCGACTCGCCCAGCGGCGCCTCGCCCAGGGCGTTGAACTGTTCCAGGATGCCCTGCATCGAACGGAACAGGGTCAGGTCAACATTCAGGCACAAGGCCGCGACATAGTTGCCGTCGGCATCCTTGATGCCGATCGAGGTGCTCTTGGCCGGGCGCCCATCCGGAAACTGGTTCGGATAGTTAGCGATCACCTGCGGATAGGCGCTGTCGGCGATGCGCGCCAGCCCCAGCTCGGTGGCCGGGTCACCGGCCGCGCGGTCGGAGAGCTTGTTATGGATCGCCAGCACCGCGTGGCCCGGGTCGCGCAGGTCGTGCACCACCACCTCGCAGAACGGGGCGAAGGTCTGGGCCAGGCCGTCGGCGATGTGCCGCACTTGCTCGATGAGCGCGGATTCTTCCTTGCTGGGCGATGTCTTGGTCATATTGGACATTTTATCCAAGACTGGCGGGTTTGTAAAAAACCACGGCGCGCACGCCTACACGCGCACGTGAAGTGGCGAACAGAAGCGTAATGATGTAAGGAAGACAATGAAATCCTTACATTTGGATCCGTCCAGGAGCCGACCATGAAGCGTCAACTGAGCATTTGCCTGCTGGCCGCCGCCGCGATCGCCGCGCCGAGCGCCTATTCCGAATCCGTCATCGTCAAGTGCGTCGACGGCGCCGGCCGCGTCACCTTCACCGACCGCCCATGCGAAGCGGGCGCCGCCAGCGTGCGCATGGCCAGCCTGAGCGCCAATGAAGGCGTGACCCGGATTGCGCCCTACCCGCTGGTGGCCCAGCAGGATGTGCTGCCACCGGCACGCGAGCTGCAGCGCCGCGCGGTGCAGATGCAAAGGGTCAAGGCCGAGCACCTGTCGAGCGACGTCGCCACCCTGAAGGCGGCGCGCGCGCAGTTCCTGCTCAGCGATGTGGGCGCCAGCAAGCAAGTCCTGGCCGGCCTCGAATGATTCAGTGCCGCCGGCTCAGTGCAGCCGGCTGACGCTGGCCAGGTGCGGCGCCGGCGGATTTTCCAGCTCGCTCAGCAGCGCCAGCAATGCTTCATCCTGGATGAAGCCGGCGCTCGAGCGACCTTCAAGGATGCGTTCGGGCGGCATCGAGCGCGCCACCGCATAGCCCTGCACATAGTCGACCCCGATCTCGTGCAGGGTCTGGACGGTGGCTGCGTCCTCGGCCCATTCGGCGATCGTCTTCATGCCCAGGTTCACGGCCAGGCTGACGATGGCCTCGACGATCGCCACATTGGCCGGATGCGCATTGATATTGACGATGAAGTTGCCGTCGATTTTGAGCACGTCGGCCGGTAGTTCCTTCAGATACGAGAACGAGGTGTACCCGGCGCCGAAGTCGTCCAGCGCGACCTTCACGCCGAAGCTGCGCACCTGGTCGATGAAGCGGCGCGTATTGTCCAAATCATGCAGCGCCACGCTCTCGGTGATTTCCAGGCACAGGCGGCTGGCCACGTGCACATAACGTCCCAAAATATCAAAGGTATCCTGCACGAAGCGCTCATCGTTGAGCGAGGCCCCCGACAGGTTCATGCACACGAAACGGGTATTGACCAGCTCTTCGGTGTGTTCGGCGATCCAGGCCAGGGTCGTAGTGAGCACCCAGCGGTCGATCATGCTGGCGCGCCCGCTCTTCTCGGCGGCGGCGATCACGGCGCCGGCCGGCACCACGCGGCCATCCGGCTCGCGCATGCGCAGCAGCACCTCGAAATTGAGCGACTCGTGCGGCGCGCGCAGCGACATGATCGGCTGCATCTCGAGCAGCAGGTTGGCAGTCGCATCCGGGCCGGCCAGGCGTTCGACCAGGTCGAGTTCGGCGGCGCGCTGGCGGAAGGCATCGGCGCCGCGCTCGTACACCACCAGGCCGTCACCCAGGCCGGTCTTGGCTTCGCGGCAGGCGCGGTCCGAGGTCGACACCGCATCCTTCATCGGCATGCCCGGCACCACCTCGATCAGGCCGACCGAGGCGCGCACATGGAAGGCCTTGTCACCCACCCGGTACGGGGTATTGCCGAGGCGGTCGACGATGCCGCGGCAGATGATCGAGGCCAGCGGAATCGCCGTCTCGGGCATCACGATCACGAATTCGTCGCCGCCCACGCGGCCGATCTGCTGGCCGCCGGCC
>Ga0265797_10006702_pt1 | contig 16130 bp, 19 predicted proteins | sample P2T30metagenome_FD_192433 | JGI IMG/M metagenome (GOLD analysis project Ga0265797, IMG submission 192433) | Plant litter microbial communities from East Loma Ridge, Irvine, California - P2 T30 | ecosystem: Environmental > Terrestrial > Plant litter > Unclassified | place: USA: California... | reverse complement strand
GTCCCGCCGGCACGGCTCAGCGACGCAGCCCACTGGCTGATCTGCCGTTCTGCATTGTCGGCGTCCTGCTCGGCGCGGGCGACGTCGTCAGAAAGGGAACGAAGGGCTTCCGTTGCAGCGTCAGCGGCATCCTGAGCCTCTTGAAGCTCAAGGCCACGCTGATCGGCTGCAGTGGTCAGCGTCTCGGCTTGTTGCCGGAGGCCATCCAGTAGGCCGGTCAATTCGGTGATCTTGTCGGCGGTCGCCGCCTCGTTTGAGCGGGCGGCGATGACGTCATCCCAGGTTGGATAGGCCGCAGCGCGAGAAGGGGTGGCGGTAAGAAAGGTGGCGGCGAGAACGGCTACAAGGGCCGGCGCAGTCACCCTGACGATGCGAAGCATGTAAGGGGTGTCCTCGGTCTCGAAGGAGCACGCCGAACGCCTGATGACTGATCGTCATCGTCCGCCGACGCGCAGGTCGCGATCGGGGAGTGTCTAGATTCGGGAGATGCCCAGCACGGTAAGGCTCACGATCGCCGGGCGTCGCGCATCCGGGACGGAGGGCACTGTTGAGTCGGGGCCGGCGAGTGGATCGAGCGTTCGGGCGGCTGCGCCCCGCATCCGCACCAGGGCAACAGCGAGAGTCACCACGCAGAGGAGGGCCAGGAGGGTACAGGCCAGAACTCCACCGCTGTCAGTGAGCCCGGTCATGGCCTCGTCGCCGACTGACAGTGGAGGGAGGGAAGAGTCTCGAGGGGCCGGGTCGTCGACCGACACGGCCTGCGTCACGCTCGACGCGGCTTGCACCCCGCCGGAGAAGGCGTTGTCGCCGAGGGTGTGGATGCCCAGAACTGCTGCGAGGGTCGCGGCTGTGATGGACAGCAACAGTGCCCAGACCCCGACGGACCACCGTGAACGGGAGGCGCCGGACGTAGTTCTGAACATCACGCCTCCTTCCAGGGCTAGGTCTGATCAAAGGCTAATCAACAACAGGGGTACGTCGCTGCAGAACTGCCCCAAGACTCTAGACATCGAGGCAACGTCGTGTGACCATCTTCGCATGCACGAAGATACGCATCAAGAGGAGCTTCACCCGGATGACGCGTTCGTGGAACTCGCCGTCGAAGTGTTCTCCATGCTTGCCGACGCAACCCGTGTCCGGATGATCCTTGCTCTCCGCGACGAAGAGCTATCGGTGAACCACTTGGCCGACATCGTCGACAAGTCGCCGACGGCTGTATCTCAGCACCTCGCCAAGCTCCGGATGGCCCGGATGGTCTCGACGCGTCAGGCCGGCAACCGTGTCTTCTACAGGCTCGTCAACGATCACGCCAGCAAGCTCGTGCAAGACGCCATCTTCCAAGCCGAGCACTCCGTCGGCGCCGCTTACCGTCACCACCACGAAGGACACTGACATGGGCGCAGGCCACGATCACGCGGCACCCGGCGGCACCGACCACCGCCGCCGCCTCGCCATCGCTTTCGGGATCACCACCTCGATCCTGATCGTCGAAGTCATCGGCTCGATCATCACGGGAAGCCTGTCGCTCCTGGTCGACGCAGCCCACATGCTCACCGACGCCGGCGGCCTCTTCATGGCGCTTCTCGCAGCCACCCTCATGAAGCGAGCCGCAACCTCAAAAAGAACGTGGGGCTTCCAACGAGCGGAAGTGCTCGCCGCCACAGCCCAAGCGACGGTGCTTCTTGCGGTTGGCCTCTTCGCTCTCGTCGAAGGCATCCGGCGCCTGTTCGAGCCTCCTGCTGTGCCCTCTTCTGAGCTGCTCATCTTCGGCATCATCGGACTCGTGGGGAACATCGTGTCCATCACTGTTCTCACTGCCGGCCGCTCGGCCAACATGAACATGCGGGCAGCGTTCCTCGAGGTCGTCAACGACGCCCTCGGCTCAGTGGCCGTTATCGCCAGCGCCCTGATCATCATGACCACCGGATGGGGCCAAGCCGACGCACTCGCCGGAATGCTCATCGCCGTGCTCATCATCCCCCGCACCATCAAGCTGCTCCGCGAGACAACAGGGGTGCTGATGGAATCGACCCCCACCGGCCTTGACCTCGACGACGTTCGGGCTCACATGCTCGAGCTGCCACACGTCACCGAGGTCCACGACCTGCACGCTTCGCTCGTGGCAACGGGGCTGCCGATCCTGAGTGCGCACGTCACCGTCGAGGATTCCTGCTTCCAAGACGGGCACGCACCTCAGATCCTCGACGACCTCCAGAAGTGCGTCGCTGAACACTTCTCGATCAAGGTCGAGCACTCGACCTTCCAGATCGAGCCCGCCCAGCACGCTCAGCACGAGCACCACACCCACGTCTGAGCTTCCCCAGGGTCAGCAGCAATCGCAGGCCTCGACCTGGCGCTCGCCCGTCAGGGCCGACACGGGTGTCTTGCACGCGTCACCGCGCCAAGCCTCGAGGCCCTCCCGGACGGCGAACACGACGATGACGAGTCCCGCCACTGGATCAGCCCAGGTCCAGCCGAACGCGAGGTTGAGCACGAGGCCGACGAGGACCGCCGCCGACAGGTACGAGCAGATCAGGGTCTGCTTCGAGTCGGCCACGGCGGACGCCGAGCCAAGCTCAGTGCCGGTGCGGCGCTCGACCAGGCTGAGGAACGGCATGATCGCGAGACTGACCGCGGCGAGCACGATGCCGACGGGGGAGTGGTCGGGCTCGCGGATGCCGGTGAGGGCCAGCACCGCGTCGACGGACACGTACGCGGCGAGGCCGAAGAACGACACGGCGATGACGCGCAGCGCGACCCGTTCCCGCTTCTCCGGGTCGGGGGCGGTGAATTGCCACGCGATCGCGGCGGCCGAGAGCACCTCCACGATCGAGTCGAGGCCGAACCCGATCAGGGCCGTCGAGGAGGCGACGGTGCCGGCGGCGATCGCGACGATCGCCTCGATCACGTTGTACGTGATCGTGATGGCGACGATGATCCGAATGCGGCGCTGCAGTAGGAGCCGGCGGGCCGGGGCGAGCAGGGCAGGAAGCGCGGCCGTGGTCATGCGCCGGTTCCGCAGCAGAGGGGGACGTCGCAGCTGTCGTCGGTGCAGGGCTCTCCGTCGTCGACAGCGAGCACAACGTCTACGAGCGCGGTGAGTGCTTTGGTGAGGTGAGCGTCAGCGATCTCGTAGCGGGTCGACCGGCCCTCGGGGACGGCAACGACGATGCCGCAACCGCGGAGGCACGACAGGTGGTTCGACACGTTGGACCGTGTGAGATCGAGCTGCTCTGCCAGAGCGCCGGGGTAGCCGGGCTGGTTAAGGAGGTGCAGCAGGATGCGCGATCGCGTCGGATCGGCCATGGCCCGCCCGAGGCGGTTCATGACGTCGACACGCGAAGAAAGAGTCAGCATGCACTGACTATACAGTCACTGCTGACGCGATGGTTTGGCCACTCATCGTTTGCCAGGCAGTGGGTCTCGGTGCGCTAACTACCAGCCGTGCGCGCGAATGAAGAGATGGCAGCGCGAAGCTGATCAGAAGAGGGAGAACCAGCAAGCCCGTCGGGCGTGAGGTAGACCCGGCACGCTAAGCCGGGTGGGGCATCCGGGACAGGGAAAAGTGGCGTGCCGTCGATGAGTACTGTCGGTGATCCGCGGAAGTCTGACGCTTCTGCGTCCGCCTGTGTCTCGATGACCTGCCGGATCACGGTCAAGTCCTCCCGTTCGGACTCGATGGCGGCGAGCCGTTCGGCTGTGGTTTCCCAGTTCGGGCACCCATCGAAAAACTGCAAGGTGATCTGCATTCCTAGACGATAAACGCAGATCGAATATCCGGGACCTATGTCACCGACGTGCTCGTTCCTGCGGGGGTGGATGACGTCGGCTTGGCACGAGGCGAGGGATGAGTCGGACGAAGATCACCATGCCGATGAGTTCGACGAGTGTCTGCGTCACGACAACCACCGGAGCAAGCGATAGTGACGCCGGCAGGGCCAGTGCGAGCGGCAAGACCACGAGCGAGTTCCTGGTCGCACCGCTGAACACGAGGGCTCGGGTGGCTGGCACGTCGAGTCGGAAGATGCGGCCGGCGCCGATGCCGAGGCCTGCCATGACGACGAGGAACCCGGCGTAGATCGGCACCAGCACGAGCAGCTGCCCCAGGGAGTCTCCGACAGCTCCGGCTTGCGAGGCCACGACGGTGAACAGGGTCGCCATCATCAGCGGCACCATCAGGCCCAGCATCGTCCGCTCGATGACGACCCCGGATCGGTGTCGCCGGGCGAGTGCCTGCACGAGTGCGGCCGCGGTGAGCGGGACGACGATCAAGAGGAGGAACGCGCGGGCGAAGGGGCCGATCTCGACCGCGGCGACGCCCTGGGGGCCGATGAACAACAGCAGGTACAACGGCAGGAGCAGGATCTGCGCCAGCATCAGCAGCGGTGCAGCGGCGAGGAGTCGTTCTGACGCGCCGCCGGCAAGGCCGGCGAACACGATCACGTAATCGATGCATGGGGTCAGCAGCACCAGCAGCACCCCGAACAGCAGTGCCGGCTCGTGCGCGACGAACCGGGACAGCCCGTACGCGACGAGGGGGACGACGACGAAGTTCAGCACCCCTACCGCGGCGAGGAACCGTCCGTCGCGGAGGGACTTCCCGATCGCGGCGAACGGGACCCCGAGGAACGTCGCGAACAGCAGCAGCGCGAGCACGGGCTCGATCGCTCCTTCTAGGTGGTGTGCTCCCGGCACGGTGAGGCCGACGACGCCGGCAGCCAGGATCGCCACCAGGTAGAGGCCGATCTGCCGGTGTTCGAGCCAGGAGACGATGGCGTTCACAGCTGGACTGGTGTGGAGGAGGAAGGCACGTCAGTGACCGTAGAGGTTCGAGCCGCTCGAAGGCCAAGCGGCGCCAGCAGCTCTAGGGTCGCGGTGTGCGAATCTCCGAGGTCAGCAAGCGCAGCGGCGTCCCCGCCACGGCGCTCCGCTACTACGAGTCCATCGGGCTTTTGACCCCTGCCAGGGCCCACAACGGGTACCGCGACTACAGCCCGGACGTTCTCAGTCGGCTCGACCTGATCGAAGCCAGCAAAGAACTCGGCCTGCCCCTCGACCAGATCGGCGCGCACCTCAACACCATGGAATCGACGTCCTGCACCGACGTCCGAGAAGCGCTGCGCCCACTTCTGGCTGAGCAGGTGCGTCAGATCGAGGAGAAGCAGGCCCGGCTCGACCGGCTCCGGTCGCGCCTTGCTCGTGCCGAGCACGACCTGGCCGAGTGTCCCGACCGGGAGGCGCGTTGCTCAACTGAGTGCGTTCTCCGCGGTATGAGGTGATCGGGGACTCACGCAGTCGCGTGTAGTCCCAGGCGAACGCGGCGACGGCCGGTCAGTGACTGGCAGCTGTCAATCGCGAGAGGAGGTGGAGCTTAGGAGGCCTGCAAGGGAATCGAGCGCGCCAGGATTCAAAGAGAAATATGCCCGTGTGCCACGCTTCTCACGGTGGAGCGTGCCCGCATCGACAAAAACCTTGAGATGGTGCGAGACGGTGGGTTGGGAAGGTCCGAGTGGATCCATCAAGTCGCACACGCACGCCTCCGCGCCGGGTTGAGATGCCACCATCGAGAGCAGTCTGAGCGGCGCCGGGTCAGCGACAGCTTTGAGGGCCTGGACGACTGATGCGGTCCGTCCGCTCCGAGGGGCCGTGGATGCTCGAATCGCCTCGGAGCCCCTCACTTGCTAGGAGTTGCTCTGGTCCAGCTGTCGGCATCCGAGGAATTTTCAGGCTGCGTGATAAGTTAGATCACACGAACGGTCAAGAGGCCACGGGGACAACGCCAGGTTTGCTGTCAAACCCTTCTGGACATCCAGTTGAGGTGCCCCGGGCTCCTTGGCCGTTCGTCGTCTTACAGACCTCCAGCGGGCCACCAGGGGTAGCTCTGCAGGGTCACCTGCTGTGTCATGGTCTTGAAGCCGTAGCCCGCGCTCGAGCCCGACGAGGATCGTCGGATCTGCGGTCTGATGGACAGCAAGTGCTGCGCCTCGTAGCCGCCGAATCGGTCCACGTTCATGGCGGCACTGAGCATGCCGGCGTACTGGTCGGCCGCTTGCATCCCGGAGTTCGTCGACATCGCGAGGAACCTCGGAGTCCCCTCCAGGAGCGACCACCGGGCCGGGCCCTGGCCTTGCTCCTTCTTGATGCGGAAGTAGTCGAGTGTCTTGTCGTGATCGAAACCTCGGACGTGACCGAACGAGACGCGAACATCCCGAGTCTGGCCGGGCCAATACTGGCCAGTGAGCAGCAGTCGCTCCATCATCAGCCCTGCCGTGTAGTTGTAGAACGTCGACTGATCCGAGCGCATGCCGGCCGTGTGGGGGATGGCGGCCTTCTCGAAGATGACGTAGTTGACGATGAGCCCTGGGATGCTGCTCAGCTCACGCGTGACGAACTGGCGGCGATCGAAGGTCTTGACGTGATCTTTCCAGTGGAGGGGCTTGGCCTTCTCGACCCCGAAGCGGGCTTTGATCCCGATGATGGCCGCTGACAGGGCTGCGTAGTCCTCCTCGGCTACGACCACGCCGGCCATGCTGAAGAACCGTGATGCGTTCGGTCCGGTGCCACGGTCACCTGTCTCGTCGACGAACGCGAGCGCCTTCTTGCGCGGTGTCGCCGGCGCTGTCCTAGGCGTGAATGAGTGCGGCATCGATCTCCCCGGTCGGTCGTAGAACCAACCCCCGGGGCAGCTCCAAGCAGATCGATTTTACTTGAAGGGTTGTCACTTGCGTGGCGGACGTCCCTCGTGTCGGCGTCTCAGTCAAGGTGTGCCACGAGTTCACGCAGGTCTCCGCAGTCGAGCCGCGCATGGCATGGCCATGAACAGGAGCAAGCACGAGGCGGGAGTTGCGTTGACACACGACGGGACCTTCAGCGCGGGCAGGCCCGAACTCGACGCCAACACGGTCGCCCGCGGGCGACGCGTTCAGCAGGCCTCAGAGCGACGCAGTACCTGGCCGGGGGAAAATGGCGAGGTGCTCGGGGGAAACTCAGCCTGCCGCTTCGCGAGCAAGCCCGAGTTCAGAGGGATCGCGAGGTTGTGCAAACAACCCGCCAATGGGCTGTTTAGCGAATCTGAAATATGCTGGCGCGCTTAGCCCACGAAGAAAGCCCCCGAGAAATTCGGGGGCTTTTTTCATTTCGAAGGCCAAACCTGCTTCGCGGCTAGGTATCTATGGCCGCATAGTTGTCGGTGGTGATGCGTTGCGCGCCTTAAATTGCGCCAATCCAGGTGGCCGGGCGTCCTAGCCGCGTTTAGGGCGGTGAAGAGGTCTGAATCAGTCCAACAGGCGCCGGTGATGTCGTCTGATCCGCCGTGTCTGCCATAGGCCGCGAATCAACTCCGCGAGTTCAATGACAGGGCCGAAATAACGTTCGCGTCCTGGGGTTCCGGCAAGTTTACGCGCTTGGTTTCTACGTGCGAGCGTCGTCTGCAGCCCGCCTGTGATGGCGAAGAAGAGCAAGGCTAGGGCTGAGAAGAGTCCAAGGGCAACTGCTTGCGCTCCCTTGTCTTCCGGCGTCGTTGCTTGATTGCCCTCGACGGCGGCGACGACTGCGAAGACGGCAAACAGGAGGCTGTAAGTGGGCATGAGCAGACGCGCGATATCGAAACCTGTCGGGGTGGGGTTCTGCAACGCATACATCGAGGCGTTCTCGCGAACAATCCGACTGAGCTCGTCACGGAGCTTGCTGTCCGACTTATCAATGAGAAGCCTCGACCCTTCGGACTTGTCCTCTGGAAGCAGGCGCAGGTTATCAAGGAGCGCACTGGCGTCTCGAGCGCGTTCGACATGTCGACGAACGCTGCTTGTCCGGACCGTGTGAATAGTCGTGACGACACCTCCAGCGGTGCCGAGCAGGCCTCCGATGACACCGACGGCACCCAGCGCGTCAACCATGCTTAGCTCCGCGAGATGAGGAAGAGCAGTCGGTTCCGGCGTCCCGCAGAACGTCGTCGGAAGTGCTCGTCACCTTCCTCCGAAAGATGTGGCGTCCGATGTCGAAGACCCCACGCTTTTTGCCGTTGTACCAGATGTCCATTACCCGGAAGCGTCGCCGTCCGAGTGCGCTGATGAAGAGGCCCTCGCCGACCTGAACGGGCACGTGGTAGTCGTCGTCCTGGCCGATGTGGATGTTAACCAGCCAGTAGTTGTTGATCCAGGGCTGCTGCTCTTCGATGCGCATGACTCCAGGCTAGAGCGAGGGGGCGACGCATCGGATGGCATAGCGGGTGGAGGGGCGGTCCTGCTTCATCCGAACATGAGGGTGCGGGTGGCTCGGAGATTCGATGCTGCGAAACCGGGGGGATGAGCCGGCGTACCTAGGCGGCTACCTCGTCTGCAGCTAGGCCGAGTTGGTCGACCGTCACGAAGAGCGACGTAAGAAGCATGACGGCGACGACGCAGTTGCGGTCTGTGACCTGTTCAGGACCGAACTGGTGGGACATAACGTGCCTAGTCAGGTGCTGAGGTCGAGCTTTGCCGGAACGGGGATGCCAGTCTTCATAGAAGAGCACCAGCGGTGCGCGTGTAGCTCGTTCCAAGAGCTCTCGAAGGGTGACCTTCGCGTCGATGGCGTGATACTTCCGAGCCCGCTGCTGGTCGGTTACCCACTTCAGCGACTCGACGACGGAGTGCACGAGTGGCACCGCAGCGAGAGCTGCAACCTTCCAGAGCCCTGCTCGGCAAGCCTCGAGGAGTTCCTCAACGGCGGGCATTATCGGCAGCAGTGACTCCATTTCAATCCCTTGGAGCAGTTCAGCGCAATCTTCGACAATGGCCTGTCGCTCGTCTACAAGAAGTTCTGACCTCGCTTCAGCCCTGCCTGCATTGATGAGCTGTTCCAGGAGTTCCCACCGGGGTACCCACGCGACCGGGATGCCCTCATCGTTCAGCATCGCGAGGAGTTCAGGCAGATGAGATTCGAAATCCTCTGGCCAGTTGCTTGGCGTCCTCAACCGACGCTCGAGAGCCTCCCAGTCAAATCCCCGAATCATGTCCGTCAGCCCGGTCGGGAAAGACACGCTCGGCATCGGTACCGTCAGCTGGGGCATGTTGAACACCGGCATGAGCGACGGCAGAGAAGGCCTCATCTGATCCGCAAGTCGGGCCAACTGTGGCCCGGCATACGCGCTGGTCCCCAAGCTTGCGACGTCAAAACGAGGCAGATTGAGGCCGACAGCTTTCACGAGGGCCGATGTGTCGACGAGCTTCACGGTGTCAAGACTTGGCCGTATCGCCTCGAACAGGGCAGACGTGACGTACCGGTTCTGCTCATAGATGGGCTCGAGGAGGGTTCGCATCCACGCGGCGTAGTTGTCCATCCAGGGCTGGTGCTGGTCGAAGCGCATGCCGCCAGGGTAGGTCAGGGTGGGGGCCTGGCCTCAAAAGATTTGGCACCCACGCTTGCAGTGTGACATCCGATGGAATATCCTCAGACCTATGGTCGCCCTTTCTTCTCACCTTGTCGAACTGCTCAGCAACGTCGCTGGCGACGTCCGCGAGGTCTTCGAAGCTGAGCAGTGGTCCGTCGCCGCGGCAGTGGAACTCAACGCCGCCTTCACCGACACGAACCACCCCCGCGCATCCATGACACGGGCGATCATCGCAAGGGAGTTCCTCGCGTCAGCCCACCGGAACGGGCTATCCGATCACCCCGCACAGGGCGGCGCCGTGGAACTGTACGAGCAGAACGGCGAGGGCATGGACATGGCCATGATCCGCCTCCGAGGGGCCAAAGACGTAGACGGAGATCTGCGCGTTCTCGCCAACGCCGGGTCCACTTGGGGTGGCTTGTCCGAGGATGGGTTCTGGCGGGAGATCCCTTACGTGTTCGCCTGGTATCTCGACGAGGCTGGGGCCTTGCAGTTCGTGGTCGCGGAAAGCGTAGGAAAGACCGCCGGCAGCATGCCCTACTTCGAGTTCGGCTGGATGCACCGCTTCACGTCCCTGGCGCCCAGCAGCACGCAAGGCTTCGTGCCCGACAACACGGATTCGCTCGGTGATTGGGACGCTCGTCACCAATCCGACGCCAGCGCGCAAGCCTAGGGAGGGGAGTGACCGACCGGACGACTCCGGCCAGGGTTGCAACACTCGGAGATCGTATCCGCCGGTTGCGCCTTGCCCTCGGGTTGACTCAGAACGAACTTGCCGCCCGCGGATCCATCGCTGCCGGCACCATCTCGATGATCGAGAACGGATTGCAGGAGCCAGACGCCTCTGCCCTTCGTGCCCTGGCGGAGGTGCTCGATTGCACTCCTGAGTACCTCCAAGCGGTACATGCTCCGGCCTTCGACAAGCCCAAGCTGCGTGCGTACGCGGATGCCTCTCAGCGGGCCGTTGATCGAACCTTGTTCGATTCCATTGCCGCCGTTGAAGCAATCCATACTGCTGGCCTTCGCCCGCTTGAGCTCCGTCTTCCCGTGTACGACGGCGATCTCAGCGACGGCGAAGGCATCGATCGGATCGCGGCAGACGTTCGTACCGCAGCCGGTCTTCGCTCAAACGACGTGATCCCGAACGTCATCCGGGCCGCCGAACGCCTTGGCTGTGTGGTCTTGCCCCTCGACGGTGAGCTGGGCCGCCACTGGGGGATGTCGCTGACGGTCGACGGATTGCCGGTCATTCGAGTGACTCGTCCTTCGCACGATCCCGAATTCGACATCCCTGGCGATCGACAACGATTTACCGTCGCGCATGAGCTCGGTCACCTGGTTCTGCATGCGCATCTGGGGCAACCGGCCGCTCCTGCTGAGGCGGCTGCGATGGAGCGCGAAGCAAACAGATTCGCTGCGGCGTTCCTTGTACCCGGAGATGCAGCGCTGAACGATCTTCGTGACGCGGGCGGCCGAGTGACGCTGGGAACGCTGGGGACGCTGAAGCAGAAATGGGGCTACTCCATCAAGGCGTTCGTCTTCCGATTCAAGGAACTCGGTGTGATCGATGACGCGCAGGCACGGTCGCTCTACAAGCAGATCTCTGCCCGCCGATGGAACAAGGACGAGCCATTTCGGCCAGGCACTGAGAATGCGGTTTGGTTCGCCAAAGCCCTGGAGGAACGGTTCGGGCATCCCCGCAGCGCTGAACAACTGGCGACCACCGCCGGTCTTGGTGTGAGGTACGTCGAAAGGTGGCTAAATTGGGAGCCATCCGGCACCGAACGTGAGATTGCCTTGGTCACCGCTTTGACTACGAGGGTGAAGAAGCCGTCCCCTAGCAGTGAGACGTCGGCGCGAATTTCTCGTCTTCCTCGACGAGCCGAATGAGCTGAGTGTCTTTGCGCAAGTTCGCGCTCGGAGATGCGGCGAGGCAACCCAGGTCGGCTGTCCTCTCAGTGCGCACATGGATCGTGGATGAAGCCTTGAGAGGACAGCGATGGCTAGTCAGCGTTGCCATGAATAGGCCTGTGCGACCCGTAGCGGATTCGCTCGAGCATCTAAGTGCCGTTTGTTGAGCGTCTAAAGGGGGAGGCAGTAAGTAGCTAGTAGCTCGTTGAGCTCAATTTTTGGGTCGTCTTCGAGCCTGACGATACTTTGAGGATCGATTACCTGGATGGGGTGGCGAGTGGCGCAGAGGGAGTTGTAGTCGAACCTGATATTGGCATCGAGTTCTGCATGAATTCTCGAGCGCTGCGAACGAACCAGTCAGAAGACCTGTGGAAACAAGATCTTCAGTGATGATGGGCTGCTGTGCGCATCAGGTTCGAGCAGTGAGTTAGAGGCGTCGGTCGAAGCTTGCGCGCAGAGTTTTCAGCTCTGACTGCACGGCTTCTGACCCCTTCGTCACTATGGCAAGTTGTTGATAGATACGCGTCCAATCCTCTGAGATGGACGAATACAGATCAGAGCCCTTGTCTTCTGCAGAATCTTGAAGGTCCCGTCTCGCTCGCTCGCGAACGGGCAGCGCATAACGAAGGTAGGCCATCCAACCGATGACATTCGCCTTATCTGCGTTCGCTGCCCGCTCGAAGGTTGCCATGCCTCGTTCGTAATACCGGGCCGTCTCATCAATACTGTCCTCGGCAGCCTTCGCAAGATAGACCGTTCCCAAAGTCGTCAGGCTGAACGAATCCGGCACGAAACTCGTTGCGCGCAATGCAAAGGACTCAGCTCGCGACAAGGCAGAGGGTTCTGACTCGCCTCTGCGACGAGCAACGATTGCCCGTTGTTCCCAGTACCTTCCACTCCAGTCACCGAAGACCGGCTGAAGGCTTAGGTACCAGGGCTCAAGATCAACGCCGGGGAAGACGCCAGAGAGGAAGCGTTGAGACATCCAAGCTCCTACGAGTACGGAAGTAAAATTGCGCTCACGCTGGCTCGCGCGACTAAGACGTGGTGCCGCTCTCCCTAGGGCTGTTGCGATCAAGTCAAGCGATTCGCGCTTACCAATCAGGCGCATGCATCCTTCCAGTGCCATCCAGCGGTGCCGAGCGCGAATGGATCGACCATCGGTGCTGACCAGCAAACTGACGGCTGAGTCATTATTAATCAAGCGAACTAGGGCATCGCTATCGAGTGCCAACATTCGAGCAGCATCGTTCGCAGTAAGGGGATGGCCTGCCCGGGATGCCAGCGCCGCGAGATAGACCAGCGTCTGTTGAGTGTCTGATTTAAGCGCGTCCACAAGGCCGCTGACTCTCCGCCCGAATCCGGGTGCGTTCTCGAGCTGTGCCATGGAGTCAAAAATTTCGGAGCCGACAAAGTGTTTCTGCCTCACGCGATCACTCTTCTCGTCCTCGAGAAACCCTAGGCGGCTAACCCTGTCGAGGGTGTCGATGAGGTGGCTGGCGTCGGATCTCGTGAGACGCTTGTTAATTGTGTGAATGCGGTTGAGTGCGAGATTGCTTGTTCGGATGCGACCGAGGATGTTTGCTTCTCGGCTTACTTCATCTACGGCGATGCAAAGAACTCGCAGGCCTGCTGCGCGCGATTCCGTGATTAATTGCTCTAGGTCATCGCCGAAGTCGGCGAACCCATCAAAGAGGATGGCCACAGACCGGCCCGCCGAGGCAAACTTGCGGATAGCCTCAATATCTGGGCGGCCGTCGCCGACGAATTCAAAGGTGCGCCATGAATTTCGCCTCAGGAATGCGCCCATCGCGAGTAGGCCAGCGGACCGGCCCGTCAACCTCTGACCTACGAAGGCGATGACAGATGCGGACGGGATTGAGCTTCCAACCTGCTGGCACAGGCCGATCCCCGTTCGAATCCAGTCTGTATCTGCGACGAGATTTTGTACCGCGTCTCCCCAACTAGGCTCGTCCCCTCCCAGGAAGTCGTGCCCCTGGACTGGAGTACGGCTGTCTGCAAAAAACCGTTCCTTGAGTTGCCGTCCTATACGCATCCCGATCTCTGCGTCCTGAGTCGGAGCTTGGTCGAGTTCGAGACCGGTGAGTTCGGACCATTCAAGAGCAAAGTCCTCTGCCGACATGGCCACTGGGATCAAGTTCCATCGTCGAAGGTCTTCCGCCATGGCTGTACTTATCGATGTGCTGACATAGAAGCTTGGAGCTGCATGCGTGGGGTGGCGACGAGAGATCACAGCTTCGATGTCGGGCTCGTCTCGCAAACGGGCCCCGAGAATGACGAAGGGGGCGGTACCGTAGCTGTCCCTGAAGTTAAGGGGCCAGGCTGCACCGGCCTGAGAAGAGCCTGCATACTCGGGAAGAGAAAAAATTAGCTTTCGGGGGTGTCCTCGGTCTACGACGCCATGTAGGTGCACAACATTGAGCTCTCTGCCCTGCCGGTACTCGTCATCCCAGTTCAGCGTCTTTAGGCGACGGCTGGCTTCCGACTCGATATCTCTGTAGGCGTGTTCAAACGTGTCATCGATATTCAGTGTCCATACGGTCGACCAAGGACTACGCGCAAAGTAAGACATCCAGTACGGCGATTCGACTTGCCAGAATCGGCGGGCTAACCAGTCGTAGACGATGGGAGCGCCTACGGCGACGACGGCCCGATCGTAGACTCGCCACAGCTGATCGCCGTCCTCAGCGGCGACGTCGAATTCGGCGACCATCGCGTCGATTAGTCCCTGGCTACCGGGCAGCTTGACGCCATTGCGGTCCTTCGAGTCTCTACTAGAACCTGCTCCGAGAAACAAGTGGTAGTCCCCGTTTGCTGCAGCGCGCCTTATGGCCTCAAGCTGCTCGCCGGAAAGGTCGCCTATCACTGGTTCTCCTCGTGCATTTGCTCAGACTGTCAGAAAATGACACCTTCTCGCTAACTTTATTTATGGCGCTCTGCCATTCACTGTTGCGAACGGGCTTGTCCGGATCTTCAACGCAGCAATGCAGCAAACAGCGGCCGGCTCTGTTTGCTCTGGCTTGAGGTCGTTTTTGGCGTTGCTGTAATGGCTGAAGACTGGCGCGCCGCGCACGACCGCCGGCTGCATCCATGCCGGCGTCTGCTGCGGGCGCATCGACGGCTGCGCCGCCCTGCTCGCCTCCCTCTGGCACTTCATCGTCCATGCCTTGAGTGCTGAGGCATTGTCGAGAAGCGCCAGGAGCATGGCGTCATCAGGCAGAAGCTCATCGCCGCGCTTGCCCCGCTCGCTCTCGTCTCCGCTCTGGCGCTCGCCGGCTGCAGCAGCCCTGCCCCCTCGGACGCAGGCGAGACAGGGCTAGTGAGCGGCTCATCTGCGACGAGCACCGCCTCCGCCGAGGCCACACCCGAAGCGGCTCCGGTGCCGGACCTGACCGGGTCGTGGAAGCAGACCAACTCGGGCAGCGAAGATGCGTACCAGGCGGCGACCATCGCCGGCGACACCATCTCGATCAACTGGGTCAGCGACGGTGGCGACACCGAGTCGATCTACTGGGTCGGCACCTTTACGCCTCCAACCGACGACGCGTCGCCTTACACGTGGTCCTCGGCCCGCGACGCCGCCGCGACTGACTCGGCCATGCTCGCCTCGACCGACGACACGAAGGAGTTCACCGTCGACGGCGGCGAGCTCAGCTACAAGGCCAGCCTGATGGGGACTACGACGACCGTCCGTCTCGAAAAGCAGTAGGCGCGCCAAGCCTCCGGCTACGAGGGCAGCGGAGGTCGTAAGGCGAACCGCGCCGCGGCCCCACTCGGGGCCCGCGCGCGCAGCTCAGCTGCAGGTGTAGGTGACCCCGTCGACGACGTGGGTGCCCGGGCCGAGGTCCGCGCAGGTCCCGAGGAGGGTCGTGGCACCGACGATGGCCACCACGATGCCGACGAGGGTCAGCAAGAGCACCACGATCGAGATGATGATGCCGGCGAGCGAAAGGCCTCGGGGCTGACGGGCTCGGCCGAGACGGCGGAACGAGATCGTGCTCATGATGAGGCCGGCGATCGCCAGGAAGCCGAAGAACGACAGCACGAAGCCGGCGATCTCGAACCCCCGCGACGGACGCTGGACGGCCCTTCCGTCGGGCCCCGCCCCGGGCGCCTGCGGCACGCCCCCGTACTGCTGCCCGCCGTACTGCTGGCCCTGCTGCCCCCGCTGCCCGTTCTGGTCGCGTCCGTCAGTCATCTCGGTCCCCCGTCGTCGAGTGGTGCTGGTGCCACGACCCTACCGAGGCCTTGAGTGAGCGTCACGACCACAGCCACCCCACGGCATGCCAGGCCTCACCGAACCTGGCCCCGACAGGGCCTGGTTGCCCGGAACCACCGTCCGTAGGGTCGGAGGCATGGACAACCGAGCCGAGGTCCGCGACTTCCTCGCCACCCGCCGCGCACGCCTCTCGCCCGAACAGGCCGGCGTCGTCAGCGCCGGCGGCCAGCGCCGCGTACCCGGGCTCCGACGCGACGAAGTCGCTCGCCTCGCCGGCGTCAGCGTCGACTACTACACCCGGCTCGAACGCGGCAACCTCGGCGGGGTCTCCGACAGCGTCCTCGACGCCATCGCCCGCGCCCTCGGCCTGGACCAGGCCGAAACCGACCACCTCTACGACCTCGCCCGCGCCTCCGTTCCCTCCCGCCGCAAGCCCCCGGTCACCAGCGAACAGAAGATCGCCCAGTCCCCGGTGCAGCACCTGCTCGACGCCATGACCGGCGCCGTCGCGATGGTCACCAACACCCGCATGGACCTCGTCGCCGCCAACGCCCTCGGCTTCGCCCTGTACTCCGACATGTACCGCAGCACCCTGCGGCCCGCCAACCA
>Ga0265797_10006701_pt1 | contig 16132 bp, 7 predicted proteins | sample P2T30metagenome_FD_192433 | JGI IMG/M metagenome (GOLD analysis project Ga0265797, IMG submission 192433) | Plant litter microbial communities from East Loma Ridge, Irvine, California - P2 T30 | ecosystem: Environmental > Terrestrial > Plant litter > Unclassified | place: USA: California... | reverse complement strand
TCGCTCGTCGCTGCCCCATCATGGGCAAGGCGCTTGCCGTCCAGAGCTCCCGCAATGGCAACAACGCTCTTGCCGGCGCTTTCGGCGGTGTGCGTGCTTACCACACCCGCGTGAACCGCGCCAGGCTGCACACGACGGCGTCCAAGGAAGCCCAGGCTGTGGATCTCGAGAGTCTGAGGGGCAAGCAGGGTACGAAATTCCGACGAAGCCGAGAGGCCGCATCTTGGACGTAGCAGAAAATGTCGAACTGTTGGCTAACATCGCCCAGGACCACCATTCCCACACGCAGCCCTGAAGCCTGCGAACACTAAGCCCTCGAATGTCGCATCCGCATCCGCCCCGCAAGCCGCTACGTTCGATTACGAAGGCTTCTACCACAATGAGCTGGACAAGAAGCACAAGGACAAGTCGTACCGCTACTTCAACAACATCAACCGCCTGGCCAAGGAGTTCCCGCGCGCCCACAAGGAGTCGCCAGAGGACAAGGTGACGGTTTGGTGCTCCAACGACTACCTCGGCATGGGCCGCAACCCGCACGTCCTCAAGTCGATGCACGAGACCCTGGACAACTACGGAGCCGGCGCCGGAGGTACCAGGAACATCTCCGGACACAACCAGCACGCTGTAGCATTGGAAGACACGGTCGCGAAGCTTCACTCCAAGGAGGCTGCGCTTGTCTTTTCATCCTGCTATGTAGCCAACGATGCGACGCTTGCGACTCTCGGAAGCAAGCTGCCCAATTGCGTCATCCTCTCGGACAGCCTGAACCACGCATCTATGATCCAAGGCATCCGCCATTCGGGCGCGAAGAAGATGGTCTTCAAGCACAACGATCTCGCAGATCTTGAGGCGAAGCTGCAATCAATTCCTTCCGAATACCCCAAGATTATCGCATTCGAGAGTGTGTACAGCATGTGCGGCTCGATTGGTCCCATTGAAGGCATCTGTGATCTCGCTGAAAAGTACGGAGCCATCACCTTTTTGGACGAAGTCCATGCCGTAGGCATGTACGGACCACACGGCGCTGGTGTTGCTGAGCATCTCGACTTCGAAGCCCACAAGGCAGGCAGACCCCAAGGCACCGTTCAGGACCGCGTAGACATCATCACTGGCACTCTCGGAAAAGCATACGGCTGCGTTGGTGGCTACATTGCTGGCTCTACCAAACTCGTCGACACCATTCGCTCGCTCGCTCCTGGCTTCATCTTCACTACTTCGCTCCCGCCCGCGACCATGGCAGGTGCCAAGACCGCCATCGAATACCAGGCCAACTACCAGGGCGATCGACGCCTGCAGCAACTGCACACTCGTGCAGTCAAGGATGCATTGAACGAAAAGAACATTCCCGTTATCCCGAACCCTAGCCACATCATTCCGGTCCTTGTCGGAAACGCCGAAGTAGCCAGGAAGGCGTCTGACATGCTTATGGAAGACTGGGGCATCTACGTCCAGGCCATCAACTACCCTACCGTTCCTGTAGGCCAAGAGCGCCTGCGCATTACGCCTACTCCAGGCCACATCCGTGAGTACCGCGACCACCTAGTCGAGGCCGTCGACGCTGTCTGGAACCAGCTGGGCATCAAGCGCACAAGTGAATGGGCTGCCGAGGGCGGTTTCATCGGCGTCGGTGAGGCTGGCAAGGATGAAGTAGCTCCTCTCTGGACGGACGAGCAGCTCGGTCTGACCGACGTTATCAACGAGATGAAGTCTGGCCAGGGTGCGACTGGAATTCTCGAGGCTGTGCTTGAGAATGAGCGCAAGGCTACGGCCCAGGCTGTAGCTGCTGCGGCTTAGATATCTTGATCAAGCAAGTGCTGGGAAGGTCTGGTCGCTCGTTTTATCATTTGAGACCTATGTAGTTGGACGATGCGTTGACAGCGCAGCGAAATCTATTCATCATTCGTCTGCGCAAGTATATCGTCGTAATGCATATTGCCGTGATGCTTTAGCCTCGTATATTTTTGTTGTGTTTAGGGTTAATACGCCATAATATCATAGACTCATAAACGGGATTGTGGGACCACTTCTTGCCTATTGTAGTCTGAAGTGAGGGTGAAATCGCGTCTTGCTATTGTCTGGTGCAGGACGGATGGGGAATGCACGGTTGCAGCCTTGGGTTCACGTCAGCCATTGCGCTAGTAGAGCTCCCAGTCCCAGGGTTTGAGCCTCACGAAATCGAGACACGCTCCATCATCAACCCGCGCCCGCCCCAACGCGACTCCCCGATTTGGCGCTGCCAACTCTCCATCAACCTGCCGCCTCATCCAGTCCTTACACTAATTGTCGACTGCGGCGCGCGCCTATCCATCACCGACACCCCGGCCCATTCACGAGCCAGCGCCGCATGCTCTCCACACATTGCATCGACTCTCTTTTCGCGCCGGTCTCTCGATCGTAAGAGGGTGCCATCATGCCTCCTCCACCCAAGCGCAAGCGGGGCGACCGCACTTACTCCCAGGACGACGACCGCAGCGGACGACCGTCGCCGCATCGCCCCCAAAACCTCGGACTCTCGCACGGCCAGCAGCAGCAAGCCAACAGCCCGCGCGGCGGCGGCGGCGGCGGCGGCGGCAGGCGTCAGAGCAGGAACAATGGACGCGGCGGCAACTCGAGTGTTCCGCAAAGTCCAAATGTCTCACACCCATCGCCAACTGCCATGTCTCCACCCGCAAACACATTCCCATTGAGTCGGCAACCTCAGGCTGCACCATCCACTCCTGCGCCGGCGCCCACTCCGTCACAGCCCTCGACGCCTTCTACACCGCGCGAGGTTCCAGCCAGCAATGAGTTCCTGACACCAGACCGCGTCGCTCACTGGAATGGCCAGGCACGCGACGCTGTGGTGACGGCTGCTGTGGCTGCCCAGGGTGCAGGCGACCGACTCACCCTCTCGGTCATATTCACTGAGATCATCGAGGCGTCGATGGGCCAGCTGCTAGACGCCAGTGAACTGGGATCCATAGTACGCGACATCACATCCGCCCCGGCTGACGACCAGCTCGACCCAGTCTCGACGTTTCTCGACACGCTGAGCACGCTCAGCACGCTCACGCAGGATGAAAGCAAACACGCGCTCGTACGGCAAATGCTTGTCGCAACCGACATCGAGCCCGCGCGCATGCGAGCCGAGCTGGAGAACGACCTCTTAAAGTCCCTAGGCCTCGTCCGTGACAGCTTCTCCAAGATGGCCGTTCGCAAAGCAACCCACGCCCTGTACCGACAGTCCAACTACAACCTCCTCCGCGAAGAGACCGAGGGCTACTCCAAGCTCATGACCGAGTACTTCACCACCGTGAACAACGAACCGCCTACACAAGAAGTCGTCGCCGAGACCTGGCAGCGAGTGAATGCCTTTATTGGCGCATTCGATCTAGACATTGGAAGAGTCCTCGATGTGACACTGGATGTGTTTGCAAACCTTCTTGTCAAGCACGGCAGGTTCTTCGTCAAGCTGTTGCGAACGAGCGCATGGTGGCCAGAGCTACGTGGTTTCGACAACATCACCTGGGACGAGGCAGAAGTACCCACACTTCCTCAATGGGCACGACCCGATGCGAAACAGTGGTACTACACCGATGAAGAGAAGGATGAACAATCACGGCTACGAGAGTCGCGCGATCGCAAATTCTGGCAGCGTGTTGGCGAGTTGGGTGACAGGGCAGGCATCCAGGCCTACTTTGAGCTTGGAAGCCGTCGTATCACTGCGAACAACCGGCAGCCGGACCAGACATTACCCGCAGAGGGCGCGACGCTGTCGAATCAGCAGGCAGCTCGGAAATGGGCCGACGAGTGGATGGAGCAGACCAAGACACTCCCTCCCTCAGGCAACAGCATCGCCGCTCAACTGCTTGGCTTCAAGCTCCAGTTCTACGCATCCGATGTCCGCGATGCCTCCGACGAACTCCCCGAGAACCTCATGTATCTGATCGCGCTTCTGATCAAGATTGGCTTCATTTCCATGCTGGATCTCTACCCACATTTGTATCCTCTAGAAGAAGACATGGCTGCACACAAGGATAAGCTCCTCAAGGCCAAGAAAGAGAAGGAAGACAGTGAACGAGGTGCAGTCGCCAATGCGCTGACAATGGCCGGCGCACTGCCCGACGAAACCCCCGGCCCGCCAGCTGTTTCTCGTCTTAGAGATGCTGAGAGCAGGTCCAAATCGGATACTGCTCGAACCACGCCTACCAAGTCTGACGAACCCACCGACAAGAAGAAGGCCCTACCCGAGCCCAAGGACCAGAAGTTTACCCTCTTGAAGAGTTTACTGTGCATCGGCGCACTCCCGGAAGCACTTTTCATCCTAGGACGGCATCCTTGGATGCTCGACGTTTACCCCGAACTGCTGGACCTTATCTTCCGTTTGGCGCACCACTCCCTAAGCAAGGTTTATGAGGAATCCAGGCCAGCCGTAGCCGAAGAAACCGTCGTCGCTACTAAGGGTGCTGGCAACCGAGGTCTCATGAGGCCGAGCGATTACGTTCCTCGACGAACTCTACGATGGGCCAAGCCTGACAAGAAGGATCAAGATGGAGGCATTGACTACAAGTTCTATTGGGAAGACTGGGTCGACAGCGTTCCCGTGTGCCAAGAGGTGGACGATGTGATCAAGCTTTGCACCAGCCTCCTAGGCTTGGTGGGACCAGAGTGCGGCAAGGACAGTGTTCTCCTGACCAAGATAATACGTATCGGCAAGAAGAACCTAGCGGACAACCCCTCCGAAGCGAATCGAAAACGATGGGTCGACTTTTCAGCAACCTTTATTGCGCCCGCCATCACCTTCACCGGCAGGAATCCTGGAGTCATCAATGAGGCTTGGGATCTGTTCAGACATTTCGACACAGCTACTCGGTATACTATCTATCAGCAGTGGTTCAACGGGATGCTCAAGCCGGTTATCAAGACAGCTTTCAAGCAAGTCGAAGTCGAAACCAGGAAGACCCTGAGTCGCGTTTCCGCCACCAACACTAAAGAGTACGGTCGTAAGATTGCCAAAATCTCCTATGCCAGCCCCGGAATCGTCTTCAGGACCACAGTCAAGCAGTTGGTCAACTACCCCAACATGATCACTGCTTTGGTAGAGTGCAGCAGGTATCTTACCTTACTTGGATACGACGTCCTGACCTGGACGCTGGTTACCTACCTTCTGAGCCCTGACAAAGAGTCAAATCAGGAAGATGGCATGCTGTCTGCGCCGTGGCTGAAGAACATTGCTACCTTTGTCGGCAAAGCTTACGCAAGATACAACTTGATGGATCCTGTTCCAATTCTGCAGCTCACGACGCACCAACTTCTGAACGCCCAAGGCGAGCTGTACATGCTGGACGTTCTCGAGCAGATGGTCAAGTCCATGGGTGGCATCAGCCTTAGCGGATCTGTCTCGGAGTCGATGGCTCTGGCGCTTTGTGCAGGCCCTGCGCTCCGCACTTTCACCTTGCAGTATCGCCTAGCCGACAACCGTACCCAGGCTGCTCCTTCAGCAAGGCGTCTGGTCAGGTGTCTAAAAGAGACGGGTCTTGGACCACAAATCCTCATCGCGCTTGCGCAGCACGTAGAGGCGTACATTCACCGCAACGACCAGCTCGATGTACCCGACAAGCCTGTACTTTTCACCGTCGACAAGTTGCGCTCCGACATGCTTCAGTATATGGAGCTCCTCCGAACATACCTCTCTGTGGACGACTTTGACGCTGTTTTCCCTTCTCTAGTAGAGATGATAGCGGACTACCACATCGCGCCAGATGTCGCTTTTACCATCGCTCGTACGAGCATAGCAGCCAAGGCTAATGCCTTCCGGGTTGAGCAACGCTCGAAGTTAGTCCTCGATGCGCAGACGAATGGCGATATTGCCATGAGTGGGGTGGAAGAGGCCCCAGCCGTCAATGGAGAGCAAGAGGCATCGAAAGCAACTGAAGACGTGGAAATGAAAGATTCCGCCGCGCCTGCAGAGTCTACTGATGCTACTTCAAATAAGCTATCTTTGGCCGATGTACCAAACGCGGAGATTGAAGGTCTTGCGAGCCAGCTCAAACAACAGCTACCCGACGCCTTCGGCGACTACCCTTGCCTGTCCTATTACGTCACCTTCTGGCAGTTGTCTCTGCCAGACGTTGTCGCTGATGCGGAGAGTATCAAGCAGCTATACAAGGAGTCGATCGAAAACTTAGAGCGACAGCTGCCCGTACCTGTTCCCGAGCGCCGCGGCTACCGACCTAACGTACCCAAAGCTGATTCCGAAGCAACGAAGGGCATCAAGGAGAACATTGCCAGGCTTAAGGAAGAACAACAAACTGTCACTAAGAACCACGCTGCGACGCAGGATAGTCTCCGCGTTGAGTTGCGCCGATGGTTCGAGGGTATTCCAATGATGGGTCCACAGTGCGACCTCCTGCACAATGCTTTGCTTCAAGATTGCTTCATTCCTCGCAGTCGCATATCTCAAGAAGACGCACAGTATGCGTTCTCTATGCTTATTTTCATGCACAGCTCAGGCGTGCCGGGATTCCGCATGAGCAGATTACTGGACATGCTCTTCAACGCCAACAGGCTTACGTCCATCATCAGCATGTACACCGAAGCAGAGTCTTCATCCTTCGGCCGTTTCCTCGGTGGCATTCTGCGTGAGTTGCAAATTTGGCAGGAGAACAAAGATGATGCTTTTGTCAAGCGCGCCCAAGGTTCAGAGAAGAACCTTCCTGGCTTCGGCAGAGGCTACGACGGAGAACGGAACCCGACAAGCTTCTTCACGTACGATCAGTTTTGCATGGTGTTGTTTAAGTGGCATAAGGCACTTGCGGCTGCGCTTAAGACATGTCTGGAGAGCGGCGACTACATGCAGATGCGTAACGCCATCAACGTTCTTCACGCACTGGGTACCAATTTCCCGAGAGTGAAGAGCTTGGGCACCGAGCTGAAGGAGACGGTTGCTCACCTGAAGGAGGCAGAGGAGAGGCAGGATCTCAAGAGAGCTTTGGAATCTGTTCTTGGTCCCATCCTCAAAGGAGAGAAGCTCTGGCAGGAGGACCATGTCTTCCGCAACGTGAGTTCATCTCCATCGACACGTCCACGACAGCGAACTAATACGCCTCAGGTACCGGCGCCCCCTGGACTGCCGACAAATGGAAGTGAGAAGTCGACAGTGGAGAAGGGTAAGACTCCACAGCCACAGGACGCGAAGCTCGACGCATCTGCGCCTGCTTTCAAGCCGAAGCCTGAAACGTAAGTTGACAAATTGCGCCCACATTACCAACGGTGAAACTGATCGACTTCTTCCAGAAACGGTACTCCACTACGCGAATCAAACGACAACAGGTCGAAGCATGATAGCACAACCCCTGCGCCTTCGAGAGATAGAGAGCCATTCAGGCCAACGCCAAAAGCCTCCGATAGTAGGCCGTCCACGCCATCGCAACCGGAGACAGGTTCTGGCAGGCCTCCAATCAAGGGTCCTCCGATGCATCCATCGTCGGTTCCGCTACGACCGGATAACAGAAACACGCCTGGTCACAACACCCCAGTCGGTAGAACACACGCACTGCCAACACGACCAGACTCGCAACCGAGGACACGACCATCGGAACGCCCTATGGTCGACCGTACACCAGAGGCCGCGCATGGTCGATATGACAGTCGGGGTCCTCCAGCCGAATATGGCCGACTAGATCGTACGGCGGATGCTGCACGTCAACGTGAGGCGTCGCCAGGTCGGCGCGGTGGGCGACCGCTACCTGGTGGCAGAACACCCGAGAGGATGCCTCCAGCGGCCGAACATCGCGAATGGTCTGGCAGAGAACGCGATTACGATTACGATGAGCGGGCTATGCGGGCACCTCCGCGAGATGGGCGAGCGCCTGCGGTACGACCGCCCACATGGGATCCAAGAGATCCCTACGATGCGCGGGATTCACGTGAGCGTTCTGATCCCCGAGGTTATCCTGCACCTGCAGCAACGGAGCCTCGCAGGATGCCGTCTACTTCATCATTGGCCAACGAATACCGCCGAGATGGTCCCCCAGTCAACGCCCCGTATGCTGCGGAACAGAACGACAGATCTTCGCGACTCCTACCGGTGCCAGTCGCAGCCAAAGAAGAACCTACAGTCAACCCAGCGCGTGCTGCCTTGATCAATCAAGCAGAGCATGGCAGACATGGACCACCGAGGCCTGACCGCGACAACCGTGGCGAGCGAGATTCTCGTTTAAACTCGCCGCGTCATAGCGATGATAGACGTGGTGATGATCGTCGAGTCGACGATCGCCCGCCGCCTGGTTATCATGGTCGGAATGATGCGCCACGGGATCCTCGGGATGAGCGTCCTCAGATGCCACCCTCTAGTGGGCGAAACCACCGTGAGGAGCCAGGAGCCAGTGCTCCAACCGGTCCGCGTGGTGGTCGCAACGAGGCCGTTGCAACATCCCGGGCTTCGCGGGAGATGTTCCAGCCTACACCTGGGCCACGGGCACAAGACCCCAACTATGGCCGGCTGAACCAGCCTGCAGAGCCGGCGCCCCCGCCATCTGGCCCACGCAGCGATCGAACATCGCAGCCTTCAACACCGAGTGCACCCACCGGCCCCGCAGCATCACTACCGGCAGGCATCCATCCTAGTAGGCTGGCACACATCGAGGGCAGAGCACCAAGCGGGCCACCACTCCAGACAAACATGCCGAACGCTCCAAGCGGTCCGCGTAACGGGGGTCGCGCCCCTCAAGGCCCTATCCCGTCATCACCAGTCGGTCCGCGACCTCCCACAGGTCCTGGAGGACCCAGGAATGCCGGTAACCCACTACGTGCCATCAACAACGTATTGACTGGAAACGCACCTGCCGATCGATCAAGCGAACGCAATGCACCTCATTCCAATCCTCCGGTGCGTGGTCGCGGTGCTACTCGCGCCAACGGTCCAATGGACGGATCAGACATGACGAGCCCAATGCCACCGCCCTCACTCGATTCCACGCCCAACCAGCACCCGAGGAGCAGTCGAAACGACGATGTACCGAGCAGGATGGAGGGCGCTCCACAAGAAGAAGGCCGTTCAGAATCTCGCAGCCATCGACACCGATCAGGCCGCGAGCGCTCACCCGATCGATCCGGCCGCCATCCTGAGGAGCGAAGCAGCCGCACTGCCCCTTCTGAACGCGCAGAGGGCGAACGTGGCTCCGACCGCGGCCGCGAGAAACACGGCAGCAACCGAGAAAGCAGCCGTCGCGAACGCGGCGAACGAGATGGCGAACCGAGATCAGGACGCGAGCCTCGCGAAAGCAGCAGACGCGAGCGTGGCTCCCGTGACGACGGACGCTCTTCAGGAGCCAGGGAAGAAGGACGCGATAGGAGGAGCCGTGGCGGCGGCGGAGGAAGCAGCCAAGGGGATGAAGCACGCAAGAGGGGACGCGATCCCCAGGATCAAGCCCATGGAGATACTAAGAGGAGGCGTTAGACGCGCCCTACTATTTCAGCATCAGCACTTATGAGTTTGGCGTGGATGAGGAGGGGACTCGACACTTGAAACCAACAACACAACTTCATCAACAACAACATCTTCAAGAACGAACTCTACTTCACCTTTTACTTCATTTCATTTCATTGTAATTCTTCGATATCTGGGACCAAAGAGGGAGAAATTGTGCATTGCGCGGCGTTTTTGCTTGTTTGTTATATTGCCATGCCTGTCTGCCTGCCTGCCCATTACAGAGGGGGGTTTTACAAGGCATTTTACGATACCCCGAGGACGAAACAAACCTTTCTTGGTTCTCGAGCGCATTACAGAAAAAACGGATGAGCGGAAGATTTTGCATCATTTGGGAGTTTTGCTAGCTTGATTTAGTTCGTAGATGGCTGGATGGGTTTCCGGTTATCTTTTTCTTTCTGCTGTTTGTATCATCATCATGCCGCAAGATGGAGAGGAGGAGGGAGAAGGCAGAGAGCGAGGAGTTGCGGGTATTAGTATAGATATTGAGTGGTTGCTAGTCAATGGACGTTGAAGACATTCTGAACATCTTTCTTGAGGAATGTGATATCAGTGACGATCAAACACCCCATTGACATTCTCCATCGACACGCTCCTTCCTCCGCGGCACTACAGATCCGCCATCTTACATACATGCATACATACAAGCGAGGCTCGTTTACCGATTTACCCGCCTCCGCGCCTTAATGTAAAATACCTCAGTAACCCTGTTCCTGCATGTACTGTGGAGACCGTCCGCGGCTCTGGATCGCACGGCAGAATACCCGTCCGTCTAGATTGTGGGGCGATGGCGGCTCATCTTTCTTGGAGGATCGGATGTAGATCCGATGTGGAAGGTGAGGGATGAGTAGTTATGTAAGGGAAGGGCTCGGCGGGTATAGACCGTGTGGTATGCATTGGGTGTGCATTTGGCCCTTGTGGGTTTCTTTGACTTCTGAATTTTGAGCTGGAAGGGTGGAAAGGCTTGTATGGATAATTTGAATGTGCATGATGCAGGAGGGTTGCTGAGGTGAGTTGTGGGACGGAATTGGTATATAAGGTGACGGATCTGGAGTGCAGGAGGTGAGTTAGTCGAAATCGAGCCTGCGTGAACATGGCGTCTTCGTCCGTTCGATTGTTCATCAGCGCTCTCGCAGCTGCTGGTATTTCAGCTATACACATCACAGCGCCGCTAAACCAAACATACGACTACATCATCGTAGGAGGAGGCACATCCGGCCTCACAGTCGCAAACAGACTAACAGAGAACGGAAAACGTAAGCCATAACCCCCAATTCCAAACCCCATACCCTCCCAATCCAACATTCCACACAGACACCGTCCTCGTCATCGAATACGGCAACCTCGTCAACGACCCCAGCATCCTCGTCCCAGCCAACACCCTTAGCTTCACTCCAACCCCCGAACGCTACTTCAACTTCACTCCTGTCCCCAATCCTGGCCTCAACAACGACACCACGAGCCCGCTCGCAGCCGCCATAGTCGGCGGCAGCAGTGCCGTCAATGGCATGTTCTTCGACCGCGGCAGCGAAGCCGACTATGACGCCTGGGAAGCCCTCGGAAACAAGGGCTGGGGCTTCAAAGACCTGCTTCCGTACTTCAAGAAATCCGTTACTTTCACGCCTCCGAGCGAAGAAGTGGTGGAGAAGTACAATTACACGTGGGACGTAGATGCGGCGTATGGCGGACATGGTGAGATTCAGGTATCGTTCCCACCATACCAGTTTCCCGGTCAAAACCGTCTGTGGGATGCATGGACAGAAATTGGGGTTGAGAAGCCGAAGGAAGCGGCTGCGGGAGATGCGATCGGTAGTATCATGGCGCCGAGTGCGTTGGATCCCGTGTTGAGGACGAGGAGTTATGCTAGGACGGCGCATTATGAACCGTATGCTAAGAGACGGAACTATCATCTTTTGACGGGGTATCAGGCGACTGATATTTTGTTCAAGGAGGGTGGGGAGTTGGAGGCTGAGGGCGTGAGTATGGTTAAGGTGGGAGGTACTGAGAAGAGTGCTGTGAAGGCGAGGAAGGAGGTCATAGTTGCGGCAGGTGCGATCTGGACGCCGTGGTTGTTGCAGCGCAGCGGTGTTGGTCCAAAAAGTGTTCTTGAGAAGGCTGGTATCGCTGTCAAGAAGCATTTGCCTGGTGTAGGTGCGAACTTCCAAGACCATCCCTTTGGAGGCAGTGTTTGGAACTGGACGACCAACCCATATTTCCCCACCGCTGGAGCCCTAGCCACGAACCAGACCTTCTACGCCGAAGCGGAGAAAGAGTATACTCAGTCTCGCGAAGGCCCTCTCACGACATCGCGAGGCAACCAAGCTGCTTTCCTACCTCTCAAGACTGTCGACCCAGAAGGTTGGCAGGCCCTCGTCGATGCTGTCGCGGCTCAAGATCCAACTCCCTACCTCCCAGCTCAATATGACGAGACGCTCATTGCAGGCGCCAAAGCCATACACAACATCACAGCCGAATACCTCGCACGCGATGACGCTGCAGCCTTTGAATTCACCTTTGCAGAAGGGCCCATAGGAAACGCTGCGATAATGCGCCCTTTGAGTCGCGGCACCGTGAACATCAACCCAGCTGATCCTGCATCAGGCCCACTGGTCGACTGGCGCACCTTCTCCAACCCCCTGGACATCAAATTCGCCGTGCAAATGGTGCGCTTCTCACGCCGCTTCAACACGCTATCTTCTTTCGCTGCTCTCGGCGCCGTTGAACTTTCGCCTGGATCTAATGTTGCGAGCGATGATGCGATCGAAGGGTATCTGCGCAGCACGATGGATCCGACGTTCGTTCATATGGCGGGTACGGCGTCGATGCTTCCGGAAGAGCTTGGTGGTGTTGTAGGAACGGATTTGAAGGTTTATGGCGTTGGGAAGCTGAGTGTCGTGGATGCGAGTATTGTTCCGTATTTGCCGGCCACGCATCTTTGTACGACGGTTTATGCTATTGCGGAGAAGGCGGCGGATGCTATTAAGGCGAGGACGGGGTGGGATGACTAGGGGCGATGGCGCAGTGTATGAGTCGATTGGATATGACGACCATTCATTCCTATCGATGATAGTTGTTGTGCCAATTGTGAATTGTACGCCTGACGTGAAAGTAGCGGTGTCAGCCATCGTTCTGATATGCCCGTCGTGTTCAGAGGATATGGATTATTTCGCAGTCTTCATTTATATCCTTGCCTGCCATGAAACTTTTGCATTCACTGCGTTGGAGGATCATCAAACCAATTCTTCGATACTCCCGCCTACCAGCATTGAGTGGGGTCAAGACGAGATTTATCATCTCACGGTACTCGTCCTCGTCTTTCTGCACGAGACAGGGCACGCACCAAGCTTCATATCCATCGGACGAGAGTTGATGGGTGCGAACAGTTTCACTAGCAGGACCTTTCGGAGCTGACTGAATCTTTGTGGGCAGTCGGCTACCCGAATAGCGTTTGAAGATATCCTCGTATACTTTCACCGCATCTAGGTAGACACTACCGACGAAGGACCTCGTGGGTGTGTCGAACGCATCAACACACAAAGTGCGTGTGTCCTCGTCAACTACAGGGCGGTCGTTTTGTTTCAAACTCGCTTGACGCGGTGCCAGAAATATCCGCCGCATTTTGGTACAGATAGACAGTTTAGCGGATTCGATGTAGCCGAAAGTTTTCGGCGCTCCTGGTAGATATGAAATGTCCACATCGACGACTTGTATTTCTTCTTCTGGAAGGCGATCTAGGCGAGGCTTGAAGAAATCCACACACATACCATGTGCAGCGGCCCAGGACCAAGTCGGCGCAAGGTAACCAGGAAAGTTCTCGGTGATGGACCTTGGACCATCCCTGCGAAACATATCATTCCGCGAAGCAACCCACCAGCATAATCCAACTTGCAAATCTTCTTTCCACAAACCCATGACATAGGTTAGATGATAATGTTTCCCCATAAGACTTGCCAAACCTGCAACTGCAAGCAGCTTATCGGAATCAACACTTAAAGCCCTCCGAGTGTAGTGGGCAACCATATCGTTCCATACATCGAAGTGATTATCTCGTCTGTTTTCGTACGATGAAGTCGGGAGCTTGTTGAAGATGTCTGGACGTCTTACTATCAGCCGCATCGCGTTGTTGGTTTGATAACACATGTTTCTAACGGCTTCTTCCTGATCACTGAACGTTGACATACACGGAGCGTTTTCGCGCGCGAATGTCGTCACGCAAGACCATCTGACTGCGTTAGTATCAAAAGTCAGTAAGCGTCCTGACAACACCTCCTCTTGAAGAACCCATCCTCTTGTTTGCAGAGCACTGCCACGATTCAGGCCAAAAACCTGGATCGATGTGCATTTTTGCATCAAGTCGCTGTTCTGTTTTAGAGTTATACGAACGTTACAGGATTTGCTGCCCCGGGCGTCGCGTTTAGAGAAAAGACCTGAATCTGTGTCTGGACCATTCGCTGCGAATATCGTCAACGTCGAATGTCGGTATATGCCCCCCATCTTAGCCATTTCATTCCCCACGTCTTCAAGATCATCTTGTATGATGCAAAGAGCATCTATCCATAAGTAACGATATCCAAGAGACCTGGTAACCTGAATAGCCTCTCTAAAGGTTTTGGGCATTGTATCATCGAGTGGTAACTTTTGTTTGAAACGTTCATATGAGCCAGCGCCTAGGGTAGATAGCATTCTCTTTCCTTGCCCCCAGCAGTAACTCAGAGTTAGGTACTCTGATCTCATTCCCTTGGTCTCCGTGATACGAGCTTGGCCATCAGTTTCGATTTCGATCACCCGGGTGGGTAGTAACGGTAGCATTTGCAACGAAACTTCTGTGTTACAACAGTGGTGCCCCTTTTGACAGTGTTGGATCCATGTCTTTATCAAATCCATGTTGTAGTCGGATCCTGTATGATTGTCGAGTGCTGAACCGATGGGATTATGTTGCTCTTCAGGGCGTGAAGAGAGAACGCAGGAGAGATCGAGCATGGTGCTTACTTTGTCTGCACCCCGTGTCAGCTAGGCTTATCATACATGTTCATCCGTTATACCAGAGACAGGCTTGTGTATCCCGAGTGAAGTTAATCGTTCTCCATAGCGCAGCTTCATTTCGTGGTGGAAATGATCTTGCAGTTCAAAATCCTTGTCCCACAGGGACTTCATACAGAGTAGAATAGGTGCAACTTCGGGGTCGTTGTCGCGACGCGCATGAGCAGCCCCGGCGTCGTAAAATAGTTGAAACCAGAACATGGCGCAAACTCGACATCCTTGACCGGCCGAGAGTTCTAACGCTTCTCTCGAAGGCTGATGCACGCTTACAAGTTCCGTGACTGGATCGCGGACGAAGTCTGGGTCAGTTAACCAATCGGCATCCTGCACGCTGACTTCGCCAACGGGTACAAAAACAAGATTTTCGCAAAAGTGACATAGCATGGCGTAAAATAATGCTAAAAAGGAGAGCTTGAAAAGCGCAAAGATGATGACGGAAAGGTTACCGACAGTGAGATGGAGGTATGGTAGAGGATAATAATAAATGTTGAGTAGGGAAGGAACCGAGGGGGCTGTGTAGACGTGATTAGGCAGCTACGAACGTCATGCGTAGTAATAACTAGCCTAGTTGATATCGTAGAAAAGCGTACGTTTGAGCCTAGAAGCCTTAGTTCTGTATTGTTAAAATGTAGGAGAGCAGTCCTGATGTAAGAAGCTCTTGAGGGCATTTTTGTCAACTTAGCCTCGGAATACCTTCGCACCTTCCAAAAATCTCAAGCAGCATCGCCAAGACTACGACAAGACAGCAAGAACACATCACCGATAATAGAATGTCCACCAGCGCTTAACGGACATTTCGCAACACCCGCAGACGAAGCTGTCATCACTCCAAGAGACCCCTCACTTCAACTTGACGACATGCATGATCATGCATCAATTGTTCTATTTCCCTGCTTTCAGAAGCCGTAGAATCTAAAGGGTATCATATCCATCAATCATTGCCACGGCCGTATCACACATCGCCCACTACTCCTGCCCCCAAGTATCATCATCCCCAATCTCGCCCACAATCTCCACGCCCTGCTCCTCCTGAAAAGCAACCTGCTTATTCTTCCCCCTCTTCTTCTTGCCCTTCCCATTCTCCTTATTCGACCCATCACCAATCGGATTCCCATCCTGATCAACACCCGCAAGTTCCCTCTGGCGTTTCCTCTCCTGGGCTTCCGCTTTTGCCTTGGCGATTTTCTCCGCATACTCTGCTTCTACCGCCGCCATTTCGCGCTTGATCCTGTCCGTGTCGGCGAAAGAGGCCTCGGTCTTTTCCGATTTCTGTAGGAACGTATTCCAGCCATCGCCGTTGATCTCGCAGCGGCCTTGGAGAGCGGCGCGTATGTCGTCGGGGTTGTCGCGTTCTTCGCGGGTGAATTTGGTTTTTATGGAGCGGCGGGTGAAGCCGGGGAACATTTGGGATATCATCTGGAAATCGGTGCCGAAGGACCTGAGGCCCTCATAGAACAGGTTCGTGAGGTCCGTGGTCCAGCGTCGTCCTTGGCCGGGCAGGAGGAACTCGTTGGGGAAGCGCTTGTTGTTCTTCATGAAGCTGCGGGTTGTGAGGCGTGCGGTGATGTCTTGGTCTTCAACGACGGTCATGTCGCTAATGAGACGGTCTGCGTCGCCCTCTCG
>Ga0265797_10006700_pt1 | contig 16135 bp, 15 predicted proteins | sample P2T30metagenome_FD_192433 | JGI IMG/M metagenome (GOLD analysis project Ga0265797, IMG submission 192433) | Plant litter microbial communities from East Loma Ridge, Irvine, California - P2 T30 | ecosystem: Environmental > Terrestrial > Plant litter > Unclassified | place: USA: California... | reverse complement strand
TTCAGGGTTACTCCCATGCATTAGTGTCAGCCACCCAAAGCTGAACGATAAACATGTCAAGTGGAGGATTTGGATCTAGTATGACTGGCAAGGATACTTCGTGGAAGGAACGATTATATTGGCGTGAATGTGAATGCGGGTGCACGCCCCAGAAACTACGACTCCACGCCACCCGCATACTCGACTGGAAGCACTCGTATTTGCTTCGTCTGATTACAAGCAGTGTCCTACAAGCGTAGAGCAGTACAGGGCAGTACGAAGTAGTCTCAGGATGATCGATGTACTGTGTACCTCAACTGCATATCACCGACATGCGGTCAATGTCATCCAGTCGCACATTGGAGGCGCAGAGCCCTAGCGTAATCAACGAGCACCGCGAGCATCAATGCTTGGAGCCATGTCAAGTCAACGACTACGTTCCAACAATACACAGAAGTTTGCGGTACGACTTCAGCGAAGAAGTAAAGAGTAAGCGTATCGTGAAAGTTACACTAGTTGTACCTCAACGTGATTCTGTGGAATACGATGTAGCTCGCAGCGATGGCGTCGATCCTCAAGACGGCGTGTAAAGGTTCATCACTCGAGCGATCTTCAGAATACAGCTGGTACAGGCGGACCCCAGATCTTCAATGCTTGCGGGCCAGCCTGTACATGCGCCACCTCCGTCTCCGAATTGACCAAGTCGCCATCGCTGTAATGCTCCTGCCAAACAATCAGTCTCGGGTACGACATTCATATCCACCGGGTACTCACCAATATGAACCCGCTAGAATCGAACCAGTAGTCGAATACCTGACTGCCGAGCACATGCTGCCCCACCCGTTAGCCACTTATTCCCTCCCATCAGAACAGCCAAGTGACTCACCCTTCCGACTCCCCAGCAAACCTCATACCCCTTACCCTTCAACCAATCATGCCCCAACTGCTGCACATCGAAATCATGCGTCTCGAACGCCGCATGCGCAACATCCGGCTGCATACCCTCCTTCGCAGGCTTAAAGAAAAACGCATGGTGGTCCGCAAACTCCAGGCCCCGATCAATATGGAAGAAACACGTAATCGGCTTCCCATCTTTATACACCACGTCCGACGGCGCCAGCGCCAGATACGTCGTGTACCAGTCGTACATGTCCTGGTACATGCCCGGCGGATACGTGACGCCGTAATGCCCCCAGCGATGCACGGGCGCGGGGCCGGGCTCGAAGCGCTGGAAGACGCCTTGGCGGGGTTTTTGCCCTGCGAATTCGTAGTTTGTGGGTGCGTGGGTGGTGGTGCATGGTGGTCTGGTCGGGTTTTGGATCTTGGTCTGCCCGTGTACGAGATAGACAGTATGACCCGCTGGGTCGGTTAGCGTTACTACTTCGCCGCCGCCTGGGGCGTCTAGCTTCTCGATGCTGGAGCTCCTGCAGCCGGGGACTATGGCGATTGCGCGTGAGAGCTCGGCGCGCGATTCGACGGCGTATGCGGCGCCGCTGAAGAATGAGTTGGGGGTGGGTGATTGCCGTGCGGTATAGACGAAGGGCTCCGTGCCGTAGCCTTTGAAGTGGATTTCCTGGCCGGGTACTTCGGATGCTATTGTGAGGCCGAAGTCGAGAAGGAATGTGCGTGCTGAGGAGAGGTCGGCGTGGTTGTAGACTACGTAGGCGGTGGAGAGGAGGCGGATACGAGGGTCGTTTTCAGGGATAGGCATCTTGAAATTAGGGGCTGAGAGACGCGAGGTGTCTTCTTGGGAATGGAAGGCGTGCTTGTTTGCGCGTGGTATATGAGCTGCTTCAGAATCGGTGGGGCTGTTTTCAGGTGATGTGCTTGGGTAAGCTGCGCTGGATTGCTGTGAGACAATTCCGCCGTGTCTCACGGCATCCCTCGGTCATACTTTTCGATGCGGATGACGTTAGGTTGATTATCGGAGAAGGCGACCCCAGGGAACTGTACAAAGATGTGTTGGCGCATGTGAACATGATCGGCAGAGTTGCGGATAAAGTGGTATTGGGAACTACACTAAGTTGCTTAGCGCCGCTGTGGCAGGATCGTGGGGTTTGCGCTACCGAGCAATCGTCGTCCGGAGATGGTCAGAATCGTGGTGTTGTGGCATGTCCTTCCGTCCGGAAGAGTTCATTGTCGCAAGCGCTGCGTGCGTCACTCTAAAGTGCGAAATTCTGAAAGACCGACTAGCATCTCATGATGCACTCGTGGTAGCCGAGAAGTACGCTTATCCATCTTGGGATTATCGACACAGTGAGCAAAGCATGGTGCGCGCCAACGATTGGCACGAGTGCCAGTAGTTGGTTTTCCATTCCATTCAATGGACCGCAGTACTGGAAGGCTGATCGCGAATGAGCAAGGAGCGTTCCTGCGAACGTTGAGCAACTGATGTCATTACTCTTATCCTATGTATATGACTCCGGCGCAGTGTTGTACTGGAACAATACATCGCGGTCATGTCCAAAAATCAGCTTTGCATCCGTCAACTTCTGTAGCGAATGAATCATCTGGTTCGATCGCGACCACGAAGCATGATCGCGAGTGAACCAACCCTGATTGGCGAGTGAATCATAATTCTCCTTGACAATGTACTGATCTGTCGTGAAGATCCAGGTGCCACTGTCTTTGAGATTGACTTGGAGTATCGACAACCCTGGAGTATGGCCAGGGCAGTGACGGACGATGAGTCCTTTCGCGAGCTCGAAACCGTCTCCGTGGAATGGCATCCAGTTGAGATCGAATTGGAGATATGTGGGCATGTACACGCCTGCATCCGTGTTAGCTCAATGATCGCAATCTATAGTCATCGGACTCACCAATGTCAGTCTTGGTCGCAACGCTGTAGAATGCAGTTTTGAGCTCAAGCTCATGCGTGTAAATCGGGACATTTGTGCCTCTAAAGTACTCCAGTCCGCCAGCATGATCTAAATGCAAATGTCCCATGATTACAGCCTTCACGTCTTTGATGTCGTTGCCAGTCTTGCGAATGGCCGCATCAAGCTCTTGGTCCTCAACATAATCTTCGCGTGCGAATATGTCATTGAGCTGGGGGCCCCATACGTCGGGATAATCCTTGCCAGCTCCAGTCTCGAACAAAATAAGACCTTCGGTTGGATGCGAGATCAAAGCTGAGATCATGACCATTGAGCGTCTGGTACAGTCTGGATTTGGGTTACTCGCTGTGGCAGCGTGAGCCTGCTCTGGTAAGTCTTGTTTTTATCGCAAGGCTTCGATTTGATCTTACCCCAGTAACGAAGAAGGCCTCATCTGCTACGAGATTGCCAACGTGTAGCAGCCAAATTTTTGTACCCTATGAGTGGCTTTTGTCAGCACACGAATCAACATGCTTGAGGCTGAACCTCACATCAGGAGCCGTGCTGCCAGGAATATTCATTGCGATAGTCGTCTTTACTGAGGTTGGAATAAAGCTCGTCGCGAACAAAAATTATCCAGGCTTTGGGAATGACATCTTCATTCTGGCGACGCATGGTCTCCATATGTTGAAGCAGCTCCGTTCACGACCTTGGCATATTTTCAAGATCTGGGGTGACTTAGTTCGATGCACACGGGGTCAGAAAGTTGTCCAGCCATTGTTGCGGAGCGGAGGCGCCACGGATAAGGTGGCATCTGCTGTGGGGTCGCTAGCAACCACCCTTCCTCACATCGCGTACACTAGCTCGCGAACGTACAGATGCTCAGAGGCCGTGCATCGGAAAGATCGACTTGAGGAACAAGAAAACTGTCCATAAGACACATTCGAGTCGGTGTGAAGCTCCTCAAACTGCATAGTCATGATGTCGGCAAACCTCGTTTCCTGGACTCGACTCGTACGCTATATTCCTGAGGGAAACAGCACCGTTCACTACGGTGAACCTATCATCAAGGAAAATGAAGTCGATGCGATCGCCCAATTGGCGCAAGACGGAAACTTAGAGGTGATCGTACTGGAGGGCGATGATCCGATGAGTGCGAAACCGACGGGCAAGAAGGAGAAGGTAGCGAAACTGCTGGGTCCACTGCGTCCTGGCGATGTACCCATCATTCGCTGCATCGGTCTGAACTACACAACGCATAGTAAGATGCCATTTCATCTTCCAAGCATGGCGTAGACGTCAAACTGACTCTCGATGAACAGTTCTCGAGACGGGTCGACCGCTTCCAACGTGCCCTACCGTCTTCACCAAGCCTGGGCCTGCGGTTGCAGATCACGGAGAGGCTATTCCTATACCTCGCATCGCACAGTCGCAATGCGACTACGAAGGCGAATTAGTAGTTGTGATTGGAAAAGATGCGAAGAACGTGGCTGAAGCCGATGCCTTGAACTACGTCGCTGCCTACACAGCCGGAAACGACGTGAGCGCTCGAGACTGGCAACGCGAGGCAGGAAAGGCAGGACCTGTTCCTCAGTGGTCTTTCAGCAAATCGTTTGACAAATATGCGCCACTTGGGCCATGTCTCGTGGCAGCTCATGTCCTCGGAAGTGCGGACAAGCAGTCACTCAAGACTTTCGTGAACGGCGAGGTCAGACAGGAGAGCAACACATCGGACCTGTGCTTTGGTGTGCGCAAACTGGTGGCATTCTGCAGCCAAGGCCAAACGCTTCAACGAGGGTCTTTGATCATGACAGGTACCCCAGGGGGTGTCGCATTGTTCATGAAGCCGCAGATATTTCTGGAGGACGGTGACGAGGTGGCTGTGGAGATTGGGGGCATTGGTCGAGTGATCAACCGTATGGCATTTGAGACGTAATTGATCTTCGTCTCCAGAATTAGCAATGCAAAAGCTGAGTGTTGTCCAGTGCAGCGCGCCGTGAGTGGGGTGTGTTTTGAGATCTGTATGTGTATGTGTCGAAAACACGAGAGAAAGGGAGAACAAATGACCCCGCATGATCGTCACTACCGATCCAGCTAAGTTAGCCCAAGATGGGCCGAACCTGCACCTCCTGCAAGGTACAAAACTACCGGGTGCCCACTAACTCGCATTGGCTGCAATGCCTTCTTCCTGCTATGTTCCCATGCAACCAATGTCAACGCAGCTACGCCAGCCAAAATTCCTTGACGCGACACGTCCACAGTCACGAAACATCTATAAAGCATCAATGCGCTGTCTGTGGCGTCATTTTCTACCGGAAAGATCTCCTTTCGAGACACTCTAAGCTGCATACCTCCTCCTATGACGAAGCGATCCCACCTGCGTCGCCTGCGACAACAGAGCATCTCGGTGCCGGTGGAGGGCGCAGAAGATGTCACACAGCTTGTCTTCGTTGCCGCGACTTGCGGACCAAATGTGATGGGCAACGGCCCTGCTTGACATGTCAAGGCGCAAATCACAGCTGCATCTTCCCACCTCCAGCCAACCGTTTAAGCAGGATTTCAACTGATCTAGAAGAGGTACCTGAGCCCAACTACAATTCAATGACTTCAGCATCTCTACCAGAACATATGAGCCAGCATTCATTCGATCTTGATCAGACGTCTGGCGTACTGGCGGGTTGCAATTTTGAAGGCGCAGAGGCCTTCATGGCGGATATGGAAGGATGGCCTTGGATGCACGAGAACCTTTACCTTCCAACAGACATGTCTTTTTTTGCCAATCTAGAAGATCCTCTAAGACCCCAGATAAGTGGAGGTGATCCCACGGCCTCGGAAGTCCCCGAGACTGACGTCGATGCCTTTTCGATACCGCGAGCTGCACAGCATCCCACAAAAGAGCGTGCTGTAACGACGCCAGGGCCGCTTCAGGCCATACAGGAGCTTCTCTCGTTCGCCACGGCATCAAATGCTTCCTGCCGGAGCCACCAATCACGTGCCCAATTCTGGTCGTCCATGTCGAATCAAATCAGCGAGGCCTTCGCATGTCCTCAGCAGTCAGCGGCACAGGGCCAATCGCTGCTGCACTATTTTGGGACTCAATATGTACAGCATTTCGGGACTTTGTGGCCATTGTTGAGTCCGCAGACCCTTGACCTCAACGCCTTACATCCACAACTTTTTCTCGTCATCACCTCCATAGGTGCCATGTATTGCGGGTCGGCTGCTGGCAACTATGGCGTGATGATGCACACCAAGATTCGACGCAGTTTGATCAACGCTCTCGATTTAGAAGAAGATGATTGCGACTTGACTTGGTTAGCTCAAGCACGTCTCCTGACACAAGTTGCGGCGCTTTACTTCGGACAGCCGCGTGCCTTCACTTATGCCCAACACATCGGTGCACTTCTGGTAGCACAGGCACGTAAGATGGATCTTTTCTCTGCAAATTACATGCTTGGTGCACAGAAGAAGCTTGAGGGCATGAAATCAACGGCCTCCGACAGAGACCGATTAGCTGTTTGGCTGCAGATGGAGGCTCGTCGACGATTAGCATTCGGCATCTTCCGTGGAGATACGTATACCAGTGTTCTATTGCACACAAAACCACTCATCTCCTTGGAAGAGATTGACCTCCAATTTCCAATGTGCGACACGGTGTGGCGAGGCGAGAAGATGGAACCTAGTCTTTGCCTGCAGATGATTGACAACGATCACACATTCGGGCGCGACATGTGGGCTTCCGATATTTACCATATCGCTCTGGACCGGAACGAAGCGCTGCCGCCGCTGGACCCTCCTGCACACGAATTGCTCATGTTTGGACTCCAATACCCAGTCTGGAGGTTTTCTCGGGATCAGAACAGATTCAGACGACTACTTGGCAACGACGGTATTGACGAAATCGCACATCTAGCTACCAGAAACAAGCGCCGGAGGCTACATGGGACCAGCTTCGAACACGAGACATACCGTGTAGACAGCGCTACAAGACACATGGACGACTTGAAAATGGAGCTCGAGCGTCTCAAATCCGCTTTGGAGAAGTGGGAGCATGCTCTTCCTCTGGTCAAGACTTTTGCGCGGACGAGCCTGGAAAAGAGCAGCCTCATGAGTGGCTTACTTCTGTTCCACCTTTCGTATCTAAGACTTGACGCACCTCTTGGCAGCTTGCATCAAATCCAATACCGTCTAGTCGATCACCGTTCCGTGGACAATGACTCGGTTGTGTCTGTACGGGAATGGACAAGGTCAACCCGTGGTCGGCGTGCCTCACAACGCGCTTGCGACATCTGGTCCATGATATCTCGCGAAGCTTCCAACGAAAATTCAATCAAATTCAATCTTCTCGCATTTATCGGACTGCATCATGGAGCAGTTCTTCTGTGGGCCTATGCTGGTGGTCACGACACCAGCCAGTCCTCGAATGTCGACGAAGAACCACTGGCGCTCGCGGATCCGGAGCGCACAGTCATCAGCAAATTGCAGAGCTCGGATGTACTGCGAAAATTTGTTGGTCTTTATGACAAGATTAGTTCCGGCCGATGGTCATCATTTGCACAAGCTGCGGAAGCTTTGATGAAAGAGGAGCTACCGGAAGTGAATCACCAGTGAGTATGGTCGGGTCAAACATCCCATTGCTACTTCACGCACAAATTGCTGCAATCCAACTTCGGAGAGCCGAATGTAACGAGGCCATCCAGGCGGCATCGTCAGCTCAAAATGCAAAACAACCACGTCATGTGGCCAGAGCCGTTTACGAAACCTCGTTCACGTTCCTCTACCTGGGATCTAGTGGAAGTTGAGTGATTATTTTGAGCAAGTCCTAATAATTGTTGTAAAGCATCTCATTCAGCTACGAAAATCTTAAGCATCCAGCTTCTCGAACTTCAACCAGCAGTGACCAGAGCGCGAACCTGCAGCGAAAACGTCTGCCAAGGCCAGTGTTTCGCTTTCCCCGCCTGGGGGCATGACAGCTTTGAACTTGCGAAAGATGATGCCAATCATATACTTGAGCTCAGTCATGGCTAGATTGGATCCTGGACAAGCCCGGCACCCATGGCCGAATGGGATCCAGTTGAGCTTCATACGCTCGTCAGCATCGATCCATCGCTCTGGCTTCCACGATTCTGGCTGTGGGTACACGGATGCTAGTTGGCCCTGGTTCAATGCGGCCGTGGAAGCGATGATGCGCGCAGGTATCACCTGGCCAGCAATCGTGGTCGTTTTGCCGAGGTGACGTTCTAGTGGGCCAGGTATCATGGGATACATCCGCATCGTCTCCCGAATGACACCATCGAGGAAAGGCATATCTACTGTCTGCTTAATATCGATGTTTTCCAGCTCAGGGAACGCCGTCGAAAGCTCTTCGTGCAGCTTGGCTTGTGCTTCAGGGTGACGAGTTAAAAGCCAGCAGGCGAATGCCGCGGTGTGTGAGGTTGTCGAGGACCCAGCTGCTAGCATTTCAACCATGTACGCTGGCATGTCTTCCAAGGGTACTGCTTCAGCATTGCCCTTACTCATTGTGCCCAGCATCGAAAGCACATCTTTGTCGCGTCGCGCCGTGACGTCGGTTTCTTTCCATCGGCTCAAAGCTTCCCTCGCAGTGACATCCATGTCGTTGCAATCGTTACGCAAGCCTCTCCACTTTGCATTGCCCATAGTGCGGACATACAGATCGGCCCCGGGAATGAAGCTCTTCATCGCATTCCAAGTACTGAAGGCATGAAAACGTCGTAGAAATGCCGGGGTTTGCTTCTCCCGGAATTCATGCAGAAGTCGGTTCTCCTCGCCCCACAGTACGTCGGTAACAATGTCCAGAGCAAGTAATCGAAAGACGACAACACCATCGACTGATTCTTGCCTTTCGGCTCTCTTGTCAAGCAGCTCCACAAAGTCGAGGACGTGCGACTCTATACTTTCGACCAGTGCTGCCAAATTCTTGTTTTGGAAGCACTGTATCAGATTGTTTCGTGACGGCGCCGCTGAAGGATAATCGACGAAGCCCAGCGTTGAGGTCACGCCTTTCCAACTTCCCATGGATGAGTAGAAGCTAGTCTTGATCGACGACTTATCGTAAATCGTCTTCATTGCTACATCGTCTGTTGTATGAACCTGGTCGGGAGCGATCACGACGATTGCCCCATAGCGGTCCAGCAACTTCGTCACGTACTCGGTCCTACGCCTGTTATACGTCGCATATCGTAGGGGAAGCTTCGAAATCCTGACAAACCAAGGACCCGGGACACGTCGTACGGGTGACAAGAAGAATGGGTAAAGGATCTGGGCCAAGATGTTGACGTAAGCATGCGCCTCAAAATTCGCGCGTTGATTGCATATCTGGAAGACTCACCAGCCAGTACACCGCATAGATACTTATCAAGAGACCCAACCATTGTAATAGCGAGACCTTTCTCACGGTGGAGCTTGTGGTAGCTTCCACGATGACAGACATGGTCCTTGTAAAGAAGTACGCACAGTTGCGTCGAAAGGGGATGATGGAATTGTTGTCAGCCGTGATAGTATTTTCAACTCGTTGCGCGAGGTGGTAAACGTGTGGTACATCGAGAGTGCTTAACCCCCTCCATGTGAGGTTTATACAAGCAAGCGCGGGACAAGCATGCAACATGCCTAACTAGGCGGCAAGCCAACATGCCAGCAACATCCCATCGCAACTAGTTTCTCAATCCAGACCGTATACCCCACAATGCTGCGAAGTGGCATGAAGTCCGTACTGGCGGGCAAGACACCTCGGCTGCGTAGTGTGTGGGGAAAATTCGGGGTAGTACATCAAGTACGCTTTGGCGCCGGATAAAGTGGCATCGTCGATCGCGGACGCCGCGCTTTGCACTTCGGACGAAAGAGATGAGTGCGCGCAGCAATCTACCGTGGGAAGAAGTAAACTAGCAGTTGGTATAGGCTCGGCGTACCGTAGCCCAGACGTCCCTAACCCATCAATACACCGGATGTTACATGCACGATCGTTTCTGGTATAATCGGTTCATATCGGTCGCACCACAATACTTACAACAGCTCACAACCAAGCCGTCCGAACGGTGGAGTCGCGACCATCTGCCTTCACATATTTGAGCTTGATAGAGTCTACCACTTTAATGCTTCAGTGCCAGCCCCCTTCGCGAAAAGGCCTCCGATCAAAGAAGTAGCTTATTGCAACCTCCTATCGAGACCCCACTCTTGCTTGAGCTTTCGAGCCACGGCGGAATATACGGACTCTCATTCAACAAGACATGGAATATCCTGTGGTCATAATTGGCACTGGCCCGTCGGGAGCTACGACTGCTCTCCTGCTGGCCAGATTAGGTGTGAAATCGCTGGTCGTGTCGAGACATAGTGGCACGGCGAACACTCCCAGGGCTCACATCTTTAATCAGCGCGCAATGGAAGTATTGCGAGACGCAGATCTAGAGCCTGCACTGAGTGGAGTTGCTAGTTATGCACACGGTCAGTCAAACCAACTTTCTGGGTGTCATCATTCTAGCATACTGACCATATTACCACTCTAGATATGCAACACACGTCATGGCTCAACACACTTGCAGGCGAAGAGTATGGACGGCTATGGGCTTGGGGAAACAGTCCAGCTCAGAAAGGAGAGTATGAAGCTGCTAGCCCTTGTGCTATGTCAGACCTTCCGCAGAGTCTGCTGGAGCCGGTACTTGTTGAAGCAGCCACTAAAGCAGGGGCCGAGATTCGATTTTCCACGGAATTCGTTCAATTTGAAGAGCTAGGAGACGGGATGGTCACTACATTGCGAGATAGGGTGACCAAGAAAGAGTACACCATCAAGTCCCAATACTTGGTCGGAGCGGATGGCGCACGGAGTGCTGTACTCAACGCTCTCAGGATACCGGTCATTGGTCGCCAACTAAATAATGCGTTCAACGTTCACATCAAAGCGGATCTCTCGAGATACATCTCTCATCGGCCCGGTAGTCTAAACTGGATTCTCAACCCAGATGCACCAGGATGGAGTGCCGTTGGCAACTTCCGAATGGTCAGACCTTGGACTGAATGGGTGGTTTCAATGCATCCAGCAACCAAGAGCAGTATCGAAAGCGTGCAACCTTCAGAAGAAGAAATCCGCTCACGCCTTCATCAAATGATTGGAGACGACACGGTCAACATCACGATTCTGTCGACGTTTTCCTGGACGATCAACGATCAGGTCGCGGAACGATGGCAACAGGGTCGCGTTCTCTGCATTGGCGATGCGACACACAGACACCCGCCCATCAATGGTCTTGGAAGCAACACTTGCATATCCGATGCGTTCAATCTCGCGTGGAAACTGGCTTATGTTGTTCGAGGCTGGGCTTCTCCGAAGCTATTGGACACACTCACGATCGAGCGGAAGCCTGTAGGAGATGGCATTGTGCGCCGCGCAAATGATGGCATGGAAGCCCACCGCCGGCTGTGGGGCCTCATAGGCCTGACACCCGAGTCTCGTAATCAGGCTACCACGCTACTAGCGTCCGATACCAGCGAAGGCGCTAAAAAGCGCGACGAGTTCCGGAATGCGATAGAAGCGACCGAAGACGAAGTTCAGGCTTTGGGTATCCAAATGAATCAGGTCTACGTCGACTCGCCGGGCGTACTCGTGGATCCCGGTGACGTAGCTCCAGACTTCTCACACCTTAACAAGCTTCGGCAAGTCATGTACAGCACATATCCTGGCTACCATTTACCACATATCTGGCTGGCTGCAAACGGACAGTCGCCGAGAGTGTCAACTTTGGATCTCTGCGGTCAGGGTCACTTCACATTGTTCACTGGCGTTGGTGGCGATGCTTGGGTCGATGCTGCGAGAGATATCTCAAAACAAGATGGTCTACAGATACGGGCGTACAAAGTTGGCTTTAGATGTGACTACATGGATTGCTACCGTGATTGGTATCGCAATCGTGGTGTTGGGGAAAAAGGCGCTGTTCTGGTAAGACCCGACCACTTTGTTGCGTGGCGGTGCAAAGATATTGTCAAGGACGCATCGGGGAAGTTGGCTACTGTGATGAAGCACATACTGCACATGTAGATCGTTTGGATCTCTGAATCACATTTAAACCCCTTGCGCAACACCATAGTGAGGATGCATACCTATGCATCTAGATCAAATACAGTTAACGGCGTCGGCGTGGCACTTTGAACACACTGCTCGGGACTTTTAGGAGACGGAACGATCACATTTTTTTCTCGGCGAATCCGAGTGTCTTGGACTTACAGCCTAGCGGCATATCTCAGCTTGGCACATGAAAGACATCCTCGCTCTCCATGTGACGTTTAGCTGAGGCCGTAGTGCTTAGTTCACCGCTCACGAACTACGATGGAGACAGACGCTTTGCAGTTGGTACGTTAAAAGCGCTGCACCACTCCTGCGCCGGTGGCACATTGTCCGTCGCCAAGCAATACCACTTTGTCCATGCCACTTCCTTTCCCCGACTAGTGTGCGACTAAGCCCCAGATATCCCCTTTCTGGGGAAACGACGTTCCCGAGAAAAGTGTCTGGGGTTTAGCTTGAACATCGGCATACGTAGCGTGGGTGGCAGGTGTAAGCTTAAAGGCGAGAGGCATGTTCCAGTCTCGGCAGAGTGAGGTGTAAATCAAATCGCAACAATCTTGTTCGCTGTTTCTGCTTGAACTTCCTTGACCTCTTTACTGGTCACAATCCACTTCAGAATACTCCCAGAACAGCTGTGCTGTTGTTGTCATCATGGCCAAAGTCGCCCTCATTACTGGCGGAAACGGAATCACCGGATCAGCAGTCCTAGAGTACCTCGTCCAACACACCACGGCGAAGGAATGGAGCAAGATCATTGTGACATCTCGCTCTCCCTTCAAGACCACTGTGCAAGATGAGCGTATCACATTCATCGCACTCGACCTCAGCCAAAAGCCAGCCACTCTCATCGAGAAGATGTCTGCCATCTGCGGCGAAGTCACCCACGCATACTTTTCCTCATACGTGCACAAGGACGACTTCGTTGAGCTTAACAAAGCGAATGAAGCTCTTTTCTCAAATTTCCTAGACGCACTTATCAGCGTGGCGCCGAACCTGCAGAATTGCACACTGCAGACTGGCGGCAAGCACTACAATGTGCACATCATGCCAGTCTCATCGCCTGCGCGTGAAGACGAGCCACGAGGCGAGAGCCCTATTGGCAACTTCTACTACCCGCAGGAAGATTACCTGATTAAGCGTCAGGAAGGCCAGAAGTGGACGTGGAATGTCATCCGGCCAGAGGCAATTATCGGACATACCTCCAAACCCAATGGCATGAACTCAGCACTGACATGTGCTCTTTACTTTCTCGTGTGCAAGCACTTGGGTACCGAAGCAAAGATGCCGACCAACCAGCGATACTGGGAAGGTACCGATGATTTGTCTGACTCCAGGCTCATTGCCGACATGACTATCTGGGCGTCAACCACAGCAAAAGCCGCAAACGAAGCCTTCAATGTCAGCAATGGTGACTATCTGTGCTGGCGCTACATGTGGCCGCGAATTGCGAAGTACTGCGGTGCGCACGCTACGTCGGACCAGGTCTTTACGAAGCCTGTACCCAAGGAAGGAGAGCTGCAGCTTGAGGTAAGCCTTGCGGAGTGGGCGGCGGACAAGAGAGAAGTGTGGGACCGCATTTGCGACGAGAATGGATGTCCGGAGGCTAAGGCGACGTGGGAATCTGGCACGTGGGCTTTCCAGGACTGGGTTTTCCAGAGGACGTGGTCGGCTACGCTCAGTATCAACAAGGCGAGAAAACTCGGATGGCAGGGACACATTGACTCGTTCCAATCGCTCACGGACGCGTTTGAGAAGTTTGTGGAGCTGAAACAGATTCCGCCGTTGAGGGCAGACAGCCCACAAAGATAGTAGTTGACAGTCTTGTCGCTCTTTGGTCATTTCTATAGTCAATGTCACCTCGAGTATTTACTTGCAGATCTGATCTACCGCAGGCGGCTGGAGCATACGAGCGAAAATGCCGGGGTATCTGCCAGATAAACGCAGCCAATAATAACTACAACTGTAGTTTATTGCTTTGATCAACGCGTTACAATTCAACAGTGCACTCCCTGGACATATATTGATTTTCGCTCGTACGTGACAACATGCAGTATTCTAATGCTGTCCGTCGGTCGTTGCGGAAATAAGAAGGCGGGGCTGCGCCTTCCGTCATCGTCACCGACCAGCACCGCGCTAATATGAAGTCGGCAACTTCGACGTGTGGAAGTATCGAGCTCTTCAAGTACAACAAACTCATTGCACATACCTACAGGCATGACGTCAATCTTCCGTCCCTCCGCACATGCCCTCATCAGTGGCGGCGCATCTGGCATCGGCCTCGCCGTCGCAGAGCTGTGTCTCAAGCATTCGATGAAAGTTACTATCGCAGACTTCAACCAAGAAACATTAGATATAGCGAAGGAGAGCCTGAAAGGTGATGTGAAATGCGTCAAGGCAGACGTTGGTGATAAAGCGGACTGGAAGAAGCTCAAACAAGATGTTGGCGAAGTAGACTTCTTGATGCTGAATGCAGGTATCATGGCTCAAGGAACGTGGGGTGATGAGGATTATTTCGACAAGGTATTTCGAACAGCATCAACGCTATTGAACGACACTAAGCTCCTCAGATTCTGCACACCAACCTTCTCGGTGTCATCAACGGCCTCAATACCTTTGTACCAAGCTTCAAGTCCCGGAACTCTGGCGCTATCGTCATCACGGGAAGTAAACAGGGCATCACCAATCCACCCGGAAACGCGGCCTACAATGGCAGCAAAGCCGCCGTCAAAACGCTGGCCGAACATCTAAGCTTCGACTTGAAAGACACCAAAATCGGCGTACACCTTCTCGTTCCAGGCTACACATTCACCGGTCTAGTAAGCGCGCAATCCAGCCAACCCACAATCTTTTGCTGACAGGTGATCCTAGGTTGGCAACGCGCCTGGCTCCGACAAGCAGAAGCCAGATAGTGCATGGACCCCAGCGCAGGTCGCGGAATTCTTGTACAAGAAGATGGGCGACGACAAGTTCTACGTCCTGTGTCCTGACAACGATGTCTCGGAGGAGCTGGATAAGAAGAGAATGCTGTGGAGCGTCGGCGATATCGTGAATGGTAGGCCGCCGCTGACGAGGTGGAGGCCGGAGTATAAGGAGGAGGCGGAGGAGTGGATGGCGAAGCAGAAGGTTTGATGTTGGGCATGGTGAATGGTTGAGATTGCGGTGGAGGTGCCTGGAGACTGCGAAAGGGTCCGATGACCAGGTCATGGTTGTAAAAGATGATCGCATTCTCGACTCAGAGCTTTCGTAGATTGTACGTCTTCCAGATCATGACGTATCGTCTCGAAAGGTCGCGCACAAATGTTATTCTAAACCTTGAAATATATGTCTGAAGATTATCCAGTGCTCTGTCGTCTTATTTGTAAGCAAAAAGGCGGTTGATATATAATGTAAGGTGTATTGTGTTGTGTCCTAGTGTTCTCCTGACCGAGAGGCCTGTGACCTAGGTTTATATACATGAAGTGGTGGGCTGATTGGCTGGTGGATAATCCACGTGACCATGCAAGGTGCCCTGGGCTTACATTATTTGCAGCCATCCGCTATCGCGCAGAATGGAGACTTGCATCTCAAGAGTAAACACGCTCGTAGCGATCTTGACCGCACTGAACTGGAACAGCGGCAGGGTTAGGTAAGCTTCCAGGGTGAAGGGTATACCGTTGGTCCATTCTACATGAGCTCGAACACAACGTCAAGATCGTCTTCTTAGGCGACGCCAACATTAGTGGGACGCGGTCCGCATTTGGCGTCCGAGGTGAGCCGTTCGATTCCACATTGGCCATCTTGACCACAGTTTTCAGTTGCCGTGGGGTATTACCATGATCGCGCAATATCTCCAATGCTTCCTTTGGTGTCGACGTTGCAGGCTGTTACAATCGATGTTTGCGTCGTCCGTCGACCATTTCGTGTAAGTGGGTCCAACAGGAGAATTTAACCGTCTCACACTGAGCTGGACGCCTCCAATATCATCTGAGTTCCGCAACAGGGCCATCATCGTGTGTGAAACTCTGAGGATGTTGGAGATCATTCGAACCGCCACGTCAAGATTATGGCCAAGGTGCCAATACTGTGTGACACGTTGCCGCAAGCCACGAGCCGTGGCTTACCATATGAGGAAAGGAGCAGCAGAAATGGGTCCAGGGTCAGACTTACCGTGATCGACGGCAAGCAGCAATGCCAGAAGAGGCAAGTTCGCTTACACAGGGCTGATTGTATGTGCAAAAGGTGGATAGTAGGTAAGAAGAGTGAAATGAGCGGTTCAAAGCTGTTCTCGCGG
>Ga0265797_10006699_pt1 | contig 16136 bp, 18 predicted proteins | sample P2T30metagenome_FD_192433 | JGI IMG/M metagenome (GOLD analysis project Ga0265797, IMG submission 192433) | Plant litter microbial communities from East Loma Ridge, Irvine, California - P2 T30 | ecosystem: Environmental > Terrestrial > Plant litter > Unclassified | place: USA: California... | reverse complement strand
CAACGCATAGCATACGAGGGTTCGAAGCACCCTGTATAGGCCGAGAACATTGGTGCCTGGCTGTTCAAGGTCATTTTCTAGCGTCTAGGGAATCAATCACCATGAATCACCTCGGTTGCCGGCACAGGAAGTATTGCGTGTTTCACTAGGTTCATGGGCATACTCGCAGGCTGTCTGCCAAGGATGTTATCAGTACGAATCATTACAATTCTCTTTCGTCTTGTCTAAAGATAGGCCATCTGGAGCGTACTTGGGCCGAGAATTACCCTGGAGTAAATGACTACAAGTCTTTACCTTTCCGGATGCGAATATCGTAATTCGCGCTTCACCCTTTTCGAACAATCAGGAAAGTGCCAAGCGTGTCCGCATTCAGACCGGGTCTACACATTACAAAGATAACGTTGTCGGGGTCTTGAGAGATTCAGAGCTGGAACCGGCTCATATGAATATGCAAGGGCATTGCGTGGAGGACCCTGGACTTCTCGGCTGTCCCCATGCATGTCACGATCACATCAAATAGCCAGCAATATAGCCAAACAAGAACCACTCTAATTCTGCCGAACGTCCCCATGTTTCGCCAAATCAACCCTTTGTAGAGCACGATGTATCCCTATATTTAGGCCTTTCCAGGTCATGCCACAGCTGCACCCGACGGCTATCAGGATATATTGCGCTGCGAGATCGAAAGCACGACCTAGAGCCCGGATTCACAACTATCAAGCATCGCTAATGCAACATCCGCAGTATCGCACACGTGCAACCGATGTCTCGTACGGTGCGATGCTGTCTAGGCTCGTATCTTTCATTTACACACAAACTCGTCGCCTATGTGGGCAGTTCGACCGGAATGACGAACCGAGCAAAGTCTATAACTTCTTCGCATAGTCGCAGTGAATGTGTCAATTCTGGAGTGTGCTCGTATCTTACGATCTAGTTTTGCGTAAGACGCTACTCTTGGAATATGGCTTTTGCACGGAATAGCGTGCTTGCGCTTCTTGGCCTCGCTATCGGGTTGGTCATGATACCTACAATGAGAAACTATCGCTGACTTTCTTCCAGTGCTCATGCAGCGCCTGCAGGTCTACACAATCGCCAGATAGGGGTCACACCACCCAAGCAGAGTGTCTCTTGGGATACTGGTAACTCAGAACCTACCGAAGAGCCACAAGAGCCCATCATTCCTTCCATACCAACCGATGAGATCAGTCTTGGAACGCCATCGGGGTGGCTCAGTTGGGAAACTACTGGACCAGCTCCTACAGATGCACCCGGAAGCCCTGACTACCCGCCTCCAGCCAAGCCAACGGATCAATTCAGTATCGGCACGCCATCTGGCTGGATCAGCTGGGAGACCAGTGGACCTGCGCCTACGCCAGCTCCTGAAGAACCCGACTATCCACCTCCGTCCAAGCCAACAGATCAATTCAGTATTGGCAAACCATCCTTCTGGATAAGCTGGGCGACGGATGGTCCCGCACCAACTCCTGAGCCGGAAGAGCCTGAGGAGCCTGCATATCCTCCAACTAAGCCCAGCGATCAAATTAGCATTGGTAAGCCATCATACAGTGTTACTTGGGACGGAGACGGCCCAGGTGCTTCATCAACGCCAAAACCAGAACCGACCTCTGAACATCCCACTGTCACATCACTGCCACCCATTTGGTCCAACTCAAGCACCATCAGCACAGCTCCTACCACCAGCTCCAAGTCTCCAGTGTCTTCTTCTACCAAATCTGCTTCGTCCAGCAAGGTCTCGTCCACCAAGAAGCCCTACCCACCGTGGCACCCATGGCCACCGAAGCCAACGAAACCAACGTCAAAGTCTACCTTGAAATCAACAGAAAAGCCAACTTCGACTCCAAAGCCGTCGTCAACCGCGAAGCCAATTCCCTCCCCAGTACCAGTGCCTTCGACAACCAAGAGCGCTTTCATCAGTCTGTCGCCCCCTAAGTTCAGCGTGAGTTGGGATTTGAACAGAAGAGAAGCAAAGCCTACTTCTACGACTACCAAGAAGACAAAAACGACTTCGACTAAGAAGACAACGACTACGACGAAGAAGAGTACATCAAAGAGCACATCGAAGTCAACCTCCAAGTCAACCTCCAAGTCTTCTTCTAAAGCTACAACAACGCCTAAGCCCACTCCTACACCCACGCCTACACCATCACCATCCCCTATTCCTCTCCCTACCCCAACGCCCAGTCCTTCGCCATCCTCATCCCCCTCAACTCTGACCCCTACTCCTATCTATACTTCCACTACTACTCCCCCTGCCGAGATCACCGTAGGCCCGCCCAACTTCAGTGTATCCTGGAACTACGACGAACCCGAGCCTACTCCGTCACCTGAAGAACCGCTTCCCGAGGATGGAGAAGAGCCCTATCCTACCGACCCAGAAGATCCCTTTCCTGAGGATCCTTTTCCAGAAGACCCAGAAGACGACTTCCCACCTCCTTCTCAGCCAACCCAAGCAAACAGCATCGGCCTTAACCCGCCTACTGTAACCGTGATCTGGGGCAAGAAGCGCCAAGAAGACGATGCTGTACCCACCTCATCGCCGGAGCTTCCCGAAGACGATGATGATGACGATGACTTCCCTCCGCCATCACAGCCAACACAGCCAAACAGTGTCGGCCTCAATCCACCCACCTACACTGTCATCTGGGGTAAGGAAAAGCGCGTTGCTGCTCCTGCGCCTGAACCCACTGCTGCACCCGCAGTAGCTGAGAGAGATGCAGAAGCAGAGCCGAAGCCACAGAACAGTATTGGCTTAGAGTTCCCCTGGCAGAGTATTACGTGGCCGAAGCCAGCGCCGCCAACATATATTTCATGGGGGAAGAGGGAGGATGATGCAGCACCCACAGCAGTACCGCAGAAGAGGATGGAGACGGTTTATGTAAAAGGGAAGGAGGCTAGGGCTACTCTTGCTTAAGGAGATTGCGAATTAGAAAAGGTGGCCATTGGGTTGCGCGAGCCTGGGTGGACCAGATAGGGATTCTGACGTAGCGTACCCTCGTTCCTCTGACTGTACCAGATCCTCAATTTATTCTCTTGCTTACCAACTCCAAAGTGTGACTGTTCAGTACCCATATATATGCTCTTATGAAGTCAAGCGTTCTTTGTAAGTCACTGTCACGAACTTCATCGTAAAGATACACATAACAAGACCTAGGTGTACGATAAACATTACTCTGCTACAAAATTGTACCGCAAGTGACCAAGACTATCATATATGTTCCAAGCATAAACATCCAAGCTACCCATTGGGTTGTAACACATTATGTATCTCAACTAGCTTCACGAGGACTGTGCTGGCGTGGAAGCACCTTGGCTACGCACCTGAAGCTTCTTAGGCTTCTTCTTCGGCTTCGGCTCTTCGGACGTCGTCGAGCCGCTTGGCTTCTCTTCCTTCTGTGGTGCGGATGGTTCTTGTTGGCTAGACGCTGGTTTCTTGTCTGCTGGATCTTCATCCTTCTTGGGTGTTTGTTTCGCCGACTCTGTCTTCTTCAGTTCAGGCTTCTTTGGTGCTTCCTTCTTCTTTGTTGAGTCGTCTTTCTTTTCTTCTTGATCCGCCTTCTTAGGTTCTTGCTTCGTCTTGTTCGCCTTGTCCTTCTCGTTCAGCTTCTTCGGTGCTTTCTTCGCTTTGCCAGATGCGATAGATGATGCGAGGTCCTCGCCTTCTTGTACGTCTTCGACCATGAAGTTGGCTGCCATGCACCGTCCGCCATTCTGCTTTCCTACATCCATAGGGCAAGCGCTGAATACAATGACTACATCCCGCTCGGCACGGAAGCGGACGAAGCATCGCTTTTTGCCTTTGGGCTCATCGACTCTGAGCGTCACGCCCTTTGTGCCCGCACCGTCGGTTTGGTCACTACCCTCGGATTGTAGAGGCGCATTCATGAAAAGATGAAGAGGCGTGGGTGCGATATTGACTGAGATGTCTGCGCCAACTGCTTTTGGACCCTTGAGTCCTGCCGTCTCGTTGATTTCCTTAAGCGCGAGGACGAGGTTCTCGGCACAGCTACCATGTTCTGCCGGCTTGTCAACGCCTAATGAAGCGTACTGGTTCGCGTCACACGCCGCCGTCAGTGTGTCATGTCCACCGGGCGATGTGTCTTCAATAAGGGTGACGATCGGGTTGCGCAGGTTGGTCAGGAGCTCGTCATCGACTTCTGGCACGAGTTTGTGCGAGGAAGCGCGCGTGTGGGGAAGGGAGAGGTACTCCATTGGAGGTTGCGAAGAGTTGGAGGGATGTGTCGAGGCGTATGCGGAGTATACAGCGTAGGCCGAGGATGCGTAGCCTGAACCTGTCGCAGCTGTCTAATGTCACTATCCACTCCTACGATATAGATCACAAGATGAAAAACTTACCAGCGATGGTTCCAGCGCCTACAGGCGTCTTTGAGAAGTCGTAGAGCTGTTCCGCATAGCTCTTGTTCGGATCGCGGTAATGGCTCGACTTGAACGCGCTCACGACGGCGTTCTTGTCGGGTACTTCGACATTCGGCACATAACTAGAGAAACTCTTTCCAGTCGGTAGGTATGACGACCACTTCTTGGTATTCTCCTCGTTCTGTTTCTTCTCTTGCTCAGGGCTAGGCTTCTGCTCTGCTTCCTGCTTGTTCGCTCCGCCCTTGTTGCGATATGGAATCGAAGGGAGATATGACGCCCAAGTGCGCTTATTGGGCTGCTTCGACGATGACGCCGTGCTCTCGGTTGTCTTCTCGTTGTCGAGTGTATCAGGAGCTTGTTCGGGCGGGTCTTCAGCAGCTTCTTCTTTTGGGCTTTCGACTGCCTCTTCAGTAGATTGAGTTTCCTTGCCACTGCTACCTGCATCCTTCTTCTGCTCCTCCGGATCGTCCTCTACATCTTTCTTCGGCTCTTCCGGCTCGTTCGACTCGTCTTCTTTGTCTTTGGCCGCCTCTTCACCTTTCTCACCCTCCTCCTCCACAGCCTTCTTCATTTGCTCTGCCTCTTTCTTGACTTGTTCATCATCCAGTTCCTTTCCTTCACCCTCTTCATCATCTCCCTCCTCAGGTGGTGGGCCTAGGGTAAATGCCCACATACTTACCACTTGCTTGCCATATGTGTTGATGACCTTGATCGTCCTGCCTCTGGGCACAAATGTCGCGACGCCATGGCGCGCGGGTATAGTCTGCAATTCACCAGACATATCTTCGGTCGCGTCGAAATTGTACTGTTCTTCTTTATCTTTTCCCTTCTTCTTACGCTGCTTCTCAACAGCCGACAGCACAGAAATAAGTGCGATGCCAGCGAGAGCGCGACGAGAGGGGACTTGAGGCGCCGTGTTGACAAGTTGTATGCGCTAGTAGCGCCAGCAAGGAAACAGGATAGATGGACAGTTGGTAAATGGCCGTTAGTGTATCTGGCTTCCGTTATGTCGACTTGAACGACGAGTAGTGAGGTATGGAGCATCTACCATATCCACGGATCAGTGACGTACGCGGTGCACATCATTACAGATCGCACGACGCGATTCGTCGAGGAGGTCGGCAGCAAGCATGGGAGCCCTTGTGCAACGTCCCGCGCGGTCATCTTACTAGGATCACGAATGACGCAGCGTAGTGGAACCTTGTTTTGCGATGGCAAAAGCAACGGCAGAGCGACGCGGTTGCGGTTGCCCTAGAAGCTCGTTGCTCGCTTACACTTGTGGGTCTCATCGGCCTTTGAGCGGATCCCTATAGTGATGGTCATTTTCGAGGTTCATGTTTACACTACTACACACTTGCAACGTGCGTACAAAGTGATGCAGCTTGTTTGAGCATCTGCGGCGATGGGCAGTTTTGCATCTCCATCGGAATGCGGTTCCGAGCGACTATCGCAATCACTATGAGGGGAGGCCTCCAGGACAAAACTGGGCTAGAGCTACTCTTCAACTACATCGGTCGCTATCCTACACCATGACCACTTTTCATCCATTTCCGCGGCTTCCTCTGGAGCTCCGAGAGCAGATCTGGAAGGACACCGTCGAACCGCGCACCGTCGACGTCCGGCGTGTTCGAAAGGGGACTGAACGCTATGGCCAGCTGGTCTCGTCTACGCCAATTCCAGCCATACTACAGTCCTGCCGGGAAGCGCGAAACCTTGGACTTTACAGGCGAATTTTCTTTGAGGTCGCTCCTGCAACAAAGAAATCCAAAGTCAACAACGAGGCTGAGATCGCCATGAAGAGGTTCTTCACGCCCCATGAGCGACGGGCAGAAGAAGGGCCCAAGGAAGTAGGCTCTCCTGACATGGAGCAGCGCTATGTCTGGTTAGATCTCAACATTGATATGGTGGATATTGGGGCTTCTAGGTTCTGCAATTACGAATCGATCGCATCAGCAGTCAAGCGTCTCAAGTTTGAACGAGAGAATTCAGAGGAATACTTCTACCATACTGAATCAACTGAACTCATGAAGTTTGCTAGTGTGGAAGAGATTCATATAGTCTGCGCAGATGGTTTCTGGATGTGGGCTGGGGCTACACACGAGCATTCCTGGCCCTGCGCCGAAGAAAATCTGGTGTTTATTGACGCATTCAATGGTCAGGTTGCGCGTGGCATTGAATTTGAAACGATATGTATACAGACGCTGGAGGACGCTTGGCTAGGAGCTCCTGGCGAAGCATTTTCCACTGATGACGAGACTTGAAGCTGAAACAAGTATCTTATCTATCTTTCTAGCTGTCGCTAGAGACATGGTTTTATTGGGAGTGGAAGACATGGAGATGCATAATTTTACCAATGGAATACTGATGATTACGCCAAAGCTATCTTACAATACTGTGACTCAAGACTAAGTCCTGAAGATCTTCGCCGAACTCTGACGATGGCTCTCTCTTACAATCACCGACCGCAGGCAATCTGTTGATCTTAGTGTTCGCATCCTTGTCCCTTACCTCGCGAGCTGCTCGCTCGGCCTCCGCTCAATCAACTGTCTCGGAGACCTTCAGGACAGGATTGAGCTAAGATTATCTATCGACTACTGTATTACCAGGCGCACTTATCCTGCTGTCTTTCGTTTGGACGAGATTGTCCAATGACTATCGGCTTGTGTTATGTGTGACAGTATCTGTTTGACGTTTGCGGCACAGTGCAGACAGCTGCACATCTGGAAGACGTGTCTGGACGCCACACGCAGCAGGATCATCTTGTACTACACGACGTGCATATCGCCTGTGTAAGTATGCGCTGTACGACCCCGCATCAAGCGTTTAGAGTCTTAATCATCATATATCATGGCGAGTTCAATAGGTGTTACAGAGTTGACCAAACGTACCAACAATGGGCGAGCCACCAACTACATGTTCCTTTGAGGAGTGCGTATGCAACGCTAGCAAACTGACCATGTAACTAATAGTGTGTAGACTCGTCCAATCAAAATTGTTCACATTCTATGTCGGGACAGAAAAGAGGGCATTTGTGGTTCATTCTAAGGCCATCGCCGCAACCTCATGGTATTTTCATGCGCTCGTTAATAATGGCATGGCGCAGTCGCAAGAGGGATCCGTTGAGTACCCCGATATGGACCCAGGTGATTTTGCTCGATACGTTGAATATGCGTATCGCTACGACTATACTGTGCCACTCCCGGGCATAGATAGAGCCGCGCGGAGCAATGTTATAAATGGCAACGCGCACAGTTGCGAAGATGCGCCGTCACCAGCAGAACCAGAACCAGAACCACCATTGGAAGAAGAGCCAGCACCAGTACCAGAACCAGTACCAGAACCAGAACCAGAACCGGTACAAGAATTAGAAACAGAAGACTGGGGGGTGCCCAGCTGGGCAAAGAGAAAACCCGCTAAGAGGAAACCCGCTAAGAGGACTGATGCTTTACGCAAGAGATTCGACGAGCGTAGTTATCTCACACCACTCGAGCCCAAAACAGCAATGCTCATTGACCAAATGCCCAAATCGAACATCACGTTTGAACAAGACTTCACTCGTATCTTTCTAGCGCACGCACGTCTCTACACCTTCGCTTGTATGCGCCTCGTCGATCCACTAAAGCGTCTGACCCTGCAAAAACTCCATCAAACCCTTCGTGGTTTCAAACTTTATAAGCAACGAGTGGGCGATGTGGTCGAGTTGGCTAGATATGCGTATGACCATGGAGAGAACAGGAAATCCGACGGAACTATTGACGAGCTCAGGAAACTAGTAGTTGAGTACATAGCTTGTGAGGTGTCGACTATTGGGAAGCACGAAGCATTTATGCTGCTATTGCAAGAGGGTGGGGAATTTGTAGCTGACTTTTGGCGTATTATCGCTGATGTCAATCTGGGCTTGTGACAGACAACGTTCTTAGTTGGTTGATTTCTTTTTTGTAATCTAGCATTGTCTTATCAGCGCTGTTTGGCTCTTGTTGTTCCGTCGACAACGACCCACCCATTCTTGCTCTGGAGCGCCTTTGTCCCGAGACACCACTGTAGTGAATTCTCTTCGTATTGTGATCTATTCCGTATGTTGGTGCTCCATGCTCATCATCCACTTGAGTAGCGTAGCAACAAAGTGTGCGCCCCTCCAGCTCCTGTCTCACATCCAGATGTATACTCAAATATCTCTGTATGCGCATTTTCAATTATGGACTGATTTTCAGGGTATAGTCGCGGTCATGTTCCTCACGTACTTGCTCAAGGCGCCGCCATGACAAATGCGCTCATAGCCTTCACCGCATTGCCATCGTGCGCGCGCAACAGCTCTGTCGCCTTTGGCTTCGTAACTTCGAGTTCGTTGACCTGTTCATGCTAATGTCAGTCCATGCGCGGCTATTTTATGGCACTCGCCTGTCACTCTCTCCGTCCATCTTTCACAAGATTGACATACCAGCAGAGTAACATCCGCGGCCTCAATCTTGACATTCTTCTTCTCGCCTTCTTTCTTGTCCTTGACATTCAATCCTTTCATCGCTTTGTCTAGTGCTTTTCCGTCAACTTCTTTCTTCGAGCCGTTGTCACCTTCTTGTGGCGCATCGAGAGTAGAGAGGGCAGCGGCGGCTTTGCGGTCTTCAGCCGTACCGGTGGGTGCGTGAGGGTCGGCAGCGCCTTCCTGAACACCAGAAGGTTGGGGCTCTGCCATTTTAGATACTGGTAGTAACGCGGTATGGGTTTGGAGATTTGAAGGAATAGGTGGTGGCCTCAAGAGCTTACACAGTCGGTAGAGATAGATGGAATGACGATTGTGGATTGGAGAGCTGCGGGATGTGGGGTAGCTAAGGATTATGGAAATATAGCCAATGGGAAAAAAGAGCGGCCGTCATTGGCTGATCTTTCTAATTCATGCATCCTACACTATGAGCGCACACACACCCCGAACACGGAACATAATGTTGCAAAAGAAAATTAGCACAAGAGCGATCGAGTAGTCGCTTTACGTCTATCAGCATATTCGAGGTAAGTCGGCCGCGTTACGTCATTGTGTATTGCGCGCGCAATCCGCTTTTCGTTGCAGATTTTGTCCCTTGAGTCATGTGCCTCTGCCCTTTGTTCACGTCTCTATGCAGGCGAATCCTTGCCGCATTGCCATATTAACAAGTGACTCGAAGCTAGTCTTTTGTGTCGCGCCTAGACAACCTTGACTTAGTCACCAAAACTGTGTATCACCTGAGAAAGCATCACACTATGGACAGCGAAGGACACGCAAAATTGACCGATTACGTCTCCCAGTTCATGGCAGCAGCCAGCGGCCAACCACAATCACAGTCATCTCAACCCACCATGAGCGCAAACTCGACACAACTGCCTGAAAGGCCAAAGCAAGAAGCTGAGGCGAACGGTGAATCTGAGGGATGGTCGCCGGCCTGTAAGAAAGCATCATGGATATTAGGGTCGATGTACTAACGAGTATAGCTTGGAGGTCAAAACCCATTAAGCAAGTCGTTACCTACGAAGACCAAGCAGCAGTGTCTTCTGCCTTGACCAAGCTATCAAGTCTTCCACCAATCGTCACCCCGACAGAAATAGCCAGACTCAAGGCTAGTCTCCGCGATGCTGCACTTGGAAAATCGTTTTTGCTGCAAGGAGGTGACTGCGCCGAGTTGTTCTCTTACTGTGCAGACAACCCAATCGATGCAAAGATCAAGCTTCTGTTGCAGATGAGTTTGGTTCTGATTTGGGGTTCGAATAAGCCTGTCATTCGTATTGGCCGCATAGCCGGACAGTATGCTAAGCCCAGATCAAGCCCAACTGAGATGCTGAACGGCAAGGAGGTTCCCAGCTTCCGTGGCGATATTCTTAACGGATATGATCCTGATTCCCGAAGAGTTGACCCCGAGAGGTTGGTCAGCGCTTACTTCCACTCTGCGACGACCCTGAACTACATTCGTGGACAGCTAGCAAGTGGCATCGCTGACTTGCATAACCCTCTGGATTGGGAACTTGGTCATGTTCGGGATGAAGAGCTGCAGTCAAAGTACACGAAGATTGTAAACAGCATCTCCGACTCACTACGGTTCATGAAGACTATCGGTGCGGATACATCCGGTCAGCTACAAACAGTCGACCTCTTCACCAGCCACGAAGGTCTTGTGCTAGAGTATGAACAGAGCTTGACAAGGAGGCTCAGACATCCCGCTGGTTACAAGCCTTCGCAACCATCAAACGATGGCAAGGGCTGGTACAACACCTCTGCTCATTTTATCTGGATTGGAGACAGAACTCGCCAGATCGATGGAGGCCATGTGGAGTACTTCCGTGGTATTGAGAACCCCATTGGTATCAAGGTTGGGCCATCCATGAAGAACGATGAGTTGGTTGAGCTACTTGACATTGTCAATCCAAACAAGGAGATCGGCAAGATTACGTTGATCACGCGTTATGGTGCGGACAAGGTTGAGTCTATGCTTGGCGCGCACATTGAGGCTGTCAAGAGCAGTGGGCACATTGTAGTGTGGCAGTGTGACCCTATGCATGGGTAAGTCGACCTTCAATTTGAGAAGCTTCAATCGCTAACACATCAACAGCAACACGCGCAGCACGCCTACTGGTATCAAGACCCGCTCTTTCAACAGCATCTTCTCCGAGCTTTCATCAGCACTCAAGATCCACAAGGAACATGGCTCATTCCTTGGTGGTATGCACCTAGAACTCACTGGCGATGCCGTCACAGAGTGCACCGGAGGAAGTGAAGGTTTGGTGGATGAGGATCTGAGTCTGAACTACACAACATACTGCGACCCCAGGTTGAACGAGAAGCAGGCGTTGGAGTTGGCTTTCTTGGTCGCAGGGCACTACCGCGCAGACGAAAAGCTTCTTTAAGCGTAGAGCGTTGTTGCCTGAGACTATCGTGGGACGATGTTGCTGAAATAAAATTACGATTCGTTGAATACTTCGCAAGCATCACCCAAAGTAGTAAACCCCTTCATGACGCGGGAGATCTCCACGACATCATCGAGTTGGTCCGAGCTTCACAAAGTCCCATACGTGCATCTTATCTTTCCCCCCGTTATCACCACGCATCTCAACATTCTGCAACAACCCCACATTCAGCATACCCCTCAATAACGATAATGGGCTCTTCGGCTTCTAAAGGCGCAAAGGCTGCTGGCTCTGCCGCACGGCAATACCCTACCAGGGCTCCTACAAGTACCACACAAAGGGCTCCCGCGCCTTCCGCACCTGCACAGGCTCCTACAAGGGGACCGACTGTGCATCCTGAGGTGCAGGCTACAGGAGAGAAGACGGAAGGTATGTGATATTACAGTCTCAGAGGATTGGCGACGCAGTACTAATTTTAGTTCTAGCTGTCTTACAAGATGCGCGCGATCCTGCCTTCGCATCTCGATTGAGCAGTCTCGGTGCTGTACAACCGAACCCACATTACTCGCCTTCCTCTCAATCGCAGTTCGATCCTCGTCGGAACACCTCGCCCAATTTGCCCTCGGATACCATGATGCAATCGCTACCACAGTCCGCGTTCCCAGACCCGCGCAACAACCCTGTACTGCGAGTACTAGAGGCAAGACAAAAGATAGCAGATCAGGCGGAAGACGAGTTGCGAGACGTAGGTAGGAGAGGTTTCCAAGGGAGAACATATGTGGATGCTGGTGTCATAACATTGGCGATGATGAGACAGGCCAAGGGAGAACCCGATTCGAGGATTGAAGACGCACTAGGAATCAAGAGGGGCAGGCTGAGTGTGTTGGGCAAAGGTACGGTGGAAGCTGTAGCCCTGGCCTGAGCAGACGATATCGAAGACGTCACGACATATCCACGAGACATCTGAAGGCGAATGCAGCGGCGTCAAACGGCCAGCGGGGATCGATTTGATCTGCAAAAGAGAGTACATGTGTACATACGAAACAAGAACGAGAGAAGATCGTGTCAACACCAAGCTCAGCCTTCCCAACCGGTGCAATGCGTTACCCTAGTCGTTACCCAAACGCCAAAACAACACCGGAGCAGATGCAAGGAAACAAAGGAAATAGCAGAATTGCGCGCGTAATCATGATTCGTCATGGTCCGCGTTCTCATGGATGAAGTTGTTCAGCGCCATCAGGGCTTCTTTCAGGCACTCTTGGTCAACCTCAAGACCATCTCGGCACATTTCGTCGTAGCCTATCCGGGCAACGCCACCACTGGCGCCCATGCGAGATCGTTTCTGGTTCCATTTGCGAGCGACTTCCCATCGCTTACGGGTTTGTGTAAAGGGCGGGCACGTATCGGCGATTTCCCTACTCTCGCGCAGGATTGTGAGAGCGTTAAGGACGTTTAGGAATATGCTACACCCGCGATAGTCAGTTCCTATTCCAATTCAACGCAAGCAGTGTTTGTCGAATGACATACCCTTGTGTAAGCTCCAAGTCATGATCCCACCCATACGCCACAGTACTGAAGCTGTTCCCTTGCGCCACGATATCCAAGAAGATGAAGAGCGATTCTTCCACACTTATGTCCGGAGTAATTTGTGATGCGACGTTTGCCAGGATCCAGTCTGAGAGTTCAAAGAAGGTCTTCTGATCCATGTGCGCGAAGCCTACGAAGCGCTCCGGGACGGTGAACATGAGCGACATGGCTCGTCGCGCGCCCATGGCCTCTATGCAATCCATTTCGCCGAGAAGATGTGTAAGACGTGAGATAAGACCGAGAGGTTGATCGAAAAGTGGGTGTGGTGATGTGCTAGTAGCGTGCCCAGATGGTGGATGGGCGTGGTGTTGGAAAGCGGAGTCGGAAGACGTCAGGTGAGAATGAGGAGTAAGACTGGATGAATGATGAACAGATCCAGCTGCATGCGTGTTGCGGATATCGGCAATAGTACTGTCTAAAGCGACTTCCCAATTTCAACAACAAATCCGTCGAGTTAATTTTTCCGAATGTTTAAACAAGAAGCGAAAGGACAGTCTAGACGCCTAAAAATGACAAGGTGAGGTTTGGAGCGGGTTCCCACGTTTCCAAGCTTTGTTACGCAAGCTGAAGGGCAAGTGAAGCGCGCCATCATTTGCGCCCATTCACACAGTGGGGCCGTTGTCCGTGTTGCTGCACCGCACGACACTCACTGACGGTCTCTGGCATGTGAAAGTCGTGCACGCTCCAGGCGCATATGACATCAGTATCCAATCAGACTGGTGGATCCAGACCTCGTTGCGGCATGCGCGACGCCGGAGATTGATTGTCCCCTTTGTCTTACTTCTTTGTCCTGAGACTATCGAATACAACAGAGTCGAGCGACATCTCCTATCCTCCCACAGCCTGCCCCCTAAGAGGGCAAAGGAACACGCGCCGAACTGCCTACCACACGCAGCTTGACATTGCGGCGTGGACGCGAGGATTGGCCGAGACCAAACCGTCGCTTTGTGTCCCTCTAGTGAGCAAGTGGGTGGAGCTAACTGCGGAGCTAAGAGGCTAAATGTAGCAGGTGGGTTTGGTCTCGGGTCAGCTTGGCGCATCACGGGTATTTTCCAGGTTCGGCTTCGAATGGGCATCGAGGCTAAAGGGTAAAAAGCAATGACTCTGCTGGAGAGTCTTTGGTAGATGAGGGAAACATGATTCCTTTATGACGATATCGGTTGAGGTTCCATACGGTTTGTGGTGCAGCCAGAACAGGATAAGCTGCTAAGCTTCTCAAGCTAGATTGGGTGGAGGCTCACGTGACGATCATCAGTTGCCTTTACCCGCCTCACAATAGCGAGATGAACGAGAACGAGATAAGTCATATTCTCAAAAAACTGTATCTCCGTCTCAAGTCCTGCGAGATGCATCGCGCCCGGGACACCACGTCGCTTTCCACGCGTTCCTGTTACATCTATCTTGAGCATCTCACTAGTAAGTTTCCCATCCCCACTCTAAACCTTAATGCTCCGCCGCATCGATTCCATCGGAAGAACTGCAAGCCATGCCACCATGCGTCCAAAACAAAAACCAACCCTCATCTAAGTTACCCATCCCGTAAATGCTTGTCTCAACAGTCAGGCATGCACAATTACGCAGTATCAGGTTTGTCAACGACTTCTTATCATTGCGCGCACGCTGAGGTTGTCATCCGATCAAGGCACGCGCGCGGATGTCACCCCTCCCCTCCCGCTACCCAAGCGTTCAATAGTCGCAACGCTTAACATTATATCGTTTCTCCGCACCGCGTACACAGGCGATGCGTGCGGCAACCTTATCATAAGCCGATGGCCTGGCTTAACGCTTCTCCGGGTCGCGTCCCGAGATGTTGGTACGACGGCTGGTCTGGACGTTCTAGGACTAAACTTTGGCAGGCAGTGAAGACAAATGTAGCTTTGACGTTGCGGAAGCGCAAGAACCTTTCGAAGCACCATATACCGTGACACTGGCGTAGCTTAGGAAGTAGCAAAAAACAGTAGTCGATCAAACTTGATGTGGGTTTGTGTGATGAGTGGATATGCAATGCATTCACCATAGCATCACGATTTATTGCATCACCAGAATGATTGGTGCTTCAGTTGTGACATCGCCAAGAATGGGTACAGGTTGGGGTATTATCGACAGAATAATCACTACAAGCATGAAAGAAGGTCTTCAAACCACGCCCACCCTTTCATCTCGGTATATGCTCCCACAACCGGCATAGAGGTCTCACTCATCATCACTGTTAGTAATGATAGGTCGCTTTCTCTTTCTGCCAGCACCCGGTCGTGCACCGCCCATCTTCGCTTTCGTCTTCTTGTCCTTCACCGCAATCACCGGCGCCAAGTCTGAAATCCTCTTCCGTGGTCTGCCAGGCCCACGACGAGTTCTCGTGGCTACACCCCTGTCTGGCACAATCGCCTGCTCATTATCAGAGGCCGGCTCAGTTACATCTTCCTCTTCGTCATCCTCTTGCGTAGTCAAGACATATTCGTCGTTATCTTCTTCAGTGTCCTGAACATACTGACTAGTCTGAGTACTCTGCGACTCAATGACGGCGGGGATCTCGGGGTCGCTTGCTTCTGCTTCCGCATCTACGCCAGTGTCTGTGTCTGTGTATGTAGAGTCATTCCTGCTGAGTGCTTCACGCATGGATTTCTTCGCTATCTTGCGTCCAGGTTCACCGGTCGCTGCCTTCCGTGCTTTGAGTGTTCCAGAATTCCTTTTCGTAGCAGCCTGCGCATCACTGGATTCTAGCATGGCTTGGGCCGCTGCGCGCTTAGCAGCTTTAGCTTCTCTGGCCTTTGCTGTGGCGGCCAGGACACGTGAGCGATCCTCGATGGGCTGACTGCTGGTAAGTGACTGCCTCTTCTTCGTTTTTTGTTTGGTTTGCTTGACTGCGACGGCCTTAGCATTCGGCTGTTTGAACTGTGCAGTCTTCTCCTTGGGATAATTGTAGTTGAAGTAGAGCTCGGTGCCTGCCTTTATATCTCTGGTCGCAAAGAGAGCAATGCGGAAAACTGTGTTGCAGAGCAGGTTCTTAGGGCTACAATTTGTGTACTTATCGTCGGCATTGTTGATAAAGCGTAGCTTGTTTCCCATATACGTGGCATCGACTTCTTGTTCTAAGCCATTGAGTCAGCAATCTGATACGAATTAGTGTGATTTGAAGACTCACTTGAGTTCAACCGAAACAGGTACATCGTTTTCTGGTAGTCGTATATGGTGACTCGCCGATCGCCTTCCTTGACCGAGATAGCTTCACCGGTATATTCGCCAATGTAATCGCCGCTTTTGATGTCTTCGCCCATGTAGAGCCCAAA
>Ga0265797_10006698_pt1 | contig 16136 bp, 19 predicted proteins | sample P2T30metagenome_FD_192433 | JGI IMG/M metagenome (GOLD analysis project Ga0265797, IMG submission 192433) | Plant litter microbial communities from East Loma Ridge, Irvine, California - P2 T30 | ecosystem: Environmental > Terrestrial > Plant litter > Unclassified | place: USA: California... | reverse complement strand
GTTGCTGTTCTGAGATGGGCGGGTCGGCAGTTCTGCGTGCAATTGAAGACCTCGGATCAAGCAAAACAGACCAAGGGCAACCGTAACGTTCAGGACATTGTGATAGCGTGTTGCAGCCGGGCACTCGAGCCCCCTCTGCGCCAAACGGTCGCATTGCTTGCGAAGACGGCGGTCGGTGGCGAAAGTAGATGCTATGAGGCGCGCAATCTGGACAACGAGGAGAGTGAGAACTGCCTGTACGCCGAGAAAGAGGATAGCATGCAGGACTGCCTTGGCATACACAATCGAGCGGGGACCACGGTTGGTGCGTGCCAACAAGGATACTGGTCCTGAATTCGGCGGTGAGATCCCGACGGTGTCGTCGACGAGAACGTAGCTATGCGTCTGACGGGTGCGACGGGATAGCCAGATGCGGGCGATCTCAAAAGTGATGGAGAAGATGGCGACGAGGAGCAGAGTAACGAGTGCGATGTTGGCTGTCGTCGAGAGATTCATGGCTAGGTAGAGAGGGAGATCTGGGGTTCAGAGTCAGTGGGTGTTGTGCCTGTCGCTTTGAATAACGTACTTCCCCGCCATAGCTCTTGCCATACGGACTGCATGGGTGGATCTTGCCTTGACATGCTGGTTGCGGGTAGAGTTTGATCCGAGGAACAGGAGAGATTGATGGGTGGAAGGGCATAAGGCGAACAATCGATTGCTATGACGTGGCAGGGTGGAGGTGAGAGCGCCTCCTCCGTCGCGCCTTCCTCACATTGGGCACGACCATCAACTGTGAATCATTCGTTCGAATCATATTTGTTTGCTGCTCTTTCACTCTAATTGACTCACTCCCGCTCGTACATGCAGAACTCAAATTCGACACCCTGCTCCTCAATCCCACCCTCTTGGATCTCCTCTCCAGTGAATGCCTGCACTTCCTCTCTGCTCGCGTTCCTCCAAATTGTTGTCTCTCCCAGATTGACGGGGAAAAATGTGTCGCACTCGAATTCCTTCTTTATCTTTGTGAGGAGAACTCGTTTTGTCTGCGGAAGTTGAAGCGCCGTTTCGTATATAGTTGCTCCGCCAATAACAAAAATCTTATCCAGCTCTATCGCTGAGCCTTGGAGTCTGCTATCATCCTGCTTCTCGAGCTGTGCTATCGCATCCAACACACTGGAGCAGACCATTGGTCCTTCGACCTCCGTATTCTTGTCTAATTTACTTTTGAACTCTTCTGGCTTCGAAGTAACGACGATATTTAGGCGATCTTTCAGAGGTCGAAACTTGGGGGGTATGCTCTCCCACGTCTTGCGACCCATGAGCACAGCGTTTACTTTCTTGATGCTCGCCGTGGACGCTGAAGGCGATGTACGCTTCGTGACTCGCGCAAAGAATCCCATCTCTTTTTTCAGCTGCGGCCATGGCAAGCCTCCACCGTTTCCAATTCCGAGACTCGGTGTGGCTGCAAGAATGAGAGTCAGAGTTGGTGGTTTAGGTGGCATTTCGGAGACGTTGATGTTGTGCGTAGCTGAGTTTTCCATCGATGTCGTGTTGTTCGGCTTGGTAGAAGAGCGTTGGTCCGGCATCGCACGACGTGTCTGGGTATTGGAAAAGCTTCGGGCACTGAGAGCTTGATCGTGAAGCCGAAATGCAAGCTGTATGAAGGTTAGACGTGGGATGTTGCATTAGTTGCACGCGGGCTTGCGAGCGGCGCTAGCGGAAACAACAGAACGTGATTCAGCCGCAGAGGTACGGACGTTTGCATGTGTCACGCCATGCTATTTTATGCTTGTGACACGTTTGCGCATTGTTGTGAAAATCCCATCTCTTCACGTTCAGCACGGATGATTGATGACTTGCATACGAGTTGACATTCCCGCACGAAAACGAGTTATAATACACAGGCCGGATACCTTCGATCATGCACAAGAAAATCCAACACCTGAACGCACGCTGACAATACGACACGCTGCGCTGCATCATTCCATCGTGGCCGTTCCAAACCCCCACGCCGGAATGGTCAAGACATTGAACGCCTAATAATTACACCTTCGCAATGCCGCTACCAGATCGGAACCATTTGCATGAAGAAGCAAAACCTCGTACAACCCCTTTCATGCAACGTCGTTCTTGTTTATCGAGTTTCCAATGGGTATCTTTTGGGTTATTTTAAGGCTTGCTGTAGAGCAAAAATCCAGACTTCCTCCACATACTCGAATACTGGTTACTCTATCGCGGAGGAGGCATGCCATACTATCCGCTTTCGCCACCTTCACCACTGCTCTTGAGTGGTATCGATAACGATATCTTCTTTGGCGTGCCACCATCTTTGCCAGAGTTGACATTAGGCGACTTCCGACGCAAACTCCGCAAACTTCCAGAACTGGCGTTACTAGATGTGGAAGCGCGTCGCTTTGGCCCAGCAGAGGTGGATATGCTTGCGAGGAGTTCGTCCTCTTCGTCCTCCTCTCTACGGCGCTTCTCCGATATCCGTTCTGGTGGCGATCCTGCGGAGGTCGAGTTGGGGGATGTACTTCCTTCTGGCAACTGGGTTGTCGACATTTTGTGAGCGGAGGCGGGCATATCGGTGGCGAGGTCGTCCATATCGGCATCGTCGGCATCATCATCTGGATAGTTGACGAGGGGTCGCACTGGCGATGCGCCATTCATGGCCAACTTTCCGGCCCCAGACAAATGATCATCCTCATCGTCTGATGTGTTGAAATATGCCTCCTCATCTGGGTCTGCATCTTTCAGGCCTTGGCCCCACTTGCCACCATTGACAGCCGCGGCATGTCGTGCAGGTGTGTCGCTATCCACACTCGTAAAGGAATTTTCCATCTCTTGGGTCGTTACCGGCTCATGGTTCTGATCATACTTGAGTATCAAGTTTTGGAACGTATCCACGTACGTAATCTCCTGTAATCTTTCTCTATATGTCTCGACAAGATGCTGAACAATCATCTTGATGTTCTCGCGCCTGATGAATTCAAACAACTCCAAGCACGCCGAGTTGAGGAGATTATCGCGCGGCATGGTCTCGTATAGTATCTTCAAGATCGGTTCAAACAGCTCGTGCTGGATGATCTGGCGGTTGTGCGTCTCATCGTGAAAGCCGAGAACAGTGCGGAAGTACTTGAGAGCGGCTAGAACCCGTTAGTGGAAGCCATCATATCGATGTAGGGGGACTCACTAAGCTTCAGATGCTTCTCTGGGCAACCCATGAGCTGGGCAACCCGCACTGCCAGACCTTCTGATAGAATGAAGTATTTGCTACGGAAGGAATGTTGACGGATGAAGAAGCACAGAACCTCGACTAAATGGGCGTAAAGCGATACTTCTTGCATGGATAAGTCATCCACTGCAGCATGTTAGTTTGAATCACAAGGGGACGAACAATCACACTTACTCGACTCTCGGCCCTCAAGATCCTTGAGAGGCTGGAACAACTTCCTCGCAGACTCGTCATAGAAGTTCTGTATGAAGGAGTCTGTTTGGGGTATAGATGGCAGTTGCCCCCTCATTTTGGCCAGGAAGTCGCTGTTCGTCCGCCCGAGGGCTTCTATGGAAGCTGAGTTGGCATTGGGGTCAAGGAGGATCTTGATCGCATCAGCCATCTGCGCTTTGACCCCAAGGTCTACCTCAATGAGAAGTAACTCGATCAAGGTATCGGTGAGCGGTTTTGACTTTTCCTGAATGGCCTTGAAGATGTAACTTCGCACCATCAAGGCATCATGGTCGATCAGAGACACCAGTATGTCGGTTCCTGCTACGCGAACTGAAGCGTCCTGGTGCTTGAGCGCAAATTGTATCACTTCCAGCAAGCCACTGCTGATGAAGTTCTGATATAGCTGTGCCCTAACGTTGGCTTGCAAGCTCTTCGCAATTGCGCAGCATTGCTGGATGAACAAGACGGCGTCCTTCTTCCTCGACAAGTTCTGCTCTTTGGGGGAGAAAATGCTGAAAAGCTCTTTCAAGAATGGGCCGTTCGCTTGGAGATGCTGGACGATGTCGACCTGGTGAAAGAAGATGAGGGAGTTCAGAACGCTGAAAGTAGGATCGTCGAGGATGCGCGCAAGAACCACGTCTTTGAGGTATTGGAGTCGGTACGTGTAATGTATTTTCCGTTTGATGTTTTCGTCTTCTATCCGTACGACTTCCTTGAACTTGGATTCATCAGCGAGATATTGTCGATGGTTGGCTTTGTGTAGAGGAAAATCCGGGTCGTCTGCGCAATGTCAGCAAGCCATGTGAGAGGTCGCGGGGGCCGAAACTCACATTCCAGAGCCCCAACGACACCCAGAACCACCGGGTCTGTTACGACGTATTCAATGATGGCGGTGTCGTTGAGCAAGATAAGCATCTTTACGATGCTGCACAGTCGGTGGAGGTCTGACACGCTTTCGAGGTCTTCGGCCATGTCCACCAAGGGGATGAGTTTTGGTATGTAATCTTGGGCGAGTATGAACTTGGCCAAGGCTTCGCGGCCGCCGGGCGTCGAATTTGCAGCGCGCATGTGGTTCTCGATTTCGTGGAGGTTGCCGAGGTCGGGACTGGGAAGTAGGATGGGACTGATGTGATCGATGTCGTCTGAAAGACCATCGTCTGTGTCAGCATTAGCTTGCTGGAAGCTGGGGACGATTCATGTCACGTACCCTGAGCGAGGGCTTGCAGCCGCGATTGAACTTCATTGACAAAGTCCCTGTTCTGCGTCAGCATACGACGTGGACTCGGAAAGGCACACGCGGCTCACCATATGCTAGCGCAGCCCTCGGGCTCCTGGAAGCTGAGGGCCATGTCGGTGCCATTTTGCTCGGTCCATACAATGAGCGTGTCTGCACATGTTTAGCTGCTGCGATGCCATGGGCGCGGACAGGCGCATACCCTGCTGTTTCTGGTAGCCGTCGTCTTTGGAGATGCGCGTCTCGAGGAGTTGTCGCGACTGGTCGTCCTCGGAGAGGACCACGATCCTCGCTTCCTCCTGCTGCGGTCGCACAAGTTAGCCTGGAACGCCTGTTGGGCCAGATACCGCGACAAGTGCGCCAACTGTGAGGGTGGCTCGCGGGTCATGTGGGGGAACGTACGCTGGCGACAACGCCCTTGCAGAAGCCGGTGCCTCTGTCGAACCAGTCGTTGTTCTTGAGTTCGTAGACCTTGACGCGCTTTCGTTCGCTCGCAGGCGGCGGAGCGACGTTTGCCATAACCGGCGGCGGCGTGTCGACACTCTCCGGCTAGGGCGTGTACCCTCCGGAGGCAGGCGGGCGGTCGCGATCGTTTGCGCAATGTGCAGCGGACAATTGGCGGTGGATGGGGCGGAGGTCGGGGGTGGGCGATTGGGGCGGCTGCGTGTTGTGCTGGCGGATGACGATTAGGAGGCGCGGCGGCGCTTGCGGGCTATCGCAGAGCTCGGGAACGCGACAAGAAGGGCGTGGATGGGGCAGGCCCGGCGCGCGCAGCAGTCGATGGTACAACGCGATGGCGCGGTGACGGGGCAGGGTGATGGAGATCAGCCTCGGAACACTTTGTCGCGTCGTGGGTCGCAAAACGAAGGCGGGAGAGCGCACAGGGCCTTGGCCACTAGCTGCTTGGAGCGCAATGCCAGTGCGTGCCTGGGCAGGTAACCACCACGCGGAACCCTGGCGAGCGCGGCGATGTGTGGGCGCGGTCTGCGAGGTGTGTGTTGCGGGGTAGTAATCCGGTATGCAGTCGCCCGACCCGTTGCCAGCCTTGGTGTGAAGGAGTGCAGCTTTCGCCTCGTATGACGGCGCCCGCTGAGATGCGCGCTTGCCCACGCCGGCTTCACTGACGCAATCAGCTTGGCACCCACAGCTCCACCAGACGCCGCACCACCCATCGCAACCTACGCCCATGGCCCTTCACACGCACCTGCCCGACTGGCTCTGTGCCCTCGTCTCCAGGGCTACCTACCTGAATACGTAGGCAGACAGGCAGGCAGGCAGCCCTGGGGCTACCCATTCGTCACGTGCCGTTGGCGGTGCACTGGGTGGATAAGCGAGGGGATGACTATAGAGGAAGGCACCATGGTCAGACAACCATCGCTGTCTCTCACTGCGACCGGGCTGTCCATTGCCATTTGGCCTGCGATGCCACGAGGCGGGGGCTCTTCGCCGCGCACGCCACTACCTCACAAGCAAGGCTCGTACGATCCACTCCCGGTAGATGCACAGCGCGTCTACCTGGACTTATCTGGGCTGGCATCCGAGAGTCTCGACTTGCTGTACATACGTCCTTCCATAGCGAAAGTGGTGCACGAGCTGCAGAGCTGACAGCCACAAGTATGCATGCTGCGGGACGCGCTTCTCCATAGCTGGCCGCCCGCCCACCTTCAAACGTCCCCCGGCGCCCATCCCAATGCCACAGTGCGTCGTGGGAGCCCATGGCACTGCGCGAGCCGTCACCGTTGCGGACAACTCGATGAACCATTGCCTAGGCAGACGCCTCGTCATATATCCTACGAGCCTCGACACTACTAACTATAGACACGGCACACGTAGATGCATCGGCAATGGTCTAGCCATAGTCTTCCAGGGTTTGGGGATGATAGCGCGGGAGGCCAATCACCAATGGCACACGTTGCGCCATGTTCCGCGACCATTGCCGCATTCGTTAGTCCGTGGCATACTGAGAGGCCAGGCTCAAGTGCTCCTATACGAAGCTGAGCTGTGTCGGCGGTCGCTAAAGCAACTTGGGATTGTTTATCAACGCCTGCTAGCCTTTTCGAGTTTCACCAGCTGCGCCTCACAGAGGGATCTGCATCTGAAGCGCTAGAAGCAACGGCGCATTGACAGAAACCCAGTTCCCACGCTACGCAAGTGCCTCTCCCGCCCCGACTGTTGGGAAATCATAATTATCCATTATAGATTACGCTACCCCAGAAGCCAAACACCTTCCGCAAACCCCTTCGACCTGGATCCTAACACATTTGCACCCCGTTCATCACCAACTACCAATAATGTCCACGTCCATGAAACACAGGAGCATACCAGCAGCATTCAACCAAAAAGACCCCATTGCTACGATAAAGCCTCCGAGACCCACGTCCGCGCCCTTTACCAATTTTTCCAAGCCTTTGGCACACGAGGATGCGCCTGCTGCGAACCCCAAATTGGTCGCCGCTGAAGAATTGCAGGCTCGGATCAAAGCCGCAAGAAGGAGTAGAACCGCCTCTCAACCGCTGCCCGAAGCAGTACGACGGAAACTCGACCACTCGTCCGACCTCATACACCCAGCCTTGCGCGCCAGGAGCGGCGTAACACCGAACCCTACTCGTACCGTCAACCACAGACCCAAGAGCCGTGAGGGCCTTTCCATAGACGCGGTGATTCGGCGACTGTCCATGGAAATTGATGAGCAAAACCGTGTTAGAGGACGCGGTCCACCCGTGTCAGGCCAGCCTTTGCATCTTTCGGACAACATACCGCCAGTACCCACTCTACCAGCATTCCCACCTGCTGCGACTTATCGTCCACGACCGCGCCAGACTGCGAGCAGTAGGTCTTCCATGACCAAACGACGGAGTCCTTTATCCAATGTTTCTTCTCCAGACGGTAAGCAATACGGCATTGATGGTTAACAAACCCGCTAATCCTAGGTGCAGACTCGGCGGAGACGTCTTCTCACACTTCCAGACGTACTTCAGCCTCTTCTCGTAAGCAGCCCTAATTGATTCAACGCTCAACTGCTCATGTTCGCGACAGGCACATCCAAGTCTGAAGAGTCCAAAGACGACGACGAGATCGTCCGCGTCATCAACCCACAACCTGCAAAAGCCACTTTGGTCAAGCGAAAACACATATCTGAACCCCAGACTTTGCCTCAACCTTCTGCTCCCAACTCGCGGCCTACGTCACAGCGTGCCAAGAGCCGCAGCTCATGGCACACCCTTTCCCGACGCAGCATACTGTGCTCTGTATGAGTGCTGCAAGTTTGATTGCCTTGACCACTAAGGCACCATTTTTCGACCTATTGGAGAACCTCTGCACCTTGCATTTTAGCGTGATTTTACATCGGCCAAGGCGTTTTGGCAATACAGCGCTTGGGGCCGATATTTTACTCCTCTAAACTATCTCATTCTTATATCACGACTGGGAAGGATTTGAGCGTTCAAAGGAGCACAAATGACGCAGGAGTCCTGGCGTTTTTGCAAGTGTTTCAGCACACGACGTTAGTGAGCATGGTCCACCGCAAATTTTACACATCTACGTAGATAGTGCCCAGTAGCAATCACGACGATTTTATGACATGGCTTCTTTCGCACGCTGCGTCGACCCGTCTCTGTTTCGGCAAACATAGGCCTCGCTCGGATTCTTCGATGCATCCCAAGCATGTTATCGATGCAGACCCACATGGCTGGAAGTGATACATGCGCGACGCATGCAAGGCGCAAGCCACAGACGGGACAAGTTCCGAACCCTGGTCAGCAATACAGTGTATTGCAGTAGTCGGCGCTCCGTTGGCCCTCTAACAAGAAATCGGACATTGTCCGTGTCAAACAGGCTAGTGGAAGGTGGTCGCTGCGCGATAAGGTGCGGCGTTCCCGGGTCTACCGCCTAGGCAGCCAGCCATTGAACCAGGAACGTGGCTTTCGGATGCAGGGTCGCTATCTGCGGCCCAGTTCACGGGCCATGAATGAGACGGACCGTCTCAGACTCTCAGCTTGCGTGATAGCAGACCATGTGTGAGATGTCTGCTTCGCTCGAAGACACGACGACGACGACGGCACGATACACAAGACCTGTAGCACAAGCGGGCGTCAGGTGGAGACGGGTATGGCGGCCGTTCCTGACGATCATCCGTGCTGGTAACGATGGTTTCGATTACGCGAACGGCCGAACGTCCACGGAACGTCTAAACCCAACTTTGTCCGCGGGCTTCCAACTCGTCAAAATGCCCATGCACGACTCGTTGACAAATTGTCAGCCAATTTGTGACGAGCCGCTGAAGCTTTCGACGTCGCCGTCATGGCCAGGTGTATGCCTTGGGTGAACAGACACCTGGGACTCGATTTGACATGGCGCGATACTACCAGGTACCGGGTCCATCGTATCATCGGGGATAAATGGTTAAATGCTTCGGTCCCAGATTGGCGACACACGGGGCCCCTTTGAAGGACGTCATGCCCCGGGTTGATCAATAGCGTGACGCGACGCCGAGGTTTTGGGTCGCGAGACTGTGATCTTCACCCTCGGACTGTGGGACTTGAAGCCCCCCGTGTTGATCACCGTGGCGATCGCATGCTTGGATCAAGTCGAATGCAGGGCCGGCAGCCAAGTTTGCATAGCACAAGTTGTGCGAGCTAGCTATCGATAAGCCCTTTGATCGGGCTGGAGGTCACTCCCGAAACTCCGCAACTCAGAGCGCCAGACACACCTGCAGCCCCGCTATGAACCCTTCAGAGCGGACGAAAGAGGCACTTCTCGGTATGTGCCATATACGCTATGGAGATGCAGACACACGAGAGCCCGTCAAGCGCATGCTAACCCTCTTGCAGCAAAGACCGAGGCACTATGCACTTCCATTGTCGACAACCGGAAAGATGACCCATGGGGCGGCGACGGCTACCTCTCCACCATTCTTCGCGCCGTGAAGATGCAGGATGCGACCGACTACTCGGAAGACGACACACGAACCGAGTTTCCGCCGGCATTGGACTATGCAACGTCTGCACAAAGGGAGCTGGTCATTAGAGAACAAAGTGCTGCCTTGGTGCGTCGCAAGCTTCCATACCGCACGCCAGCTTTCCCAACGCAGAGGGGCTGGGCTAACAGTGCGTAGATCCGAACGGCACAAGGCATCTCCACCCTCATCCGCGATTTACAAGAACTCTGGCTCTTCGGCGGCCTCGACACCCTCTCAGACCCCGCAGATGAAGAAGCGAACCGGACAAAGGCCCTTGCGGTTGCGGAGATGATTGAAGCCTTGGCTAAGCAGGGACCCGGTGGTGCGAGGCAGAAGGAAGATGGTACAACCAAGAAGGAAGAGACACACAGCGGGTCATGAGCACACTGGGCTATTGGCGTCTACTCTGTTGGATGTGGACGGTGGATCAGAGAGGAGGCGTAGCGGACGAGGACGAGCGATACTTGCGTTTAATACCCGAGCACTTTCTTACATCAGCACCAGGAATTACCATTTGACCCTCAACCAAACGCTTTTGCCCAAGTAGCCGCTGCACTAGTGTTGGAGACTTTCTGTAGGGGCTGGCAGAACACAATCGGGCGACTGCTTTGAGCTCCCCGAGAAGGGGAGATTCCATCGTACCGTTTAATGCATTGTCGTTCCAATATCCACTATAGAGGGGTTGGGGAATCGAAGCAGCGATCAACGACAACCCAGCAATAGGGGACTATAGCTTAGCTATCACGTCTCTACTGTATATTTGCTGAGGCAGTCACCTGAAGACGGAAACGACAATAGTCGAGAGAGTAGGTGCATTGAAAGTGAGAGGAATAGGTCTAGTCATTTTGCATAATCGATCTTGATTAGCAAGCTGAGTACATCGTCAAGACTAGCTAAACGTATTTTTCATTGACATCATCGCTCTCGTGACACTTTGATGAGAAGACCAGGGATGATGTATGATGAAGCCACGTGCGGTAAGGTTACGATCAAAGCATGTGATCTGCTCGTTTCGTACATGCTGTGTTCAAATGAACTTTTCGTAGATTGGATATTGGAGATCAATTGTTGGCCAAAGGCCTTCCCGCTCAATATCTTACTTGTCCACTCTGATCTTCATGCCAAAGTCATTCAGTGTCTTCACGTACTCATCTCCCAGTGTTGCGGGTGTAAGAATGCCACCTCCTAGCTTACCCGCCTCGCTGTCCTCTAGCCTGCCTCGGAGAACGACTAAGGCGGCGGCACTGAGTGTCATCGCCGTGGCAACATACCCACCATGTGCGACCTCGAGGTTGGCAATCACCTTCTTTCCGTCCCCAGTGGTGCCAACGCCACGGTAGTGCATGAAGTCATCCTTCATGCTCTCTTTCGACGGTCCTTGGCCTGGGCTTGGGATGACCATCTTGAAGACGGGTTCCAACAACCAGCGTGTTACTGGTATGGCAAGCAGGACGGCGACTGAAGTAAGAACGACCTTCTGTGCTAGCCCAACAAAGAAGCTGGGAGCACGCGCGTACTCGTTGAACCGGAATTTGGGACCATATTGCAGGGTGTCGTCACCCGAAGACTGGTACAGACCCCACGAGCGATGTGCAATGCATACATCGACGCTTGCCATGAGTCCAGTTGTCTGGATGCCTCCAAGCTCAGGAATACTTTGTAGACCGAAAAGACTGTATGGAAAGCTTCCCGACGGTGCTGCGACGACGTTGTCTGCGCTAACCGGCGACAGCGAGTATGGGTGCATCGACTTTCCGAGATGACTGAGTGAGTATTTCTTGAAGAGTTCCAGCATAGTAAGGGATGTTCCACCACTGATTCCAGATTTGAAGTCGTAGAGTGTCATGATGGCGCGCTCGCAGGGTGCGTCGTAGCGCTTGCGCACCTCGCGAGCGAGGACGTACGCCATGATATCTGCAGGAACAGAGTCGAGACCACACTCGGGGATGACGATGGTCTTGTTCTTCTTCGCAAGCTCATCGTATTTGGCAACCATGTCGTAGATCCATGGCACCTCACCAGTGGAGTCTAGATAGTGTGTGCCGTTGTTCACACAGGCGGCAAGGACAGGCTCGCCATAGTGCATGAAGGGGCCCACCGTCGTGATGATGAGCTTTGTCTTCTTAACAAGCGTTTCTAGCTGTTGGCGCTCAAGCTCGCATGTCTCGATAGCTAGGTCTCGTTAGCTGACCCGTCTCAGATTTTGTCCGCCACATGTTTGTAACGCAGATTCTGTCGCCACATACCTGGCTGCTTGCGATCTGGCTTTAGCTTCGTCAATTCGTCGACTACAGCTTGCAGTTTCTTCGCATTGCGTCCAGCAACAGCCCACTTGAGATCATCCGGCAGATGGGTAGTCACCCATTCCGCAACGAGTTTTCCGGTATATCCGGTTGCTCCCAGCAAGATCAGCTCATATTGTCGCGATTCTTGAGCCATCCTGATGAGGGTGTGTGATTGAGCAAAGAAGAGACGAGGAGACAGGAAAACGTCAATCGGGGTGCAGCTAGGGGAAATTCCTAATCATTGAATACTACGCGACTCGGACAAGACCCTTCTTTTGGATGCCTGCGGTCATGCCGAGGCAGGCGCCGGCGTGCGCGGTAGATACAATATCTGCACCGCTCGCGGTACACCTCATAAGAAGGAAGGCCGCATCGCGAGTGTTGCACTACAATACAGTTCAAGATCAAAATGATCGCCAGCTAACGATACCACGTACAGAGTAAGCCTTTACATGGATAGATCACGATGTGGACATGCACTATTCTCGAAATATTCTAAGCGCCTTGGCAACAGACGCTGAATTTGAGCAATGCCCCTCCACGCTGATGAATTGTATTCCTCACCGCTATCCTTGAATGGCTTTTCGGCCTCCACACAAGTTGTTGTACTCCAATCGCACGACTGAGTCATCTCTCTGGATCGGGCAATGAAGGCAGAGAAGCCTGGTGGAGGAGCGCGACAGTGCAGATGAAGCGGTCTGCTTTCTGCGACACCCACGTTTCTCGCAGTGTCGCTAATATGCAAATCTCACAGGAAGACCTGACAGCAGGATTCAAGATGATGGTAGCTACATGCAAGAAGCCGCCGCAAACATACCGCGAACTCACATCGCCCGCGTCGCGCGGTATCCTCGTCCGGCGCCTACAAGGTCGCCCGAGGCGCTACACGTAGAAATACAAGACCCGTTACATTGCTTTACTTTGTCCATACAAAGGCGGAACTTTCGAGTCGTCTTCCAACGCAGTATCGAATATACAAGGGCTGGCATTGGTAGCGCTGCACGTCACCATACGCCGAGGGAGCTTGCGCTGCAGACACATTGTTCGGCCCATCAACACCAGATTCAGCAGCTGTCGTTATCTTATCAGTGTATTCCATAGTGACGTCTTCTCGCGAAGATAAGATTGTCCAGATCTCCAGTCCGTCCGGCCTTGTATGCGCGGACTTCCCACTTCTGAATGCCCCATAGACGCGAGACGGAAACCGATGCGAGCACCTTGAGGCTAAGCGCGCCTTCCGTATGCATACCACAAGCGCATCTGACACAATCAAGAGTTGAAGAGATAGCGAAGCGGTTGAACTGAAACATATTTACACCATAGGTAACCACTCGGTGACATCGCAAGTCATCCGGACTGCTCCTTCGGGTCCCGAACACGTGGTAAGGTAAGCGCGAAGAATGACTGATCATCTAGCATCTGCCCGCCCGCAGCAGCTTTGGATCTCGTCACGCATTCTACACTACCAAAGGCGCCACTAGTCTCCACTTGGGCATCCTCTTCCTGGCAAACATCACGGGTTTCCGGGGTTGGTTGCGACTGCCTAGGAGTGTGGCTGCAGGCCAAGCCACTAGCGTCCGCTACTTAAACCACAGTCCCCGCTCTCTCGACTTGATCATCTTCCCAACTTATGAATCGCGTCGACGAGTACTTCCGCTCTTTCACTTCCAAGCATCACACCAATGGCCGAGACGTGTATAGTCTGCCTCGGCGATCTCGTCCCCCTCGACGACGGCCCTACCGCCACCGCATCATCGCTGGCGACCAAGCCGCTTGAGGATGGCGCTGATGTCGACCTCCAATCACATGCCAAGGATAAGCTGGCGGCCGTAGAGTCTACCAAGGAGGACGATTTGGTCGCACATTTACTGCCATGCGGCCACGATCTGCACAACGAGTGCCTCAAGCCCTGGGTCGAACGAGCGAACAGTTGCCCTATATGTCGAGCCAGTTTCAACATGGTCGAGCTCAGCGCGCGCGTTGGAGGTATGTCAGTCCTGGATGCTACGGAGCCCTGCGGTTGTGACGCTGCTATTGTTGGCTGATAGTAGCCTAGCTACTGGCTAAATGGTCAGTCAAGCTCAGCATGACCTCTACCCAAACCTACAATGTCTTGCCGCACAAGGTGGCTCTGTCGACATGGAATTTCGACTAACAACTCACCAGGACCCAAACTATCCGAGTACGCCGTGCAAGACAAGCAGCAAGTCGCCGATATCGATCCGTCCATGATCATCGACGACGACTACATACTGGAGGATGACGGAAGCTACGATGCATGCATGGTCTGTGATGAATTCGGCGACGCATCGCAGCTCATGTACTGCCATAGCTGCGAACAACTCTGCCATGTCTTCTGTGCTGGACTCGACCGGATGCCATCTCGCGGGCCCTGGTATTGCCAGGGCTGTGTTGAGAATCCTAGTCTGCTGGAAGCCGCGTCCCGACGACGACCTGCAGTACGAGGTCCCGCTGCCTGGATCAACGGCCGGAGCCGTGTGCCGCGTCACAATCATGCCCCTGACGAATGGGTGGGCGTCTGGCAGAGCGTCTGGGACCGATTGCAGTTTGACATCGAGTTCCCCTTTGACGAGGAAGAACAGTCTGAGAACCAGTCAGATGCCACGCGACGCGATGACCGTAGATGGGAGCAGCGCATGCGAGTCGCACGACAGGCCGGAGCCGGCACTCGCTTCCAAATCGCCACTGACAATGTTGTAACCGGTCGACGCCGCAACTCCAACGCCGCTACACGACCGACGAATCGAACGCTTCATCGCGAGCCACCAAAGACACCAAAAGATCCAGAGTCACAGGAAGAACTGCGGGCGTGGAACCAATTCGAGAAGGCGCGCGAGCAGCTAGCCCAAGGTGACGCACGTCCTGCCCCCAGCGTAGCGAGCACCAGTAGCCGAAGAGGCCGCAAACGCAAGTCCATCGACTCCTCTCCTGCCGATTCTGAGCCTCGCGAGCAGAAGCCAGAACGCAAGCTCAAGCGCCCTCGAACCCGTATGCACCTGGACAACGGAGAGTCATCGTCGGCAGCCGCACGCCGCAACACGGTGGCTAGCACGCACGCTCCTGCTGCTGCATCATCGCCCCCTGCAGTTCCAACCGGTGAGAGTTCAACTCCCGCGCCTGGTTTTCTGCAATCGTTGCTTCAGGAGGTCGAGGTCGACCGGTTTGCCGAGCGCGACAAGGAGATCGCCGCCCCACAGCCCCGGCGCATCATCGTGGAGCGCGCTTGTTCTCCCCAACATTCCTCCCCAGGTCTGTCGCCGGTCTACCAGAAACCTCCCGGCATGTCCACACCGCCGCCTCTTAATCTTACTCGCACCACATCACCTGTACAACAGGACCAGCAATTGTCGCCAACCTACTCGCCGTATTCCCCTGCAGACGACGACCGCCCCGGACGTCGCACACTCGCGCATCGCTCTGTCGGCCTCAGCAGCCCCCCTCGCTCGAAGGACTCGTCGCCTAGCCGGCCGACCCTCTCGTATTCTACCAAAGCTGAACTGCAGCGCATGGTTACAGCTGTGTTAAAACCCATTTACCTGAAGAAAGAAGTCACGAAACAGGAGTATACCGACGTCAATCGCGACGTATCACGTTTGCTATACGAAAAGGTTGGTGAAGCTGGTGCTGATGCGTTGGCGGATCAAGACACGCGGGAGAAATGGCAGAAGATGGCGACCACTGAAGTTGACGTTGCGCTGAAAGCTCTTCGGGTCGGTGGAGCCTCGCTTTCGCCCTCTGCTGAAGATTCTGCGTCATCGTCCTCATAAGGGGACTACAAGGGACGGATCATTCAGGCGTACGGATTGTTGGGAGGAACAGATATATGATACCACGGATCTCTTTGGGCCTGCATTTATGGAGTTGTCGGTAGCGCTTAGTTATTATAGTAGTCGTATCTGCGACGTAATCCAGGAATCTTCAGCCGGAGTTCGGCTTTTACGATTATCGAAAAGATTTTGCAGTCCTAGTCATGCATCTTACGCTTACATACATCTGCCTAAGAACTACGGACGGGAAGTCATCGATGGCTTTATAATTGATTGCTATTCAATCGTAGGTATGGTTGTGGAAGAAGTCGCGCAAGCTGACACCTGTACCTTGCACGCTTGACATGGTTAGTGCCCCTACGCGACTCTTTTAATAGTCCTGCCTCCGATACCCGTCACCGCGGTAGTCACGCTGAGAATACTCTTGTTGAGGGTAGCCTTGTTG
>Ga0265797_10006696_pt1 | contig 16144 bp, 14 predicted proteins | sample P2T30metagenome_FD_192433 | JGI IMG/M metagenome (GOLD analysis project Ga0265797, IMG submission 192433) | Plant litter microbial communities from East Loma Ridge, Irvine, California - P2 T30 | ecosystem: Environmental > Terrestrial > Plant litter > Unclassified | place: USA: California... | reverse complement strand
TCGATGGGCGAAGAGCGTCAGAAGCTGATGGAAACGCTGAAAGAAGGTACCGTGGTTACCGGTATCGTCAAGAACATCACCGACTATGGCGCATTCGTCGACCTGGGCGGCATCGATGGTCTGCTGCACATCACCGATCTGGCATGGCGTCGTGTGCGTCACCCATCCGAAGTCCTGTCGGTTGGCCAAGAGATCACCGCCAAGGTCCTCAAGTACGATCAAGAGAAGAACCGCGTCTCGCTGGGCGTCAAGCAGCTGGGCGACGATCCATGGACCGGTCTGTCGCGTCGTTACCCACAGAGCACCCGCCTGTTCGGTAAAGTCACGAACCTCACCGACTATGGCGCGTTCGTCGAAGTCGAGCAGGGTATCGAAGGCCTGGTCCACGTGTCGGAAATGGACTGGACCAACAAGAACGTGGCGCCAAACAAAGTTGTCCAGCTGGGCGACGAAGTGGAAGTCATGGTTCTGGAGATCGACGAAGAGCGCCGCCGTATTTCGCTGGGCATGAAGCAGTGCAAAGCGAACCCATGGGACGACTTCGGCATGACCCACAAGAAGGGCGACAAGGTCAAGGGTTCGATCAAGTCGATCACCGACTTCGGCGTGTTCATCGGCCTGCCAGGCAACATCGATGGTCTGGTGCACCTGTCGGACCTGTCCTGGACCGAAGCCGGCGAAGAAGCCGTGCGTCGCTTCAAGAAAGGCGACGAACTGGAAGCCGTGGTCCTGGCCATCGACGTCGAGCGCGAGCGTGTTTCGCTGGGCGTGAAGCAACTGGAAGGCGACCCGTTCAACACCTACTCGTCGATGAACGACAAGGGTTCGCTGGTCACCGGCACCGTGAAATCGGTTGAGCCAAAAGGCGCCGTGATCTCGCTGTCGGAAGAAGTCGAAGGCTACCTGCGCGCTTCGGAAATCTCGCGTGACCGCGTTGAAGATGCTGGCACCCACCTGAAAGTCGGCGACACCGTCGAAGCTCTGGTGATCAACATCGATCGCAAGGCTCGCAGCATCCAGCTGTCGATCAAGGCGAAAGACAACGTCGACACGCAAGAAGCGATGAGCAAGCTGTCGAACGACAACAGCGCTGCTTCGGGCACCACCAGCCTGGGCGCGTTGCTCAAGGCCAAGTTCGACAACAAGAACTAAGCAAGAATGATCAGGACTTCCTGAGGAGCTGCGCAGATGACCAAATCCGAGCTGATCAACCGACTGGCTGAGCGTTATTCCCAGCTGGTGGCAAAGGATGCGGAGTTTGCTGTCAAGACCATTCTCGATGCGATGACCAACGCCCTGGCGACCGGGCAGCGCATCGAGATCCGTGGTTTCGGCAGTTTTTCGCTGAACAGCCGCCCACCGCGCATCGGCCGCAACCCGAAGTCCGGCGACAAGGTGATGGTGCCCGAAAAACGGGTGCCACATTTCAAGCCGGGCAAGCAGTTGCGCGAGCAGGTGGACGCGATGGTCGGGCAACCGATCATCAACGATTGAGTCAGTGCTGGCACCAGAGAACGGCATCCGAGAGGGTGCCGTTTTTTTATGGGTTTTGGGTGCTGATTGGCAGGGTGGCAGCGGTGCGTACTTGGGTTCCCGCCTCCACGGGAACGACGGTTTTACGTGTAGCAGCAAGAATATTTCCGCTAGTTGGCAGCCCAAAGACCGTCATTCCCGCGCAGGCGGGAATCCAAGTGCGCACCGATGCCACTACATTTCCACCAAGCCACCACCCAACATCTACACGCATTTTGAAATATGATGACGAATATGCGACACTTCGCCCTCACACCATTGTCCAGCGGAACCTGTTGATGAAATTCGTCTCGACCATCGTCGGATTTATCCTGTTCATCCTGTTCTTCGGCTTCGCCCTGAAGAACACCAAAGAAGTCGACCTGCACTTTTTCCTCGACTATGAATTGCGCGGCCCCCTCGTGCTGATGCTGCTGGCGTTCTTTGTCGCCGGCGCCGCCTTCGGCATCCTGGCGCTGGCGCCGACCGTATTCCGCCAGCGCCGCGAAAAGTGGCAGCACAAGTACACCATCCAGGCACTGCAAAGCGCCGCCGGCACCGGTGTGGTCGCGACCACGCCACCGCCGCCGGATGCCGTCCCACCGGTTTTGCCACGCCACTAACAACAAGAACGCCATGGAATTTGAACTCTGGATGCTGCTTGGCATCCCCTTCTTCTTTGGCCTGGGCTGGCTCGCCGCCCGGGTCGACATCAACGAGCTGGTCTCCGAATCGCGCACGCTGCCGCGCGGCTACTTCAAGGGCCTGAACCACCTGCTCAACGACCAGCCCGACAAAGCCATCGATTCGTTCATCGAGATCGTCAAGCTCGATCCCGAATCGAGCGATATGCACTTCGCGCTGGGCAATCTGTTCCGCCGCCGCGGCGAAACCGAGCGCGCGATCCGCGTGCACCAGAACCTGCTTGCGCGCCCCGACTTGCCGAACGAAGAAAAAGCGCATGCGCAGTACGAACTGGGCATCGATTACCTGAAGGCAGGCCTGCTGGACCGCGCCGAGGAATCGTTCAATGGCCTGGCCCACACGCCGTATGCGGTGCAGGCCCGCCGCTCGCTGCTGGAAATCTATCAGCGCGAAAAAGAATGGAAGCGCGCCATCGAGGCAGCTGAAGACTTGCAAGAGTCAGGCGCCGGCGCACGCCAGAAGGAAATCGCCCAGTTCTACTGCGAACTGGCCGCCGATGCGCTGGTGCACATGGCGCCGAGCGACGCGATGCTGCTGCTGGACAAGGCGCTTGAAGCAAACCGCCACAGCGTGCGCGCGACGATCCTGCGCGGCGACGCGCTGCTGGCCCAGGGCGATGTGGAAGAAGCGCTCAAGACCTGGCGCCGCGTGGAGCAGCAGAGCGTGCCGCACGTGGCCCTGGTGGCCGCGCGCCTGATGGATGGCTACCGCAAGGTGGGCCGGCCGCAAGAGGGCATCAACCTGCTGCGCTCGTACCTGGCCGAAGCGTCGTCGATCGACCTGATCGAAGTCGTGTTCAAGGCCGTCATCGAGCTGGACGGCGTGGAAGCGGCCAAGGGGCTCGTGGTGGAAGAGCTGCGCCGCAATCCTACGCTGCTCGGCCTGGACAAATTGCTGGAAGCGCGCCTGATGGATGCGCCGGCCCATATCTGGGAAGAGCTGTCGATGGTGAAGAACCTGGTGCAGCGCTACACGCAAAAGCTCGCGCGCTACCAGTGCAGCCACTGCGGCTTCAAGGCGCGCCAGTTCTACTGGCAATGCCCGGGCTGCAACCGGTGGGATTCGTACCCGCCACGCCGCACCGAAGAACTCAATGTCATGAACTGATGTTCATGGAACGGATCGTATGACAAGCAGCATGACCACTACCCCAAGCCGCCTGCTGGTGGCCGACGACTACCGCCAGCAGGCGGCCCCCGAACTGTCCGCCGTGCGCCTGCTGGTGGTGGGCGACGTGATGCTCGACCGCTACTGGTTTGGCGAAGTCTCGCGCATCTCGCCGGAAGCGCCCGTGCCCGTGGTGCGCATCGAGCGGCGCGAGGAGCGCCTCGGCGGCGCGGCCAACGTGGCGCGCAATGCGGCCGCGCTGGGCGCCCACACGGGCCTGCTGGGCGTGGCTGGGGCCGATGAGGCAGGCGACGAGGTCGAGCGCCTGCTGCAGGGGGCCGGCATTCACAGCTATCTGAAGCGCGACGAAGCGATCTCGACCATCATCAAGCTGCGCGTCATCGGCCGCCAGCAGCAGATGGTGCGCATCGACTTCGAAGACGCGCCGACCGAGACCGTGCTGCGCGATAAGCTCAGCCAGTTCAAGGCGCTGCTGCCGGACTACGACGTCATCATCCTGTCCGACTACAACAAGGGCGCACTGGTCAATGTCGCCGAGATGATTGCGCTGGCTCGTGCGGCGGGCAAGATCGTGCTGGTCGATCCGAAGGGCGACGATTTCACGCCCTATAAAGGCGCGAGCATCCTGACGCCAAACCGCGCCGAACTGCAGCGCGTCGTCGGCGGCTGGAAGAGCGAGACGCAGTTGCTCGAAAAAGCCCAGGCGCTGCGCGTGGCGCTGGGCCTGGATGCGCTCTTGCTGACGCGCTCCGAAGAAGGCATGAGCCTGTTCACGGCCGATGAAGTGCTGCACGTGAACGCCGAAGCGCGCGAAGTGTTCGACGTCTCGGGCGCCGGCGACACCGTCATCGCGACGCTGGCCACGATGCTGGGCACGGGCGCGCCGCTGGGCGAAGCGCTGGTGACGGCCAACCGCGCCGGCGGCATCGTCGTGGGCAAGCTGGGCACGGCCACGGTGACCCGCGAAGAGCTGTTCTCCTCCTGAGTTCAGCTTGTGCTGCGTCAAGTCCGGCCCGTCAACGACGCGCTGGGCGATCCGTTAGAAGACCGATGGGCGGCGTCGCCGTCCAGCGTCTTTAACCAACGGAGAAATTCGATGATCAAGAAACTACTGCTTGCCTTCGCCGCGCTGGCCCTCTCGAGCGGGATCGCGTTCGCGCAGGTCGACGTGAACAAGGCCGATGTGGCCGCGCTCGATGGCGTCAAGGGTGTGGGTCCGAGCATGTCCAAGGCCATCCTCGACGAACGCGCCAAGGGCGAGTTCAAGGACTGGAGCGATCTGCAATCGCGCGTAAAAGGCCTCGGTGAGAAAAAGTCGGCCAAGCTGAGCGAGTCGGGCCTGGTGGTCAATGGCAAGGCCAAGGAAGGTGCGGCGGCCAAGCCGGCGGCTGCGAAGGCCGAGAAGTCGGCAGCGAAACCGGCCGACGCCAAAGCTGCAATGTGACATGTATTGACTGACAGCGTCACGGGCGCGTGGCAAGATAGTCTGGTTCCTCAAGACATTGCTTGCACATCACAATCAGAAAGGTCGTCATGCCTCACGCCCGTGTTTCCACCGCCTTGCTGGCAGCCCTGCTGGCTGCTGCAGGCGTCGCTTCCGCTGCTGCTCCAGACGCACCCGCCACACCGAAACAACCGAATATCACCAGCCAGCAAGCCCAGATCACCAAGATCCTCGGCGAAGTCTCGCAACAACGTATCGAAGGCCATATCCGCAAGCTGGTCAGCTTCGGCACGCGCCACACGATGTCGGAAACCGAATCGACCACGCGCGGCATCGGCGCCGCCCGCCGCTGGATCAAGGCCGAGCTCGAGCGCTGCGGCGCCGGCACGCCGTTGCAAGTGACGTATGACAGCCACGTGGCCCCTGTCTCGGCGCGCATTACCAGGCCGACCGAGATCGTCAACGTCGTCGCGACGCTGCCGGGCACGCAGGCGCAATCCAAAGAGCGCATGTACGTTGTCAGCGGTCACTACGACTCGCGCGCCTCGGACGTGATGGACGCCACCTCGGACGCGCCGGGCGCGAACGACGATGCCTCGGGCACGGCCGCCATCATGGAACTGGCGTGCGTGATGGCCAAGTACAAGTTCGATGCGACGCTCGTGTTCATGGCGGTCGCAGCAGAAGAGCAGGGCCTGATCGGCGCCCGCCACTGGGCGGTGGGTGCGCGTGAAAAGAACTGGAACGTGGCCGGCATGTTCACCAACGACATCATCGGCAGCTCGAAGGGCGACGACGGCAAGGTCGACAACAAGCAGGTGCGCCTGTTCGCCCAGAGCATCCCGGCGACAAAGGAGATGAACGAGACCGTGCGCCAGTTGGTGGCCACGGGCGGCGAAAACGATTCGCTGTCGCGCCAGCTTGCGCGCCATACGAAGGAGCAGGGCGAGCGTTACGTGAAAGGCTTCAAGGTCAGCGTCATCCAGCGCCCTGACCGCTATCTGCGCGGAGGCGACCATATGCCGTTCCTCGAGCAGGGTTACGCCGCGCTGCGCTTTACCGAGCCGGCCGAAGACTTCGCGCACCAGCACCAGGACCTGCGCACCGAAAACGGCAAGGTGTATGGCGACACGATCGACCACGTCGACTTCGACTACATCGCCAAGGTCACGCGTGTGAACGGCGCGGCGATGGCCTCGCTCGCGCTGGCGCCGGCCGCACCGCAAGAGGTCAAGCTGCGCACCGCGGGCCTGACCAACGATTCAACGCTGGTATGGAAAGCCAACGGCGAGCCTGACCTGGCCGGCTACCGCATCGTCTGGCGCGACACCACCAGCGCCAATTGGGAAGGGTCGAAATGGGTGGGCAATGTGCTTGAGGCGACGCTCGACCTGTCGAAAGACAATGTCTTCTTCGGCGTGCAGGCAATCGACAAGGACGGCAACGTCAGCGTCGCCACGTATCCGACGCCGCTGCGTTAAGACAGCGCCTGAAGCAATCGAGGGGCCGCGATGCAGAGTCTGCATCGCGGCCCTTTGCGTTGTTCAACCCGCTCGCCGACGCCGAGGTGCGTCTCGGATTAAAATGGTGCTTTGGTATCGCAAGGAATAGAGAACGCAATGGCATACAAGACCATCGAAGCCACGATCGGCAACACGCCGCTCGTGCAGCTGCAGCGCCTGCCGGGCGCGGAGATCGCGGCCCGCAACAACATCATCCTGGGCAAGCTCGAAGGCAGCAACCCGGCCGGTTCCGTGAAAGACCGCGCCGCGATGTCGATGCTGCGCGGCGCCGAACTGCGCGGCCAGATCAAGCCGGGCGACACGCTGATCGAAGCGACCAGCGGCAACACCGGCATCGCGCTGGCGATGGCCGCCGCGATCCTCGGCTACAAGATGATCCTCCTGATGCCGGATAACCTGTCGATCGAGCGCCGTCAGAGCATGGCCGCCTACGGCGCGCAAATCATCCTCACGCCAAAGTCCGGCGGCATGGAATACGCGCGCGACATGGCCGACCAGATGCAAAAAGATGGCCAGGGCATCATCCTCGACCAGTTCGCCAACTTCGATAATCCGCGCGCCCACTATGAGAGCACAGGGCCGGAAATCTGGCGCGATACCGACGGTCGCGTGACGCACTTCGTCAGCGCCATGGGCACTACCGGCACCATCATGGGCGTGTCGCGCTATCTGAAGGAACAGAACGAGGCGGTGCGCATCATCGGTGCGCAGCCCGAAGACGGCTCGTCGATCCCGGGCATTCGCAAGTGGCCCGAAGCCTACCTGCCGAAGATCTTCGAGAAAGCGCGCGTCGACCAGGTCGAGAGCGTGAGCCAGGCGGCGGCGGAACAGATGGCGCGCCGGATGGCGGCCGAAGAGGGCATCTTCTGCGGCATCTCGGCCGCTGGCGCCTGCGAAGTGGCGCTGCGCATCGCGCAGACCGTCGAGAACGCGACCATCGTGTTCATCGTGTGCGACCGGGGCGATCGCTACCTGTCGACCGGCGTGTTCCCGGCATAAAAACAAGAAGGCCGCCTGGTTCACAGGCGGCCTTGTCAAATCAGTCCTTGGACTGCCTAGACCTTTCCATCGGCATGTCGCCAATTTCCTTCGGTCGTCCGCCAATGCGGCGGCTCATACGCCCGCGCGGGCGTATGCACTACTGGTGCTGGCCGCGCACATGGCGCCGGCCCGTCAATCCTGGCAAACCGACAATCCCGGGCGCTGCAAAGCGCCCGAAGTCGTCAGTCTTTCATTGCCGGGATCGCGCCTTCTTTTGGCTTGAACTGCTTGTCGCTGATGCGGAACTTCGCACGGCGATCGCCCATCAGGTAGCGCAGGTCGCGGATCGACAGGTCGCTCACTTCGTGCATGCGAATCAGGAGCGATGCGCCGACCGGCAGGCGGTGGTGACGGATTTTCGAGATCACCGGTGGCGCCACTTCCAGCGCGCGCGACAGCGCAGCATCGTTTTTCAGGCGCAGGTTTTCGATCAGCGTGTCGAGCAGGCGGTTCGGGTTGTACTGAAGCAGCTCGTCGCCATCCGAATCGCTGTTCATATCAATACCGACTTGGTTAGTCATGATTCATATTCCTTAGGGGTTAGTGCGGAGTCATCAACATCAACTGCGTTGGAGTCCGTTTTTTACTTTCGTAAATTTCTATTCAATTGTACAACTATTTTGATACCGATACTTATGAGCAAGCCGGAATCATTTCTTTCGATTCGGTTATCGTTGTCTACTTGCAACAATAGCCGCAATGCAATTCTCTCACATAGTCACTACACAAAACTATTGTTTTTTAATTAATCAATAGTGTACGGACATCCAGCATTTGATGCCGCACGGTATGTATATTGCTGACTAAATGGAAAGAAAATGGGGGGTATGACTACTATCGTAATATTTTTAATACGAAAAATAGCAAGGTATCTACGCATACCCCTGGGGGGTATGCAAGAGGGTGCCTATCGGCAATATTGAAAGTTAGCTGGAAACTCGTTACAAAAGATTACAAATTTTCCCGCTTGGAAAGGGATCTTTTGACAATTTTACTCGGGCCGCGCCGCACGCACGGCGCGGCCCAGATCGATCACGGACATCGCGTAGAAATAGCTGCGATTGTATTTGGTGATGGCGTAGAAGTTGTCGTTGGCCACCCAGTACTCGGTCGGTTCCAGCCCGTTCTGCAGGTCGATCAAGCCGTACAGGCTCTCCGCCGGCAGCGGCGAGCTTGTCACAATGCCGGCACCGCGTAGTGTTTCCGGTCGCAAGGTCGCTTCCAGGCCCAGGCCAAGCAGCGGTTCCCAGGCACGCGTTGGCGAGACGTCGGCAGCGTACGCCGCCGGGCCCCGGTGCTCGGCGTTCCAGCCATGCTGGATCAGGAAGTTCGCCACGCTGCCGATTGCATCGACACTGGAGCCGCGCAGGTCGACCCGGCCATCGTTGTCGAAGTCCACGCCATACTTGAGGATATTGCTGGGCATGAACTGCGGCAAGCCGACGGCGCCCGCGAACGAACCGAGCAGCTCGAACGGATCGTAGCCGCGCTCGCGCGCCAGCACCAGCGTGCTGGCCAGCTCGTCGCGGAAGAAAGCCTGGCGCGCGGCCTGGTTTGGCGACTCCGGATAGGCGAACGCCAGTGTGGTGAGCGAGTCGAGCACGCGGAAGCGGCCCGTATCGCGCCCGTAGATGGTCTCGATGCCGATGATGCCGACGATGATCTCGGCCGGCACGCCGTACGCCGCCTCGGCGCGCGCCAGCGCCTCGGCGTTCTCTTCCCAGAAGCGCACGCCGGCGCGGATGCGGATCGGCTCGATGAAGCGGGCGCTGTAGGCTTGCCAGTTCTTCGGCTTGCCCGGCGGCCCCGGCTTGACCAGCTGCACGGCCGTATCGATGTAGCGCACCCGCCCGAACAAGGTCTCGAGCGCCGTGCGTTCAAAGCCGTGCTGCGCGACCATCTGGTCGATGAATTCGCGCACCGGTTGCCATTCGAGGAAATTGACGTGCTCGTTGTCGGGATCGACGTTGCTCGCAACGGCTGCGCCAGCGGCGCCAGCAGCGGCAACCGGCACGACCTTGGCGGCCGCACGGCGTGCCTTGGCTTGCCTGGCTTTCGCTGCGGCCCTGGCCTTGGCTTTTACTTGCGCGCCACGGGCCTGGCTGTCGGAAGAAGGGGCGGCGAGCGCATCGCCATGCGCGCTGGCGGCAAACGCGAGCGCGGCGAACAGGGTAATAATTAATTTCATCTGACTTGCGACAATAGACTTTTCAAGGTGGCATGCAGCCGGGGATCGGCCGCGGGCGCCGCGTAGCGCCAGGCGCTGTAACGACGCAGGAAGGCGATGGCCGCCTCGCGGGTGTGGGGCGTCAGGGCAAGCGCGCCGGGTGCAGAGGCCAGGATACGCGCCGCGTAGGCGTTCGGGCCTTCATCCTGCGCGCGCGGCAGGCCGGCCTGGCCCAGACGCTTGCACAGGGTCGAGTATAGAGCATCGATCGGGTCGATTTCGCGACGCCGCCGCAAAATTCTCGCACACCACCAGGCGAGTCCCGCGCACGTTAACAAGGCGACAAAAGGCCAGCCGAGCAGTTTGTCTTGCAAGCCTTGCACGACACCGCGCTGGCGTTCCGGCGTGTAGTTCAGCACCCACTGGTTCCAGCTGTTGTTGATCGCGCCCATCGCATGGCGCACGTCGGCCAGCCAGGCGCCGGCTTCGGGCCCGAACGGGTTCACGCCACGCAGCGCTTCGATGCCGAACGGCGCGGGGCGGGGTGTTGCCCGGTTTGTCCCCGACTGAACACGTTCGGGCGCGACCGCCGCCGTTGGATCGACGCGCAGCCAGCCGCGACCCGCGATCCAGACTTCGGCCCAGGCGTGGGCGTCGGACTGGCGCACGGTCATGAAGCCGTCGACGGGGTTGATCTCGCCGCCCTGGTAGCCAGTGATCACGCGCGCCGGCACGCCCGCCGCGCGCATCAGGAACACGAACGCGCCCGAGTAATGCTCGCAAAAGCCCGAGCGTGTCCCGTACAGGAATTCGTCGACCGTGTGGCGCCCGAGCAGGGGCGGGGCCAGGGTGTATTCATAAGGCTGCTCGCGGAACTGGCGCAGCACGGCGTCGACACGTGCGGCCGGATCGCCCAGCGCGCGCAGCGCCATGCCGGCGGCCAGCGCACGCGGATTGAAACCATACGGCAGCACCAGCCAGCGATTCACGTCATCCAGTTCAGCGCCGCCCTGCAGTGCATAGTCGACGTGCGAGCTGGCGCGGTAGCGCACGCGGCTCGCCAGCGGCGCGTCGGCCGTCAGTTCGAACTGCGACGAAAAGCGCAGCTCGTGGCCGGCGATGACCGGTAACTCGCCCGGCATCTCGAGCGCGAACACCCAGCGCGATTGCGACGGTTCGAGCGTGACTTCATACTCCAGCCCCGGGCCGCCGACCGACAGGCGCAGGTCGCGGCCCGACCCGCGGCTGTTGGCGCCGCGGCTCCAGGTCAGGCCGTCGAAGGCGTCGAGCACCGGACCGCGCCAATACAGCTGCGGCGGCATGGGTGGGCGGCCGAAGAAGCGCACGCGAAACGCCGGTTCGTCCGACAGCGCCAGGTTCGACATCTGGCCCGGCGCCATCTGGTCCGACAGCCCCGAGGTGCCGGCGCCCGGCCCGCCGGGCATGCTCCACAGCGGACCCTGGATGCGCGGGAACACGACAAACAGCATGATCGCGATCGGTGCGGCAAAGGTCAGCATGCGCGCGGCCATCGCCAGGCGCGTGCGCAGCGGCGGCACAGCGCCGGTGAACTGGAACGATAGCTGCGTGGCCAGCAGCAGCAACACCGAGGCGATCATCATCACGGCCGTGCCGATGCCCTGGGCGTAGAAGAAGTTGGTAAGCACCAGGAAGAAGCACAGGAACACCACCACGAACAGGTCGCGCCGCGCGTGCATCTCGAGCATTTTGAAGGCGACCAGCAGCACCAGCATCGCCACGCCGGCGTCCTTGCCGAGTAGTGTGTCGTAGCTGAACTGCACGCCGATCATCGCCGCGATCGCAATCGGCAGCAGCACGATCGCCTTCGGCATGCGCTTGCCGCGCAGCGTGATCGTGGCGCGCCAGGCCAGCGTGGCCGCGCACAGGAGCGAGACCCACCATGGCAGATGCAGCGCGTGCGGCGCGAGCACCAGCACCGCGCTTGCCAGCAGCAGCAGCGTATCGGCCTTGTCGCGCGGCAGAGGCGCATGCAGGAATTTCATGCCTGTCCTTCGATGCCGTACAAGGCCAGCGCGCGCAGGCACGCCGCCTGGTGCGCCGCGCCGCTGCTGGCGTCGATGCGCACCAGGCCCACGTGAAAGGCGTAGGGCAGGGCGCGGCTTTCGGCGTCGAGCACCCAGCGCGTCATGCGCGCCAGGCGCAGTTCGACGTCGAGCGAGCGTGGCAGGCGGTCGAAGTCGAGCACGAGTTCATCGCCGCCACCGCCCTCGAAATGCTTGGTCACCAGCTGCCCGCCGATGCTCGGATCGAGCCGCGCGATCTGGCGCCAGGCCATCTGGCGCGGCGAGTCGCCGGCCTGGTAATTACGCACGCCGGCAAAATCGTCAAAGCCGGCCGTGCGCAGGCTGCTGCCGCCGCCGCCCTGCAGCGGCAGGCCGGGCGCGCCATCTTCGGGGCGCGGGTAGACCAGCACGCGCGCAGCGGGTCGCCAGTAACTCCAGGCGACGAACAGGCCGAGGGGAAAGCGGGTCGAGATTTTCACCCGCCCCGGCGCCGCCCAGCCGCGCGCCGTCGTCGGCAGCGTGAGCGTGACGGTCGCCTGCGCGCCGGCGGCGATGTCGGCCACATGGCGCGGGTCAGGCACGTCGGCGAAATCGGCCCACACGCCGTAGCGCGCCAGGCGCGTGCGGTTGATCACCTGCAGTTCGAATTGCGCCACTTCGCCCGCAAACACGGGCGCCGTGCGACCCTGCTGCAGGCGTAGCTGCGCCAGGTTGCGGTAGGTGGCGACCATGTCGACCAGCGCGCATGACAGCGCAAGAAAGGTCAGGCCGAAGCCCAGGCCCAGCGCATAATTGACCGAGCCGACCAGCAGCACCGCCAGCAGCAGCACGAATCCGAGGCCCGCACGCGACGGCACGATGAACACGCGGCGCTGGCTGATGACCACTTCGCCGGCATCGAGCGCGCCGCCGCGCGGCAGCCAGGCGCCGGTGGTGCGGCGCAACCATCCCCGCAGCGCCAGCGCCATCAGACCGGGACCGCCTTTTGCAGTTGCAGCACCAGGTCGCGGCTGGCCAGTGCGGTGCCGTGCGCGGCGCGCAGCGGCCGCAGGCGGTGCGCGCACACCGGCACCAGCACGGCCTGGATGTCTTCGGGGATCACATGGTCGCGGCCTTCCAGTGCAGCCCACGCGCGGCCGGCCTGCAGCAGCGCGATCGCGGCGCGCGGCGACAGGCCTTCGGCAAACATGCCGTTCTGGCGCGAGGCCTGCGCCAGCGCCTGTACGTATGTGATCAGGGCGCCGGAGGCGTGGATCTCGCGCAGCTGGTGCCGGGCCGCGGCCAGTTCATCGGCCTGCATCGCCGGTTGCAGTGTCTTGAGCATCGCGCGCCGGTCTTCGCCCATCAACAGCGCGCGTTCGGCGGCGGCGTCCGGGTAGCCCAGCGTCAGGCACATCAAAAAACGGTCGAGCTGCGACTCGGGCAGCGGGAACACGCCGACCTGGTTGGCCGGGTTTTGCGTGGCGATCACAAAGAATGGTTCGGGCAACGGGCGCGTGACGCCGTCGGCCGACACCTGGCGCTCTTCCATTGCCTCGAGCAGGCCCGATTGCGTCTTGGGCGTGGCGCGGTTGATTTCGTCGGCCAGCAGCACCTGCGTGAAGATCGGGCCCGGGTGAAAGACGAATTCGTTTTTCTCGCGCTCGTAGATCGAGATGCCGGCCACGTCGGCCGGCAGCAGGTCGCTCGTGAACTGGACGCGATTAAAACGCAGGCCCAGCGAAATGGCCAGCGCGTGCGCCAGCGTGGTCTTGCCGACGCCCGGCAGATCGTCGAGCAGCAGGTGGCCGCCAGCCAGCAGGCAGGTCAGGGCCAGGCGCACTTGCTGGTCCTTGCCGACCACGACTTCATTGACCTGGCGTGCGACGGCGTGCAATTTGTTGAACATGTGGACTTTCGTTCTTCACTAAACCAGATGGCATGATTGACAAGGCGGCCGGGCAGGGCCATGGCCTGCCGTGGTAGATTAGCGCCATTGGCAATCTTCATACGTCGACAGCAACAAGCCGTCCCAGGGGATTCTATGCGAGAACGGCGCGGCAGGGTGTGAATGGATGAGCACAGGCGGAGACACGAGCATCATGAGTACAGCGATTTACAGCCACCCCGACTGCCTGCGGCACGAAATGGGCGATTGGCATCCGGAGTCCCCGGCGCGCCTGCGGGCGATCGACGACCAGTTGATCCTCGCGCGCCTGGACGGGCTGATCGAGCAGCGCAGCGCGCCGCTGGCCGACACCGCGCAGATCCTGCGCAACCACACGGCCGGCGCGCTGGCGCTGGTGCGCGACCATGTGCCGGCCACGCCGGGCGATTACTACCCGCTCGACGGCGACACCTCGCTCAATCATTACAGCTACCAGGCGGCGCTGCGCGCAGCCGGCGCCGCACTGGCCGCAACCGACGACGTGATCAGCGGCGCGGTCAGCAACGCCTTTTGTTCGGTGCGCCCGCCGGGCCACCACGCCACACCGACCGAGCCGATGGGCTTCTGCCTGTTTAACAACGTGGCCATCGCCGCGCGCCACGCGCTCGAGGCGCATGGGCTCGAGCGCGTCGCAATCGTCGACTTCGACGTCCATCACGGCAACGGCACGGCCGACGCCTTCAAGGACGATCCACGCGTGCTGATGGCCAGCTTCTTCCAGCATCCGTTCTACCCGTTCAGCGAGCCCGAGCCGATTACCGCCACCTGCGTGAACGTGCCGGTGCCGGCGCGCTGCGAGGGCGACACGGTGCGCCAGCTGGTGCAAGAGCAGTGGCTGCCGGCGCTGCACGCGTTCAAGCCGCAGATGATCTTTGTCTCGGCCGGATTCGACGGGCATCGCGATGACGATATGGGTGGCATCGGGCTGGTCGAGGCCGACTATGCGTGGATCACGCGCCAGGTGCTGGCGGTGGCCAACGAGCACGCCGGTGGGCGCATCGTGAGCTGTCTCGAGGGTGGGTATGACTTGTCGTCGCTCGGGCGCAGCGTGGTGGCGCACCTGAAGGTGCTGGCGGATCTGGAATAGTCGAGGGAACCCAAGTCAGTCTCCACACCACTAACGCATGACCGGCACCACGCCGGCCCGCGTAGAGGAGACCACCATGACCAAGAACCACACCCTGTGTGCGCTGTGCCTGCTCGCCACCACCACCGTGGCAGGCGCCACCAACTACACGCTCTGGATCAACGGCCGTAACGGCGGCGGCACCCCCGGCGACTACACCGATTTTCGCTACTGGGGCCCGGCCGCTGCCCCCGCCGGCATCAACAAGAAGGCCGTCAACTGGGACGGCCGCAGCAGCATCGCCTCGCAGAGCGGGCGCGTGCGCGATGCGCTCGACTGCTTCTGCACCGGCCAGAACTGGTGCTACGTCGCGGCCTACAGCGCTGGCGACCTGCTGCTTGGGTACACGCTGGCCAATTACGGCGGCTCGATGCGCGAGGTGAAGAACGCCAGCGCCAATGCCAACGGCGTGTGCGCTGCCGGCGGCGGCGTGCAGACGGGCTGGAACCTCAAGTGGGTGCGCGTGGCGTCCGGCGCGGCCGGCGGCTCCGAGCTTGCCAACGCCGGCGCCTGGGCCACGTCCGAACCGCTCGTGCAAGACCTCAAGACCAGCACCGCGCGCGCCATGTACAACCATAACGACACCCGCAACGTCTGGTTCTACCGCTACGCCGGCGCGCGCGGCACCGCCTACTCGTTCCTGCTGCCGGGCCAGGACGACGAGGTGGTGGCCTACCACAGCAGCGGTGGCGCGGCCGGCAATGCAGGGCGTTCGCTATGCAATCCCGGCGACTGGCTGTGCGACGACCTGCGCCTGGGCACCGCGCCGAACCAGGGCGGCAGCGTCAAGTGGAGCTGGCACTCGGTCGTGTTCCGCGACGACGGCGAAGACTTCAATCATTACGGCAACGGCAACTGGGCCGGCATCATCGGGGTCGTGCGTGAGGCAATGGTCGATACGGCCAACTAGGCGCCTGTCCTGGCTGTGCGCGTCCCTCGCGGGTGCGCTGCTGATCGGGTGGCTGTTGCACGAAGACGATCCGGCGCCGCAGCCTGCAGCGCCGGCGCCACCGGCCGGCCTGCATTTTCTGGGGCCGCTGCCAGCGATGAACGCGCCTGGCGCAGACCGGTCCATGCGCCGTCGCCAGCTCAACGAACAGGTGCGGCTGACCGATCACACCTATTGCAGCTACCTCGAGCACAGCCGCTATCCGCCCGCCTCAACCCCGGCCGGGCACCATCCCGACCAGCTGTATCCGAACCAGCCGGTACTGGAATCGAATCCGATGCACATCGAGGGCAGCGAGGCGGACCCCAACGTGCTGGTGCAGACCACTCAGTCGCGCGTCTATCTGGCGGCGGGCGAGTCGGTGCAGTTCTCGCTGCGCGCCGTCGATGCACAGGGCGCCGCCTTGCCGCTGGCAGTCAAGCGTGCGCTGGCGCAGGGGATCGTCGACCGCGGTAGCCGACCGGCGCCGCGCGTGACACTGGCATTCGTGCAGGATGCCGGCGGCGCCTGGCGCGCCGACTTTGCGCCACAGGCCGGCGCACTGGCCGACTTCCACGGCACCATCCGCAGTGAAGTG
>Ga0265797_10006695_pt1 | contig 16146 bp, 11 predicted proteins | sample P2T30metagenome_FD_192433 | JGI IMG/M metagenome (GOLD analysis project Ga0265797, IMG submission 192433) | Plant litter microbial communities from East Loma Ridge, Irvine, California - P2 T30 | ecosystem: Environmental > Terrestrial > Plant litter > Unclassified | place: USA: California... | reverse complement strand
ATATCCCGTCTGAGTTTAGCTCGTGGAGTGCATCACTTTTGATGGTGTTGTTCTTTGCGAAGCTAGAGGAGAACAAGGGGCACAAAGGTATGCACATTGCTGTCATTGACATACAGCGATTAGATGGAGTATTAGTGTGGCACGTCCCGCATCTGACTAACGACGAGCATGAGGAAGGTATTCACGAGTACCTTGCGCATGGTCCGATTAGTGGTCCTGGATACAAGGCCGTATCGCTGCAATCGCTAAGAAACAGTGGTCTAGAGTTTTTGTTTCCAGAGCTCGAGGACGTCGTTGAAGACACCACGTGGGGTATGGAAAATCGCATCGATATATTCGAGATGCGCCCCAAGGCTTCACATAGCAGCATCGAACGCGACACGTTCCAGGAGATTGGCGCCCTATTCAAGCCTCTCGATCTGCCGGTCATCACTGCTCTCGCATGCGCACGACCGCGACCATGGGTTTACTATGGTGGACCGCCTAGACAAATCGATACTACTGTTCGCTTAGCGTTGGAGCGTGACGCCAAGTACTTCGAAGCAATCTTTCCTGAAGCCGCAGATTCCCCTACGGTGCACTGGCTTCGTCCGGGGTCTGTATTGACAGGACCTACCCCTGACGGGGACGATTTCCCAGACATACGGCAATGGATCGACCTACTTCGAGTCATGGCCGAGAAATCCGCTGAGCGAAAGGAGTCAGAGTCGACGCGAGGACGTGCGAAGAAACGAGAGGAAAGTGATGACGAATATTAGGAGGCAAAGGGACCGAGGATGCGAAACAGGCCTCGAAACAGTTGATCGAATATTGTCCACATATATAGCTCTTTAAATCGCCTAGCTCACGTTTGATAGGACACCTCATTCAGTCGTTTCCCAACGGCCTTCAATGCTGTGTTGTTATTTGAAAAAGAAGATCAATTGATGTTGTTTCCTGGACATATTAATAGGGAACCTAGTCGTGATGCTTACGTGCAAACATATGACTTATGGGCAATTTCGATGGTTGAAATTCCCTACAATGAATGTAACTCTATAAAAGTTTACAGGAATCAACCTCAAGTTCCCATAAATGTTGAACACCATAGCACGTAAAAAGCTTCATGTCAAGAAAGAGAATTCAAATGATCACTAAGCGAGTGTCTTGGTCTTATGCAGAAGCGATGATGCCCTGTTCCTTTTGTGCCACATTGCATTTGCGAACAATCTTTTTTCAAATCCTTCAAATACCATAAAAAGTATGCAATTTCATTTGTAGTGCTATCCCCCATCAAAACATCAAGTAATTTAGATAGCACGATAAGTGTGTTGTCTCATTCTATTGTTGAAGCAACTATAATACACGAGCCCACGGCCTAGAGGAGCTTTCTATGCGTACTATATGCCTAGAGAAAATTCAAATGCGATAGGGTGTAAACAGTTACTAAGGACACAGACGAGAGCGAGGCCAACTATACTTGGCTATTCCATGATAGAGATGACACAAGGTGCTTTGGCTACATGACTTTCAATGCAAGCCTCGATTTACCAAACGATGTTCCCCGATTTGGTATCGTTTGCGTCTCCTGATCAGATGATGTAGTCAAAGGTAGATGATCCTTTAGTGGGTTTTCGCGATACCAGTGAATTAATACAGTAAACACTGGTATGCAGCAAGGTTCCTGTTTGATGTGGGGCCTGTGCAGAACCGCAACAGCCAGTGTCCACCTTCACTTTCACTTCGGCTTTCCGCTACACAGAACCAGCGCAAAGTTTTTCCACTTGTCCTACCCACTATTTATATTTCGATTGCGATTACTAAAACAATTACACATACAACTACACACAACCACAGACATCTACACACACTTCACCACATCAGTGTGCAACCATGGCAGAAGCATTGCCTTCGCGACTCGTAGATGCTATGAAAAGGTCAGTATATCACATCGACGGCAATATGATTCCATATACTAACCCAATTTGTAGCTGTCTCACCTCCGGCGATTACTCAGACCTCGCCATCAAGTGTGGCGATGACATGTACAAGGTCCACAAACTTATTGTGTGCACAAGATCAGAGTTCTTCGCCCGCGCTGTGAAGTTCGGCGGCAAGGTATGTATGAACCCTTCACTAGTAAAGCGATATGTTTTGACACCTAACAGGAGACTCAAGAGAACCTTGTTGATCTTTCAGACGACGATCCTAAAGTTATCAGTTCTCTCATTCGATACCTATATACAGACGAGTACGACAGCGAACTTTCAGGCCCTCCAGATTCTGAACGTAAAGAGCCGCGCCAGGTTCCGACAATGATCGTCTATCGCACCGAGCTCGTGGAGCCCTGGGTTGGCCACAAATATACCTACGAGTTTCCTCATACCTGCGTGGCTATCGATGACCCCGGCAACAATTTCGTCCTGTGCCCACATCATACATGTAATGATCTCGACTCAGACGAAGAAGAAAACTTTATTTGCGACGAGTGCTGCACATTCAGAGTTATGGGGAAACCTTCTCATCTCCTTAATCACTCCAAGATGTATCAGATCGCCGACAAGTACAGCGTTGTTGGGCTTAAAGAACTTTCACGGAAATCCTTCCGGCATTGTTGTTATGATTTCTGGAATGACGATGCCTTTCACATTGCCGTCGACCACGCCTTCTCGACCACGCCTTCCAGCGATCTAGGCCTACGAAGTTTCGTCATTGATACCATCTCCCAGCATATGGGGCTTATTCGTAAACCCGAGATTCGACGTATTATGGCAAAGCATAGCGACCTTGCAATTGGCGTCTTACTCAGGAACGCGGAAATCCTTGAATAAGGGAATGCCGAGGAATGAGTACAGAAAGCTGTCTCAAAGTGTATAGGGAATTCAGGACGGTGTCGCTAAAGGGGTAGCCTTGGGGCAGGAGAGTGACAATGAGGGAACTTGAAAGATATGGAGCAAATGGAGAATGATCAGAGAATAGTAAATTTTATTGAGTGTCAAACAAAATGAGACAAGTTTGCTTAATGTCCTTTCGTATTGTAAGTTTTCAGTATGCGAGCGAGCCTTTTCAACGACAGAGGGTGCCCCATATGCCCAGGTGTAGTAACGGAGATTGTTCAAGACAACGTCCAGGCAACATCCAAGGCTGAGTAAATCCAAGGCTGAGTGAGGAAGGTGGGGACCCAATGAACCTGTGCCACATGCAAGAGCAGCCCAGCCCCCGCTTTTCATCCCAGCAATGGCACAGCCTTGTAACATCATACCAAGCCGCACATCATGAAGGTACTACAGCGGACATTGAAGTCTACTGTAATGCATGAAAAGAAAAATACCATCGATGATGGCGTAGGCGAAATACAGCCCCGTCGAATCCTGCAAACCCGCAGTCTTGAGTGCTGGGTAAACCACGTGAGAGTTGGTGAGTAACTTAACAAGGCTGGAACCTCTTTTTGTTTCTTTCTGAAACCCACCAGATAAGCTACCCCGCAGTTACCTCGTATGTGGCGTAGTTTGCGCGGGATCAAACTGCAGTTTCTATTTGCTAACCCTTCCTTGTATTATTTCAGGTGGCCATAAGATCAGGGTCACATACACTCTCGAGTTTACTTCACAAAGTGTGAACAAGAAAAAAAAGAATCAGCATTACCGCTTACTTTTCCTCGTCCCTAGCAAATAAGGAAAAAAAAACTCCCGCTCCCTCCTCTAAACTGCAAATATGGCAGATACTGCACGCTCACAGCTACTGGACTGCTTGAAAGGGCAGGTATTCCAACTTCATCCTAAGCAGCAATGCATTAACAGCCTCCAGCCTACTCATCTCCGGCGAGCATTCTGATTTGACCATAACTTGCGGCTCCGATTCATACAAGATCCACAAGAACATTGCGTGCTCACGAGTCGGCTTCTTTGCCGGCGCCGAAAATTTTGGAGGCAAGGTAAGTGCTTTCCCCCAACTAGCAATCTAACGGCCAAAAGCGAGCCAAGTTCTCTTAAGATGATCTTTGCACTTACTCTCATTCAAAGGAAACCAATGAGGCCAGCATCGATCTTCCTGATGACGAACCTGCGATTGTCAAATTGCTGATTCAGTACATCTATGAAGCTGAATATGACCCTGTGTTCCACGAAGGGGAGACTGGGACGGAGTACGGAGATGTCACTCACGCTTACAGGGGACTGAGTAAAGCGCAAGTGATGAGGATGAAGAAGAAGAAGGCGACAACGGCGGTTGTATGGAAACTGTCAAGTGTGTTCCCACATACTTGTGAATACGACTGGGAGGGGCTCGGATGCAGCAAGAAACTCTGTGAGCATCACGTGTGTGGCGAAAATTGCGACGGGTATTGCAGTGACTACATTTGTGACCGCTGTTCCCAACTACCTGGTCACACGCCTGGTTCTGAACAGCTCCTCATTCACGCCAAAATGTACGAGATTGCCGACAAGTACCACGTAGTAGGCCTCAAAAAGCTCGTCATGGAGAAGTTCAGCCAGGCATGCCAAAAATACTGGAACGAGCCTTGTTTCGCTGCTGCGGCACACCATGCCTTCTCCACCACCCCCGATAACGACCTTGGTCTACGTGACATCGTATCTTTCACGATTGCCACCCACACAACCGAGCTTGTGAATAAGCCCGAGATCGAGGCCCTACTTACCGAGTTCAACGGGTTAGCATTTGGTTTGCTGAAGAAGAAGATGGAACAGGGGTGGAGGTAACTCACACATCTTGCGCTTGGGTGATGTAAGAAGGCGCCGTGAAGAACGACAAGCTGCCGGATATTAGTATAGTGACATATGCTGTAATCAAAATAAGTTCTCACAATGGATAAGCAATTCCATCAAGAAGAGACAGTGGTTTTACATCATCGGTACTTCTTTCCCAGTGGTTGCTCGTGCACATCTTTAGTGCCACAAGTGAAGCACTTCCCAGCCGCAGTGACTGTAGGATACCATTGGAGAGAAGTCGAAGAAACTTGAAAGAGTGTGCGATAAAACATGTTCATTATTCACAGGTACCATAAACGCCATCAGCAACAGCTATACCATGCTATTCCCCCAGCCGAACTTCTCCATCCATTTCCAGTCATACACTCATAATCTTACCGGCCAATCTAATCACCTAGCCCTTCAAGCCCTTCCAATCCCAAACTTGCTCAACCGAATCCTCGGCACAACACCAACAAGCACCAACACACTTGCTACAATTACAGCCCAATGTTGAATATGCGCCACATTCAAGCTATACGTAGTCCATGACGATGCGCAAATGGTAGCCAAACCCAGCGTCGCAATGATATAACCACCCACCCTATGATACTTGTACACGCTCTTAGCCTTCTCCACACTGCCATACAACTGCGGCACGTAATACTGTGTGAAGCCCACAATAGCCTGAATGTACACCAGCACGTAAAAGGCGAGACCGAGACGCGCGTGCGCAGACGCAAAGTGTTCGTGGCCGGGGCCCGCCTTGTTAATCTCGATAATGATAAGACCGGCGGTCAGGGCCGAAGCGCCCACGACGTGCAAGAGAAAGTGAGCGATGGTGCCGGAGCGCTTTTGTTCGGGCGTGTGCGTAGGTTGCAGGATGAGGGCTGCTTGGATGGCGAGGAGGAATCCGGCCTGCTAGGGTATCAATGATACGGTTGCCGGGAGGGGAACTCTAGGGTACTGTTGGGGCTTACGGAGTTGAGGAGCTGTGGTGGTGAGAAATATGTATTAGCGAGTGTGTAGTAACAGATAGGGAGGGCGAGCGTGGGCTTACGGGATGTCCGGAGAAGAAGATGAGCTTGTTGGAGAGAATTGCTCCCCAGATTATAGCTGCAAGCTGGAGGGGAGGTTAATGTGGGCTGTGGTGTCGAAACTTCGTGGGTTGCGCTTACAATCCATATGCCTGCTTGCGCAATGGGAGCAGTGCCTATTGGGTGTGTTAGCCTTCTCCCTTCATGTTCTCCTTGATGAAGCTTGGTAATACACACCGATCCACAGGTTATGGTAGAGTGGCTGCCCCTCCGCCTGGCTAGCATCTCCTCTTCTGCCTAGGAGCGGTTCCTCTTCACTCTGGCCGCGCGCCGCAGCAGCATTTGGTGGTACTCCAGTCGCAGAAGCCATGATCGAAGGCGCAGTTCGGGACGCAGGAATGGAATTTTTGCGGATGTAGAGGCAGTGAAGGAAAGTGAAAGGACACAATGTCAACGCGCGCCTGGTATCAGAGAGGGTGTTTTCGGGCGGTCCGGACTTTAGTCTATGGTGAAGCTTAGGCCGACGATGACGACAATAAGACCCTTGTACATATCCACCAATCAGCATCCACGCGCATGTCAGACGAGATCCCCGCGGACAAAGTGGTGATGTCTGCATTGTGTTTCCGCATCACTTGACATTAGTCGAGTAAGTAAGAAGTGCTGATTTTAAAGTATACATGTATATTCTGCTCATCTCCATCTATTGTACAAGTCGGAACTCCATTCGCAATCATCACCTCCAGTCCCACGTGCAGCGGATATATCCAATGTTTGTAGTGCTGCTCCCCTATCGTCGTCCCATAATCCGATGGGAAGTACCTAATTATTTCGTAGCAGCAAAAGGGGAATCATTTCTTCGCTCATCCCCACCCATGTACAGTCACCCATCCGTACGCCATCAAAATGCCCATACGTTCGTTCCAGAAAAAAATATCACATCTTGCCGTACAGCTCAGACGCAATCCTAGAGATGTAGAAAAATAAATAAAGAAGCTTACACATCCTGTGATACCGACTATCACGTTTAGTACGTCGAAAGCGATAGGCGGACAATGACCCTGTCCATATCGTCCAGAAGCATGTGTCGTGTCTCTAACTGCGCCGTCCGCTGATGCAAGTAGGAGCAAAACCGGGGACCATGCCTCGATGTAATAATGTACGTGTGCGTGAAGATAAAACTAGCCCTTCTCATTTCTTCTTCATGAGAGCAGGTTGTTGCGATGGATCGACCGGGTCCAGGAATTTAGTCATGGCAAGAGAGAGTTCCTTGAACTCCACAGGCTTTGTAACATACGAATTGAAGCCCGCTTCCACACACTTTGCATACACATCCCCAAGGACGTTGGCAGAGAGCGCGATAATCGGGTGGCGACGGTATCCATGCTTCTTCTCCCATCGCCGGATCTCTTTGCAGGCCTGGTACCCATCCTTGTTGGGCATGTGCAAATCGCACTGGAAGCCGTCAGTATAACACGAGTGATGCATGTGTGGATGGCACCTACAAGCACAATTGAATAGTAGCCTGGTGGCTTGGAGAAGATGGTTTCGGTAGCTTGAACACCATCGAGTACCGTCTCTGTCTCAATGTCGATCCTAGCAAGGAACTTCAGGATCACCTGAGAGAAGTCAGTATTGAGAAAAATACGGAGGGAGTCAGCAATCTTACAGTCTGGTTAATCTTGTTGTCTTCGACTAGGAGAACTTTGTGGTTCTTGCCACCGACTCGACGCTTGAGCTCCTCAAATACAAGCTTTTGGCTCACCACAACTTGCTGCGCACTGTCCTGATTGCGATCTGTACTGGACTCTCGCTCCTTTTGTGGGTCGAATATGATGGCGAACTTGGATGGCTTGAGTGGTCGATAGATGAATTGCAGACGACGATCGATATGGAGCTGATCATAGTCGTAATGCGGAGCATTCTTCATGAGTTCCTTCTTCTGCGATGGATCTGATACGACGACGACGGATGTGTTGCCATAGGAAGTAGAGCTGAAGATCTGGTCCATGATTGCATGTACTTCGGCCGTGTCGTGTAGCACGAGGACAACATGAGTGAACAACACCGGGTTGTCACCGCCCATCATTCTTTGCGCTTCAATGTTGCTTGACTGCCCAGTTACCTGATGGGGTATGCCCTGAGGAAGCGTGTTCTTGATGTGTCGGATTGTGGCTTCTCTACTATGCTCCAATGGACATACTACAAGAATGGAGTACATGGGAGGCTGCAGGGCACTACCAAGTGGTGAGAGACTTCGGTGCGGTGACGATTGACGGGCCGTCTGTTCCGATTCGGCAGAACCTGTAGAATAGCCGGAGGGATGTTGCCGTTCGCTATCGGGTCGCTTGGGAGGGAGCTCCAGGTTGATGTTGGCGTCCGAAGCGGGTTTAACTTCTTGCATATATGATGACGCTGATGACCTTTCCGACCGCACACTTGATTGCCCAGTGAGTGCAACACTAGTCAGTGAATGGTCGGAGCTTCCAGAGGAAAGCGAAGGTGAGTCACGTGAGCGTTCAGAGGCAGACGAGCTGGCTATTGGAGATTTGACAGACTCGCTCTTCTCGGATGACAGGCTCGATACGCGTTTGAGTTGTGTGTAACCAGGCGTTTGCGACTGAACAAACTTCTGCAGAGCCGATGGTTGAGGTGGTTGAGGTGGTGCTGATGGAGTAATGAGTGGAGTCTCAAAGGCTGGCGTTCCTGGGGTTGATACAAGTGGCTTGGGATAGTCTTCGGCAGTAGGAAGTCCAAACTTGATCGTGAAGTAGAAGGTCGAGCCTTTACCTGGCGCACTTCTAGCATCCATTCTGCCTCCATGCAGTTCAACAAACTGCATGGAGATGGCTAAGCCGAGGCCTGTACCGCCATGTTGCCTAGTACTACTGGCATCAATCTGACTAAATCTTTTGAAGAGGTACTTAGCCTCAGCGTCAGTAAAGCCCTGGCCTGTATCTATGACTTCAAATCGGACCATCGTCTCGTTCTCCTTCAAAGGCCGAGAACGATCCGGTGGCTGGACCTTGCAGCGTATAAAGATTTCTCCGCGCTCCGTGAACTTGATTGCATTGCCGACCACGTTGAGAAGCACCTGGCGAATGCGAAACTTGTCTCCCTTGACCTCTGCCGGAACACCTTCCTCTACAAGGTAATTAAGTTCGAGACCTTTCTGAATGGCAAGCCCCATGTTCAGGTCGTTGACTTCCTCGAGCAGAGACGGTAGGTGAAGCCATTCCATTGAGAGCTTGATCATACCCGCTTCAACCTTGCTCAGGTCTAGAATATCATTGATGAGGTTGAGCAAGCTATCGGTACTGGCTTTGATAATGTTGACGTGCTCTAGTTGTTCGGCGTTGAGAATGCTATCGAGAAGAAAATTGACCATGCCAGAAATACCGTTCAGTGGAGTTCGGATTTCGTGCGACATGTTACTCAAAAACTTAGATTTTGCGTCCATGGTCTCCTTCAGGGTTTGCTCGAGCAATTTATGGTCGTTGATGTCTGTAGCCGAACCGTACCAGGTTTCTTCGTTGTTGTTCTCGGCCAGCGACTTTTCCAGTAGAACCCTTACCAGATGCCATCTGTAATCGCCATCTTTGTTGCGGAGTCGGACTTCGGTAGAGTAAGACGGGCGTCCATGGGCGTCTTTAACGACCCTTAGAATTCCTGTACTTGCCAATTTCGATAGCTTGGCCTGGGGCATATCCATCCTATCGGGTGTCGAGCCGATAGGGCTGGTTATGGTTCTCTCCGTCTCTGATGAAGCATCGGAAGAACTGGAGTCGTGTTGCCCATGGTCAGGTGGTAATGTTGTGGGAACATTCGCAACACCGTGTTCGTCTAACTCCGGAAGCTTACACTTGATGACATCATCAGGATGTACATACTCCAAGAACCCGTTGCCCAAGGCATTGACTTCACTTTGGCCAGAAAAAGAGATCCACTGAGAGTTGCAGAATGTGAGACCTCTACGGTCAGAGACAACGAACACAATCTGAGGACTAGAGTTGGCCAGTGCGCGGTACTTGGCTTCCGAAGCCGCCGTTTCCTGTTGGCGGGCCGAGTTCTGTTCAGCGAGATGCTGCTCATGGAAGTCCATGTTGGTTCCAATCCAGTGAACTATCTGTTGGCGTTTGTTCTTGAGTGGTGCAACGCGGACATAGAACCACCGATAGCATTGGTCGAACCGTTGGAGCCTGACTTTCTTCTGTAGCTGTTGGCCCGTCCGCAAAGATCGACTCCACTCCTCTAGGTAAGAATCACGATCTTCTGGATGTATGGAGTCCCATGGGTTTTGCAAAACTTGACCTGAAGTCTGACCTCGATATATCAAAAACTTGGAGTTGACCCAGGTAACCAAGCCAGTGTTTGGTGCGGCGGTGAATATCTGCACAGGCAATGAGTCGATGATGGTTCGGAGTAAGCTTTCGGAAGGAGGCGGCATATCAACATCGCTGATAGACGATCGTCTGGCATGGGTCTGGGGAGCTGGAGGTCGTCCTCCTGGTGTTGTTGCAGCCGGCAACGATTGGAAGGATGAAGTAAAATCCGCACCGTATGAGTGCAAATAGGAATGGTTACGGTTAGAAGGGTCTTGTAGTTGAACACGGCGTGTGCTCAACGTATCCTCCTTTTCGTTGCGTGACTTGGAATTATCCTCGCTAACTTGCTCGGCTACAGGGTTCATGGTGACGCGCTTTGCAGGCCGTTTTTCCGTCTTTCGTGCAGATTGGTCTTGCACCGATTGATTCAGCGACTTGCTGTATTGCTTTCTAGCATCAAAGTAGCTCTCGACCGCTTCACTGCCGGCAAGATGCCCAGGCGTGCTACTAACGGACTGTTTGCTAGAGAATCCCAGCGAAGCTGCGTCCCAACCGGGTGTTCCTGCAATAGAACCACCCGGGCTATGCTTTGAGCGGCCCGAGTAGTCGGAAGGACTAGTGACACTACCCGCTGCAGAGTTTGTTATGTCCTCAAGGTCAAGATGGAGCAGATCGTCGAGACTATCAGAATCTGAGGGCATGCTGATACCTCCTGTAGTGCCGACGGCCATACGTCGCTGTCGAATTGAGGCGACCTGGGCTTGTGCATTGCTGAAATGCCAGGCATTGGAAAAGGACGTGGCCAGATGAGGTCCAAGGTGCTTGAGCGAGTTGGTCAAGTTACGCGGATACGGCACGATGGGCGATAGGATGGAAAGAATTGCAATAGGTGCCTTTCTCACAAAATCTTCTTTGTAGAACGAAGTGCCCATAGACTGTTCAGATTGCCTCCTGGCCATAGACGGCGTTTGAGAGGGAGTGGATACATCTGGTGACGACATTACCTGCGATAGGGTGGGATGTATTAGCGGTATGTGCGTGACAGTACTAGCTTTATCAATGCCGATAGCCTCAACCATGCCATATGTTGTGTAATCCTGCGGGGAGCGAGATGGGTTGAACGTGTCCTCGTCAACGTTACCAGTTGTGAAGAAGGGGTTGGCATCAGCATCATTCTGAATGGCTGGCGAAGGGGCGGGTGATTGTGCCCACGGCGAACTCGGATACTGCTCGTACTCTTCATAGCGCTGAGGCAGTCGAGGGTCGCTAGGCCCAAGATTGACACGCCCACGAGCAGTTGTTGGTTTATGGGCCTCGTGTGCTAGGTTTCCGGAGGACCTGGGTTGGTCTGGCTTGTCCTTGGACAAGTCTTCTTTGGAGGTCGCCATTGAAGTTGAGTAGTCTCTGGTCAACGTAACCAGCCGTCCCCTGTCCAAGACACGGTTAATTCCAGTGTTGTCTATCAATGCGTCGGGTTCGTGGTCGAGAGCACGGAGTACGTGGTACACGGCACTGGGCGGTGAAGGGTCTCCGACACTAGAAAATTCAGGGTCACTGAAGGACGGCCCTCCGGTGGGGGTAGACTCTGCGAAATTAGGAGGAGTTCCATCAAATGAAGCCTGTGACACTTGTCTCAGAGGGTGTTCCGGCCTTGAGCTGGTGTGAGGGGCATGGCTTGCAGCCCTCATTGGGCCTCTTGGTCGAATTGGCTGTGAGGGCGTCGGGCTGTCTGGCGACATGGGCTTCTGGCGTTCATGGCCGGCAAAGGAGTGATGCGAGAACAACTTTGGTCTCCGTTCGGGAATCACGGTCGACGGTGGCATATCGAAAGTCATGTTTTCCTGGAAGCCTGGCGTCTCGGACTGTGGATTCCTCGATTGACCCATTGCTTCCTGGTACGTGGTAGCATGTGGGCTACCATTATTCGCTGTCGCAGTGAAGGTGGTCTTCTGGCCCCAGGGCACATTCTCAATGTCGGAAGCGTCTGCTGGTACTGCTAGGGTGGCGCGCTCTGCTCCATAGTGGTCACGCATTATCGACGTGACGGTCGTCCACCATGCTGCAAGACCAGGCTCAGCGCCCAGATGCAGTACAATGTCATAGAGATTGGGACTGGGGAAGCGTGGGTCTTCGCCACCAGGGCTCTCGTAGTTGCGGCCTGCAGGAGCAAAGGGCGTGCTTGATGCCGCGGGCGTGCTGCTCTCAGAGACGATGCGCTCTTTCGGCATTGCATACTCACGCGCTTGGCCACCCAAGACGGTGGGCGAGAGGCTGGTAAAGGGCATGTGGAAAGCCGAAGCCCATCGCGGCGTGTTTGGGACGGTAGGAAATGGGTACGAGGGCGTCCGCACGGCGTGGGCGGCAGGTGTGGGCGGCATGCTTCCGCGGATGGTCCTTGCCGACTCGGTTGACTCGGTTGACTCAGTCGAGGTAGTGAAGCCCGTCGGCAGTGGGTGTGGGCTGGGACTGGGACTGCTGAAGGCGCCCTCGAGCGTGGGCGAGATGCCCGGCAGCGGCTCTTCCTTGATGGGCGAGATGCGACGAGAGCCCAACGCCGTAACAGTGGGCGTGTTGGACGAAGTCCGCATGCGCGCGCGCTGCTGTTGCTGCAGCATCTTCAATTGTAGGCCGCGCAGGCGCTCGACTTCCACCTCGTCTGGCGAGGCTCTGCCCAGTGGCGCATCGTCGTGGCTCTCACTGCGCGCTCCGCCAGCCCCATCCCCGTCGGCCGGCCGGCTCCCTTGCTCGCTCATTTCGGTATCCGTGGCTTCATCGTCGGTGTTGTGGGCGGGATTTGGGGCGTGGGGCGAAGGGTGGTGGGTGTGCGCCTGGTATGTTTTTGCATCGCTGGCGGCAAGTCTCTGCAGTGGCGGGCGCGCCGTGGGTGGCGGCGCACTATCGTCTCTCTTGGAAGTAGGAGAGGGGAGCGGGGCCTTTGTCATTATTGCATTCCCCCAGTCTCCCACAAAAAGCGCAAGTGGTGTCGTGATGGGGTCGAGGCAGTATGGTGCATAGATGGGAGGCAGAGGCTATGACGTCGCAGGGCGTGCTCCGAACAGGAATGGACGGTGAAGAGGCCTGAGCACCATGGACAACTCAACAACACAGATTAGTTACGACAGATGGGATTTGAGGCTATCCAGGTGCCGGGTGCCAGGTGCCAGTGCCAGTGCCAGCAGAGGCCGAATCCCGCCGTGCGCAGTCGACACCAGCTGGGAGGGCTTGGTGAGTGTTAATCAGATGGTGGGCTCATGCCAGGATTCAGGATCAGGATCAGGTTCAGGATGGGCCCTCGTCCCCGACCGCCATGCACACCGACCTGGATGGACTTACAAGAAGTTGGGAGAGCACACGCCCACGCGCAAGAGACAGTAGCCGCTGGGACAGGTGATTTGGGATGGCGTGTGAAGCTTACTGGCGCCGGAAACCGTCTTGCTCCTGTCTCATTAGAGCATCCCGCCCTGGGCGAAATTGACTGTTGGCGAACGGGCGGCTTCGCTATGGCGGATCTTGGCGTCGACGTCATTCCAGGGACTTCGCCTAGCCAGCCGCACCTCCGGGAGCCTAAGCCGAGAGAGCGCCATGGGCGATCAAACGACACCCAACCGCGCCGCCTGCACACATGGCCTGTGATGCACTCAGCGCCCCAGGAGCCTGCCCTTTTCCCCAAGCACCAACACTGCATCTCGCTTCACCACCTCGCGGCGACTGCGCTGCATTCTGCGTGCCTCCTGTCAAGCGGGACGCCACGTTATCCCGATTGGCTGGCCACCCCTACCCAGGCTAGCGCTGCGGGTTTCCCATACCCGCTCAATCCGGCTAGCCCCAAACTCCTTCTTCCAGCAACCACCACGAAGACGCTTGCAAGATTGCGACACCCGCCAGCTACACTAAAGAGCCTCACTAACGCCATTTACACATGTCGCGGTCCAAACTGACGTGTCGAGTACGCCATCTTGCGCATCCGGCCGTCCTGTCACCACCCGGTCCGATTTCCATCCCACAACTGCCATGGAACTATTTTCTCGTGCGATCATGCTGGCAAGCGTACCCCCCGGCTGGATCTTGCAGCATTCCCCTGCGAAGCTTGAGCACGCAGCGGCTTCCGCGCTTCTACATCTAGGTAGCAGCTGTCAGCCCACCGCTGCACGGCGCTCTTCCAAGAAACGTGCTCCGTTTTCCCAAGACAACGTGGTTACGGCGCCGCGCAGTGACATACCAAAGTACCGACCGCTCGTGATGTGAAAACAAAAACCCAGCACGCATGTCGACATGCTGCAATACCAGCGCCTGCACGTGGGAATAGGACAAGCAACCCCACCATCTGAACGCCCCACCCATGTCGACGTGCGCTGGGTCTGGGTAACTCGTCTTCTGCCTTGCAACTCGCAGGTCACACGGGGTCGCTAGTCATTGTGATGTGCGATATATTTCCGAGGGCGGAAGGACGATTCGTGCCGATTCATCATTGGCTGATCTTAGCAGGTACCATGGCCTATCATGAATACACTTGGATCCGCACATGGGCCGGAGTTCAGGTACGCACCCAGGTTGGAGGGAAAAACAAACTCCCTCTTCTTGGGAACTGGTGGTGTGCGGAGCTGCTTCTTCTGAAGAATATTCCGGATCGCCGATTGCATGGGGCGTATCGGATGATTTCTAGAGAACACGCCACTTTCTATGGCATGCAGTGCGGCTGCAGACCAGCCTTACCGCTCGCAGAAACGCAATCAGCCGTGGCGTGTGCGCAAAACTGTTTGCTGGCAACGTCAATGTACATAGTGAACTTCACTTTAACCAGCTGATAAACAAGCAAGGTATCACAGGTATTAGGATAATGTAAACAACAAGGTGAAGGTATAGAAAGTATAACAAACTAACCGAATGACCCCACGCCAAACATGAAATGTAAGTTCAAACTAGCATCCATCCACCGAGTCATTCAGACACCGCTCTAAGCATTCACGTCACACAAACTCAATCTTATATTCCCCTGGAACCCGCCGGTACAAACCTGACTCGCCTCACCCTCCCCTGTCCTATCAAAAGTATAAATATCCAGACGACGCTCCCTCGACATACCGCCGTTTCCAGATTTATTCACTCGCCGTGAAAACGTATATCAAGGAATAGGCATATATATTGCCGTCTTTTTATTTTGCATCAGGGAATAAAACGGAAATAATGCAAGAGAAAAGAGAGTCTATCTTCAAAGTTGAATAGTATCCCCGATTGCAAAAATGAGACTTGGGCGACTGTGACTCGCATCACCAACAATGGCATGTTGTTGCTCGCGGTCGTGGAGAATATACTGTTCGTTCTCTATGAATGTTTTCTAGCAAAAGGTGTGTGTAAAAGAGTCATGGCACCGTTTCATCTATCGAAACACATCTGGACCATATTTCAGCCGACCTCATACTTCGAAAAAAGACCATGTGTTGAAGAAATTACGAAAAGAGAAGCGAACAGCTCGTGAAGATGAAATCAATAATCATGATGGACTCTACAGATACTGTGCCAAACAGCACACTCATCGACATCTAGCCCGTAGGCGTGCTCCGGCACTCACGAGGACAACAATTCCGTCGCTTGCCTGAGTCAGCCTCGCTACCCAATCACCATGCGCTACCAACGCCTGCCCCGTGCACGCGAGCCAGCTTTCTCCGCAATCCAGGCGCTCCAAATCCCTCCACATTCCGCGCCGGCACAGTTCCGTCCCCCGGTCCATACCGACGCAACCCATACTAAAGTATCCCGAGGTCGCGCTGCTCATGTCTGAGATGCGGATGTCGCGGTTACGTCCACGTTGCCCTTCTTATATTTCTTCGGAGACCTCTATTCGATCCGTGAAGGCGACACTGCATTGTCTGCGTTTTACACGTCTCCTATAAATCTCGCCCAAGATGCCGTCGATATCCCTCACACTCCGCACAGCGCGCACCTTTTCGCGAAGTACCACAAAAGTACTTGCCCAAATCACATCCTTTAAACATCGTGGGCCGCCATTGACCTTGATAGACATATCTCAACCTTTCCCGCTCCTTCTCGTCATCGCTCCGCCGCAATGAGATCAATAAGGTGTACCCGAGCGCTGCAGCT
>Ga0265797_10006694_pt1 | contig 16146 bp, 10 predicted proteins | sample P2T30metagenome_FD_192433 | JGI IMG/M metagenome (GOLD analysis project Ga0265797, IMG submission 192433) | Plant litter microbial communities from East Loma Ridge, Irvine, California - P2 T30 | ecosystem: Environmental > Terrestrial > Plant litter > Unclassified | place: USA: California... | reverse complement strand
GAATCTCAGGACAGGGTTATGGCGAGAGCGAGCCTAAAGTAGCTTGTGGCGACAACTGTACTGAAGAGCAGCACGCACAAAACAGAAGAAGTGAGTTTTTGATCGTGAAGAAATAATCGATTAAAAAGCAACTCAGGAAGTTTATATAAGAAAGCCCACGCAACGCGTGGGCTTTTTATGTTTAATGTAATAGTTTGAGCGTGGTTCGCGTGAGAGATAGAAGCGGTATTCCCGCGGCGAAGCGAAGGGATATATCGGATAGCCCGACCGATGCGTTGGCCGAAGCCAGGGCGGGGCACGCCCAAATATTATTACACGTTATCGCTCTGAAACCATTCTGCGAAAGAGGTCTCAGTTTCTTGTAGCCTTAGTGAAAACAGGCTAATATTGTTTGGTAAATGTTTGATAATTTTTTGTGCAAAATCAATCACCATATTTTCACTCGTAGGCTGATAATCTACCAAAATTACGTGATGGTCCCGGCTTTGTAGTTCATGTGCCAGTTCTATATGCGGAGTGTTTTTGTTGAATACTGTAGCATGGTCAAATACATCTACAATTTCTTCCTTCACAATTTTTTTGAGATCGCCAAAGTCAATTACCATTCCGTATTTAACATTTGTGGTGTCGGTAATTGGCGACCCAATTACAGTAACCGAAAGCTTATAACTGTGCCCATGTACGTTTTTGCATTTACCGTCATACCCATAAAGGGCATGGCCGGTTTCGAAACTAAACTGCTTGGTAATCCTTATCTTGCTCATGCGTTTGTATTAAGGCTGCAAATTTACTAAATAATAAGCTTGGTTTTTATTTAATTAAGACATGCATTTTGAAGTATCTTTGATGTGGTTTTAATTAGTATATATGGACGAGTTTGCACCTAATGAGCTCTATGAAAAGGTTATTGATGACCTTATGGAGCAAAAATATAGTATTGTAGAAGATTTTTTTACAGCCAGAGAAGTACAAGGTTTGCGCAATGCGCTAATGCTAAAGTATGAAGAAGACCAGTTTAAAAAATCGGCTATTGGTAATCAGACTGGCGAGCAGGTTATTGCTGCCGTGCGTGGCGATTTTATTTTGTGGCTAGACGAACAAAACGCTGAAGGTGCGGAAAGGGTTTTCTTTAATAAACTTCAGGATTTTACACAATACCTTAACCGTACATGTTTTATGGGTATTGTTAAGCAGGAATTTCATTACGCGCTGTATCCGGAAGGCACTTTTTACAAGCGCCACTTAGATACTTTTCAGAACGATAATAGCCGCAAACTATCTATAGTCTGCTATCTTAATGATGAGGATTGGAAACCTGAATATGGAGGTGAACTTACTATTTACACAAACGAGAATGGCATCGAAAAAACAATAGATATTTATCCTGTTAAGGGTAGGGTTGTGGTATTTGAAAGCCAGGTGCTGGAACATGAGGTTAAACCTGTTAAGCGTGATAGGTTAAGTATTACCGGATGGCTTAAAACAAGAGGTAACTAATTTGCTGATGATTTATAATTTTGCATTTTGATTGTTGCGAATTGAATTAAATTTATGCTATATTTGCCAACTCAAAATGGGGGATTAGCTCAGTTGGCTAGAGCGCTTGCATGGCATGCAAGAGGTCATCGGTTCGACTCCGATATTCTCCACTTTTAAAAAAACGCAATCATTATTGATTGCGTTTTTTTTTTATTCATTTCTACTTGTTATTTTATATTCTATTTGGCTCTCAGATTTTAATTGGTTTAGGTTATAGGTCCAAAAGCAAAAACGAACCCATGGGTTCGTTTCATTATATATATTATCTTTCAAATTCCAGCGTATAGGTAAAACTATCCGCTTTATAATATCCCACATTCCACTCCAGCGGCCTGCTCCCCGGATCGTATACAAATCGTTTCCGTTTCAATATAGGATCACCCGTTTTTATTTCAAGCTTTTCGGCAAGGCTGCTTGTTGCGCTAACGGCACTAATTTCTTCTTTAGATAATTTGGCAATCGAATTATAGTCGCTTTCTAAAATATCATATAAAGGGCGCGAAAAGTCTTCGTTGCCTGTCAATCCAATTCTAGGGTTAAAATACGATATAAAATATACAAACGGATCCTCCTCTTTACCTCTAAGTCGTTCGAGTTTTAATATTCTCACTTCTTTTTTAATATCAAAAAATAAACACAATTCTTCATCGGGGTGTACCCAGCTTAAATGCAGTTCATAGTTTTTAATGGTAATACCCAATGTTTTCATTTCCTGAGAAAAGCTCTTCCAGTTTTGAGCTTTAGAGCTAATTCCCATCTTTTTCACAAAAGTACCAACGCCTTTTTTTCTTACTAATAAACCCTCATAAACCAATTTGTTAATAGATTGTCTTAAGGTGCTTCGCGATATACCCAGCTGTTTAGATAAGTCCATTTCATTAGGAAATTTAGCCCCGCCTTGGTATTCATCGGTCGTAATTGCGACCCTTAACTGCTCTTCTATCTGAACGTGCAGGGGAATAGAACTGTTATGATTTAACGTTATCTTCATGTTTTTATAAAATTCTTTGAGAATTATTTATTTATGTAAAATAGTAATATTCAGCTATATTTATATGAATTGCTTAGTTCTATTAGCTTTAGCTACATTTTTACCTTGAAATATCCAACAAAGTTAATTTATTTTTTTGATAAAAGTTGGTTAACGTTTTGTGTTATCAAATCTATTACTTTAATTTGCTATAACGTTATTGTATATACATATATACATATGTATATTTATATTATAAGTACTTCAAAATTTACACCATGGCATTTTATTATTTAGGAATTGATGTAGGAGGATCGCACTTATCGGGGGCAGTAGTCAATACATTAACAGGTACACTAGTTGAAGGATCTTATCAAAAGATATCGGTTGACTCTAATGGCACCTGCAATGAATTTGTGCAGAGTTTTGATGCCCTAATTAAAAATATTATTTCAGAAAGTGCTATAGCTTTGAATACTATTAGCGGTATTGGCGTAGCAATGCCGGGTCCGTTTGATTATGCAAATGGCATATCGCAAATTTATGGAGTTCAAAAATATGATGCTCTTTTTGGTTTAAACATTAAGCATGAAATAGAAAAAATAGTAAATGGTTTGCCGGTTTACTTTATTAACGACGCAGAAAGCTTTGCCTTAGGCGAATATGCGGGTGGGGCGGCAGTTGATACTGAAAAAAGCATAGTGCTTACTTTAGGTACCGGTTTTGGAAGCACGTTTTTAACCCGAGGCTTAATGCAGGATACAGAGGGTAACGGCGTCCCTGCTAACGGGTACCTGTACGATATTCCGTTTAAAGAAGGTATTGCCGATGATTTTTTCTCTACACGATGGTTTGTAAAGCAGTGGGAAGCGTTAAACAGAGAGGCCGTTGTAAGCGTTGAAGCCATTGCCAAGCTTGCCGAACAAAAAGATGCTAATGCCCTTACGGTGTTTGATGCATTTGCTAACAATTTTGTTGAGTTTATGGAGCCATGGGTTACATCATACAAACCACAGAGCCTTATTTTAGGTGGTGGTATTGCAAAGGCAGCACCCCATTTTATAGATAAAGTAAGCTCGAAATTAAAATCACATAATACCATTGATATTAAAATATGCCACTTGTGGGATAAAGCCGCAATTATAGGAGCAGCAACACACGCTAAAAATATGATAGTAGACAAGTTACCGGAACAAAATACAGAGTGGAGAAAAACACAACAATTTCTTGCGCCCGTTCAAAAAGATTTAAACGAAAAACCAGATTATGATGCTTACCCGGCATTTCCGCTGGGTGCTGGTAAAATTCAGGAAGGTGCTGCGGCGCTTGCTCAATTTATCGCTCAGCATAAAACTGTGGTTATTGATGGTTATATGGGCGTTTTTTGGGATAACGTCATAAAAAGTCTTGATACTGAACTTGCTAAGCAAGGAAAAACAACACGATGGTTTCAGGTAGAGTCGGCAATGAAATCTGAAGAGGAGCTTGATACAATGCTGGAATCTAATTTGGGTGGAGATGACCCATTGTTCGGAAAGATTACAGAGAAGAACTTAATAGATTGGTTCGATCTAGAAAAATTAAACCATATACAGCCGGATGCGCTTGCAGATATAAACATACTTACCGGTCCCGGTGCTGCACTTGCAGGTTGGGATGGACCGGTTATTTACTTCGACCTTCCTAAAAACGAATTACAATTTAGGGCAAGGGCTGGTAAAGCAGGTAACCTGGGAGTGAAAAACACGATTGATAACAGACGTACCTACAAACGATTCTTTTTTATTGACTGGGTAGTGCTTAATAAGCATAAAAACGAAATACTGCCGGCAGTAGCTATTATGGTAGATGAGCAGCGCCCTGACAATTACCTGTTCATTACCGGTAACGACCTTAGGGATGGTTTAAAAGATATGGCAACCAATGTGTTCAGGGCAAGGCCATGGTTTGAGCCTGGAGCATGGGGAGGCAGCTGGATGAAAGATCATTTAGAGGGAATTAATAAAGAGGTAGAAAACCTTGCATGGTCGTTTGAGCTAATGGTACTTGAAAACGGATTACTGTTTGAAAGTGACAGTCGTTTATTAGAGGTATCATTTGATACTTTAATGTTTAATAATTACGAAGACGTACTTGGTGATTGTGCTGAAACGTTTAAACATGATTTCCCGATAAGGTTTGACTTTTTAGATACGTTTGATGGTGGTAACCTTTCGATTCAATGCCACCCGAGTCCGGAATATATTAAAGAGCATTTTGGTATGCCATTTACTCAGGATGAAACGTATTACATTTTAGATTGTAAAGAAGAACCGGTAGTGTATTTAGGTTTTCAGGAGGGCGTGCAGCCACAAGATTTTCATGACGCTTTAGTTTACAGCCAGGAAAATGTTGAAGAGCTTGACGTTGAGAAATACATACAGAAGTTTACTGCTAAAAAGCATGACTTATTCCTAATTCCGCATGGCACTATACACGCGTCGGGTAGCAATAATATGGTTTTAGAAATTAGTAGTGCGCCGTATATATTTACTTTTAAAATGTACGACTGGTTACGCCTGGACCTTGACGGTAAACCTAGGCCTATTAATATAGAGCGTGGTATGGCAAACTTAAACTTTGACAGAAGCGGCGATACCGTAGTGCCGGAGTTAATTTCTAAACCTTACGTTCTTGAAGAAAATAATGATTACACCTTAGAGCATCTGCCTACACACCCGGTACATTTTTATGATGTGCATCGTTATAACTTAAAAACTAACGTACACATTACAACAGATAACAAATGCCATGTGTGGATGGTTATCGAAGGGAAATCAGTGCAGGTAGTAACAGAAAATGGCATAACCCAGACCTTTAATTTTGCTGAAACGTTTGTGATACCGGCATCAGCGAAAAGCTATACTATTTATAATACCGATGCTAACACCAATGTGCTGTTGGTAAAATCTTTTGTAAAATAACATTACTAACCCAAACAACCAACCAAACCTATTATGAGTATATGAAAAATCATAAATTATTAAAATTAAAGCTATTACTTGTATTGCTGTTTACTATAACGGCAGCACAAGCCCAGAACACAGTTTCGGGTGTTGTAAAAGACAGTAAAACCGGCGAAACTGTAATTGGTGCTAATGTAAGCATCAAAGGTACGACCACCGCTACCAGTACAGATCTTAATGGCTTGTATACCATTAGCGCGCCCGATGATGCAGTTTTAGTAGTATCATATATTGGCTATCAAAATATCGAGCAGGCCGTAAATGGTAACGGTACCATTAACTTCTCACTACAGGAGCAGGCTAATTTATTACAGGAAGTTGTAGTAGTGGGCTACGGCACTCAAAAGCGTTCGAACATTACATCATCTATCAGTACTGTAGGGTCCGAAGTTTTCGAGAACCGTCCGGTAACTTCTGCGGCGCAGGCCTTGCAGGGTACGGTTCCGGGTTTAACCATCCAGCAGGGTTCTAACGAGCCAGGTCAGGGGTCGAGCATCAACATCAGGGGTATTGGTACTTTTCAGTCGGGTACCTATCCATTAGTACTTATCGACGGAGTTATAGGTAGTATAGATAATATCAATCCTAATGATATCGAAAGCGTATCGGTATTAAAAGATGCCTCAGCTACAGCAGTATATGGATCAAGGGCGGCTAATGGTGTTATACTTATTACCACTAAAATGGGTAAATCAGGTAAAACGCGTATTGCTTACGACCAAATTTATGGGATGCAAGAGCCGACCAATATGCCTAAGTATGCAAAGGCTTGGGAATATGCCGAATTAAGGAACGAAGCATTAATGAACAGCGGCCTGCCGGCACGATTTACGCCAGACCAGATTAACGAGTTTAGAAAACTTGGAAAAGGAACGGTGTGGCTTGATGAAATTTACCGCAACAGTGCGCCACAAATGTCACACAATTTATCTGTAGAAGGTGGTGGCGATAAAACTACGTACCATTTATCTGTTGGCCACTTAAACCAGCGCAGTATGTTTGAAGGTAACGACCAGTATGGTTTAAAAAGAAACAACGCGAGAATAAATATTAACTCTAAATTATCTGATAAATTAACGGTTACAGCATCGGGTGCTTATAATGGGTCTACTATTAAAGAACATGCATACTGGACGAACTGGCTTATAGAGCAGGCAACCAGGATACCCGTAATATATGATATTAGAGATGAGAATGGCAATTTTACATTACCAAGCGGTAGTAACTCTAATGCATTAGCACGACTTACAAACGGCGGTATGAGAAGGTATGAAATTGACAACTTTACCGGTAACTTAAGCGCAGAGTGGGAAATAGTTAATAACCTGAAACTTAAAGGTTTTTTTGGCGCAAACGTTTCAGACAATAATAACCACGAATTTAGACGATCAATAGATTATGCTCCTTTAGCAGGTGGTGGTGATAACGAGAGTTCTGTAATGGATAGGTTTGATAAAACAACACTATTAAATTCTACCGTTACTTTAAACTATGCGAAAACATTTGCCGAAGATCATGCTTTTACCGGGTTATTAGGTGTAAGTGAGGAAAGCAGTAAAAGAAGATGGTTCCAGGCGCGTAAAATAGGAGTACCGGGCAATGAATTTGGTGTGTTGGGTAATGGGGCTATAACCGATGAGAGCAATACCTATGGTAGTGCAGAGCAGTGGGGTATACATTCTTACTTTGGGCGGTTAACGTATGCTTACAAAGACAGATACCTTGTAGAAGGCAGTGTGCGTGCTGACGGATCTTCACGTTTTGCGTCAGATAACAGTTGGGGCGTTTTCCCATCGTTTTCGGCAGCATGGCGTATTTCGAATGAAAGTTTTATGCAGCCTCTCGCAAACGTTGTAAGTAATTTAAAAATACGTGGATCATGGGGCCAGGTAGGTAATCAGGATATTGGATTGTACCAGTACCTACGTACCGTATCTATAAGCACACAGGCGTATTCGTTTAATGATAATTTAGCAAACGGTGCTTACTTTAGCCAGGCAAACCAGGACATTAGCTGGGAGCGTAGTGAAATGGTTGACGTAGGTATTGAAGCCGGATTTTTTAGAAATAAACTGAATTTTACATTTGAGGTGTACAGTAAAGATTCTAAAGAAGTTTTGGTAAGTAACCTGCCGGTTCCGGGTCTTTACGGTGCTGGTTCGCCTATACAAAATATGGGTTCTATAAATAATAAAGGGTATGAATTCTCCGTAAACTATTTATTTAAAACAGGCCAGGTAAACCACTCTATAACGGCAAACCTTTCAGATAACGTTAATGAAGTAACTAACGATGGTGGCCGTACACTTATTAATGGTACCGATGTAGTTACAATACTTAAAAATGGTTTTCCAATCAACTCTTACTATGGTTTAAAGACCGATGGTATTTATCAGAATGCTGAAGAGGTAGCAAATGGGCCAACGCAAAACTTTAACGCTGCGGGTGCTAAACCGGGCGACTTAAGGTATGTTGACAGAAATGGCGACGGCGTAATTAAAGAAGAGGATGACCGTTTTATTTTAGGCAATCCATTCCCGCGCTATAATTACGGCTTTACGTATACCGCAAACTGGAGAGGGCTCGACCTGAGTATATTTATACAAGGAGTAGGCAAACGCAGTATGTGGATTAGGGGAGAAGGTGTTGAAGCTTTCCATAACAGTAATGAAGGTCCGGTAATGGACTACCATATCGACCGCTGGACTCCAGAAAATCCGGATGCTTCGTACCCGCGCTTAACCATTGGTACCGAATCGGCTAACAATGCTGCAAAATCAGATTTCTGGATACAAAATGCGGCGTATGCAAGGCTTAAAAATGTACAGTTGGGCTATACAATCCCAGCCCGTTTTACAGAGCAAATTGGTATAAGCAGGTTTAGGGCATATATAACAGGGCAAAACCTTGTAACCCTGACTAAGTTAAAAGCAGGCTACGACCCTGAAATTAATTCAGGTGAAGCATCAAACGGTCGTGTATACCCTGTAACAAAAGTGTTAGCACTGGGTCTAAACATTAATTTTTAAATAAATCCAAATGAAAACAAAATATATAGCAATGGCATTTATGGTATGCCTTCTTTTTGGATGCGAAAGCTTAGATACTCCGCTGGTAGACAGGGAGTCTGATATTACGTTTTGGGATAAACCCGAAGATGCGCTTGCTGCGCTTAACAGTTGCTACCCTGACCTTTATGGTGCAGACCAGTATATTTTTAACGAGTCGTTGTCTGACAATGCTTATACAAAAAGTAATAACGGATCGTTAGTGCGCGACGTGGCTAATGGTAGCTACGGTACATCGGCTAACTTAGTTAGGGAAGTATGGAATGCCCGTTATGCAGGTATAAGAAGATGTAATATTTTATTAGGCAATATAAATAATGTAACGGGCTTAAGCGATGAGCTAAAAGAGCGTTATTCTGCCGAAGCAAGGGCTATTCGTGCATACCATTATTCTATTTTAATGAACAATTTTGGAGATGTGCCTTTAGTACGCTCTGAAATTAGCATTGAGGCATCGCGTACAATTGCAAGATCGCCAAAAACGGAAGTATTACAATTTATATTGGAAGAGTTAGATGCCGCAATGGTATTACCAACAACATATGGTGACCCTGATAAAGGACGTTTTACTAAAGGTGCAGTAATGGCACTAAAAGCAAGGGTATTACTTACCGAAAACCGTTGGAGTGAAGTTGCTGCAATTTGCGACGCTATGATAAATAGGGGCGAAGGTGGTAATCTAGACCTGTTTGGGAATTATGCAGGTTTATTTATGCCTGAAAATAAAGATAATATTGAGGTACTGCTTAATGTAGAATTTATGCCTATTAACAGGGAGCATGGTATACAGTATTATTTAATACCTCCATCATTAGGTGGCTATGCTGCGATTTCTCCAACTCAGGAGTTGGTAGACAGCTATATTTTGTTGAATGGAAGAACTATTGCAGATCCTTCATATAACGAAAATAACCCTTATGTAAACAGAGATCCGCGCCTTGACGCTACTATAATCAGGGACGGTTCCCAAATTCAGAATGCTAACGGTACGTATACTACAATACGCACTGCTTTAGGTACGGGCACAGATGCTATTAATAATGCATCTAACGCTACACCTACGGGTTATTACGTAGCTAAGTTTTACGACAGAACTGCCCGTAATATGCTAAACTCAGGTTCTAACCTTATTTTAATTCGCTATGCTGAGGTACTATTAATGTATGCGGAGGCAAAAGCGCAGTTAGGTCAGTTTGGGCGAAACGAATGGGATCTGACTATTAGAAGATTAAGAACAAGAGCCGGTTTTACCGATGCAAATGCATTGAATTTTCCAAGCGCAGGCGGTGCAGAAATAACTGAAATAATTAGACGTGAGCGTCGATCTGAGCTGGCTATGGAAGGTTTAAGGTTGATGGACCTGCGTCGTTGGAGGACTGCGGAAACCGAGCTTAATGGCTGGGTGCACGGAATGAAAACAAATGAAGATGCTGTAGATAATGGATATGTGCGTGTAGAAAACCGAATATTCGACCCTAATAAAAATTATTTATGGCCTATACCACAAGCTGAAAGAGACTTAAACAAGAATCTTACACAAAATCCTAACTGGTAAAAATTAATATTATGAAAAATATCTATTACAGGCTTTTTAGTTTTATTGCCCTTTTACTTGTAGTAAGTTGTGGCGATGACGATTATGCTCTTAAAACAGGCTTTAGCGCCCCGGCCGAACTTGTTACTCCTATTGATAAGGAGTATGTAGCAATTAACCTTGAAAACAATGCACCAATGTTGTTTGAATGGACCGCATCTGAATCGTATTACGGTGGTGTGGTTTTATACGAAGTTGTTTTTGATAATGCAACAGGCGATTTTTCGAAACCTATTGCTACTATGATGTCTTCTGGTGGTGGTGGTAATAATTATTTATCATTAACGCCAAAGCAGCTTATCAACCTTGCTAAACTGGCGGGTATTGGTATCGATTCTGAAGGAGACTTAAAGTGGAAGGTTATTGCATCTCAGGGTGGTGAAAGAAAAGCTAGCGCGCAGGAGCACACGTTGCGTATTAAGCGCCCTGCAGGAATTAGCGATATACCTAAAGAGTTATATATCTACGGTGACGGATTTGAAGCTAAAACTATAGAGGCTGCCATGAAGTTTAAGCAAATTGAGGAAGGTGTTTTCGAAATGTATGCTTCGCTTACAGATGGAAACATTAACCTTATCAACGCTACAGGAGCCACTAAAGTAACGTATAGCCTTGATACTGCAAACAAGCTAATAGAGGCAGATGGCGAAACGGCTATTTCGGTAAAAGGTACAGGTAATGCCTACCGCATAGTAGTTGACTTTAATACGTTAAATATAGTGTATACTGAGATAAGGTCTATCAAAATGATACGCACCTGGGAGTATAACCTTGGAGATTTAACATATGTGGGTAATCATAAGTTTGAAGTTAAAAATATTTCATTACCATTTTATCATGACTGGGGTTATCCTGAAGAGCGCTATCGCTTTAAAGTAGTTACAAGCGCAGGAAACGAAACTTGGGGCAGTTACCATAATGATGCTATGAACGGTTCTAATATTTCGGGGCTTACCGCATTCAACGTTCCGCCGGATGGCACACAGCCAAAAGAATATTACAATATTTATAATCTTGCGAACATACCTAGCCCGGGCCAGAATGCTGATTGGGTGGGTATGTACAAATTGCCTTTAGGATCTGAAAACAAAAAGGCTGATGTAGTTATTGATATGTCGCCATCGGCAGATTATAAACATACTGTTACATTAAAATAATAACCGGCTGAACACCTATCAGCTTAAAAAAAAATATGCTATGAATAGATTATATAAAATAAGCCTTGTACTGTTTGGTGCAATGTTTATATCCTGCCAGGAAAACGAAGATACCGCGCTAACCAATAGCGGGGGTAGCGATACTGTAGTTAAAATTAGCTACAGTGAAAAAGCTAAACGTACCTTCGATTTAATACAGCAAAACTACAAGATAAATAACACAGGGCTGTATCTTGAAAATTTCCCGAAACAGCCCGGAGATCGAGAAAGTTCTTACTTATGGTCGTTAGACGGATTACTATCTGGCGTGAACCAGCTAAAAGCACTGGGTTATGAGGATGTGGCTTTAAACCACCCTTATATAGCGTTAGAAAAATATTACGATACAAAACGTTCGCCAAGTGCTTACGCCGCATTCCCGGTACAGTATAGCCAGGATGACAGGTTTTATGATGATAATGCTATTGTAGCGCTCGATCTTATTGAAAATTATGAGATTACAAAAAATCAGGCGTATTTAGACCGTGCTAAAGAATTGGCGGTGTTTAGCCTGACGGGCGAGGACAATCGTACGGGCGGCGGTTTGTACTGGAGTGAGCAAAACAGGACTAATCCTGAGAGTGACCTTAATATGAAAGCGGTAAGCTCTACTGCGTTTACGGTTACTTACCTGCTAAAATTATATCAGCACACGGGCGACCAGCAGTATCTTAACTTTGCTACCCGTCTTTACACATGGCTAAATAAGTACATTAAAGATCCTGTAAACAACCTGTTCTGGAATGACATCAGGATAAGGGATAATTTTGTTAACACTACTAAATGGACTTATAATAGTGGTGCGATGATTAGTAATAACGTATTGCTTTATGAAATTACTAAAGACGACGCTTACTTAAGTGAAGCAAGAACTATAGCTTCATCAACCTATACCAATTTTACAAGGACGTTTGAAGGTAAATTGTTCTTCCCAAATCATGATTCATGGTTCAACGTATGTTTGTTCAGGGGTTATCTGGATCTTTTAAGGCACGATGCATCAGCTCAAAACTATGTAAACACATTTATACAAAATGCTGATTACGCATGGGAGCATGCCCGAAATGAGCATGAGCTTTTTTATGAGGACTGGTCTGGCGTTAATCAGGGCAGGGATAAATGGTTATTGCAGCAAGCGGGCCTTGTAGAAATGTATGGCCGTATTGCTTTACTAAAAGGAGAGCATGAATAATGAATAAATTAGGAGTATTAATTATACTGTTATTTACGTTGCAGGCAGTCGGACAGGTAAAGCAGCAACAGCAGTCGCATAAAGTATATAAAGAAAGAGCAGAAGCGTTTTTTAAACACGTTAATACTCTTTATTATGTACCAAAGTATAACCTGTTTTCTGAATACTATCCAAGCACCAACCAGCCCAACCTTAATTACTTTAATGACGGCGAAAAGGCAGCAAAAGAGGTATCGTTTTTATGGCCTTATAGCGGAATGACATCTGCAATTAATATACTCTATAAAATGGATAACAAGAAATACGGGGCAGCCCTTAAAAATCTTGTCGAATCGCAAAAGCAGTATCTTGATACAGTTAGAAAGCCCAATGGTTACCAGGCATATCCTACACGGTTAGAAAAATCTGACCGTTACTATGATGATAATGGCCTGGTAGGTATAGATTATATTGAGGCATACGCCAACACTAAAAATCCTGCTTATTTAAAAGATGCCAAGGAAGTATTTGAATTTATTATAAGTGGCTGGGATAACAATCTGGAAGGCGGCGTAACCTGGCTGGAAGGCGTTAAAGATCAAAAACCGGCATGCTCTAACGGAAAGGCGACAATTTTTGCACTTAAAATTTATGAGCAGACAAAAGATAAGTACTACCTTAATTGGGGCCTTAAATTTTACAACTGGATGCATACGCATTTAAGGGCAGAGCAAGGTATTTATTGGAATGATATGAAAACTGCCGACAGATCTGTTTTAAAAACCGCTTGGACTTATAATACCGGTACTATGCTACAGGCTGCAGTGAGTTTGTATAAAATTACAGGTAAAAAAGAATATCTTACTGAAGCAAAAGCGCTGGCGGAAGGATCATATAAATTCTTTGGAAAACCGCAGGCCGATGGGCGCGTTTCTATACTTGATAATGCGTGGTTTACTACTGTATTATTTAGAGGATATCAGGATTTGTATGAAATGGATAAAAATCCTAAATACATTGATACGATCATCACAAATTTAGATTATGCATGGAAAAATGGTCGCGATACCCAAGGATTAGTTTATGCCAACTGGAATGCCGAAAAAGACGAGCAAAAAACACCAAAATGGTTGTTGGATCAGGCAGCAGTTGCAGAACTCTATGCGCGAATTGCGTTGATTAAGAAAAAAATATAACTACTATTAAATATGAAGAAAATTGTAATCTTAGCAATTTCGGCTTTTATTGGCCTCACCTCAACCTCGGTTTTGGCCCAGAAATCGAATAAGAAACTCTCAGATTATGTAGACCCGAACATAGGTACGGCACATAGCCGCTGGTTTTTTTACACTCCGGCATCGGCACCGTTTGGTATGGCAAAATTAGGTCCGTCTACAAACGCCCATTTGGGTAATGTTCAGGGCTGGGAGGCTACAGGCTATGATGACAGGGAAACATCGATAGAAGGTTTTGCATGTTTGCATGAATTTCAGATTGGTGGCATTGTGTTGGCACCATCGGTAGGAAAATTGCAGACCATACCGGGCAGTTTAGAAAATCCTGACGAAGGCTACCGCTCACGTTTTGATCGTAAAGACGAGTATGCAACATCGGGCTATTATTCGGTGCTATTAAAAGATTACAAAGTTAAAGCAGAACTTACTGCTACAACAAGGGTAGGTTTTCAAAAATATACTTTCCCGAAGTCGACCCAGTCAAACATCATTTTTGATATTGGTAACAGGCAGGGTGAAAGCGGGGCTGTAAAAGATGCTAAGGTTACCATGACTGCCGATGGCAGGATAGAAGGCTATGTGATTACCTTGCCGGAATACGTAAAAAAATATCAGGAAGGTGCTGAGGTTGCGATGTACTTTTCGGCAGTTTTAGATAAAAAGCCAACATCGTTTGGTGTGTTTAAAAAGAACGACCTGCAAGCAGGTAAAAAAGAAATCTCGGGTGAAGGCGCAGGTATGTATCTGACTTTTAATACCAAAGAAAACGAAATGGTAACAGTGAAAATTGGGGTGTCATTTACGTCTATAGCTAATGCTCGCTTGAATTTAGACACTGAAGCGAAGAGCTTAAATTTTGATAAAGCTAAAAAACAGAACCTTGCTAATTGGAATGAGCAATTGGGAAGGATAACCGTTGAAGGCAAAAACGAAACCGATAAAATTAAATTCTACACGGGCTTGTATCATGCCGTAATGGGCAGGGGAGTAGGCAGCGATGTTAACGGTGCTTACCCAATGAACAATGGCAAAGTGGGACAAATTCCATTGGATGCTAAAGGCAAACCACAGTATAATTACTATAATACCGATGCTATATGGGGCGGTTTCTGGAACCTTACGCAGCTTTGGGCTTTGGCGTATCCGGAATATTATGCTGACTGGGTACAGGGGCAACTGCTGGTTTACAAAGATGCAGGATGGTTAGGCGATGGTATTGCCAATAGCAAATATGTATCGGGCGTAGGGACTAACTTTACAGGGCTGGCAATTGCGTCGGCATACAATAGTGGTATCAGAAATTATGATGTTGAGGTAGCTTACGCTGCTGCGCTTAAAAATGAACTTGAGTGGAGAGGCAGAATAGAAGGCGCCGGTAAAATGGATGTTAAGCAATTTGTAGAGCGTGGTTATTCACCGCAAATTGATGATATTGGTTTTAATACCGTAACAAATGGTTCAGGATTTTCCGCATCGCATACATTAGAATATTCGTTCAGTGCTTATGCCGTAGCGCAGTTTGCAAAAGCTTTAGGCAAGACGGAAGATTATAATAAACTGATTAAATTATCGGAAGGCTGGAAACTGCTTTATGATAAAGAAACGAAGTTCATCCGCCCGAAATATGCCAATGGTAAATTTGTAGATAATTTCGAACCATCACAGCCGTGGAGAGGTTTTCAGGAAGGTAATGCATGGCAGTATACTTTTTACGTACCCCATAATGTTGAGGAGCTTGTAGCTACTTTAGGCAAAGATACCTTTAACGACCGCCTGGATGATATTTTTGTAAAATCTCAAAAAAACGTATTTGGTGGTGGTACCAAAATTGATGCTTTTGCGGGATTATCAGGTTTTTACAACCATGGTAACCAGCCCAACCTTCATATTTCGTGGTTGTTTAACTACTCCGGTAAACCGTACCTTACCCAGAAATGGGTACATGCCATATGTGATGAGTTTTATGGGACTGAAGGCATCCATGGCTACGGCTATGGCCAGGATGAAGACCAGGGCCAACTTGGCGCATGGTATGTAATGTCGTCTATTGGCCTGTTCGATGTAAAAGGCTTAACCGACATTAACCCATCATTCCAGGTGGGTAGCCCGTTGTTTGATAAAGTTACCATCAAGCAGTCGAAAGCATCAGGCCGTAAAGATTTTGTTATAGACATTGCTAACAACTCTAAAACCAATGTTTACCTACAGGATGTTCAGCTTAACGGTAAGAACCTAGACAAGCTATCCATCGACCTTAAAGACATTACAAAAGGCGGCACCCTAAAAATGACAGTTGGTGGCAAGCCAAGCAACAAGTGGTCTAATTAATTAGCAAAAGCAAAACATGCAAAAGCAAAAATCAGTATTT